>Ga0181531_10000297_pt1 | contig 35047 bp, 35 predicted proteins | sample PEATcosm2014_Bin_38_FD_119743 | JGI IMG/M metagenome (GOLD analysis project Ga0181531, IMG submission 119743) | Peatland microbial communities from MTU Mesocosm Facility, Houghton, MI, USA - PEATcosm2014_Bin11_10_metaG | ecosystem: Environmental > Terrestrial > Soil > Wetlands > Peat | place...
TCGCCTTGCTGCAAGTAGCGCACGCCGCCGTGGACGAGTTTGGTCGAGCGGCTCGAGGTCGCTTTCGCGAAGTCCTCGGCTTCGATCAGCGCGGTACGGTAGCCGCGCGCGGCCGCGTCGAGTGCGGACCCCAAGCCCGTCGCACCGCCCCCGACGATCAGCACGTCGAACCGCTCCGCGGGCAGACGTGCCACGCCGTCGGCGCGCTTCACGGCCGCGCCCAGCCGCGCGAACGCTCGACGGCGGTCCGCCAGCGCGCGAGCGCAGCTTCGCGGGCATCGGCTTTCATGTGCGGTTGGAAGCGCTTGTCCTCACGCCAGTGTTCGGCGAGGGTTGCGACGTCGGCCCAATAGCCGACGTGCAAGCCGGCCAGGTACGCGGCGCCGAGGGCGGTCGTCTCGACGATCGCCGGCCGCGACACCGGAACGCCGAGGACGTCGGCCTGGATTTGCATCGTCAGGTCGTTCGCCGACGCGCCGCCGTCGACGCGCAGCTCCGTGAGCGCGACGCTCGCGTCGCGCTCCATCGCCGCTATGACGTCGGCGGTCTGATACGCCATCGCCTCGAGCGCGGCGCGCGCCAGGTGCGCCCGCGTCGTTCCGCGGGTGATCCCGACGATCGTCCCGCGCGCGTACGGATCCCAATACGGCGCACCGAGTCCGGCGAATGCGGGGACGAAGTAGACGTCGCCGGTGTCGTCGACTTGGCGGGCGAGGAACTCGACCTCCGGCGAACGTTCGAACAGGCCCAACCCGTCGCGCAGCCACTGGATGGCCGCACCGGTGACGAAGATCGAACCTTCGAGCGCGTACGTCGCCGTGCCGGGCTGCAAGCTGAAGGCGATCGTCGAGAGCAGACCCTGCGTGCTGCGCACGACCTGATCGCCGGTGTTGAGGACGACGAACGAGCCGGTTCCGTAGGTGTTCTTGGCCATCCCGCGCTCGAACCCGGCTTGGCCGACGAGCGCGGCCTGCTGATCGCCGGCGACGCCGCCGATCGCGATCCCGCCGCCGAAGTGCTCGCTCGCCGTCGTCCCGAAATCGGCGGTCGACGGCAGCACCTCGGGCAGCACGCTCGTGGGGACGTTGAGCGCGCGCAGCAGCTCGTCGCTCCACTGCAAGGTGTGGATGTCGAAGAGCATCGTGCGCGAGGCGTTGGTGACGTCGGTGACGTGGCGCGTGCCGCCGGTGAGATTCCAGATCAGCCAGCTATCGACGGTGCCGAACGCGATCTCGCCGGCATCCGCGCGTTTGCGCAAACCCGCGACGTTGTCGAGCAGCCACGCGACCTTCGTGCCGGAAAAGTACGGGTCGATGAGCAGCCCGGTACGGGCGGTGATCGTCTCGCCCAGTCCGCGTTTGGTGAGATCTTCGCACATCGGAGCGGTGCGCCGGTCTTGCCAGACGATCGCGCGCGCGACGGGGCGGCCGGTGGCGCGGTCCCACAGGATCGTGGTCTCGCGCTGGTTGGTGATACCGATCGCGGCGACGTCGGCAGCCGAGACGCGCGCGTTGCGCAGCGCGTTGCGAGCGACGGCGAGCTGCGATGACCAGATGTCGTTCGCGTCGTGCTCGACCCAACCCGGCTGCGGAAAGTGCTGCGGGAACTCTTGCTGGTCGAAGGCGACGATCGACCCCTTCGCGTCGAAAGCGATCGCGCGCGAACTGGTGGTGCCTTGATCGAGGGCGAGAATGACGGCCATGGGGTGCTCACCGTCCTTCGACGGCGGACGAAGCGAACGCTGCGTGGCGATCAGTGTTTGCTGGCCCGCTCGGCTTTGCTCCAGCAACTCAGCCGGAGGAATCGGCATCTTGACGTACCTAGGACTCGATAGTATCATCGGTCCATGGACGTCTTGAAGGGTCATCTTCCCGCTCTCGTGTTGGCGGAAGTCGCGCGTGAGCCGGGTCACGGCTACGCGTTGGTTCAGAGACTCAACGCCGTGTCCGGGGAGCTTTTTGGAATGCCCGAGGGCACCGTCTACCCGGTGCTTCACAAGCTCGAAAGCGACGGCTGTGTCAAGGCGGAATGGCAAGAGTCGAATGAAGGGCGGCGCATAAAGATCTATACGATCACCGCCAAGGGACGACGCCGACTCGCGGGCGATCGCAGCCGGTGGAGCGCAATGTCGGCCCGCATCTCGGTTATGCTGCGCTTCGCGCGCAGGGACGTTCCCGCATGAGGCGCTCCAGGCAATCGTCGAAGGAGCCCGTGCCCTTTCATCCTGACATCGAGGCGCTCTTCGCTCGAGTCGAGGTGCTGATCGAAGACATCGGCTCGGTCGGAACGGACCTGATGAGAGAGTATCGAAGTCATGCCGCTGAGATCTATCGCGGCGTCGACGAAGATGGTTTACCGCGCGAGGTTGCGGAGGAGCGTATCCTCCGAGCTTTTCAAGACCCGCGAGCGCGGATCGCGCAAGAGCAAGAACCGCTGCGCAGGAAAATCGTTATGGAGAGCGCCCGGCGAGTCATCATGCTCTTGACGTGGCTCGGCGTGGCGACGGAGTTCGGAGTCGAAATGTTGCGGTTCGCCCCCGACGGTCCGCTGCGAGGCTGGGAACTCGCGCTTCCGGAATTGGCGCGCCTCTTTACAGCGACATTCGTCTCAGGCTTCGTTGTGCTCATTGTGACCTTTGTGGTCGCCTGCGTGTGCCAATTCGTTCGAATGAAAAAAGGCTTCTTTGTTGCGGTGCACACGTGGCAACTCATCGCGATCCGTACGATCGGTGTGATCTGGGCGATCGTATCGCTCGGCACCTTTTCGTCCCTTGGCCTGGCGCTCGGAGAGCACCATGCGCATATTTTTGCGATCTGCCTCTACACAGCGTTTTCGATCGCTGGGATGGCCTTGCTGGTCTCCTGCTTCCGACGGACGAATTGGGCGCTCCGGACGGCGGTTCAGCTACGCGAGCTGGGGACCGACTAAATCGTCCGATTGTCCTTGCGGCGCGCGCTGGTCGGGAGGTGGAAGGCGTCGATGCCGCCGGGATCGGGGAAGACCTTGCCCGGGTTCATGATCCCGAGCGGATCGATCGCGTCCTTGATGCGTCGCATCAGCGCCAGCACGTCGGCACCCAGGTCGAGTTCCATGAACTGTTTCTTGAGCAGCCCGATCCCGTGTTCGCCCGAGAGGGTGCCGCCCAGCTCGACCGCCGCTTCGAAGATCTCGCGCGCGGCCGCTTCGACCCGCCGCATCTCTTCGGGGTCGCGCTTGTCGCACAGCAGGTTGGGGTGGAGGTTGCCGTCGCCGATGTGCCCGTAGAGCGGCAGCTCGAGCCGATACTTCTCCCGGATCTCGGCGATGCGGCGGATCATCGGCAAGATCGCGCGCCGCGGGACGCAGATGTCCTCGCCCAGCCGATTGGGGCGCCGGCGCGCGAGCGACGGGTTGATCGAGCGGCGCGCTGTCCACAGCTTCTCGGCGTCGGCGTCGGTCTGCGCGACCTGCACGTCGCGCGCGCCGGATGCGCGCGTGAGCCGGTCGATGGCGGCGAGATCGTCGGCGACGGCGCCGGCGTGGTTCCCGTCGACACCGAAGATCAGGATCGCCGCCGCGTCGAGCGGCAGGCCGACCGGCTTGTTGTCCTCGATGCAGCGCATCGTGAACTGGTCGATCATCTCGATCGCAGTCGGCAAAACGCCGGCCCCGAGCACCGCGGTGACGGCGTTGGCGGCGTCTTCGATGCGATCGAACACCGCCAGCGCGGTGCGCGCGATGGCCGGCTTCGCCAGCAGACGCAGCGTGATCTCGGTGATCGTCCCCAGCGTCCCTTCGGCACCGGTGAACAACCGCCGCAAATCGTAGCCGGTCACGTTCTTGACCGTGCGACCGCCGGTGCGGATGACGGTGCCGTCGGGGAGCACGACCTCGAGCGCCAGCACGTAGTCGCCGGTGACGCCGTATTTCAAGCAACGCGCGCCGCCCGCGTTCTCGGCGACGTTGCCGCCGATCGCGCTCTGCTTGAGGCTCGAGGGATCGGGTGGATAGAACAGACCGCGCTTCTCGACGGCGGCCTGCAGATCGGCGTTGATGACGCCGGCCTGCACGACGGCGACGCGATCGACCTCGTCGATCTCGAGGATCGCGTTCATCTTCGCGACGCCGAGCACGATGCTTCCCCGCAGCGGAATCGCGCCGCCGGAGAGGCCGCTGCCCATCGCGCGCGGCGTGATCGCAACCCGGTAGGTGCTAGCGAGCCGGTGCACGGCGCTGACCTGGGCGGTCGTCGTCGGTAGGACGACCAGCGGCGGTCGATCGTCGAAGAAGGTTGCGTCGAAGCCGTAGGCGATCAGGTCGACGGGCTCGGTCAGCACGCCGCCCGGCACCGCCGCGCGCAGCGCGCTGACCAGGTCCGGCGCAAGCTCGAGCATATCAGGCGGCTTCGGGCGCGCGCGGCCCCCTCCTACGGGGTGGTGCGCCGGCGGGCCGCCTTGGAGCCGTCGACATCTCCGGAGAGCAGGCCGAGCGGCCCCAAGTACACGCCGTTCCTCATGATATGCTTGCGGTATGGCCGACGTCGTCACTGCTGAATACCGGCTCGCCGGAGAAGCCGGTTTGACCCGCTTCGTCACCGCGGTCTTGGAGAACGTGGGCGTCGCGCCGGACGATGCCGCGATCACCGCCGACGTGCTCGTCCAAGCCGACCTGCGGGGGATCGAGTCGCACGGCGTCGCCCGGCTCGAGTCCTACTACGTCAGCCGCCTGCGCGCCGGTACGATGCACGCCGCGCCGGTGGTGACGACGCTGCGCGAAACGTCCACCTCGCTCGCGGTCGACGCCGGCAACGGCCTGGGCCATCCGGTTGCCAAACGCACGATGCAGCGCGTCATCGACAAAGCGCGCACGATGGGTTCCGCGTTCGCCACCGTGCGCAACTCGAATCATTACGGGATCGCCGGCGCCTACGCGATGATGGCGCTCGAGCACGACATGATCGGGATCGCCTCGACCAACACCGTGCGGCTCGCGGTGCCGACCTTCGGCCGCGACGTTCTGCTCGGCACGAACCCGCTCGCGTTCGCGATCCCGGCGCAGGACGAGCCGCCGTTCGTGCTCGATTTCGCGACGACGGTGGTGCCGCGCGGCAAGCTGCAAGTCTACGATCGCAAGCACCTGCCACTGCACGACGGCTGGGCGGTCGACGCCGACGGCAATCAGACGAACGATCCGCAAGCGGCACTGCGCGGCGCGCTCTTGCCGCTCGGGGGGTACGGCACCGACAACGGCGGCCACAAGGGATACGGGCTCGGGTTGCTGGTCGAGATCATGTGCGGCGTACTGGCCGGCGGCGCGTTCGGACTGGACTTGCCGACCACCGGCGACGAACGCTCGGGCGCGTTTTCGCACTTCTTCGCGGCGTTCACGATCGAAGGGTTCCGCGACCCGGCGCACTTCCGCGCCGACATGGACGTCGAGCTGCGCTCGTTCAAGGAATCGCAGAAAGCGCGCGGCGAGGATCGCATCTACGTCGCCGGCGAGATCGAACACGAGCGGACCCTGCACAACCGCGCCAACGGCATTCCGATCCACCTCGCCGTGTGGACCGGCTTGGAACGGCTGGCGTCCGCTCTCGACGTCCCCTTCGACGTCGCGAAGCGCAGCTAAGTTTTGAGTTCGAAGGTGCCCGCGCAGGGCAGACCGTTGCAGGTCGCCGGTACGTAGGACGCGGCGAGCAGCTTCGCGCGCAGCGCTTCGCGCGCGGCCGGATCGGCCGGGCCACGCACGAAGGTGACCGCGGTGGCGTGACCGTTTTCGTCGACCTCGATCTGCACGATGAAGCCGCCGGCGACGCCGTCGACGACCTGCTTGCGCACGTCGGGATCGAGCGTCGGGTCGTAGGACTCACCGAAGTTGCCCAGGCCGGCCTTGCCGTTCGTGCCGGGGTTCCCGCCGCCGACCGGCGCGACGCTTGCCGCCGCCACGGCCGCCGGCGAGGCCGATGCGAGCGGTGTCGTGCTGACGAGCGGCGCGGGCGCCTGCGCCGACGTGCTCACGGGCGCGACGACGCCCCCGGCGACCGCGACCGGCGCGGCCTGCGCGCCGCTGACGGTCGGGCGGTAGGTGGCGTCCGGTGCGGGCGCGGCGACCTGCCGGACGATGGCGAGGTTCGGGCGCGGCACGACGTGCGGCATCGCCGCGTGCGCCGGCGCAACGGCGGAAGCCGTCGCCGCGGCGTGCTCGGCCGGGTGTTCGCTGGGCGCCCGATGCTCGATCCGAAGCAGCTGCGCGACGACCGGGAGCTCCGAGGGGCCGGTCTCGACCACGTGCCGCAGGGCGAGCGCGAGCAGGGCCAGGAAGCAGGCGTGCAGGGCGACTGACATCGCGACCGCTGCCGGGTCGCGCCGGCTCTCCGTGATCAGCACCGTCGTGGGGCGGACTCCGACGCGTGCGGGTGCGCAACCTTTCGGACGCCGTACGGTCCTGGTACAGCGTGGGACGTCCGACCGATATCGTGCTGTATCAAGCAGAGTGGTGCCCGTATTGCGCGCGGGTGCGCAAGAAGCTGACCGACCTGCTGCTCGACTACAAGACCGTCAACGTGCCGCACTCGCACGCCGAGCGCCAGGAGGTGGTCGCGGCGTCTGGCCAGACCTCGATCCCGGTGCTGGTCGACGGTGACGTCGTGCTCGACGACGACGACGACATGATCCCCTACCTCGACCGCAAGTACGGCCGCTCCGCCAAATCCGCGTAGGGCGGATTATTCCGCGGGGATTTCGACCGGTGGACCGATGCGCGGGCCGCGTCGCTTCGGGAGCACGAAGACCAGCGGGAGCAGGATGAACGCGAGCGCGCCGAGTGCCCACTGCGCGTCCGCGTAGGCCATCGTGAACGCTTGCGTGACGATGTCTTGGTAGAGCGTCCCGACCGCGAGCGAGGCACTGTGGCCGGCCTGCGCGAGCTGTTGGAACGCGAGGTTCGAAGGCGTCGCGTCGGAGGCGAGGTTCGTCTGGTGGAACGCTTCGCGACGGGCCAGGAGCGTCACCAGCGCGGCCGTCGAGAACGACCCGCCCAGCTGCAGCGAGAGCTGCTGGAACGCGGTCGCCTTCGGAACGATGGCCGGCGGCACCGCGCTGAGAATCGCGATCGAGAGTGGCGTGAACAGCAGCGCGAGGCCGAGCCCGGCCACGATGGCGGGGCCGCACAGTTGCGCGAAGCTGGTGTCCGTCGTCGTCAGAAAGCCGAGCCAGATTTGGCTCGTGCCGATCAGCGTGAAGCCGCCGACCAGCAGGATGCGCGTATCGACCTTGCCGCTGCCGGCCAGACGTGCCATGAGCGGCGTGAGCACCGCGATGACGATCGCGCGCACGAAGATCAGGATGCCCGAAAGCGTCGCGGTGAAGCCGAGCAAGTTCTGCGTGTACTGCGGCAAGATGACGGTCGCGCCGTAGAGCACCGATCCGATCGCGAAGCCCATCGCGCTGCCGGCCGCGATCGCGCGATACTTGTAGGCGCGCAGATCGACGATCGGACGGGTCGTGCCCCACAGCGACCAGCAGATGAACGCGATCAGCCCGACCGTGGCCGTCACGCCGAAGAGACGGATGACGGGGTCGCTGAACCAGTCGTTGCGCTGCCCTTCGCCGAGGATGTATTGCAGCGAGCCCAGGCCGACCGCCAGCAGCGCGAGCCCGATCGCATCGACGGGAATCGGTTTGGGATCGCTGGGATTGCGCATCATCGTCAGCACGATCAGCGCCGCGAAGATGCCCGGCACGATGTTGATGAAGAAGACGTAATTCCACGAGACGTTGTCGGTCAGCCAGCCGCCGACGGTCGGACCGACCGAGGGGCCCACGAGTGCACCGATCGCGAAGAGCGCCTGCGAGGTGCCCAGCAAGTGGCGTGGGAACGTGTCGCGGAGCGCCGCCTGCCCGGTCGCAACCAGACCGCCGCCGAAGAGTCCTTGGATGATGCGGTAGACGATGAGCTGGGTGATCGAATCGGCAAAGCCGCACAGCACCGAGGCGATCGTGAAACCGATGATCGCGATCGAGTAGTATTGGCGGCGCCCGAAGCGCGCTTGCAGCCACGGCGTGAGCGGGATGACGATGACGGCCGAGATGATGTAGCCGGTCACGACCCAGGCGCCTTCGTCCTGCGTCGCGCCCAGGTTGCCCTGGATCGTCGGCAGCGCGACGTTGACGATCGTCGTGTCGAGCGTCTGCATCAGGGTTGCGAGCATGATCCCGAGCGTGATCAGAATCAGGCGAGCACCTTGCTCGCTCACGTCGCGGTCCGCGGTCATCGCTGTTGCCATAGGTCGTGCCAGGCTATGCTCGCACGGAGCGCACGACTACGCCACGACCGAAGTTGGTTTCGGCACGTGCATCAGAGAAAGGCGAAGGCGAGCGCCGCGCCGGCGGCGGTCGCCAGGGCGTTGACCAGATCGTTCGTCATCCAGCTCAGGCCCCGCACGCGATGGGACGGCGTGCCGCACGCGTGTGGATCGGTCTCGCAGAATCGCTCGCAGGCGGGACAGCGCCGCAGCTCCTGCAGCGTGGCGCCGAGCACCGAATCGGCGGTCGCGCCGACGAAACCGGCAATCACGATCGGCACACCGCCGACACCGAGGGCGGCCACAGCGATGGTGACCGTCCAGACGGATCCCGCGAGCGCCGCGAGCGTTCCCCACAGCGTGATGCCGCCCGAAAGGCCGGGCTCGATCGGGCGGAACGTCAGAATCGAGCGCGGCTTTCCGCGGGCTAAGGTGCCGATCTCGGTCGCCCAGGTGTCGGCAGTCGCCGCTGCATACGCGCCGACGAATGCGTACGACCACGACGGCTCCGGATGCAACCCGTACGCCAGCGCGCACAGCGTCGCGACGCCGCCGTTGGCCAAGACTTGCGCCGCATCGCGCGGCCCCTGTTTGCCGACGTCGACCAGCGCGCGCTTACGGGCACGACCGAGCCGTGAGAGCAGCACCGAGGGGATGAAGAACGCCAACAGCACGACCGTGAACGCCCACGTGCCGACGCCGTACGTGATCGTGCCGACCACGAAGGCCGCCAGGGCGCCGCCGCCGGTCAGCGCGTGCGCGCGCAGCGCGATCAGCGCGATCGCACCGGCAAGGATCGCGCCGATCAGCCAGGTCACGCCGGGGCGGCGGTGAGGGCACGCACGAGGCCGTCGACGGTGAACTCGTCGGCGACGACATCCACCCGGATGCCGGCCTCGCGCGCGGTTTGGGCCGTGATCGGCCCGATGCACGCCACGGTCTTGGTGACGAGCAGCCGTGCGCCGTGCGGCACGTTCTCGAGAAGACCTTTGACGGTGCTGGAGCTGGTGAAGGTGACGACGTCGGCGCGTTCGGCCTTCTCGGCCAGCGACGGATCGTCGACCGCGCGCGTCGCGTAGCCGGCGACGACGTCGACCGCGCGACCGGCGTCGTACAGCGTTTGCGGCAGTACCTCGCGTGCCTCGTGTGCGCGAAACACCAGGACGCGCTCGCCGGCCTGCGTGTGCGCCAGCAGCGCGTCGGCGACGGCTTCGTTGACGTACGTCTGCGGGACGAGGTCGACGCGAATGCCGCGCGTGGTCAACGCGGCGGCCGTCTTGGGACCGATCGCGGCGATCTTCGCGTCGGCGAACGCGCGCGCGTCGCGCCCCAGCTCGCCGAGCAGGTCGAAGAACGCGTCGACGCCGTTGCGGCTGGTGAACACGACCCAGGCGTACTCGCGCACCCGCGCGACGGCGGCTCGCGCCGCCTCCGGATCGGGGGGCGGCCCGAGCGCGATCGTCGGCGCGATGATCGGCACCGCGCCGACTTCCCACAGCTGCTGCGCAAAGTCGTCGGCTTGGTGCGCAGGCCGCGTGACGAGCACCCGTTTGCCGAACAGCGGCTGCGCGTCGAACCAGCGGATGTGCTCGCGCTCGCGCACGACCTCGCCGATCACGACGATGGCGGGCGCCGAGATCCCGGTGCGTTCGACCTCGGCGAGGATAGTGCCGAGCGTCGCGGTCACCACTGCTTGCGTCGGCTTCGTCCCCTCGTGCACGATCCCGACCGGGATCGTGTCGGGCAGCCCGTTGGCGCGCAGTTCGCCGACGATGCCGGCGAGATTGCCCATCGCCATCAAGAAGATCGTCGTGGCCTTGGGGTTCGCGAGCTTGGCGAAGTCGAGCGAAGAATAGCCTTTGGTCGGGTCTTCGTGGCCGGTCGCGATCGTGAAACTGGTGTTGTGATCGCGATGGGTGACCGGTATGCCGGCGTAGGCGGGTGCCGCGATCGCCGACGTGATACCGGGGACGATCTCGAACGGCACGCCGGCTTCGGCCAGCGCCTGCGCTTCTTCCCCGCCCCGCGCGAACACGAACACGTCGCCGCCCTTGAGGCGGACGACCTTCTTCCCCGCGCTGCCGAGCCGCACCAGCAGCGCGGTGATCTCGTCTTGGCTCAGCGTGTGCGCCCCGGCCTTCTTGCCGACGTAGATCTTCTCGCAGTCCGGCGGCGCCAGCCCGACGATCGCCTCCGAGGCGAGATAGTCGTAGACCAGCGTATCGCACCGCTGCAGCGCACGCGCACCCTTGAGCGTCAACAGTCCCGGATCGCCGGGACCGGCGCCTACCAGCCACACTTTGCCTTGCACGGCGTTACTCGCTCGCGTCCGACGAGAGTGGGAGCACCGGGATCAGGTGCGCCGGGTCGACGTCGGCCAGGGATTCCAATTCGAACAGTTCGTCGAGCATGCGCGCGTGGATCAGGGCTTCGGCGTGGTTCTCGGCGGCCTTGTCACGGATTTTGGTGACCGCGCTGTGCAGCAGCTTGGAGACGATCGTCAGCGACGCGCCGGTGATCAGGCTGCGCTCGCGTTCGGTCAGCTCCGGGCAGCGCGCGAACAGGCGCGCGATCTCGGCCTCGCGGATGGCGTCGGCTTTTTGCACCAACGAGGCGATGACCGGCACCGCCACGCGGGCCTGGTACCACTGTTGAAAACGCTCGACGTGCACCGCGATGATCTCTTCGACCAGCGGAATCGCCTCGCGACGCTTGTCGAGCGTGATGTCGATCGCGTGCTCGAGGCCGTCGATGTCGACCAGACCAACGCCCGGGATGCGCGCGACCTCGGGATCGACATCGCGCGGGACGGCGATGTCGACCACGAACATCGGCCGGGTCGGGCGCGCCAGCATCGCTTCGGCGACGTTGCCGGGGGTAAGGATGAAGTGCGAGGCGCCGGTCGAGGTGACGACGATATCGGCGTCCTTGAGTGCGTCGACCAGCCCCGGCAGTTCGGCCGTGCGCGCCGGCGCGCCGAGCGTCGCGACCACGTCGCGGGCGCGTCGCGCGCCGCGGTTGAGAACGACGATCTCGCGCGCGCCGGCGGCCTTCATGCGGCGCGCCGCGTGCGCGCCCATCTTGCCGGCGCCGATGACCAGCACGCTCGCCCCGCTCACGTCACCCACGTGCGCCTGCGCGCTGGCGACGGCGGCCGTCGCGATCGAGGTCGAATCGTCGCCGATGCCGGTGTTCGCGCGCGCCGCCTTGCCCGCTTCCAGCGCCTCGCGCAAGAGCGTGTGCAGCGTCTTGCCGAGCGAGTGCGACCGCTGCGCCTGCACGTAGGCATCCTTGACCTGGCCGAGGATCTCCGCTTCGCCGATCAGCATCGAGTCCAGGCCGGTCGTCACCCGGAAGAGATGCTCGATGGCCTCGGTCCCGAGCAGCGTGTACATGTACGAGTCCATGTCGGACACGTCGCCGTGGCGGAAGTTGCCCAAGAACGACTTGAGCTGATGGACGCCCGACTCGTAATCCTCGAGCTCGGCGTAGATTTCCAGCCGCCCGCAGGTCTGCACCATCAGCGCCTCGCGCACCGCCTCGTAGTCGCGCAGCGCGACCAGCGCCTCGCCCATCTTGGCCGGCGGGAACGCGTGGCGCTCGCGCACGTCGACCGGTGCGGTGTGATGCGAGAGGCCCAGGCACACTAGCGGCACGCGTACACCTCGTCCATCGCATCGGCGGCGGCCGCGACCGTCGCGTCGATCTCGGCTGCGGTGTGTGCCATCGAGAGGAAGCCCGCTTCGAACTGCGCCGGCGCGAAATAATGGCCGCGGTCGAGCATGGCATGGAAGAAACGCGCGTACAGCCCGACGTCGCTGCGCTTGGCGCTCGTCAGATCGACCACGGGACCGTCGGTGAAGAAGAAGCCGAACATCGAACCTACTGCGGTCGCGACGTGAGGGACGCCGCGGGCACGGAACACGGAGGCGAACCCTTCGACAAGACGCGTCCCGAGCCGCTCGAGATGCACGTACAGCGCAGCATCGAGCAAGTCGAGGGTGGCGATCCCGGCCGCCATCGCCAGCGGGTTGCCGGAAAGGGTCCCGGCCTGGAAGACGTCGCCGTCGGGGGTCAGGCGCTCCATGACCTCGGCCCGCCCGCCGAAGGCGCCGACCGGCAAGCCGCCGCCGATGACCTTGGCGAGCGTGGTGAGGTCAGGCAGGACGCCTTCGCGCTCCTGCACCCCGCCCAAGCCGACCCGAAAGCCGGTCATGACCTCGTCGAAGATCAGCAGCGCACCGAACTCGTGGGTCAGCGTCCGCAGCGCGTTCAGGAAGCCGGGCTGCGGCAGCACGAAGCCCATGTTGCCGACGTAGGGCTCGACGATCACGGCTGCGATCTCGCGCGGGTTGTTCTCGAAGACCGCCCGCACCGCGGCGGCGTCGTTGTAGGGGACGTTGATCGTGTCGCGCGCGGTGCCGGCAGTGACGCCCTTGGAGTCGGGCACACCCATCGTGAGCGCGCTCGAGCCGGCCGCGATCAGAAACGGATCGGCGCAGCCGTGATAGCAGCCGGCGAACTTGATGATCTTCTCGCGCCCGGTGAACCCGCGCGCGAGCCGGACCGCGTTGGCCGTCGCCTCGGTGCCCGACGAGCAGAAACGCACCAGCTCGACCGACGGGACGTGCTTGGCGATGCGGCGCGCGAGTTCGGTCTCGGCTTCGGTCGGCGCGCCGTACGAGGTGCCGCGCAGCGCGGCGTCGCGAATCGCCTCGACCACCGCCGGGTGCGCGTGCCCGGCGATCATCGGCCCCCACGAGAGGACGTAATCGACGTAGCGGTTTCCGTCGACGTCGGTGACGTACGCGCCCTGCGCCTCGCGGATGAAGACCGGCGTTCCGCCGACCGCCTTGAACGCGCGGACGGTCGAATTGACGCCGCCGGGGATGACCCCACGCGCTGCCGCGAAGTCGGCTTCCGAGCGGCTGCGGTTCATACGGTGACGGCGTCCAGTCCGGCGTAGTCGGCCGGCGTGTTGACGTTGGTGAGGACGGTCGGATCGGTGACCGGGACGAAGCGCGCGCGCAGGCGGTCGATCACCAGCCGCAGCGCGCCATCACCGCCGAGCAGAATCGGCATCCCTTCGCGCAAGAACGCCTCGCGACGGTAGAGCGCGGCGAGCGGCTCGATGTGCGCGCGCTCGCCGGCGTGCGTCGGAACGATCGCTTCGAGGTCGGGGCGGATCTCGGCGGCCAACCGGTCGACGAACGGCGCGTCGACGAACGGCGCGTCGCCGGCCAGCGCGAACACCCACTCGCTGCGCATCTCGTTCATCGTCGAGAGCAGACCGGAGAGCGGTCCGCGCTTGGGCCAGCGGTCGACGACCATCGGCGCGTCGATCGCCGCGTCGACCATGGCCGGCAACGAGCCCTTCGTGGAGATCCACGTCGGACGACCGCGCGAGACGTTGCGGTAGACGCGCACCAGCATCGGCAGGTGCCCGACCTCGAGCGCAAGCTTGCCGGGCAAGCGCGTCGCTTCCCCACCGGCGAGAATACAGATGGCGATATCAGGATGCGTCATCGGGTGCGCGCGAGATAGTCCTTGGCGAAATAGGTGATGATGACGTCGGCACCCGCGCGCGCCATCGCGGTGAGCGTTTCGTCGACGATGCGTTCCTCGTCGATCCAGCCGTTGGCGGCGGCCGCTTTGATCATCGCGTACTCGCCGCTGACGTGATAGACGGCGAGCGGGAGATCGGTGATCTCGCGGACCCGGGCGAGGACGTCGAGATAGGCCATCGCCGGCTTGACCATCACGATGTCGGCGCCTTCCTCGACGTCCAGGCGCACTTCCTTGAGCGCCTCGCGCCCGTTGGCGGGGTCCATCTGATAGGTGCGGCGGTCGCCGAACGACGGCGTCGACTCGGCGGCCTCGCGGAACGGGCCGTAAAACCCCGACGCGTACTTGGCCGCGTACGACATGATCGCGGTCTTCGTGTACCCTTCGTCGTCGAGCGCGGTGCGGATCGCGGCGACCCGGCCGTCCATCATGTCGGACGGCGCGACCACGTCGACGCCGGCGCGCGCATAACTGATCGCCGTCTTGGCCAGCACGTCGAGCGTGCGGTCGTTGTCGACGTCGCCGCCCGCATCGAGGATCCCGCAGTGGCCGTGATCGGTGTACTCGCAGTTGCACAGATCGGCGATGACCAGCAACTCCGGCAACGCATCCTTGATCGCGCGCGCCGCGCGCTGCACGACGCCGTTGGGATCGCTGTTGATGGTGGCGTACGGGTCTTTCGACGAGGCGTCGGGAATGCCGAACAGCAGCACGGCGCGCACGCCGACCGCGGCCAGCTCGCGGCACTCGCGTACCACCGTGTCGACCGAGTAGCGGCTCACCCCCGGCATCGAGGAGATCGGCTGCACGACGTCGCTGCCCTCGACGACGAACAGCGGTTGCACGAGGCCCTCGCGGTTGACGTGCGTTTCGCGGACCAGCGCGCGCAAGGCCGCGGAGGCGCGCAAGCGGCGCGGCCGGGCGACCAGGCGGGTGCGGTGGGCGAGGTTCATCGCTCGTTCTCCAAGACGTAGAGCATCACAGACTGTACGAACGCCCCTACTTCGGCAGAGGGTGCGACAACGTCTGGTGGCCAGCCGTGCGCTCCGGCGGTTTGTGAGGAGGAGGGTCCCATGGCGGCCACCAGCGGCCGGGCGCCCCGGGCCCGCAGCCCCCGCAGGTAGTCGGCGATGGCATCGACGCTCCCCGACGAGGGGAACAGGATGACCGTCGGCGTGCGCTCTCCGAGCGCCGCCTGGGCCGCCGCGCTGTCGATCGCTTCGACGACCTCGGCGCCCGCGTCGCGCAGCGCCGGCGCGATGCGCGAGGGGCGCTCCTGGGTGCGGGGCAGCAGCACCAGCCGGCCGGCGAGCGGCGCCGGGGCGAGCAGCTCTGCTCCCCCCTCTGCCAGCAGGTGCTCGGCCAGGCCCTCGGCGAGACGCTCAGCCTCGGGCAGATCGTCGACGCCGAGCGCGGCCACGCGCGAGCCGCGCAGGACCGCCGCGCCCGAGGTGGCGGCGATCGCGCCGGTCACCGTGAGCCTGCCCTCGTCCCAGGTCGCGTGGGCGCCGACCGGCGCTTGGCACCCGCCACGTAAGGTCCGCAGGAAGGCGCGTTCGGCGGTCACTGCGATCGTCGTCGCCGGGTCGCCCACGGCCGCCCGCAAGCGGGCCGCCAAGTCGTCACCGTGCCGGGTCTCGATCGCCAGCGCCCCCTGTCCGACCGCCGGCGTCAGCTGGTCGACCGCGAACGGCACGGTGTACGTCGCCGCCAGACCCAGGCGCCGCAGTCCGGCCGCGGCCAGCACGATGGCGTCGTACTGCCCTTCGCGCAACTTGCGCAGTCGGGTATCGACGTTGCCGCGGAGGTCGTCGTAGACCAGGTCCGCGCGCAGCGCCCGCAGTTGGGCGCGTCGCCGCGGTGACGAGGTCCCAACCCGCGCACCGGCCGGCAGGTCGGCGAACGTCGCCCACCGCTCGCTGCAGAAGACGTCGCGCGGGTCCTCGCGGGCGCCGATCGCAGCCAGCGTCATGTCGGCGGCCAGCGTGCTCGGCAGATCCTTGCACGAGTGGACCGCGTAGTCGGCGCGCCGGTCGCGCAGCGCCACCTCCAGCTCGGCGACGAAGACGTTGTCGGTCCCGATCGCCGCGATCGAACGGTCCTGGACGGCATCGCCGCGGGTCGTGATCGTCAGGATCGTCGAGGGCAGCCCCGCCCGCGCCAGCGTGGCCATGACCGAGCGGGTCTGGGTGGTCGCGAGCGCGCTGGCGCGGGTCGCGCAGACCAGCGGCGCGAGGGTCGCTGGGACGACGCCGGCCAGCGTCTCGGCGCTGCGCTCCACTTCGTGCTCGATCGCGCCGGGCAGCATCGCGGCCAGCTCCTCGAGGTCGCGCTCGGCGAAGTGCCGCAGCACCTCGGCCCGCTGGTCGGCCGGGACGACCGCTAGGACCCGCTCCCGGATCGCGCCCAGGGTCGCCGCGGCTCGGGCGTAGCGGGCGTCGAGCTGGACGGCCAGCTCGTCGCGGACCCGCTTGGTGAAGGCGGGTGCGAGACCGCCGCTGTCGACGGTGACGGTCAGCGGCCCGGACCGGTGGACGGCCGGGGTCGCGAAGTCGCCGCGGGTCGCGTCGGTCGCGTCGTTGAGCAAGATGCCGGCCGCGCGGGCGTCGGCCCCGACGGCGGCGTTGGCGCCTGCGTCGTCGGTGGCCGCGAAGGCCAACAAGGCACCGGCCAGGTCGCCGGTCGCGTACGGGCGCGGCTCCCAGCGGAGCGCCTCGGCCGCGACCAGCGCCGTCAGGCCGGGCGTCAGGCTGGGGGCGACGACGACGACCCGGGCGCCGGCCTCGAGCAGGCCGCGCACCTTGCGTTCGGCGACGGCACCGCCACCGACGACGACGACGCGCCGGTCGCGAACCGAGAGGGCGAGGGGATACACAAGCCCTATCTTCCAGCAGATGCGATCCGTCCCCGCACGCGCGGCGCTCCTGGGCGCGCTCTTCGCTGCGCTCGTCACCCTGCCCGCGCTCGGATGGGGGACGCTGTGGGACAACAGCGAGACTGCCTACGGCGAGGTCGCCCGCGAGATCGTGCTGACCCACGATTGGGTCGTCATGCACCTCAACCTGCAGCCGTGGTTCGTGCAGCCGCCGCTGTATTTCTGGATCGCGGCGCTGTTCGCCAAGGTGTTCGGGGTGAGTGCCCTCGCGCTGCGGCTGCCCAGTGCACTCGCGACCATCGCGATGGGAGCCGCCGTCGGCTACGCGACCGCGCGGATCGCCGGCGGCCGGGCGGGGGCGGTGGCGGCGGTCGTGCTCTCGACGAGCTTGATGCAGGCCATCGTCGGGCGCCTGGCGATCATGGACGCGCTGCTCGACTTCGCGGTCGCCGCCGCCATCTTGTGGTGGTTTCGCGCGCTGCAGCCGGCTGGGTCCTCGCGTCGGCGCGCGACCGCGTTCATCGGCGGCGCACTCGCGCTCGCGATCGGGACGCTTGCGAAGGGGCCGGTCGCGCCCGTCATCGTGCTGCTCGTCGTGGCCGTGTGGGCGGCGTGGGAGTGGCGCAGCGGCCGGATCGCCGCGCCCTCACGCGGTGCGATCGCGCTGGCGGCCCTCGCCTACGTCGTCGTCACGCTGCCGTGGTTCGTGTTGCTCGCCGTGCGCGTCGGCCCGCACGCGATCCTCGAGCTGATCGGCCACTACACCGTCGGCCGCTACACCGGCGTCATCGAGAACCAGAGCGGACCGATCTGGTATTACGTCCCGGTCCTGATCCTCGGATTCTTCCCGTGGATCGCGTTCTTGCCGGCCGCGGTGCGTGCCGCGTGGTATGAAGGGCGCCAACGCGACGGCGCGTTCGCGCGGCTGGCGCTGGTGTGGGCGCTCGTGTCGTTCGTCTTCTTCAGCTTCGCCAACACGAAGCTGCCGAATTACGTCGCGCTGCTGATCCCGGCACTCGCGATCCTGGTCGCGCTGTGGTTCGAGCGGGTCGCGGCCGGCGCCGAACGTGGCGCGGCGATCATCTCGGCGGCCAGCATCCCGGTCTTCCTCGGTTGTGTCGCAATCGCGATTACGGCGTTCGCGCGCACGAATCAGCTCTCCGTCGACGCGGCAGCGGTCGGTGCGCAGCTCGCGTTCCTGGGCGGCGGCATGTTGGTGGGTTCGCTGGTAACGGTGGTGACGATCGCGCGTCGCGCGACGGTCGCCTGGTCGCCGTTCGTGCTCGCGCTGACCAGCGGCGCGCTGGTGCTCTTCATCGCGATCGTCGCCGAGCCGGACGCCGAGCGCCTCAAACCGATCCCGCCCATCGCACGGGCGATCGACGCCCACGTCCAGCCCAGCGACTTGATCGCGATGCGCGGCACCAGCGGCAACAACGGATTGATCTTCTACACGCGTCCACCGGCGCTCGACATCCCCGACGGCGACGACGCCTTCAAACGCGCCGTCTGCTCGGCACCGCGGGTGTGGGTCGTCGTCCAACCCGACGACGCGGACCGTCTCCAACGAGACGTCCGCGCCGTACACCGCGTCGCGGCCGTGGTCGCCCGCGGACCACTGGGCACGACCCCGCCACGCGCGCTCCTGCTCCGCGTCACCGGCCCCCGCTGCCCGTAGCGGGCCGCGCTCGCGCCGCGTCGAATATTTCTGCCGATGGTCGACGACGCAGACGCCGCGCGCCGCTCGCGGGCCGAAGTCCGCCGGACCACGGCGGTGGCCCGAAAGGTCTCGCTACGCGACGACGACCGCTCGTTCGATCGTGCGTTCTGGAACGGCTTCACGCCCTCACAGCGCATGATGTTGGTGTGGGAAATGGTGTTGGAGGAACATGCCGCACGGGGACGAGATCCGGCTGAACTCCGATTTCAGCGAACTGTTGGAGGCCTTCAACGCGGCCGGGGTTGAGTATTTGCTCATCGGCGGGATGGCATTCGGGTTTCATGCCGAGCCCCGGTACACGAAGGACATCGATTTGTGGATTCGCCCTACGAGCGAAAATGCCGATCGAACATTCGCCGCCCTGCGCACGTTCGGTGCGCCTCTTGCCGGCGTCTCCCCGGCTGACCTGATCGATTCCACCACCTACTTCGCGATGGGAGTTCCGCCGAATCGCATCGACGTCTTGAACACCATCGAAGGAATCGACTTCGAGCGCGCGTGGTCGCATCGCGTGCAAGGACAATACGGAACGATTCCGCTGTGGGTCATCGGGATCGATGACCTCATCGCGAATAAACGCGCGACGGGCCGCCCTCGTGATCTGCTCGACGCCGACGCGCTCGAGCGCCTGCGCGATTCGTAACCGTCCGGAAAACGAAGAAGCCGCGGCGTCGTGCGACGGCCGCGGCTTCTTGCTGGGACGGGCGCGCGCTACTTGGCGGCGGCGGCGACCTGGGCTTCGGTAACGGCGGAGGCCTTGTTGCCCCACGCGCTGCGGATGTAGGTGATCACCGAGGCAATCTGGGCGTTGGTCAGCTGACCCTTCCAGGCCGGCATCTGGCCGTTGTACGTCCCGCCGTTGACGGTGATGCTGCCGTTGAGGCCGTTGAGCAGGATCCCGATCACCTTGGCCGGATCGCCGGTGACGACCGGGTTGTTGGCGAGCGGCGGGAACGTGCTCGGCACGCCCTGACCGGTCGCGCCATGGCAACCGCTGCAGCTGGTCGAGAAGACCTGCGCGCCCGCGCCGCTCGAAGCAGCCGCCGGTGCGCCGCCGCTCGAGCCGCTGCTGCCGGAGGCGCCCTGCGGACCGCCTTCGACCGCCAACGGTGCCGGTGCGTTCGCCGCCGCGGCGACGGCGTTCGGGCCGATGATGTTGTGCGCGAGCTGCCCTTCCACGACGTTGGATTGGCCGAAGTACGAGAACCCGATCGCGCCGAGCATCACCAGGGCCGTGATGCCCAGGACCCACGGCCGGCGGGTCAACCGGCGCGAGGGATTGCGGTCGATGAACGGCAGGACGATCAGCAGCACGATCAGCAGCGTCGGGCCGACGATCGTCGCGAACAGTGAGGCGATCTGCACCACCGAGTCCGGCAGCTTGCCGACCGCGTCGAGCAACGCGTAGAGGGCGAGGAAATACCAGGCCGGATACGCCACGAAGGTGACGTTGTTGGGATCGGCCTTGTCGTCGAGCGGGACCGGCGAGAACGTCGCCAGCGCGACGATGATCGCGAACATCACGAACGAAAGGACCGTGTCCATGAACATCTGATCCGGCCAGAAGCGGCCGGGCTTGAGCTTGGGCGCTTCGTCGATCGGCGGACCGGCGGGGCCGTTCCAGCGGAAGATCGCCAAGTGCAGGCCGACCAGCAGCACCAGCAGCGCCGGCATCAGCCACACGTGGATGCCGAAGAACCGGTTGATGGTGAGCGTTCCGATCGAGTTGCCGTCCTGCAAGAACTGCTGGACGTACTGCCCGAGCACCGGCGCGTTGCCGGAGATGTCGATCGCGACCTTCGAGGCCAAGAGCGCGTTGAGGTCCCACGGCAAGAGGTAGCCGGTCAGACCCAGGACCAGCGTGATGATGAACAAGATCACGCCGACGATCCACTGCAGCTCGCGCGGCTTCTTGTACGCGCCCCACAGCAGCACTTGCAACAAGTGCATCGCCACGAACGCGATCATCGCCGAGGCGCCCCAGTAGTGGAGCGAGAGCACGAAGTGCCCGGCGGGAACCTTCTCGATGATGTACTTCGTCGATTCCCACGCCGTCGCGGTCGAGGGCGAGTAGTAGAAGCACAGGAAGATGCCGGTCGCGATTTGCAGGATCATCGCGAACAGGGTCGCGGAGCCGAACGCGTACCAATACGAAGCGCCGCCCGGAACGTCTTCCGTCAGGAAGTCCTTGGTCAGGGTGACCATGCCGGTGCGCGAGTCGAGCCAGTTCAACATCGTCGTGTCGTCCCTATCCGACCTGTTGGATGATCATCTGGGGCGTGTTCGTCTGGTACTCGATCCACGTGACCTGGACTTTGCCCTGGAAGTCGCGCAGCGGGAGCGGATCGAGGCCACGCAGGGCCGGACCGGCCTCGTGCTTGCCCAGGATGTCGTACTGCGAGCCGTGGCAGGGGCACAGGAACTTGTCCTGTTCCGTGTTCCAGGCGTAGCGGCAGCCCAGGTGCGGGCAGATCGGGCTGAAGATGACGAAGCCCATGTTGACGACCGGATACTTGGGTGCTTGCGGTCCGAACAGCTCGGGCCGCTCGGCCTTCATCTGATCCTCGGTTGCCGCGACGGCCCACACGAACTGCTCGGCATCCTGGGCGCCGAAATAGCCGTTCGTCTCGTGGAGGTTGAACGTCACCCGCACCGGCGTCTTGGCGGTCGCCTTCTTGAGCTGGTCGGCCTCGTCGGGCGTCAGCCCCGACCACTGGTCGGCACTGGCCTCTGCCGAGGGCACCAGCGACCAGACCAGCGGGACCGCGATGCTCAGGCCGATCACGCCGCCCAGCGCGACGACCGCGTTCGCCATGAACGAGCGACGGGTTTGTTCCTCCGGCGTCCCAGGGTCCTTGTACGCCTCTGCGTGAGCCATGTCTCTCCTACTTCGACCAGGACGGCGAACCGCCCGAGCGGGGGCTTCCACCAAAGTGTAAGCAAAACCGCGCGCAAACTCGCGTACCTTCGTAGGAATCGCGAGCGGTCCCCTTCGTCGGCCGAATGAAGCAGGCGCGTCCTGCCGAGGTACCCGCTCGCTGCGCGGGAACACTCCCGGGGTGAACGACCAGGAGCTGCACACCCACATCGAAGCCCTCGTCGCCGAGGAGCACACCCTGCTCGAGCAGGGCACCGCGATCACCGCCGCCGACCGCACGCGGCTGGGCGATATCAACGTCCAGCTCGACCGGCTGTGGGATCTGCTACGCCAGCGCCGTGCGCGCGAAGAGTTCGGGCAGGACCCGGCCCAGACGCACGAACGCAGCGCCGAGACCGTCGAGAAGTACTGGCAGTAGCCGCCGGCGGCGTCAGCGGCGCGGCCCGCGCGGCTTCTTCGGCGGACGATCGGCCGCGACTTCGAGCGTGATCGTCTTGTCCTGCAACACGCTGTTGTTGAATTTCTCGATCGCCGCCTCGGCGAGCCGCATGTTCGCGAACACGACGTACGCGATGCCCTTGCGGCGGCGCGTGCGGCGATCGCGCGGCAGTGCGATGCGGTTCGGGTCGGCGCCCAGCGGCAGGAACAGGTCGGCGAGCTCGGTGACGGAGACGCCGCGTGCGATCCCGCGCACCAGGACGCGCACTTCGCCCGGACGGAGCTCGCCGGGCTGGGGTTGATCGGAGGGGGGACGCTCCACGGCAGATCGCGTTCCAAAGGAGACCGTTGCAGACCTTCGCCAGCCTTCGTCGGCATCGCAACTATCGGCTCTACTTCGCGGGGCAACTCGTCTCGCAGGTCGGCACGTGGTTGCAGACCGCGGCGCAATCGTGGCTCGTCCTCGAGCTGACCCACTCGGCGGTCGCGGTCGGCGTCGTCGGCTTCTGCTTCTACGGACCGTACGCGGTGCTCGGCTTGCTGGGCGGCGCACTGGCCGACCGCATCTCGCGCCACCGCATGATGATGGCGACGCAGGGCGCGATGGCACTCTGTGCGGTGGCGCTCGCGTTGGTCGTCTTCCTGCACGTCGACCGGGTGTGGGTGATCGACCTGATCGCGGTGATCCGCGGCGTCGTGCTGGTGTTCAACAACCCCAGCCGTCAGGCGCTGATGGTGCAACTGGTCGGCCGGGGCGAACTCGCCAACGCGATCGCGCTCAACTCCGGGCTCAACAACGCCACCCGCATCGTCGGTCCCGGCATCGCCGGCATCCTCATCGCGACCGTCGGCACCGGCTGGTGTTTCGCGCTCAACGCCATCAGCTACGTCGCGGTCATCCTCGCGCTGGGCGCGATGCGCGAGGACGAGTTCCACGCGACGATGGCGCCGCCGGGAGGCGGCTCGCTGTGGCGCTCGGTCGTCGAAGGGCTCCGGTACGCGCGCACGACGAGAACGATCGCCGTCCTCTTGACGATGCTGCTCGTCATCTCGCTGCTCGCGATCAACTTCAACGTCCTCTTGCCGGTGCTCGCGAACCAGACGCTGCACGGCGGCCCGCAAGTTTACGGCGCGATCGCGGCCAGCTTCGGCGCCGGCGCGTTCCTCGGCGCGCTGATCACCGCCTCGCGTGCGCGCACCTCGACGCGGCTGGTGGTGGCGTCGGCGCTCGGGTTCGGCCTCACCCAAGTGTGGCTGGCGTTCGTGCACACGGAATTGGCCGCCGCGCTCGCGCTGTTGGTGACCGGCGTCTGTTACACGCTCTACACCGCGAGCACCAATGCGATCGTGCAGTTGGCCTCGCCCGACGCGCTGCAAGGGCGCATCGGCGGCCTCTACAGCTACGTCTTCCTGGCGAGCGGCCCGTTCGGTGCGCTGCTGGTCGGCTGGCTCTGCGAACGTGGCGGGACCGCGCTCGCGTTCGCCGTCGCCGGCGCCGGCACGCTGGTGATGGTCGCCCTCGGGCTGATGCTGCGTCCGGGCAACATGGCGCGGGTCAGGACGAGCAGCTGACCTCGAGGCCGGCGTACTGCGCCGGCGCGGGCTGCGTCCACGCTTCGTGGGCGGGGTGTTCGTCGAACGGCGTGCGCAGCACGTCGAGCATCGTGGCGACGACCGAGTCGTCGCCGCCTTCGACCGCGTCGATGGCGACCTGCGCGACCCAGTTGCGCAGCACGAACTTTGGATTGACGGCGCGCATGGCGCGGCGGCGTTCCGCGTCGTCGCCCTGTTGCGCCGCGACGCGATCGGCCAGACGCGCGAACCAGTCGCGCGAGGTCGCATCCTCGCCGAGCAGCGCCAGCGCAGCGTCGTCGTCGTGTGAGAGCGCGCGCCAGAAGCGGGTCCAGTCGACGCGTCGGCCCTCGAGCATCGTGAAGAGGGCCAGCGCGAGATCGGCGTCGTCGTCCTGCGCAGCGCCCAGGCCGAGTTTGCGACGCATGAGCGCGAGGAAGTGGGTGCGATAGATTTCGGCGTAGCCTTGCAGCACCGTCTGCCGGTCGGCCTCGGGGATCAGCGACGAGAGTGCTTCGGCCAGTGCGTAGCAGTTCCACAAGCCGATCGTCGGCTGCTTGTCGAACGCGTAGCGACCGCCCTCATCGGTGTGGTTGCAGATCAGACCGGGTTCGTAGGTCTCCATGAACCCGTACGGGCCGTAGTCGAGCGTCAGCCCGAGGATCGAGAAGTTGTCGGTGTTCATGACCCCGTGGGCGAAGCCGACGGCTTGCCACTCCGCCATCAGGCGCGCGGTGCGCGCGACGACGCTGGCGAAAAAACGTGCGTAGCGGTCGGCATCGCCGCCGCTCTCGGGATAGAAGCGGTCGATCACGTAGTCGGCCAGTGTGCGCACGTCGGTCTGCTGGTTGCGGTAGTGGAAGATCTCGAACGAACCGAAGCGCACGAAACTCGGCGCGAGGCGGATCAGGGTCGCGGCACGTTCGACCCGCTCGCGCAGCACCGGCTCGTCGCCGGCGGCCATCGCGAGCGCGCGGGTCGTCGGGATGCCCAGGTGGTGGATCGCTTCGCTGGCCAGAAACTCGCGCACCGTCGAGCGGATGACCGCGCGGCCGTCGCCCATGCGCGAGAACGCGGTCAGGCCGCCGCCCTTGAGCTGCATCTCGACCGGCGTCTCGGCGTCGGTGCGGACCTCGCCCAGCAGGATCGCGCGCCCGTCGCCGAGCTGACCGGCCCACACCCCGAACTGGTGGCCGCCGTAGCGCGCGGCGACCGGCTCCATCCCGCGCACGATTGCGTTGCCGGCGACCAGGTCACGGAACGCGTCGCGCCGCTCCTCGCGGGGCCGCAGGTCCAGTAGCTGGGCGGCCTCTTGGCTGAAGGCCACGAGCCGTGCGCCGGGAATCCCGGTCGGCGTCCGGCGTTCGGAAAATGCGTCGCCCAGCTCGGCGAAGCTGTTGGCGAAGCGGAGTTCTTCCAGCGTTCTCCCGCGCGGCGGTGCGATAGCCATCGATTGTGGGACCCGGCCGGGTGGGCGGAGCGTTGCGCGCATTGCGGTCGGTCAGCAGCCATTTGGGGAGAAGCGAACGGTTATGCGTGCTTTCATCGGCGGGTTCGTCCTGGCCCTGATCCTCGTCGCGGCCGGTGGCGTCGCCGTCGTGCTGACCGGCATCGTCCCGGCTCGGCAAGACGTCAAGCCCGGCACGATGGAGAACTGGGCGGCCAAGAAGTCGCTGGCGGCTACCATGCACCGCGAGATGCCGCAGCCGCCCTATGCGTTCGGCAGCTCGGATGAAGCCGGGTTCGTGAAAGGGGCGACGCTCTACGTGCAAAACTGCGCGGTCTGCCACGGGACCGCGCACGGTACGCCGACCGCCATCGCCCAAGGCTTCGCCGTGCGCCCGCCGCAGTTCGCCAAACACGGCGTCGACGACGATCCGGTCGGCGAGACCTATTGGAAGATCGAGCACGGCATCCGCTTCACCGGGATGCCGGCGTTCGACCGCACGATGGACGAGCAGTCGATCTGGCAGATCGCGTACTTCTTGAAGAATCTGCCCTCGCTGCCGCCGGCGGCCAAGGCGCTCTGGAACGATCCCAGCAAGGTCCCGCCGCCGACGCCGGCACCGGCTCCCTCGCGGATGCCGGGCATGCCGCCCGAAAGTGAGCACGCCGGCTAGCCGTGCAGACCATCTTCGCGCTCGTCTTCTCGTATTTGGTGTTCGTGACGCGCACCTGGGCGATCACCCGAGCCGTCGTCCTCGCCGACGTCGTGCTGGCGCTGCTCTACGACTTCACCCCGCTGCGCCTGCACCTGGGCTACGTCGAGACCGGCGCATTGTGCGCCACGTTCGTGCTGTGGGTGGTGAACCTACTCGTCGACCGGCGGCGGACGACTCACATCTTGTAGGAGTGCAGGCCGCTGATCCAGATGTTCACGCCGAGATAGCAGAACATGATGGAGGCGAAGCCGAGCACGCTGATCCACGCGGTGCGGGTTCCCTTCCACTCCGGGCGAGTGTGGAGGTGCAGGTAGATGGCGTACACGATCCACGAGGCGAGTGCGGCGGTCTCCTTGGGATCCCACTGCCAGTAGGCGCCCCACGCTTCTTTCGCCCACATCGCGCCGGTGATGATCCCGATCGAGAGCAGCGGCAGGCCGATGCCGATGATGCGGTACTGCATGACGTCCAGGCGCGCCAGCGACGGCAGGCCGGCCAGCCACACCGCCCACGGGTCGCCGGCGGCGGCGGCCTGCGCGATCGCCGGCGTGTCTTCGCGTCGCGTCACGTTCTCGCGCGCGTAGTCACTGGTTTTCATCGCGATGTCGACGGCCGGCCCGCCGGCCGCGGCGGCGATGCCGCGCAGCGAACTGACGCGCGTACGGAACCGCTTCTCGGCGTAGTCCTTCACCAGGTAGAGTGCCGAGACACAGCACGCGACCAGGAACGTCGCATAGGCGGCGACGACGATCGGGACGTGAATCTTGATCCAGTACGACTGCAGCGCCGGCACGGCCGGCATGTAGCCCTCGTTCCACGTCGTGGCGTACCCGAGTGCGATCGCCGCGCACGCAAGGACCAGGCCACCGATGACGGCGAGATCGTACTTGTAGGCGAAGACCAGGAAGATCAACACCGCGAACGCGCTGAAGAGCGAGAGCGAGCCGTAGAGGTTGGTCAGCGGCCACACGCCGGTCATCCACCAGCGCGTGCCCAGCTCGGCGAACTGCGCGACGCAGCCGACGATCGCCAGCGGCAGCCCGAGCGTGCGCAGCACCGGCCGCCGCAACAGAAAGAAGCCCAGCAGCACCAGAGCGCCGGTGACGTAGGCTGCGATGCCGACGACGAGCAGCGCTTGATCGATCCACACGCGAGTCGGGTCCATGATGTTTTCCTCTCCTCTACGCTTCGCTACGCTGCACGGCCGCGACGATCTCGCGGAAACGATCCTCGAAGACCTCGTAGCCTTTGACGGTGGTTGCCGCAATCCCGACCTCGGCGCCCGCGGCGCCGCCGGCCGCCGGCCGGACCTGCACGAAGAGGCGAGCCGGCAGCAGGTAGATCGCGATGCACAGGCCCAGCACCAGCACCAGCGCGCCCAGGCCCACCACCGGGATGCCGGGGTCGTAGCGGTACTGGAAGCCCGAGTAGAGCACGTAGCGCTTCGCCTCCAGCGCGTAGCCGGCGCCTAGATCAACCGGCTGCCCGAGTGGGACGAGCACCGTCCCGATCGGCTGGTCGCCGTCGAAGGCCTGGACGACGACGCCGGGGTCGTTGGGCCGCGGGTCGGGACCGGGCTGGCCGGTCAGCCGATCGATCGTGCCGACGAAGCGCGTGTACTGAATCGCGCGCGAGGTCCCGTCGACCACGAAGCCCTCACCTTCGAGCAGCGGGTGGTCGGGGCCGGCCACGGGGCGGCCGTTCTTGGTAAGCGTGAAGTCGATCCCGAAGCCGTAGGTCGCCTGATAGACGAGCGTGCCGTCGACGTCGTAGGGATGGTTGACGCGGATGACGGCCTGGTGCGCCACGCCGTCCTTGCCGGTGACGAGCGCGTTCGAGACGTAGTCGATCGGCTGGTAGACGACCCCCGCTTTGGTGGTGATCGGGTCGATGCGATAGGCGAACCGTTCGAGCCGGATCGTCGCCCCGCTCTGCGGGATGGTCGCGGTCTGGCCGCTGAGCACGGTGAACTGTCCGCTGTAGCCCTTGGCCCAGTAGATGGTCGTTCCGATCGCGATGATGCAAAAGCCGATGTGCGCGATCAGCACGCCGCGCCGCGCCCAGTTGACCTTGTCGGCGAAGGTCCATTCCTCGCCGGCGAAGGTGCGGCTGCGCACCTGCCAGCCGCGCGCCGCGAAAAATGCCGCCAGCCGCGCACGCACGCTCTCGACGTCGCCCTCGGCGCGGAAGGTCGCGTGCAGCGGGATCGCCTCGATGCGCACCGGGTGCAGCCGCGGGATGCGCCGCGGGATCACTTTGACGAACGTCGCCGCCGCCATCGAGCAAATGATCAGCCCGAGGATCCCGATGTAGCCCGGGCTGTGGTAGATGTTCTCGAGGTCCAGCCGCATGATGAGCCGTGCGATCGGCGGCGCATACGTGTTGGCATAGACGCTCGGGTCTTTGCCCTGATCGACGATGACGCCGATCGTGGTGAGCAGCGCCCACACGGCCAGCAGCATGACGCCGAACCCGACGTTGGCGAACAGGGCGACCAGATCGTCCCAGGTCCGCTGCAACGAGCGCAGCGGCGCTGCGATCAGACTGCCTCGGACTCGGCCTTCCACCGGCCCTCCATCGCGCGGATGATCCAGATCGACACTTCGAACAGGACGTAGGTCGGTGCGGCGATCAACGTCATCGTGATCGGGCTCCCGTCCGGCGCGAGGATCGCCGCGCCCACGAACAAGCCGAACAGAATGTAGCGGCGGTATTTTCGCAAGAGCGTGCTGTTGACCAGGCCGATGCGCGCCAGCAGCAGCATGACGACCGGCGTCTGGAAGACGATCGCGAAGGCGAGGAACAGCAGCAGCACGAGGTTGAGCGTCGACTCGATGCCGTAGGTCGGTTCGGCGATGCTCTGGGTGATGAACTCGAGGCCCGAGATGACGCGTGGGATCACCACCAGGTGGGCGAACGCGATCCCGGCCAAGGCCAGCAAGAACGACGGCGCGACGTAAGAGTACACCGCTCGGCGCGTGCGCGGGTGGATCGCCGGAACGACGAACATCCAGATCTGATACAGGAGCACCGGCAGGCCCAGCACGACGGCGCCGTAGAGCGCGAACTTGAAGATCGCCCAGACCGCGTCGGCGGGACCGAACGCGTGCAGCTGGATGCCGTGGAAATACAGCTTGGTGAGGTACGGGATCGCGAGCTGTGCCGGATAGATCAGCAGCACGACCAGCGCCAGGACCGTGACGATGCAGATGAAGAGCCGGTTGCGGAGCTCGCGCAGGTGCTCCGTGAACGGCATCTCCTTCTGATCCCAGACGAACTGGGTGCCGGACGCCTCGCGCGTGGCCGGCGTGCGCTCGGCGAGCACCGGCGTCTAGCTGTGGGGCGGTGCGATCGTGGTGGGGCCGGGGGCGCCGCTGATCGGATCAGGGACGACGGTCGCCCCGCCGATGCCGCCGGTCGGGCCGGTCGCCACTTCGGTCGTCCGGACATCGGCTTGCGCTTGCTTGCGTGCGTCCTCGCGGGCCTGCTCGGCGGCGACGTCCGCCTCGGCCTGGCCGACCATGAACTCCTTCTTGGCGTGCCCCATGCTGCGGGCAAGCTTCGGCAGCCGCTCGGCTCCGAAGATGAGGATGCCGAGGCCGACTACGGCGGCGATTTCCATCGGTGAGAACATAGAACAGGTCTTTCTCTAGAGCAGCGCGTCGGCGAGGGCCGCGAGCTCGGTGCGCGCCGGTACGGTACCCAGCGGCGCCAGCGACTGTTTCGCTCGTTCGACGTACCCGGCGAGAACGGCTTCCGTCTTCGAGAGGCCGCCCTGCGCCACGATGCCGGCGACGACGGCCGCGACGTCCTCGCGCGTGTCGCTCTCGCCGGTGAAGAAACGTTCGACGTCGACCCGCAAGGCCTCATCCCCGCCGGCCAGTGCCAAGACCAGCGGAACGGTCATCTTCCGTTCGCGCAGGTCGTTGCCGACCGGCTTGCCGAGGGTGGCTTCGTCGGCGGTCAGGTCGAGCAAGTCGTCGCGCATTTGGAACGCGATCCCGTAGGCGGTGCCGAACTCGCGCAGTGCGCGCACCGCGAACGGTGAGCCGCCGGCCGCCAGCGCCCCGCACTCGGCCGAGGCGGCGAAGAGCGAGGCCGTCTTCTTGGTCGCGATCTCGACGTAGCCCGTCAGGGTCGTTTCGAGATCGCCGAGCGCGCGCAGTTGCAGCACCTCGCCGTCGGTGATGTCGGCGAGCGTCGCGCTGAGCACGTGCGGGATCGGTGCCGGGTAGCCGGCGGTCACGTTCTTGAAGATCCACGCGAACAGGTAGTCGCCGGCCAGTACGCTGATGCGGTTGCCGAAATCGACGGCGGTCGCGTTGACGCCTCGCCGCGTCTCGGCGCCGTCGACGACGTCGTCGTGGATCAGCGTCGCGACGTGGATCAGCTCCATGAACGCCGCCAGACGCAAGTGCACCTCGGCGCGCCCGCCGACGGCTTCCGCCGCCAGCAGGGTAAAGCGCGGGCGCAGGCGTTTGCCGCCGGCGTCGAGCATGCGGCGAACCGCTTCCGTGATCAGCTCGTTGTCGGTCGCGAACGAGGTGCGGAAGTACTCCTCGACCAGGGCGTAGAGATTGCGACCGACCGGCGCGCGTTCCAGCATGGCTATGCCGTGCCCACGTGGAGCGCGATCGCCCCGAAGCCGAGCCGCACGAAGCGCACGTCGTGAAAGCCGGCGGTGCGGAAGCGGTCGGCCAAGCCGTCGGCGTCGGGGAAGTTGGTCAGCGAGTTCGGCAAGTAGCGGTAGGCCGCGCGGGAGCCACCGACCAGGCCGCCGATCAGCGGAACGAGGCCGTAGAAGTAGACTCCGAACAGCCGCCGCACGATCGGGTTGGGGGGCTTGGTCACGTCGAGGTTCACGAACCGCGCGCCCGGCCGCAGCACCCGGCGTGCTTCGCGCAGCGCGCCGACGATGTCGGTGACGTTGCGCAGCGAGAGCCCCATCGTCGCGCCGTCGAAACTGCCGTCGGCAAACGGGAGCGCGGTGACGTCGCCTTCGACGAAAGTGGCGCGGCCTTGGGGATCGGCGGTGCGGGCACGGACGCGGGCGCCGTCGAGCATCGGTGCGGTGAAATCGATCCCGGTCACCCGCAGCGCCGGATCCGACCGCAAGAGATGGAAGACCAGGTCGCCCGTCCCGCAGCACAGGTCGAGCACCGTCCCGCCCTGCGGGGCCGCGAGCTCGGCGACGGCGCGCTTGCGCCATGCCTCGTCGACGCCGGCCGTGAGGACGCGGTTCGCGCGGTCGTAGCGGGGCGCAATGGTCGCGAACATGTCACGCACGTAGGCCGCCTTGGGCTGCACGTTCAACCCTTAGACGCCGAGACGGAAGACCCCGCGCGCGGTCTGGTCCGTTCTCTCGTGGACGGTCGCGAGGTCGACCCCGAGGACGTCGGCGAGCACCCGGGCCGTGTCGGCGACGAACGCCGGCTCGTTGCGCCGCCCACGATGGGGAACCGGGGCCAGATACGGGCAGTCGGTCTCGAGGACGAGCGCGTCGAGCCCGACGGCCGCGACGGCGTCGCGCAGCGGCTGCGCCGTCTTGAAGGTGACGACGCCGCCGATCCCCAGCAGCAGCCCGAACTCGTCGACGAAGACGCGCGCTTGGTCCGGTGTCCCGGTAAAGCAGTGCACGATCCCCCGCTGGGTGGCCGGGTCATATCCAGTGCGCAGCGCGGCCACGAAGTCGTCGTGCGCGTCGCGTTGGTGGAAGACGAGCGGCAGATCGTGCTCGCGTGCGTACGCCAGCTGCGCGGCAAGGACCACCTGCTGGACCGGACGCGGGCTGTGGTCGTAGTAATAGTCCAGGCCCGTCTCGCCGATCGCCACGATGCGCGCGCCGTGTCGCGCGCGGAGCGCGTCGAAGGCGGCCGGCAGATCATCGGGCGCGTCTTTGGCCTCGTGCGGGTGGATGCCAATCGTGCAGAAAAGGTGAAAGTCCTCAGCCGTGACGCAGGCACGCCGGCTATCATCCAGGTCGCAACCGACCGTTACGATCTGCTCGATGCCTGCGTCGCGAGCCCGTGCAAGCATTGCGTCGCGATCGTCGTCGAAGGCCCGATCGTGGACGTGCGCGTGCGTATCGATCATGACTGAGCGTTAGAACCTCTGTGCGGCTGTTCCCGGAGCGAGCCAAATCGGCCCGCCGTGTTTTCCTGTGGGCGCTCGTCGCCTCGCTGGTGGTCCACTTCGTCCTGCTTCCGCTGGTGGCGTGGTTGACGGCTTTGCTGCCGCATGCGCGCACCGCGCGCGAGATCGCGCAGCACGTCCAGGTGGTCACGATCGAGCACCTGCGGCCGATGCCGACGCCCAAGCCGACCCCCGTCCCCACGCCGATCCCGACGCCGACGCCGCCACCGCCCAAGCCGACGATCGAGCCCCACCCGACCGTCGCAAACCGCCAGGTGACCAAGGGCGTGCCCAAGCCGGTCGTCAAGCCACATCCGCGCACGGTCGCCGTCAAGCGCCCGCGTGCGCAGCCGCCGCCGGCGCCGCACGTGCGCAAGGCCCCGCCCGTGATCGCGCAGCACATCGAGCTGGCCAAGCCGCGCGCGCACCCGGCGCATCAAGCAGCGAGCAGCGCGCTCGACCCACAGCAGGTCGCGAAGTTGAACGATCAGTTCAGCAAGACGATCGCGGAAGCGCAGCGCGACGTTCAGCAGGGGCCGCAAACCGACACCGGTCCGGCGCAGACGATGCACCAATACAATCCCGTGCTCGAGGGGAACGCCGGCGACATGGACTTGGTCACCGGCGGGGGTACCTGCACCAATACCGAGCCCTACAAGACCGAAGGCGGCTACAACTACTACTATTTGAGCTGCGACACGAGATATAGCGACGGCTTCAAGGAGCAAGTCCAATTTCCGTGGCTCTTCAAGTTCCCGGTACGTAACGATCCGATGCAGCGCGGTGGCCGCTTCCCGGTGCAACCGCCGCCGCCCGGATTTGTGCTGCCGGATCCGTTCCCGCTCTCGCGCATGGTCTGCGACTTCTTCCGCTCGCGCTGCGCTGCGGTGATCGCGAAAGAGCGCGCCGCCGGCACCGCCGACCTCTACGGCAAGCCCCCCTAGCGTTTACGCCGGCGTCGGTTCCAGGCGCGGGAAGAGCGGTTCGCCGGGTTCGGTCTGCGTGCCGGGCGCGAGACGGCCCCATTGCAGTTCGTCGCCCCAGCGGCATTCGGGGGAACCGGCCAGACCGAGTTGGTGCCAGATCTCGGTGCTCTTGCGCGGCATGAACGGGAAGAGCAGCACGCTCAGCCAGCGCAGCCCCTCGCACAACTCGTAGAGCAGCGCGTCCAGTTCGACGCCGCGCTCGTGTTTGTAGAGCTCCCACGGTTTGCGCTCGTCGATCGCGCGGTTGAGCGCGCTCACCAGCGTCCAGATCTCGTCGAGCGCTTCGCGAAAACGCAGCGCGGCGACGTGATCGCGCACGTTCGCCGGCAAATCGGCGAACCGTTCGCTCAGCTCGCTGTTTGCCGGTGGTTCGGGAACGAGCCCGTCGCGATAGCGCGCCAGCATCGCCAGCGAACGGCGCAGCAAGTTGCCCAAGTCGTTGCCGAGATCGCTGTTGTGGCGCTGGCGCAGCTTCTCGACCGAGATCGAGAAGTCGCTGCCGAACGGCGCTTCGCGGAAGAGAAAATAGCGGACCGCGTCGGCGCCGAACTCGCGCACCAGCGCGAACGGCTCGATGACGTTGCCGACCGATTTCGACATCTTCTCGCCTTCGACCAGGATCCAACCGTGGGCGAAGACGCGCGCCGGCGCAGCCAGGCCGGCGGACCACAACATGGCCGGCCAAATCAGGGTGTGGAAGCGCGCGATCTCCTTACCGATCAGGTGCAGTCCGGGCCAGAACTCGGCGAAGAGACCGTCGGGATCTTCCGGCCAGCCGAGCGCGCTGATGTAGTTGATGAGCGCGTCGAACCAGACGTACAGCACGCCGCCGCCCGGCAGCGGGATCCCCCAATCGAACGACGAGCGCGAGATCGAGAGATCTTCGAGCCCTTCGTCGAGCAACGCCATCATCTCGTTGTAGCGCGACTGCGGGCGCAGAAAGTCGGGGTTGGCGAGGAAGTACTCGCGCAGCCGATCGCGATAGGCAGAAAGCCGGAAGAACCAGTTCTTCTCCGAGAGCCACTGCACCGGGCGGCGGCACTCGGGGTTTGGACAGCGGCCCTCGACCAGCTTCGCTTCCGGCCAGAACGTCTCGTCGTTGGTGCAGTACCAACCTTCGTAGACACCCTCGTACACGTCGCCGCTGGCGCGCATCTTCTCGAACAGCGCCAGGCACGTGTGCGCGTGGCGCGGCTCGGTGGTGCGGATGAAGTCGTCGAAGCTCGTCTCGTAGGCGGCCAGGAGCTCGCGCCAACGCGGCACCAAGCTGTCGACGAACTGCAGCGGCGTCTGCCCGGACGCCTCGGCGGCGGCGGCGACCTTCTGGCCGTGCTCGTCGGTGCCGGTCAGCGCGCGGGCCGGCCCGTGCGCGCGCGCGGTGCGTACCAGGATGTCGGCCGCGATCGAGGTGTACGCGTGCCCGATGTGCGGCGTCCCGCTGATGTAATAGATGGGAGTGGTGACGTAGAAACCGCGCTCGGACACCCCTCCAGCCTTCGGCGCCTCGGCTGCATCCGGCCTCCGCACTCGCCGAACGGGCCGGGCGGCGTGATAGCATGGTGTGACCTACCGATGGCTATCGTCTTTCACCCGATCACGCCCCCGACCGACGAAGAACTCATGCAGCTCCACGAGCTCAACGGCGGCTACTCCGTCGAGCGCCTGGCCGACGGGAGCCTCCTGGTGACCCCGAACGGCGCGATCGGCGATTTCCGCAACGCCGAGCTCGTACTTCAGCTGATGGTCTGGAGCAAGGCGACGAAGCTCGGGCCCACGCTGGGTCCGACGGCCGGCTATCGTCTGCCCGACTCGTCGGTCTTCGCCCCGGACGGCTCATTCATCCGTGCGGAGCGGTGGAACACGCTGAGCCGCGCCGAGCGCGAAGATTACTTCCATGGCGCACCCGACGCAGTTTTCGAAATTCGGTCCAAGAGCGGCCGGCATGGCGCCCAGGTTCGCAAATGCGAAACGTGGTCCCGAGCGGGAGCCCGCCTCGTGGTGCTGGTCGACCCCTACGAGAAAACCGTCGACCGTTGGCTCGACGGCGTCCACGAGGAACTCGGAACAGTCTCGCCCCTCGACTGCGACCCTGTTATGCCGGGCTTCGTGCTCGACGTCGCCGCGCTACTCGCGGTCTGAGTCGGCCAGTTCCGACTTGCGCGCGCTGACCTGCGCGTAGAGGTGCCGACGTTCGCCATGCCCCGCTTCGGCCAGGCGCTTGGCGAGCGCCGAGATCGTCAGCCCTTCCTGTAAGCCCGCGTCGATCACCGCGTCGAGGCCGTCAGCCGGGAGCGGTTCGGCGGATCGCGCCTCCGGAGCGCCCTCCACCACCAAGACGATCTCGCCGCGGACCGGCTCGTCGAGGGCGGCGTCGACCTCGCTGGGCGTGCCCAGGACGTGCTGTTCGTACAGCTTGGTCAGCTCGCGGCCCAGGAAGA
>Ga0181531_10000299_pt1 | contig 34910 bp, 32 predicted proteins | sample PEATcosm2014_Bin_38_FD_119743 | JGI IMG/M metagenome (GOLD analysis project Ga0181531, IMG submission 119743) | Peatland microbial communities from MTU Mesocosm Facility, Houghton, MI, USA - PEATcosm2014_Bin11_10_metaG | ecosystem: Environmental > Terrestrial > Soil > Wetlands > Peat | place...
CCTTCGTCATTAAGGTTGGGCTGCTGATCGCGGCGGGCGCCGCCGTCGGAACTGTCGTGGCGCTGTCAAGCGCAAGCCCCAGCCGCGCATCGAACTAATGAATGAGTCTCGCCGATCGATTCCCAGGAGGGCCCCCGCAATGCCGTCACGAATGAAATCGCAGCGTCCCAGGTTGATAAGCTTTTCTGGTATCGATGGCGCCGGAAAGAGCACCCAGATCGATCTTCTGTGCGCTCGATTGCGGGGAGCCGGTCTGCGTGTTCGCGTGATTACATTCTGGGACGACGTAGCGTGCTTCACGGGATTGCGTGAGACGACCGGCCACACTCTGTTCAAGGGCGACAAGGGTGTGGGAACGCCCGAGGCTCCGATCAACCGGCGAGACAAAAACGTCAGATCAAGGTTCATGACGGTTGTGAGGTTATGCCTCTATCTCGCTGATGCGGTGTCGCTTCGCCGCACGGTTGGCAGGGAACTGGCCTCCGATACAGACTTCGTGATCTGCGATCGATATGCCTACGACGAACTGGTCAATCTCACGCTGCACAACTGGTTGATCCGCGCTTACGTGCGCCTGGTCATGAAGCTGGTTCCGCGGCCGGACATCAGCTATTTGCTCGATGCGGACCCCATCCACGCGCGAGCCCGCAAGCCTGAATACCCGCTCGATTTTCTCTACAACTGCCGCGAGTCCTATCTAATGCTCAGCGAAGTGGCAGGAGGGATCACGATCATTGCTCCACTGCCGGTCCCGGATGTGGGGCGCGAGATCGTGGAGCGCCTGTGCCTCCCGGAGCTACAGAGTACCGAAACCCAGGCCCTTGTTGGCCGGGATGTTTTGGGCATTTCCGCCTGACGGAAGTGACCGGCGAGACGCGTGTCGCACCAGAGGGCAACTGTAATGAGCCCATATGGTTCCTGCGGTACGAAGGTTCTCAACCGATAGTACCCAGCCTGAGATCAAAAAAGTAACGGGTCCTTGCGCGCGCTGCCTGGAAATGGCACCATTTACGTTCAACCGCTGAATTCCGCTTTGGAATCCGGCTGGCGTGTTAAATTGCAAGGCGAATTTTTTGGAATTTTAGCCGCGCCTTTTCGGGTAGGCCTTGTTCGCATTTTTGCTTTGGAGACTCGACTGATGACATCAATCACAATGTATGAGAGACGCGAGCCAGATGGCGCGCCCATTCCTGTCTCAACCAAACTCACGCTTGTCGATGTATTCACGAGGAAGCCCTCGGCATGCGAGCGCTCGTATCCCGACCAGACCCTCGCCGAACGGGTTTACCTGTTTCTTGAGCGCCGTAGCGCGTAGTAAGAAGAGTCAACCTGGGCGCGGGACCTCGTCCATCATGAAAAGACCCAGTCAAGTTGGCTTGGCGGGTTACGTCTGATAACAGATATTCTGTTTACCTGACGTCGCGGCCTGCGCTAAGGCTCCTTTTCCCCCCACGCGCCACTGGCCGCCTGCACCGATAATGCGATCCGGTTCCCCACGCCGGCTTTCCGCATCAGCCGGGCCACATAGGACTTCACCGTTTGTTCCCGAATGCTGAGCGCCTTAGCAATCTCCCGATTCGACCGCGCCAGAACCAGCTGCTGCAGAACTTCCTCCTCGCGCTCGGTAAAGCGCGGGTTCTTCTGGCGCCTGCGTGCCGCCGCGCCGTCAAGGGTCCGGTCCACGAACGTCGACAGAACGCGTCTTGGAACCCACATCGATCCATCCAGTACGGCGCAGGCAGCCTGCAGCACCTGGATCGGATTAGCGGTCTCCTCCAGCCAGCCCTTGGCTCCAGCATTGACCGCGTCTATGATTCTCTCTGGCTCGGAGCCGCAGCCGACCACAAGAATCTTGAGATTTTGATTCCGTGACCGCAGCCTCGCCAGCAGCGCCAGGGAGAACGTCTGATCTCGCAAAACGACGACCGCCAGATTGAGGGTTTTCTCCCTGAAGGCCATGGTCCAGTCTGTTGCCACAATCCTGAAATTGGGCTGAGAGGCGAAAATCTCCCGCAATCCGGCGATCCGAATCGGTTCGAAATCGAGCAATCCTACCCGGAGCGGTCCGGGGAGATGAGAGATGGTATCCATAAGGCTCTTACGACTTCGGCAGAGCAATTCCCTGTATTCATCCGGTACTGGCCCTTCCGATCGGCGCAGATAATCTCAGGTGGCTTCGTCCGAACGGATCAGGAAATGTGGCGCAAAAATGATCTGGTACCGCGTGTACGTTGATTTTCACATGCAAATGTCCGCACGTCACGCAAAACTTCGACCCAAGGGTCAAGGCGTGACCCCGGAGTGGCGTGGACGCCGAATCTTACGGCAGGTCAACGCATTGACAATGCAGGAAAACGTTTCTACGATCAGCTTTGAAGCGGATCGTTCGCCTGATCGGAGAATACCTTGATAAAACAGGACATCATTCACCAGGTGATTGAGCGTACCGGCCTTCAGCGCAACAAGGCGGAGGCTGCCGTCGATACCGTTTTCGAGAGCCTCAAGCGAGCCCTCGCCGAGGGCCAGCGCATCGAGTTGCGCGGCTTCGGGGTTTTCAATGTTCGCCCGCGCAAAACCGGCATCGGCCGAAATCCCCGTACCGGCGCGGAAGTCAGCATCGCTCCCGGCAAAGCGGTTCGTTTCAAACCAGGGAAAGAACTCCACCTCATCGATCAATAAGGTTCTACCCCAATTAGCGTTCTGTCGTTGGAGGCCTCCGCCGGTAGACTGTTCCCGTCCGGTGTTTTCCCTGGGTCGGCCTCTCCATTGCGTCCATCGATCTCATGACCCGCCGGGAAGCTCGTCCGCTACGCTGTCCCCCCAGGCTCATCGCTGGTAACACCTTACAACAGCTACGAGGGCTCGCTTACGAATCCATCGACAACTATCTCGCCGGCGGGCTCCCCGCGTCATGAGCGGTGGTTCGCCACCGGACCGGCGATCGTCGCGGCCATCGCGACCCTCAAGCTCGTCCTGCAACTCAATGCCGCGCCGCATTACGGCATCTTTCGCGATGAGATGTACTACCTGGCCTGTGGGCAGCACCTCGGCTGGGGCTACGTCGACCATCCGCCGGGTATGCCGTTCATCGCCTGGCTGGTCAGCCATACCCTCGGCACTTCGCTCATCGCGCTGCGGCTCCTGCCGGCTCTGGCCGGAGCGGCGCTCGTTTGGTTGACAGGCACGATGGCACGCATGATGGGCGGCGGCCGCGTGGCGCAAGCCATCGCCGCCATGGCCGTCCTGACCGCGCCCATCTACATGCTGATGCAGCACTGGTTTACCATGAACGCCTTCGAGCCGCTCCTGTGGATGATCTGCGCGTGGTGTGTCCTGCGCTATATCGAAACCGCGGAACCGCGCTGGTGGCTCTGGATCGGGATTCTCGTCGGCCTCGGCCTTGAAATGAAGTACTCGATCGCGTTGTTCGCTGTGGGATTGATCCTCGGACTCGCGCTCACGCCGCATCGCCGGGTTCTCGCCTCGATATGGTTCTGGCTTGGCTGTCTTGCTGCGTTCCTGATCTTTCTGCCGCACCTCGTCTGGCTGGTGCATCATCACTTCCCTTTTCTTGAATACGAGCACAACGTCCGCATGACCTCGCGTGACGTACGCCGTGGTCCTGTCGCGTTTCTCATCGACCAGGCCAACATTCTCAATCCTGTCTCGGCGCTCTTATGGGTCGGCGGCTTAGCCTGGCTGTTTACACGCGCGGGTACTCGCTACCGCATCCTGGCCTGGACATTCCTGGTGGTCCTCGGCGCGCTGATGGCGACGCAGGGCAAGAACTACTACGTCTCGCCGGTTTATCCGATGATCTTCGCCGCAGGCGCGGTGGGATGGACGCAATGGATCCGCAGCGCCTGGCTGCGCGGAGCCTACACTGGGCTGCTGGCCGCTTCCGGCGTCGTGCTCGCGCCGCTGGCGATCCCGCTTCTGCCGGTCGAGACGTATCTCCGCTACCAGCAAGCGTTGGGCATCGCTCCGCCGAAGGCCGAGAACCAGCGCACCGGCCCGCTCCCGCAGTTCTTCGCCGATGAATTTGGATGGGAAGACATGGTCCGCAAGACCGCGGCCGTCTACAACAGCCTGCCGCCCAGCGAGCGTGCTCGCACCGCCATCTTCGCCAATTCGTGGGGCCAGGCTGCGGCCGTCGATTACTTCGGCCCGAAGTACGGCCTGCCCCGCGCCATCAGCGCGCACAATTCCTATTGGCTCTGGGGGCCGCGCGATTACGACGGCAGCACGATGATCATTCTCGGCAGCGACGGCAACGGCGATCGCGAGCACTTCCAGACCGTGATCGATACGGGTCAGAAGACGGACAACCCCTGGTCGCGGGAGGACGAGCACTTCACCATCTGGCTCTGCCGCGGATTGAAATGGGATCTGCGCGCGGTCTGGCCAAAGATTAAGCACTGGGGATGATTGGTCTGGCTGCTCGATAACAGGAGTGGTCTGATAAGGACCTTGCCTGGAGAACTGGTCGCATCAACCTCGCGGCGCCGAAGTGCGGCGGGTGAGACTCGCCATCGAAGCGGGGCTCATAAAGCACGCCAAAGCCGCAACGCCATATATCTCAGACGTTCGCTAAAGAATTTGTCCCTTGGTTTTGTATCAGGCCACGACCTCGGTCGTGCCCAAAATCAAACGGCCTTCAGCCCCTGAGAGCTGTTCTTCGACGACGGCGAAGCTGCTACCCGGCCCGTTGATCGGCTGTTAAAGATGAAATGCTTGTGCCGGATTTTGTAACCTTTCGCTTCCTAAGATGGCTCCGGGCCTTTCTTTGTATCAGGGCCCGGGCTCTTAGTTGTGCTGTCTTCAGCGCCGGGTACCCCACAACCTGTCCTGAGCAACCGCTGAACGACTGTCACCCTGTCAATTCCGGATGCCGAGAGGAAAGCTCGGAGTATTGTCGGATCCTTTACCCCCTCGACTAAACCGCCGGCTGGAGGCCTGAAGTCGAGAGTGCGCTGGCTGCGGCAGCTCTGGCGCCCCATTTCCCGGACACGCCTTTCGCGTCAAGCATCGCCGCGCGTAACAACGCGGTGGCATCCACAGCTGCAAGGGGACGGCTGAAATAGAAGCCTTGCATCTCAGGGCATTTCTGGCTCCTGAGGAAGTCCCGTTGCTGAGTCGTCTCCACCCCTTCGGCAATACAGGCAACGGAAATACTTTGCCCTAAACCGAGGATGCTCTTCACCATCGCTCGCGCCGTGGGCTCCGATGCGAGATCCCGCACGAACGATTGATCGATCTTGATCCGATCCAGCGGGAAGCTTTTGAGATACGAAAGTGAAGACCAGCCGGTGCCGAAGTCATCCAGCGCCAGACTCACTCCGATTTTCTTAAGGCGGCGCATGATCGAGATCGTCGCGTCCGATTTATCGAGCATGCGGCTCTCTGTCAGTTCGAGTTCAAGCAGTTTCGGATCCAGCCCCGTCTCATGTATTACCGCTTCGACCGTATCTACAATGTTGCCCTGATAGAACTGCTGCGACGACACATTGACTGCCATTCGGATGGCCGGAAATCCCTGGCATTGCCATCCGACGCTCTGGCGGCAGGCGGCTTTCAGTACCCAGCGGCCAACCTCCACCATCATTCCCATTTCTTCGAGATGGGGAATGAACTGATTCGGAGAAATCAGCCCCTGGTCCGGATGTTTCCAGCGGAGCAATGCCTCCATTCCGGTAATGCGGCCCGAGTCCGATTCGATAAAAGGTTGATAGTGCAAAACAAATTCGTCTCGCGTCCATGCCTGCGCCAGATCCGTTTCGAGTCTCTGCCGCCTCCGGCTGGCCTCTGTCATCGCAGGCGAAAAGAAGGTATGCTCTCCCCTCCCCCGCTTCTTCGATTCGATCGTCGCGGCGTCGGCGGCCTGCAGGAGCTTTTCCGGGCTCTCTCCATCGCTCGGAAATTGCGCGATGCCGATGCTGCTCGTGATTCGTATTTCATGACCCTCGACTTGAAATGGTTCCGCGATCGCCCTGAGAATCTTTCTCGCAACCAGGTCCACTTCTCCTCTTTCCGATATTCCCGGAAGGGCGATGGCGAATTCATCCCCTCCAGGGCGAGCAACGGTATCGCTCTCTCGCACCACACCCTTCAGTCGCGCCGACACCGCCTCCAGCAGGCGATCCCCCACATAGTATCCCCTCATGTTGTTCACACAGCTGAACTGATTCAGGTCCACCACCAGGACCGCGACGCTGTTCCTGTCGCGCCTGGCCGAGGCTATGGCCTGGTTCAGGCGGTCTTCCAGAAGCATTCGGTTCGGCAACCCCGTCAGCGTGTCATGCAGTGCTGCATGCCGGACTCGCAGCTCCGCCTGCTTGCGGTCTGTGATGTCCCGCGATATTCCCATCGTCCCCCTGGTTCGGCCATCCCTGTCCCTGAGCGGCACCTTTGTCGTCAGCACCCACGTCTCGTGACTATCCGGCCAGGTCTCTCTCTCTTCTTTGCCGATGATGGGCCGCCCCGTGCGGATCATCTCTCGCTCATCCGCCAGCGCCTGTTCCGCATGTTCCCTGCTGAACAAGTCCGCGTCCGTCTTTCCTACAGCCTGCGCCGGATCCTTCAGGCCGCAGTATTTTGCCATCGCACTGCTGATCCGCACGAACCGGCTGTCCAGGTCCTTGAAAAAGACGTTGGCTGGAATATGTTCGAGAAATGCGTCGAGGAGATACCGGTCAAGCCGCTGCTGTCGATCGATGGACCGTTCGATAATTTCAAGCCCAAGAACAAAGGAGCCGGCGACTGCCAGCCCGGCAAAAAAATGCCAATAGCTCGACGCCCCCTCCGGCCGCAAATAACGAAGAGCCCTCTCCGGAAGAAGATTCGCTCCACTCACCAATCCCACGAACATCGCTGCAAGGAGGACTCCAAGCCGTGGCCCGAACCTCTTGTCCCATTTGAATTTCAACGGAGTCCCAACTATTCTGGCGTTGCGCGCCGGGTGAGTTACTTTCGTACTGTTCATTAACTACTAAACATAGGATGACGCACTATACAACTTCAGTGTGGCGACTAAAGTTTGTTGCGCGCGGACCCGCCTAAATCGCTCGGGCCGTCGCGGAGCCGAACAGTGGCCAAACTCTGCGTCCTCCGGCCACGACTGCACGCGCCAGGTTGAAAGCGCACATCATCCTGACCGAAGTCGGAGCTTCGCGTTAGTCGCTTGCGAGGCAGAGCATCCCGACCGTACCCAGCCACAACCGCTCGAATTCCCCCGCCGGAAGAGGTCGGCTGAACAGGTACGCCTGACCCTGCAGACCCTGCATGTCTGCTGACACCACGCTGTCAGCAGCCCTCTCCTATGCTCCTCTCGTACTCAATTCCCAAAATCGAGAGGACACACCCATGACCACTGCAGAACAGACCGCAACCTCCACCATCACCTGGTTCGAAATTCCCGCCGCGGACTTCGCCCGCGCCACGCGCTTTTACGAAACCATCTTCGCCACCCCGATGGTTCACCTCGCCGACTTTCCCGGAATGGCCATCTTTCCCTACGAACGCCCCGGCATCTCGGGATGCGTCACCCATGGCGAAGGCCAGCGTCCGTCTCCGGACGGCACCGTCATCTACCTCAACTGCGAAGGCCGCATCGACCAGGTGCTCGCTCGCGTCGAGAAGGCCGGCGGCAAAATCGTCGAGCCGAAAAACCACATCCCGAACGTGGGATGGGTCGCGCAAATCCACGACACGGAAGGAAACCGCCTCGGACTTCACGACGCCGTCTAGAATGCCGGTATGCGCCGCGCCGACCGCCTTTTCCGTATCGTGCAGTTCCTCCGAGGCGGCCGGCTGCAAACCGCGCGCAGTCTTGCCGAAAAGCTGCAGGTCTCGCATCGCACGATCTATCGCGACGTTCTGGACCTGCAGCTCTCCGGCATGCCTATCACCGGCGAAGCCGGCGTCGGCTATACGCTGCGCCGCGACCTCGATATTCCGCCGCTCATGTTCGATCGCGAAGAAATTGCCGCGTTAGTGCTCGGCGCCCGCATGGTGGAAGCCTGGGGCGGCACCGAACTCACCGAGGCCGCGAATCGAGCCTTGCGCAAGATCGAAGCCGTCCTCCCGGCCAGCCTGCGGGAGAAGATCGACGATGTCCTGCTCTATGCGCCTGGATTCAAAACGCCGCCCGATCTGCGCCGCAAACTCGATACACTCCACTCCGCCGCTCAGCAGCGGCGGGTCGTGCTCCTCGCTTACTCGCGCGAGGACGGCCAACCCAGCGTGCGCCGCGTCCATCCGCTGGCTCTTTATTTCTGGGGCGGCACCTGGACCCTCGCCGCATGGTGCGAGCTGCGTACGGACTTTCGCAGCTTCCGCGTTGATCGGGTCGAACACGCGGATTGTCTCGACGAGCCGTTCACGCCGATGGCAGGTCAGACATTAGCGGACTTCCTGCGCCGGGTGCGAAGTCAGGGGCGATGACCGGACAGGCTAGTAACCAGCTTTAATAACCATTTGCGAGTAAAGATTCAAGTGTTAAATCAAAAACAGGAACTGCCCGCTTTTGCTCCACCGCCAGCTTGATCATGACATCCGCCTCGATGTTCACCGGATCGCCGGGGCTCAGAAAGCGCAGGTTCGTCATCCTGCGAGTGTGGGGCAGAATCGCAACTCCAACGGTCCCTCCATCCCAGGTTGCTATGGTCAGGCTGATCCCTTCAATGGCGATTGATCCCTTCTCGACCATGCATGACCGCGTGTTTTCCGGGACCCGTACCCGCAGCCACCAGTCGGTCAGCTCCGGATTGACCGTCGCATTCACGGGATCGAACGACACCAGCTCCCCGCACCCATCCACATGCCCCTGCACAATGTGGCCCCCCAACGGCGTCCCGGCCGGAGTCGGCAGCTCGAGATTCACTACAGAGCCTGGCTTCAATTGTCCCAGAGAGGTCCGCGCCAGGGTTTCTGCTGCCAGGTCCGCATAGAAGATCGGCGGCTCGATCTCCAGAGCAGTCAAACAGGTCCCACTCACCGCGATGCTGTCACCGGTGCGCAGCCGCTCTGCAAACGCGGGAGCGGAAATCGAGATGCGCATGGTCCCTTCGCGCGGCTCTACCGCGGCAATGGCGCCGGTCGCCTCGATGATTCCGGTAAACACTCAGATCTCTCCCCATGGATTCCGCAGGTAAGCATCAACGCGCACATCCTGATCGATGCATTCGACCATTGGCAGACCCGGCAACGGCAATCGCGCCATTGGCTCCTGCAGCAATGGAACCGCGCCCGGCCCCAGAAAAACCGGTGCATAAAAAAGCGTGACCTTATCGACATGGCTCCCGCAGAGGGCGGACGAATTCAATTGTCCCCCCGCTTCCAGGATCGCCGAGAGTATCTCCATCTGACCGAGGCGCTTCATGACGGAGTTCAGGCAGACGCCGCTGTTGCGGACGGAGCGGACCCGCCCTTGCGGTCCCGCGCCGAATCGATCGCCAGCCATTTCGGTGGAATCCACCCGTTCCACCCGCACTCCCAGTGCCTCAAACGTGCGCTGTCTTTGCGTCGGGGCGACCGCGCAAAAGATGAGGAGGTCTTTCTGTGTGGTCCGCACCAGCTTGGAATCGAGCGGAGTTCTCAGTCCCGCATCCAGAACCACGCGCAGAAGCGGTCGCCGGCGTGGCAGCCCCGAACGGTCGGTCAGATGCGGATCGTCCTGCAGCACCGTATTGATGCCGGTAATCAACGCATCCGCGCTGTGGCGCATCTCCTGAACCTGCGCGCGCGCTTTCTCGCCGGTCAGAAAAACCGGAGCCCCGCGGGGAGCGCTGCCCGGCGCCGGCGCAATTCTGCCATCGAGCGAAACGCCCGCCTTCAGGGTCACAAAGGGCAGACCGGTGCGAATGTAGCGGGCGAAGCCGTCATTAAGCTTGCGCGCCTCTCGTTCCAGCACCCCGGTAGTGACCGGTATGCCGGCCGCCCGCAGCTGCTCAAAGCCTTTGCCGCTTACTGCAGGATTCGGATCGGTCGTCGCAGCGACAACCCGCGCCACGCCGGCTCCGATCAGTGCCTTCGTGCAGGGACCCGTACGTCCCGTAGTGCAGCACGGTTCGAGGGTCACGTAGGCGGTCGCCCCTCGCGCGGCGTCTCCGGCGTTCTTCAGTGCAACCACTTCGGCGTGGTCTTTCTTGTCGTACTCATGGCGCCCGGCTCCGACAACCGCCCCTTCTTTCACCAGCACGCATCCCACGGCCGGATTCGGAGAAGCCAATCCCACCGATTGTTGCGCCAGCTCGAGCGCTCGCTGCATCCATCTTTCGTCCAGGTTCGCGTCCGGACTCTCGATTCGCTTTGGCACAGCAACCTTTCTCGTCAAAACCGCAGCTAGTTTTCCAACAGCGAATTCACAAACGCCGCGCTGTCGAATGGCAGAAGATCCTCGAGCGCCTCGCCCACTCCTACAAAGCGCACGGGCAGCTTCATATCGTGCGCAATGGCCACAGCAATGCCGCCCTTCGCTGTTCCATCGAGCTTAGTCAATACAATGCCGGTTACCCCTGCGGATTCGGTGAACAGCCGCGCCTGTTGTAGTCCGTTTTGTCCGGTTGTCGCATCCAGAACCAGCAAAACCTGGTGGGGCGCATCGGGAATAATCCTCTGTGCGGTGCGCCGCATTTTATCGAGCTCCGCCATCAGACCCGCTTTTGTATGCAGACGGCCCGCAGTGTCCACAATCACAACATCGGTCTGCCGGGTCTTCGCCGCCTGAAGCGCGTCGTACAGCACTGCGGATGGATCACCACCATGCTTCGTCCGGATCATCTCTACGCCGCTGCGCTCGCCCCAGACTTCCAGTTGCTCAATGGCCGCTGCGCGAAAGGTGTCGGCTGCGCACAGCAGCGCCGTTTTTCCCTGCGCCCGATAGAATGCTGCAAGTTTGCCGCTTGTGGTGGTCTTGCCGGTTCCGTTCACGCCGACCATCATGATCACTTCTGGTCCCGCCGCAACAATCGCAGGCGGCGTGACGTTCTCCTTCAGGAGGGCCCCCAGCTGTTCCTTGAGCAACTCTTTCAGTTCAGCTCCGTCTCGAATCTGTTGCCGCTTCGCGCGCTCGCGCAGATTGGCGGTGATTTCAGCCGAGGTGGTCACCCCGATATCGGAAGCGATCAGGCTCATTTCCAGCTCTTCGAGCGCCGACTCATCGACCGTTCGAGTAATCGCCAGAACGCCGTCGATGCGCTCGCTGAGGCTATGGCGGGTTCGCGAAACCGCCTGCCGCATCCGCTCGAACATGCTTTTGTTATTTTCCGGTTCCTGCTCGTTCAGGCTTCCGAACAACGTCTGAATCATCAGAACTGCGCCCTCATCGCACCTGCTTTGAGTTTAGCGAACTCTGCGGTACGCAATTGCGTCCTGAATGCGACTCTAAACCAGCTCAGGAACCTGCTTTCTCATACGGAACGTGACAGGACTCCGGACATTCTTCAATTCCAGCGCACCGGTGGTCACCAGCTCAGCCAGCGCCGCCACCACTTTGTGGTCATACCGGGTGCCGGCCAGGCGGGCCAGGATGTCCAGCACATAGTCGGCGTTCATCGCCGCCTGGTAGGGCCGCGGAGTCGTCATGGCGTCAAATGAATCAGCCACGGCCACAATCCTCGGCATCAGCGGTATCTGATCGCCCGACAAGCCGTACGGATAGCCCGTTCCGTCCAGCGACTCGTGGTGCAGCTCAACTCCAGGCACCAAATCCTGCAGCATGCCGATGGGCCTCAGGATGGCGGCGCCCTTTACAGTGTGCGCCTTTATGATCTCGAATTCCTCCGGGCTCAGCGGTGTCTGCTTCATCACCAGGTAGTCCTCGACGCCGAGGCAGCCTAGATCGTGCAACAGCGCGGCAAGGCGAACTCGCTCCACCTGCTTTTCGTCCAGACCCATCTTCCATGCGATGGCCGCAGCGTACGCGGCTACCCGCTCGGAGTGCCCCCGCAAATAGGCGGTCCGCTCGTCAACCGCCTTGGCGACCATCCGCATCAGTTCGGTCAGAGTTTCGTAGTGTGTGCGCGCTTCGTCGTGCTGTTCTTCGCCTCGTTCCAGGATCGTTTTCAGAGCCGCGCGCCACGCGGGAATCACTTCGGCGAAAAGATCGTCGGAGACCCCTGCGGAATCCGAGTTGCCCCGGTCAACAACTCCCGATTCCAGGACCCGAACCAGTCGCTGAATGCGCCGATCGAGCCAAACGGTCACCATCAGCGCCGCTGCTGCGCTTCCGCCCAGTTCGATCACCACCGCCGACCAGTCGGCCAGCGCCGGCCGCAGTAACCGGTGCGCGACCAGCATCGCCAGTACAGTGATCGTCGTTGTCCCCGCGAAAATGGCAAGAACACGGGCAAACACACGCCAGCGAATTCGCATCCCCTTCGAGCTGGACTCCTGGGACGCGCGAGGTTGGACTGTCTGCATGCGGAGCCTTTCTTCGTCAGTCTACGAAGCACAGGCTCTTCCTGCTTCCCCCGAAGGTGGTAAAACGGGCGTCCGAGCGGGTCAACCATCACTTACCCTCGTAATGGTTTGTCCGAAGCGACGATGGTAACTTCCCTTAAGTCTAAGGTGTTATTCGTCCCGGCCCGGACGCAGCATCAGCTCCTGAATTGCTCGCCCCGGCGGCTTGCCCCGCGTAAGAATGGCCTCCATCTGCTCGGCGATCGGCATCTCGACACCATGCTTCCGGGCCAGGCCGAGCGCGGCGGAGGTGGTCCGTACGCCCTCCGCCACCTTGCCTTCGAGGCCAGCGAGAATGTCGTTCAGCTTTTTTCCCTGGCCCAGTTCAACGCCTACTGTACGGTTTCGCGACAGCGATCCCGTACAGGTCAGCACCAGATCACCCAGTCCCGAGAGCCCGGCCAGGGTCTCGCGCCGGCCACCGCAGGCCACAGCCAGACGCGTAATTTCCGCTATGCCGCGCGTGATCAGGGCTGCATTGCTGTTGAATCCCAGCCCGAGCCCCGCGGCAATACCTGCCGCAATGGCAATCACGTTCTTCAGCGAGCCTCCCAGCTCGACGCCCACCACATCGTCATTCGTGTAGAGGCGCAGCGTGCTGCTCGAAAACTCTCGCTGCACTCGCGTTGCCAGTTCAGCGTCCGCCGAAGCAATCGTAAGCGCGGTCGGCGCACCTGCCGCAACTTCCTGAGCAAAGGATGGCCCGCTGAGTACGCCGCAGGGCAACACCTTGCCGCACTTCGCCAGGACCGCATCGATGACCTCGGTCATACGAAAGCATGTGTCGTCTTCGATGCCCTTGGTTGCGCTCACCAGCAATTGTCCGGGATGCAGGTGCGGAGCAAACTGCTCATACGACGATCGAACGAACTGCGAGGGAGTCCCGCTGACCACAATTTCCGCGCCGTCGAGAGCCTCGGCCGCAACATCGAAGACTGTAATCGAGTCGGGAATCGGAAACCCCGGGAGGAATGCCCTATTCTCTCGGCTCTGACGCATCGTCGTTGCAACATCTTTCGCGTACGACCACAGAGCGATGCTGTGCCCCCCTCGCCGCGCGAGGCTGATCGCAATCGCGGTGCCCCAGGCGCCGCTGCCCATGATTGCCACGCGGCTCATGCGGCGGTGGTCCGTGTGTTGCGATCGGTTTTGCCAAAACGGTATTCAGTTCCCTTCATGAGGCGCGCAATGTTCTGGTGATGCTTCAGAATTACGATCAGCGGTATCACAAACAAGACCGTTATCGCCCAGGGAGTTCGCGCCGCATGCGGTAGCATCATCGCAAATAGCGGGAAGGCTATCGCCGACAGAATTGACCCGAGCGAAACGTATCGCGAAACAGCAAAGACCAGCGCGAATACGAACACGCCAGCGAGCGCCGCCCACGGAGCCAGCGCCAGAAACACTCCGAACGCCGTGGCGACCCCTTTGCCGCCCTTGAAGCGCAGCCAACCCGTGTACATGTGGCCGAGCACCACGAACAGCGCGGCGATGGCGACCCCGTCCGCCCGCACATCCCGCGCGAGTCCCAACCGGTCAGCAACGACCCCACACAGCAGGACCGCGCAACTGCCCTTGAGAACGTCGAAGATCAACGTGGCGACGCCCAGGCCTTTGGAGCCTGAGCGCATCACGTTGGTCGCGCCAATGTTGCCACTGCCCGTCTGGCGGATATCCTCCTTGCGAAAGAACCGCACCAGAAGATATCCGAAAGGAATCGACCCGAGGAGGTACGCCACCAGCCCGGCGACCGAGTAGAAGATCAGGGGCATCGCGTCCTTGAGTCTATCAGTTGGTCATGGCCGCTCCGGCAGCATGCCATCTGTGTGGGAACGAGCCCCCCCGGTTCCAGACTTTCCCTTCAACCGAACCGCCCTTTTGCCTTACTGGCTGAAGCTAGTGCACGTCCGGGACCTGCGTTGCCTTGCCGTTCCGCAAGCTCTCCTCGATGATGCTTCGCACCTGGCGGTCGGCCTGCTGCGCCAGTCTCCCTTGTTCCGCGCCCAGCTTTCCCTGCCTGGCACCCAGCTCTCCCTGCTGCGCCCCCAGTTCTCCCATCTTCGCGCCGAAGTCGCCCTGTCGGCCCCCTGCCTCGCCCTGCAGGCCGCCGAGCCTCGCCTCGATTTCGGCGAGCTTCACCTCGATCTGCGCCATTCTCTCTGGGTTCAAGTCCGCCTGAACAGAAGCTAACTTCTCCTGAAGCTCCGCCATCTTCTCCGGAGTCAGCATCTTGTCCTGGTCAGCCTTAAGTTTCGCTTCAACTTCTGCCAGCCGCTTCGTATTCCATAGATCCTGTTCCGCTTTGGCTTTCGCCAGAGATTCGTCCAGTTCTGTCATCTCCTTCGACAGATCCGGCAATCTCATGCTGCCTGCCTCCTCCTGGGCACGTGCCAGCTCTTCCTGCTGCTTGCCCAGTGCCTCTTGCTGCTTTCCCAGAAGTCCCTGCTGACGACCCAGTTCCTCCATCGGCGTGTAGATCGCGCGAATCTTCGCGACGATCGCCGGATCGGTTACGACGTACGATTTTCCATCGTGCATGAACCAAAGAAAAGGCCCCTTCGCCACTTTGCGTGCCGCGTCCAGTTCCGCTTTGCGGTCTCTGCCCCAATCGCCGGAGAAAGTGATCTGGTCCCCGGAGCCTTCGATGATCGCGTAAGAGTCGCCATTGTCTGAGAAATGGTACGCGTAGCCATTGGCACTCCGACCATCACTGCTGATGGGAGCGTCCGCATCAGGGCCACTCACCGTAACCGAATCCCCACTGTTCAGGACTGAGGTCGCTGCGCCTTTGCCCAGAGCTGGCGGCGGAGTCGGAGGCGTGGGCTCGGCCGGAGGAGGGGTCGGCCCAGAAGCCGGGGGCGGCGCTGTCTGGTCCTGCGGCGCTTCGGCAGGAGCACTGGACTCTGTCGGATTCGGAGCCGCCTTGTCGTCTGGCGCCGCTTCCGGTGCGGGTGCGGCCGCAGGTGCCGGCGCGGTCACCGGGGTGGGAGGGGCCGCCTGCGCACCCACGCGCGGCACCCGGATTAAAGCCGTCGCAGCAAACAACGCTGCCGGAATTAACAGTAGCGAGACCAGTGCCCGCCGCCGTCCGGCGAACGCGCTCCGAAAACGATGTTCGTTCAGCAGCTGTTCGATGCGGCGAGAAAGATTCCCTGTACGAGCCATAGCAACTCCGGGAAGGGTTGGGCGCGACACCGCCGCGAACTCAAGCAGGACCTCGGCATAACCGGCCCGGCTTGACGCGGCATCGAGACCCGCGCGGTCGCCGATCGCTTCACCCAGCGCACACAGCTTGCGCCGCAGCCACCATCCCAGCGGGCTGAACCAGAACAATGCCGTATAAATGCCCGCAAGCAATTGCAGATAGAAATCCAGCTGCCGCACATGCGAACGCTCATGCGCCAAAACCACCCGCAGCTTTTTCATGTCCCATTCCGCGTAATTGGCGGGAAGCACGATTCCGGATCCTATAGTCACGGGCGATGGAATCTTCGAGCTGGAGCGCACATTCGGCTCCGGCGCAATTAGCGGTGAAACAGGATCGGCCGTCACCCATAGCCTCAGCGCCATGCCCAGACCCCACAGCAACCGCAGTATCAAAGCTCCGGCAACGGCCAGATAGATCATGGCGACCATTCTTCCCGGCTCCGGCCAATGCCACGCCTGTTGTGGAATCGTCGCAGGCCCCGAAATCGCCGCTTCCGGCGCTGGCGCCACGGAGATCGCCGTGCTCGACGGAGCCAGGTTCAGCGACGAGTCCTCCGACCTGACCAGCACAACCGGGGCGGGCAGAATCGTCCTCGCCTGCGGAACGGCCCGCTGACGCACGCGAATCGGCACCACCCAGACGAATCGCCCTCCCACCTCAGTCGCGGCAGACCAACGCATCAACAACGGCATCGCGAGTGAAGCGATCAGCACCACGCTCCACGCCGCTTTCCGAACTGGCACATTCCGCACGCGCAACACATGCAGGCCCGCACCCACCGCGATCGCAAACGCCAGTGCCCGCAGCGCCGCTTCGATCATCGTCGTCGTCATGCCTTGCCTCCCTCTTGTTTCCTCGCCGCCGCCACTCGCTTCGAAAGCCGCTCTAACTCAGCCCGGCTCACCACCTTCGAATCCAGTAGCCCCACCAGCAACTCTTCCACCGACCCTTCGCAGAACCAGTCCACGATGCGCTGCACCGCTCGCGCTGCCACCTTTTGCGGCGATTCCGCCGAGCGATAGATAAAGGTTCGGTTGTCTACGGAGTGCGCCAGATACCCCTTTTCTTCCAGGCGCCGCAGCACCGTGCGGATCGTTGAGTCTTTCAGGGGACGGTCGACCTCTTCCCGTACCCGATCGGCCGTCGCCTCGCCCAGCCGCCAGACAATGCCCAGAATGCCGCGCTCCAGCTCGCCCAACCCGGCGGGATCGTGATTCGATGAAGTGTTACTTGCCATAGTGTTACCCACTGTAACACACAAGCGGGCACATAGCGCAAGAGGTTGTGCAGAATTTTTTCAGGATTTCAGCAAATGCAAGCTCCCGGCTCCTTACCCTGGCTCCCGGCTTGCCTTCCCTACATCAGCCGGCGCCGCACCAGGTCCAGCGCCTGCTGGCTGGCGTAGAAGCGTACTCCGGCCCGATCGCCCGAGAACCGCTTCTCCACCCAGTCTGTGCCATCGGAGTCGCTCACCGCTACATAAACCAACCCCACCGGCTTCTCCTCCGTACCGCCGCTCGGACCCGCAATCCCCGTGACTCCCAGCCCCACCGTCGATCCGCACCGCTCCCGAATCCCTTCCGCGAGCGCAATCGCAACTTCTCTGCTCACCGCGCCGTGTTCGGCAATAAGCTTCGGGTCCACGCCTGCCAGCTCCGTCTTCAGTCGATTGCTGTACACCACTGCGCCCCCTGTGAACGACCGTGAGCTTCCGCTCACGCTGGTGAGCCTCTCCGCGACCATGCCGCCTGTGCAGCTCTCCGCAACCGCCAGCGTCGCTCCACGCATCTCGAGGTAGTACAGAACAATCTGCTCCAGAGTCTCGCCCTGGGACGAATAGATAAAGTCTTCGAGCTCTTCCTCTATTTTTCCCGCCAGCTCGTCGACGCGCGTCTGCGCGAGATCGGCGATCGCTTTGGCACAAGTCAGGCGCAGCTCGATGTCTCCCATGTGCGCGAGAATCGTCGTTTCCACGTCCTTATATTGCGTGTAAATCGGAGCAATCCTGGCATCCGCCGCCGATTCGCCGATCATCGCCGCCTTTAGCACCCGCGTGGCGAGGTGCCTTATCGGCACAATCTCCCGGAGGCGCGGCAGGCAATCCCCCTCGAACATGGCCCGCAGCTCGTGCGGCGGTCCGGGCAGCAGCATGGCCAGCTTCCGATGCTTCCCCACTACTGTGTCCAGCCACTGCCCGGGCGCAGAGCCGAGCTGATTCGGCAGGATGGTGGCGCCTTCGATCACATCGGCCTGCTTTTCGTTGTTGCGCGTCATGGTCCAGCGCCGCGCCGCCGCGCGTTTGTACAGATGGGCGATGATCTCGGGATCGCGCTTCACCTTCACGTCCAGGGCATCGGCCACAGCCTCGCGCGTCAGATCGTCTTCCGTCGGACCCAGCCCGCCTGAAATCACTACGATGTCCACGCGGCCCAGAGCATGGCGCACGGCATCGGTGAGGTTTTTCAGCTTGTCGCCGGCGATGGTCTTGAACTGGACCGCGACGCCCAGCTGGTTCAGTTTTTCCGTTATGTAAAGGGAGTTGGTGTCCTGGCGGTACGGCGTGAGCATTTCCGAGCCAACCGCGATAATCTCCGCGTTCATCGATCTCCGGATTTCTTCCCGCGTGAATTCAACCCGCCAGCCGATGGGCGATCAAAGCAGCCGCCATCCTTCGACACCCAGCGCGACCTGATAAATCGAAGTGTTCGTTGCCACCAGCGCGCCGCCGCCCGGCACAAAAGTGAAGCCAACAATCCCCGGTCCCGACAGCGCAAGCGACGCTTCGCCCCGCGGCGAAATCATCGCCACACCCCTGCGGCCGCGCAAAGACGCCGCCACATATACGTTCCCCGCCACGTCCACCGCCACGCCCTGGGGGCGACCCAGTCCGCGATGCAGCACGGCGATATCGCCATCGCGATTGATTGCATACACCGCGTCATAGCTGGAGGTGGTGGGCCCTGTCACGTACAGTGTTCCGTCCAGACCAAATGCCAGGTGATACGCCGCAACGCTCGGCTCCAGTGTCGCGAATACGAAAATCTGCCGGTCCGGCGCAATCTTAAAAATGGTTCCGCTCCGGTCCCCTACGTAAAGATTCTGATCCGAGTCAAATGCCAGTCCCGTCGCTACTCCCATACCTTCCGCGTAAACCGCCGAAGAGCCGTTCTTTGCTACCCGATATACCTTGCCCTCATGCCGCGACGAAACATAGAGATTATCGTCGTAATCCACCGCAAGGCCGGTCGAGTTCACAATGCCCCGCGCAAAAGGCCTCATCTCCCCATCGCGTTCGATGCGAAACACAGAAACCGGCGTCTCCTGGCCGCGCTGCCCTGAGAAGGTCGCGTAAATGGCCCCGGCATGATCCATCACCGGGTTCGCGACCGCGTGCACTCCCGTGGCAATGAGGCTTGCCACGCGAACGTCCACAGCATTACTTTGCGCGCCATTCTGCAAAATGCGCAGCCGTCCAGATTCGGCTTCGTCCGGCACGCGCAGCAGCAGGCGCGCGCTGCGGCTCAGCAGCACCGGCGCAGCCAGGTCGCCCAGCATCGCGATCGGCCGCCGCCACTCACCGCCTCCTGTGCGTTTCGGATCAGCTTGCCCTGCCGCGATCGCTCCCAGGTTGAATCCGCGTACCTCGACGTCCCCGCCCGGCAGTGCTGCCCCTGGCGACACCGCATCGATGCGCGGCGTGGTGTTCGATTCGGGTTTGAGAATGCGTACCATTCGTCCTTGCTATCCGCTACGCGCTACCAGCTACCCGCTGCCTTTCCGTCACCACCACATCCGCACCACCAGCATCACCAGCAAACCATAGACCCCCGCGCCGAGATCGTCCAGCATGATTCCGGTTCCACCCTGCAGACGCTCCAATTGCCGCACGGGCCACGGCTTCACAATATCGAAAAGCCGGAACAACGCGAAACCCAGCAGCGCATGACCGACGTCGATGGGCGCAATCGCCAGCGCCACCCACTGTCCGGCCACTTCGTCGATCACCACAAACCCGGGATCCCTCTGCCCGCCCGTCTGCCCGTTTTCCCGCTCCACAACCGTGCCCGCCGGAATCCCGATCAGGGTTGCAGCCACCGCACCTGCCAGCGTAACAACCGTGGCCCATGGGCCCGTCCAATGCAATCCACGAAGGCTTGCATACCATATCGACGTTGCCGCCAGCGACGCCCAGGTCCCGGGCCCCGGCTTCAGCCACCCAATCCCAAAAAACGTTCCGACTACCCACGCCCATTTTGTACGAGAGCCCAGCGGCGCTGCCGTTCCTTCCTCGTGAATCCGCACCCCGGGGGGGCGCAATTCAGTCTTTCTCGTCATGCTCTCCATGCGGCTGCGAATCGCAGCCCAAACCCTCCAGCACTTCCGGGTCGAGAATCGGTGATGAGATCCGGTAGCCTCCGCTCGCCCATTTCCCCAAATCGATTACTCTGCACCGATCGCTGCAAAACGGAAAATCTTCGTCCTTCTCCGCCACTACGGTTCGGCACGTCGGACACCGCATTATTATTCCCTTCAGACTCACGACCCCACTCTCGCAATAGCCAATTGTCGCTCGTCAGCGCTCAGCGCAGATTCGCTAACCACCTTCGCCACAAGATCGTATTCGTGCGCCTCCGTGACCTCGCAGCGATAAAATCGTCCCGCCGTCAGCTCCTCGAACGGACCAAAATCGTTGAGATAAACCGTTCCGTCAATTTCAGGCGCGTGATACTGCGTTCTTCCCTCCCACAAAAGCGGCGTCTCGGCTGACTCGCCGTCGACCAGCACATCGAAGCTGCGTCCCACCCGCGCCTGCATGGTTTGACGGCTGATTCCCTTCTGCAGCTTCATCAGCGCACGGCGTCGCTGCTCGATTACACGCTTCGGAACCTTCCCGCCGAGCTCAAAGGCGCGCGAACCGTCCTCGTCGGAATAAGCAAACACCCCCAGCCATTCGAATTTCGCCTCGCTCACAAAATCGCACAGCGCCTCAAAGTCCGCATCTGTCTCGCCAGGGAACCCCACGATGAATGAGGTGCGCAGCGCGACCCCCGGCACCGCTGCCCGCACTTTTGCGAGCATCTTCAGAAAAATCTCCGCCCCCGCGCCCCGCTTCATCGCTTTCAATACCGGCGCTGACGCATGCTGCAACGGCACATCGAGATACCTGCAGATATTGTCGTGCTTCGCGATGGTGTCGAGCAGCCGCCCGGTGATGCGGTTCGGATAGGCATAGAGAAACCGCAGCCACATCAGCCCTTCGATTCTCGCCAGCCGATCCAGCAGCGACGCCAGCCCCTCTTTCACTCCCAGATCCTCGCCATAGCAGGTCGTATCCTGGCCGATCAGAGTAATCTCCCGCACGCCCTCGGCGACCAGAGCCTCAGCCTCCGCTACCACCGACTCAAACCGCCGCGACCGAAACTTCCCGCGCAGGTTCGGGATCACACAAAAAGTGCATGGATGGTCGCATCCCTCGGCAATCTTGATATAGGCGGATGCGCCCTTTGTCGCCCGCAGCCGCGGGGTCGTGTGATCGTAGAGATACTGTGGCAGCTGCGCGGCAGCGCCATCCCAGACTGCGCGCGAAAATCGCCCCTGCTCCTCGCGACGATTCCCTTCGGCGCGAAAACTCGCCGCTTCTGGCTCATGCTTATGGCTCCCCGACCGGGATTCGCGCCCCGGTCGCACCTCGGCATGCCCGTTGCTCGAAGAAAGAATATGAAACAACGATGGCGACTCTGCCTTCGGCGCCGTTGAATCGAGTCCCGCCGCGGCAAGAATCTTCTCCAACTCCCCCGTCCCGACCACCGCATCCACTTCAGGAATGTTTTTCCGAATTTCATCCCGGTAGCGCTCCACCAGGCAGCCGGCCACGATCAGCTTCCGCGCCGGGCCAGCGATCTTAAGCCGCGCCATCTCCAGAATCGCGTCCACCGATTCCTGCTTCGCCTTATCGATAAACGAGCAGGTGTTCACCACCAGAATGTCCGCAGTTCCGGCGTCCGCAGTCATCACCGCGCCAGCGCGATCGAGCAGCCCCATCATCACTTCGCTGTCCACAAGATTCTTCGGACAGCCCAGCGAGACAAACCCCACCCGTGGCCGGGCCTGGGCAACTGGCGCATCCGCGACGCCATCCATCGTCAATCCATCGTTCACATCTCCATTTTACGGGATGCGGAGGATTGCCATGCCCGCTCGGTGATAGACTGCGCGGTTCTTAGAAAGGAGCACCCTTCATGCGCCTCTCACCCGCGGCTCGACCCACAAATCCACGGCTGTCAAGCATCTCGCCGGCGACCAAAACGCAACGGCGCGGTATCGCCTTTGCGGCCCTCTGCGCGGTCCTGCTTTGGGTCGATGGATGCGCCTACCAACCAGCCTCGTACGGCCATAACCTGCCGGGCTTCTGGCTCGGCCTGCTTCACGGGTTCCTGATCTTGTTCAGCTTTATCGGCAGCCTTTTGACCAACGTGCGCATCTACGCCTTCCCGAACGCCGGCCACTGGTACGACTTCGGATACGTTCTGGGCGCCATGACGTTTCTCGGCGGATCGGGCGCCAGCAGGCGATAATTCCCGTCCGCTTCATCAGGCCACAGCCGGCTTCCGCTGAGCAGCCGCTAACCCCGCCGCGCGCGACGTCGATTCCCGGCCGGGCTCCTTCAGCCGGAATTCCGACACCACTCCCTGCAGTTGCGCCGCCAGCTCCGACAATTCCGAGCATGCCTTCGCCGACTCGTGCGTTCCCGTTGTCGTCATCTCCACCGACCGGCTGATCTCACTCATCGACCGATTCACTTCTTCAGTCGCCGCCGACTGCTCGTTGGCCGCCGCCGCTATCTGGCTAATCATGTCCGTCACGCTGTCCGACGCCGCGATGATCGCCCGCAGAGATTCGCCCGCCCGCGCCGCGCTTTCGCTGCTCTCATTCACCTGCGCCAGCTCCGCCTGAATCGATTCCACGGCCTTGTGCGCCTCAGCCTGAATACTCCCGATCAGTTCTCCAGTTTCCCGTGTCGCCTGCGCTGTTCGTTCCGCCAGCCGTCGCACTTCACCCGCCACTACCGCGAACCCCCGGCCCTGCTCCCCGGCCCGCGCCGCCTCGATCGAGGCATTCAGCGCCAGCAAATTCGTCTGCTCGGCAATCTCGCCGATCACCGAAATGATCTTCCCAATCTCCTGTGAGCGGCTCGCCAGCTCCTCGATCTGCGCCTCGGTAGCCCGGCTGGCCGTGGTCAGGCTCTGCATCGCGCCCACCGTCTGGTCCACAACCGCGCCTCCCTGATGCGCCGTCTGTTTCGCCTCCGTCGCGCCCATCGTCGCCCTCGACGCGTTCGCACTCACCTCGGCGATCGTCGCCGCCATCTCGTGCATCGCCGCCGCGACCTGCTGGCTCTGTTGTTTCTGCGCGGTCGTGCTTTCCAGCAGCTGGTCCTGCGCCGTCGATAGCTCAGCCGCTGCCGATGCCACCTGCCCTGCGCTGTCCAGGACGGCCCGGATCATCTTCTTCAAGTCGGCCTCCATCCGGTTGATTCCCTCCGCCGTCCGCCCAATCTCGTCCCGGCTCCGGTGCAGCAGCGGCTCGCCGCTCAGGTCCCCCTGCGCCACCCGCGCAACTCTGTTCCCGATCATGTGTATCCCGGCCAGGATCTGCGCGCTCAGCAGCCAGCCGATCAATACGCTGCCAACGACCGAAAGGATTTCCGCAACCAGCCCCACCACGACCGTGGTCGACTGCGCCGCCGACAGCGCTTCATTGTCGTTCACCAGCCGTTCCTGCGCGCGTCGCGTCACCTCGGTGGCATCTTTCTGCGCCTGGGCCACGAGGCTGCTGCCCACTCTCAGCCGGACCAGCGCAGCTTGCCGGGCTGCTTCCCCTTGTCCGAAAACCTGGACTTTGATCTCTTCCTGCGTCGCCAGCGATCCGTCGCGAAGATCGCTCGTCAGCCGCGCCACCAGTTCCTGATCTTCAGGCGGCGCCAGCTTCGCGACAACGTCCAGATTCTCAAAGACCTTCTTCCACGCCTCCACCCGCGCCGCCTCGTATTTGGAAGCCAGCTCCGCATCCTCGCCATACAGCACGTAATTGCGAAAGGCGAAACAGGCGTCGCTCACATAGCGGCTGGTCCGCTCGGCTGCCATCGCCGACGGCAACCGCATCGCATTGATCTGCCACTCGATTTCGCGCATGCGCCGCACCTGCGCGATAACCGTCACAAACGCTGCGCCGCTCAACAGGCAGATGACCGCGAAGCCTGCTATCAGTTTCTGTTTGATGGTGAATGCCATGTCACGGTTCTTATCGGAAAAGAACGGAAGATCATGAATCGAGCGATGGTTATTGCGGGGTTTCACGGCGAACCTGCGCCGTCGCGCCGTCCTCCGGCATGACCAGCAGCAGAAAAACCATTCCCACCACCATAAACATCCGGAACGCCGGCTCCTGCCCGTTCCAGGTATGCGACTGCCACATCAGGAACCACTCCCCGCCGACGCTCAGGAACGCCACCAGCCACATCAAGAGGCTCACCGTCAGCCCGCCGATGGCCAGCGTCTTCGCCTCCTGAAACGCCGCCGCGGGCTTGCCCACCGCGCGCAGAAGCTTTATGACGCCGGCCCAAACCAGCAGCATTGTAACGGCCTCCCAGCAGATGACCCCGTTGTAAAACGCCGCCTGGATCCACAGCGCATGAATCGCCCGCCACATCCCGTGATTTCCCGGAAATGTCGTGTCCATCTGCAGCACGTGATGGACAAAGGCGTAATTCGACCCATAATCGGTCAGATTATTCAGGACCACCAGCGTGTAGAAGAACGCCACGGCGGCTACCAGCAGCGTTTTCGAGAGCCGCAGGATCATCGCTTCCCCTCGGACGCAAAACTCTGGAAATACGCAGTCAGCGCTGCGATCGTCGCGGCGTCGTACTCTGGATTCGCCGGCATGTTTGCCTCCGGGTTCACGGAATTGGGCCGAAGCACATACTTCCCAAACGCCGACGGATTCCCCTGCGCGATCAGCGCCATCTGTGGCCAGCCAAACGGCGACTTGGTTCCGCCAACGTCTCCTTCGCGATGACAGCGCAGGCAGTTCTGCTGCGCGACGCGGTAGCCCGCCATCGCCGGCGAGGCCGCTGCACCACTCGGCCTCAGTTCCTTCAGCACCGTCGCCTCGTCGAAGAACTTCAGTCCCACCACGCCATACGGAATCTGCGCCTCATCCGCGTGCGCGAGCACATGAAACGCCGCCCTGAAAGACGGATGTGAGATCAGGAACGGCGGGTAACTCTCGCCTTCGGGACCACGCGGCCATCTCGACGGTTCCGCTCCGCCAATGCGAAGCACCAGAAAAGGATGATGCGACGCTCGATACTCCACGGTGTAGTGTCCCTCGTAGCCATCGTCGCAAATCGCGGCGATCAACTGCTTGCCGCCGTCGGCCCCCAGCGCGCTCACCAGCTCATCAAGAGAAACACCGCTCAACCTTACCGGTCCGGAAAAATTTGAGTCGTCCCTGACCGTGAACGAAACCTGCGGCAAACGGCTCAGATCCTCGTACCGAACAAACCGCTTCGCTCCCTGGGGGATTCCCGGCACGTCTCCTGAAATTTCCAAATCCTGCGGAGAGCTGCGAGCGACTGACAGCGTCAGCCGCTGCGGTGCGTCCGCCGGCGCCCCCGCACCGATAAGCGCTGCGCAAAGTAGAAGAATTCCCGATCGCATGCCGCTTATCGTAAACGACAGTCGCCGCTCTTCTAAGGAAAATCTCAGCGTGATAGAGTCTCCGGAATGACGCCCGAGCAGACTCCGGAAGAGCGCCTCGTCGCCCTCGGCCTTGTCCTTCCGCCGCCACCCGCGCCCGGAGGCAATTACCTGCCCGCGAAGCAAGCGGGACCTCTGCTGTTCCTCGCCGGCGTCATCTCATCGGACGAGAACGGCGTACTCACCGGTAAAGTCGGGGACGACCGGTCCCTCGACGAAGGGCGCCACGCCGCTCGCCGTTGCGCGCTCACCCAGCTTGCTGTGATCCGCCAGGCGCTCGGCACAATCGACGAGGTCGAGCACATCGTCAGCGTCAATGGCTACGTCAACACCGTCGCGGGCTTTCCCGATTCCCCCCAGGTGATCAACGGCGCTTCCGACCTGCTCGTCCAGGTCTTCGGCGAAGCCGGACGCCACGCCCGCGCCGCCATCGGCGTTACCGCTCTGCCCCGCCACGCCATGGTCGAACTCCAGATGGTTGTCTCGGTGCGATGACGGAACACGCACTCGATGCCGCCTCCACCCACGCGCGCTGGAATCGCGCTCTTCCTCCTCGCCTCGAAATCGACTCCGGCGACATTGTCCATTTCGAGTGCCTCGAAGCCGCCGGGGGGCAAGTCCATCCCGGCATCTCGCTCGACGAACTTTCCAGCATCGATCGTGGCCGCATCCACTCCCTCACCGGCCCTGTCCTGGTTCGCGGCGCGAAACCAGGCGATGTCCTCGAAATCGAAGTCCTCGACCTGACCCATCACGGCTGGGGATATTCCACCGTCGTGGAAGGCCTCGGCTTTCTCAAGGATCGTTTCCGTCAGCCGTACCTATTCCATTGGGACCTCCTTCCGCACGAAACGCGCTCTCTGGCACCAGCTGTCGTGCCTCTTCGTCCGTTTTGCGGGGTGATGGGCGTCGCCCCCAGGATCGAGGGCGAATTCCGCACCCGTCCACCCGGCCCGTTCGGCGGCAATATGGATGTCCGCGAGCTCTCGGCCGGCGCACGCCTCTATCTCCCTGTCTTCAGCCCCGGCGCGCTTTTTTCCTGCGGAGACGGCCACGCTGCCCAGGGAGACGGCGAGGTCTGCATCAACGGCATCGAATGCCCCCTCGATGCCACTCTGCGCTTTCACCTGCATCCCGGCAACACGATCTCCGGCCCGCTCATCGAATCCGCCCAGCCGCGTTCCATCGCATCCGATTCCTGGATTGTCGTCGAATCCGACGCAGACCCGCTGCGCGCCGCCCGTAACGCAACCTCCCGCATGGTCGATCTGCTCGTCCGCCTTTGGGGCTTCTCGGAAATCCACGCTTACATCCTGTGCAGTGTCGCCATGCACCTGCGCCTCAGCCAGGTCGTAAACGAGCCCATGATCACCGTGAGCGCAGCCATCGCGAAAAGCATTCTTCCTGAAAGGCGTCTCTTCTGATGCTCATCAACGATCCCGCTATCGTCAGCGAACTCTCCGAGCTCTATCGCCGCTACGAAACCGCCCTCGTTTCCAACGAGGTCGAAAGGCTGATCGCCATGTTCTGGACCTCGCCGCACACGGTCCGCTTCGGCGCCACCGAGAATCTCCACGGAATCGAAGAGATCGTCGCATTCCGCAAAGGACGCTCGCCCGCCAACCTCGCCCGCGCCATCGACCGCCTCGACATCCTCACCTTCGGCGACGACTTCGCTGAAATCACCGTCGAATTCTCTCGACTCACCCCTGGTGGCATTGCTCACGGCCGCCAGAGTCAAACCTGGGTTCGCCTGCCGGAAGGTTGGCGCATCGTCGCTGCCCATGTTTCTTTCCTCCCCGCCAACAAGACATAAGCAGGATTTATTTCCCGCATCAGGTTTCCCAATCATCCTCATATTTTTTCTTTAGCCTGAACTCCACCTGGGCTATGCTCTCCTCAAAGTCCCTGTCGACTCGGCTCCCCAGTTCTCGCAGCCGCTCTTGTCTCAACAACCGATTTGAAGACTGCAACACGCAGCCCACCGCTCCACATTTCAGGCGCGGCCAAGGACTTTTCTACAACTTTTGAGGAGGCTCACTGATGTCCAGGAGATTCGCTCCAGCTCTTTGCGTTTTCGTCGCAGCCTGCTTTACCCTACCCCTCGCAGTTCACGCTCAGCAGACCCTCGGCGGCATCACCGGCCAGGTCACGGACGCCTCGGGAGGCGCGGTTTCCGCCGCAACGGTCACGGTCGTCAACGATCAAACCACCTTGACCCACACGACGAAAAGCAATGCCAGTGGCGAGTATGAATTCGTGCAGCTGCCTATTGGCACCTATACCGTCAGCTTTATGGTGCAGGGCTATGAGACTCAGAAATTCCCCTCCATTCTCGTCCAGGCCGATCGCACCGCCACCGTCAATGCTGTCCTCAAAATCGGCCAGATCAGTGAGTCCGTTACTGTCGAGGCCTCACCGCTGCTCAATACCGTCGACACCACCAACGGCTATGTTCTCGACAAAGCGCAGATCGACACCATCCCTCTGCCCACCGGCAGCTTCACCGGCCTCGCCATTCTTTCCCCAGGCGTTAACGCCGAGCTCCCCGGCGGCACCGGATCGAACAGCGGTCTCGGTAATGCGCCTATCTGGGCCAACGGCCAGCGCGATACCTCCAATGCCTTCCTGCTGAATGGAGTGGATTCCAGCAACCTCTTCAACGGTAAAAGCACCAGTCAGGTGGAGTCAGCGCGCGTCGTGAATAATACCGGCGGCAGCGCCAGCAGCGGCACCACCAGCGCCGGTGTCGAGCCCAGCGCTTCCTCGGTGTATCTCTCCATCGGAAATTCCATCCCCACCCCCGCCCCGGAAACCCTCTCTGAGGTCCGCGTCAACGCTTCCATGTACGACGCTCAGCAGGGATCGGCCAGCGGCGCCCACATCGACATGAGCACCGGCTCCGGCAGCAACGCTATGCACGGCAGCCTCTACGGCCATCGCGGCACCAACTGGATCAACGCCGCGCCCTTCTTCTTCAAAAACAACAGCGGCATCCCGGAGGAATACCGAAATCCAGAGCTACACCGTTACATTGCTGGCGGCACAGTGGGCGGACCTATCGTCAAGGACAAGCTCTTCTACTTCCTCGGCTATCAGCACCTCCATATCTCCGATCAGGAAACAGGAGATAATCTGATCGCCGTCCCCCCAGGCCTCAGCGATACCAATCGAACGCCCGCAGGATTGGCCACGATTGTCGATAACAACTACGGAGCTATTAGTCAACTGTATGGCTACACCGTCGGCGCTTCAGACTGGGCTGCCAATCCCGTCGGGCTTGCCCTTTTCCAGGCTAAGCTCCCCAACGGACAGTGGCTCATTCCCAACGACAATGGCCACGTCCCCGACGCTCTCTCACCCTCGAATGCCTTTGAGACCGGCACATCCTACTTCACCGCTGACCAGGCCGTCGGCGATCTGGACTGGAACGCCTCGACAAAAGACCTGGTAAGTTTCAAGTACTACTACCAGCACGATCCCAACAGCTCGCCGTACGGAACCTCGAGCGTGCCTGGATTCACGGAACACATGGATGCCGGATCGCAGGTGGCTTCCATCAATAACATCCAGACCCTAAGCCCCAGCTTCAGTCTCACCGAAACCCTGGGTGTTCTACGCGAAAAGGCCTACAGCACCAACGACCAGCTCTGGGCGCCCGGCCAGGCCGGATCCCCGCTCGCCGCCATGACCTCTGCCTTCGGCTCCTATTTCCCAGGCATCACCATCGTCGACACTCTCGGCGACTACGGCTTCGGCCTCGGGCTTCCGGCGGTAGGTCTGAACATCGGACCCGGCTCCGGAAACCAGGGAGCCTTTACCGGCGTCTTCCAGAATCGCATCGAACCGTCAGCAACCGCCATATGGACGAAGGGACCGCATTCCATTGCCTTTGGCGGAAGCTGGGCCTATTCGCAGCTCAACATCCGCGACCTGCGCACAGGCAAGGGCGCGGTCGCAACTCCCGATTTCTCCACCTTTGCGATGAACTGGGTAACACCCTACTCGACTAATGGATTTGTCGCCACCGACTTCCTCCAGGGCGACGCCAACCGCTATTACCGCGCCAATCAGACCGGGCTCTTCCTGCAGGATAAGTACCAGGTGCGCGCCAACCTCAGCATCACCGCCGGCCTTCGCTATGACTGGAACGGAGGCCTAACCGAGAAATACGGGCGCATCTATAACTTCGACCCTTCTGCTTATAGTTACAACGCCGGCTCCGATACCATTAGCGACCCTGGCTTTATTATTGCCGGCAATAACATGAACGGAACGAAGGGCGTCAGTAACACCACGCTGACCGGCAGGCAGTGGGGCATCGCGCCACGTCTCGGCTTCGCGTGGCAACCATCCACATTCAAGGATAAATTCGTCGTCCGCGGCGGCACCGGCTTCTACTATGACCGCGGTGAACTCTATACCTACTTCTCGCCAGGCTACGCTGCCGGTGAGGTGGCGGGCGGCCCCTTCGGCGTCAGCCAGACTCCCCCGTTTGTCACCGCGCAAAGCTGCCCCTACAGCGCATCGCCTTATGGCAATACCAGCTTCCTCTACCTCTATTACATTCCCATCTGCGGTCTCAGTCCTTTTACTCCCGCCGACGGCAGCACCCTGGCCTACAATCTTGCTCAACCCTGGGGTCCCGCCCCCCTGGCTCCCCCATCCAATCCAAGCGCCGCGGAACTGGTCAACTTCCTGCCCAATGCTTCCGGCATTATCGCCGGTGCCCAACCCTTTACTTTGGGCGACTACAACCGCGCCAATAAGCTGCCCTACTCGATTAACTTCACTCTCGACCTGGAGTGGCAGCCTCGCAACGACCTGATGATCGACCTCGGTTACGTCGGCAATCTCGGACGCCACCAGGTCATTCCTCTGCCCTTCAACCAGGCCCAGCTCGCCACTTCCGGCAGCCCCACACATCCCGGCGGGACCGCAACGCAGGACTTCAGTTACGGTTATACGGTTTATGATCCCACCACTTTCTTCCCCATTTGCGTGAACAACGATCCTAACTGCGCCTATGGTCCGATGCAGCAGAACTACGAAGGCGGCAACGTCGATCTTCGCGTTCCTTACCTCGGTTACTCTTCTGAGTCCGAATCTTATACGGCTGCCGGTATCTCCTCCTATAACGCCTTGCAGGCGCACGTGGAAAAACGGCTCAGCAGAGGCTTTCAGACCGGGCTTTCTTACACTTTCTCGCACGCCACCGATGAACAGAGCGCCCTCGGCCTCTTTTACAACGGTAATAACCCCAACAATCTGCGCAGCGGCTACGGATCGGCCGACTTCGACCGCAAACACGTGCTGAACTTCACCTACGGCTTCGTTCTGCCGAAGTTTTACAACGAGAGTTCCCTCTCCGGCAAAGTCTTCGATGACTGGTCGCTCACCGGGATAGCTGTCGTCCAGAGCGGCCAGCCTTACAGCATTATAGATTTCTCCGGCGCGGTGGGCAGCCTCTACTACAGCACTTTCGACGGCATCACCAACCCCATCGTTCCCCTCGCTCCCGGCTGTAACGCCAAGACCGCCCTTACCGGCCATTCCGGGGCCTTCTATAACAACACAACGGGTGGAGGCGCAGCTCTCAAAGCATCCTGCTTCACGCTGCCGCTCGTCTCCCCGGGCACCGATGGTGTACCCGCTGGAGATAACTTCGAAACCGCCTTTACCTCCGGCCAGCGCAATATCTTCCGGCAATCCTTCCAGAAGCGCGCTGACGCCTCCCTGGTTAAGTCGGTTCAGTTCGGTGACCGGTATGCCCTGCGCTACACCTTCGATGTCTACAACGTCAGCAACACCACCAGCTTCGACATACCCACCGACGAAGTCACTCAGAACGCCGGCTACAATAACGCGCCGAACACTGCCAGTTCCTATAGCCAGGTGGCTCCTACTCCGCAGCAGTGCCAGTCGAACAGCGCGCCCGCAAACACGTTCTATAGCTGCCCGACCGGGCTGGGCGTGGTTAAACACACCATCGGCAGCCCCCGTCAGATTCAGATGTCTCTCCACCTCAATTTCTGAGCACCTGATCTATACAAGAAAGGCGGCCTTCGGGCCGCCTTTCCTTTTGCCCGCAGCTGAACCCCTACTCGCTCACCACGACCTGAAGATGAGTTATCGGTGCGTCGGCAAACCTGGCCTGCAACTCGCTCGCCGTCGTGAAAATCTTGCCCTCAACATGCCTGGCGGAAAACTCCACCGCCAGCGTCTTATCGCTGAAGGGGTACGGCTGCAGCCGAAACCGCCGTCCACCGAGAGGCTCGACGCGCACCTCCGCATACCCTCCATCCCGCAAGGGCAGCGGATGTAACAACGTCGCCGGCCCCAAAAAACCCACGCAACTCAGCAGCGAAAGATTATCCGTCGCCTGCAACAGCCTGAAATGATCGCGGATGCGCGTCTCGCTCTTCTCTTCTTCAGAGAATCCTTCATTCGATCGCACCCGTCGCAGCAATTCGCCCTGAAATTTGCTCTGCTCCACAAGAAACCGATCCAGCAAAGGTAACTGCTCAGGACGAATCGTCGACCGGTCCGCCCGCTCGGTTAACAAATTGTAAGTATGCATAGACACCAGCAATCCCGCGTAGGCGTCCTCGTCCGCCATCAGCCGCACAGCTCGATCCCTCACCGCGAGGTAGTCTTCCAGGTCAATCTCCTCAAATGCCGAATATTTCCCGACCAACTCCGTAGAAAATGCCGACGGCTTCCCCTCCCTCGTAATCTGCGGCATCGCGTCCCGACCCGTCCAGCCGTCATCGTGGCACCGAATGCCCAGCAGCACATTCCTCCTTGGTTCCGGAGGCAGAAACCGGTCGTTCCCCCAGGCTTCGGCAAATGCTCCCGCCAGCCGCGCATGGTCGGGATGTGTAACCAGCCACCATCCAGTCTCCGATTCCAGCCTGAGCATGATCCCCCGTCCTTACTCTTCTTCCACCTTCAGCTTTGATTCGTGCCAGTGATGCAGGAAATACCATTCCACAAACATCACCACAAAGAAAAACGAGAAACCCAGCACCGTCGCAGCGATCACAAGAGCGAACAGATACGCTGTCTGCAATTGGGCACTCGCGTACAGGATGGAATACCCCAGTCCTCCCTCGCCCACGCGGCTCGACCCCGCAAACAGTTCTCCCGTAATGGCCCCGATCACAGAAATCCCCGCCGAAATCCTGATCCCCACAAACAGATTGGGCATTGCATGCGGCAGTCGCAGCTTGAAGAGTATTTGCGCCGGTGACGCTTTATGCATCAGGAACAGATCAATCAGATTCCGGTCCACGCTGATCAATCCCTGCGTTGTGTTCGCAATAATCGGCGCAAGGCAAATGATGAACGCCACCACCGTCACTGCCCACGTCCCCGATCCCACCCACATCAGGATCAGCGGCGCGACCGCGATGATCGGCACCGTCTGCAGCAGGATCGTGTAGGGATAGAGCATGCGCCGCAGCCACGCGGACTGCGCGAACACCAGAGCAACCGCGACTCCTGCGACGATGCTCATCGCCAGCCCGCCGCCCGCGGCTTCAGCGGTAATCAGCAGCGAATCCGCCAGCGGCGCGAACCTCGTGCAGATTGTCCCCGCCACCTGCCACGGCGCAGGCAACATGTACGGTGGGATATGAAAGCTCCACACAAGCGCCTGCCAAAGCGCAACCAGTACAGCAAACACGGCCAGGGCATTCAGCGTGGTGATTAAATGCCGCCTCATGCGCTGTGCGTCTCCCGCAAAAGTCTCGACACCCGCGACACTTCGCTCTCAAATTGTTCTGAGATTCGCGTCTCCGCCGTTCGCTCGGGCGGCAACCCCGGCTTCACCACTTCATGAATGCGCCCCGGATGCGGAGCCAGCACCACGACCCGCGAAGACAGAAACACCGCTTCTGCCACCGAGTGCGTTACAAATACGACGGTCCACCCCTGTTCCTGCTGCAAACGCAGCAGTTCTTCATTCATCCGGTCCCGCGTCATCTCGTCCAGCGCGGCAAATGGCTCGTCCATTAGCACAATGCGCGGCCTTGTCGCCAGCGCTCGCGCTATCGACACACGCATCTTCATCCCACCCGAAAGCTGCCGCGGATATAGCCCCGCGACTGCGGAGAGCCCCACCAGCGCGAGCATCTCGCTCACCTTTTGAGCGCGCACCACCCGCGTCGCCCACTCCAACTCCAGTCCCAGGCCCACATTGCACTCCACTGTGCGCCACGGTAAGAGCGTCGCATCCTGAAAAATGAACGAAATCATCTCCCGCGCATTCAAGGGCGTCATGCCATTCACCGTAATTTCGCCGGAACTCAACGGAGTCAGCCCGGCAATCAGGCGCAGCAGCGTCGACTTTCCGCACCCCGAAGGTCCCAGGATGCTGACAAACTCTCCGCGCTCGATCGTGAGCGAGATATTCTCGAGCACCGGCGCACGCGTGCCGAATCGCTTTCCCACGCCCGCAAAAGCAATTTCAGGAACCGTATCGCTCATCGCGCACTCTCCGCGATCACCGGCAAGTACAGCGCAGAGGGATAGGCCGCCGTATGCAGAATCTGCTGTGTCGACCGCGCCCAGTTCCAATGCGATGCCTTCGACGCCGGTATCGCCGTCGAAGGATTGCGGTCGTACAGAGGAAACGCGCTGCTCGCGATTTCCAAACGCGCCCTCTCGCCCGGGAAAAATACGCACGACGTCGGATCCAGGTCGAACTCCCAGCGCCGTACCGCATCGGCCTGATAGCTCTTACCCGCAAAGAGATATGAAGACCGCGCCACACCCATGCAAACAAATTGCGCCCGCCCATCCGGAAGCAACCGCACCAGCTTCGCCGTAAAATCCGCGCTGCCCGCCGATGTCGCAGCATAAAGCGCGATGCGCGGGTGACCCAAAATGTGCAGCTTCTCCCGAAGTGGCTCTCCTGTATAAACCAACACATTGTTGCCGAGTTCCGCCTCGGCCTGATCTTGCGGCCCGCTCAACGCCATGGGCCCACCCGGCGCGAACACCGGCACCTCAGGATCGTAAACAAAAACATCCCGCGGCTCGTCGCTCTGGGCAGGGCTCGCAGCCAAAACGCCATCCCCTTTGCGCGAATTCGCCTTTCCTCGACTGCGCAGAAAAAGTTCAAGTGTCGTCTGCTCGGGCCACCCTTCTGCGCTGCACCAGCGGTTCTCGCCCAACGCAAAGTGACGAATCCGGGGTTCATCGGCAAATTCTCCTGCATCCTTCATCCAATGGTTAAACCATCGCAGCAGCAGCTCGTCCGTGTCGAGCAGCGCCTCGCCACCCAGATTCTGCCCCCCGATCAGCTCTCCCCACGGGATGTGAATCCACGGTCCCGCAATCAAATATTGGTGACTCCGCGCAAACTCTGTAGCCGCCCCCTGGCTCAGCGCCAGAAATCCGTCCACGCTGCCATTCAGATACGTATCGAACCATCCCGAAACATGCAGCGCCGGCACGGCAATTTTCTCGATGTCCCG
>Ga0181531_10000300_pt1 | contig 34894 bp, 25 predicted proteins | sample PEATcosm2014_Bin_38_FD_119743 | JGI IMG/M metagenome (GOLD analysis project Ga0181531, IMG submission 119743) | Peatland microbial communities from MTU Mesocosm Facility, Houghton, MI, USA - PEATcosm2014_Bin11_10_metaG | ecosystem: Environmental > Terrestrial > Soil > Wetlands > Peat | place...
CGTTGCCGCTGCGCTCACCTTGACGGCGCTGTTGCCGTTGAGTGCCTGTTCGCACCATGCGTCGACTCCCACGCCACCCCCGCTGGTGGTGGCGCTGCCGGTACATCCCCAGCATGGCGGCGGTCCCGATGCGCTGCGCTTTCCGGCGGAGGTGGTATCCCGCTATACCAACGTCATGTCGTTTCGCGTCGGCGGCAAGATCATCGAACGCGATGTGCGTCTCGGCGATGCCGTGCGACAGGGGCAGATTCTGGCGCGGCTGGATCCTGCCGACGCGCAGCAGCAGGCCGCGGCGGCGCAGGCAGCTCTCGATGCGGCAAAGCATCGGCTGACCTTTTCGCAACAGCAGCTCGATCGCGATCGTGCGCAGTCCGAGCAGAATCTGATCGCAACCACTCAGCTCGAGCAGACACAGGATTCCTACACCGCGGCTCTGGACGCGCGCGACCAGGCTGCCGCGCAACAGGCCGTGGCGCAGAACAATCTTCAGTACAACACGCTGCGCGCCGAGCACGACGGCTTCATCACCAGCGAAAACGCCGACACCGGCCAGGTGGTTGCGGCCGGGCAGGCCGTGTACGGGCTGGCCTGGAGCGGCGATACGGATGTTACGATCGATGCGCCCGAGGGCCGACTCGCCTCAATCACTGTGGGTCAGCAGGCCATCGTGACCTTTCCGGCGCTGCCCAACCGGCGCTTCGAAGCGCGCGTGCGGGAGGTCGCTCCGGCCGCCGATCCACAAAGCCGTACCTACCGCGTGAAGCTGTCGTTGACTGCGGCGAATCGCGACGTTCGGCTCGGCATGACGGGCGAGGCGACGCTGTCCAATGCCGGGCAGGGCGGCGGCGGCGCAGCCGGCAACGGTAGCGCTGTGTTCGTGGTACCGGCCACTGCCATCTTCCACCAAGGTGCGCAACCCGCAGTCTGGGTGGTACGTCCGAGGGACTCGACACTCGAACTGCGTCCGGTTTCCACCAGCCGCTACGACGCTGCAACCGCGACGGTGACGTCGGGGTTGCAAGATGGTGACCAGGTCGTGCTGGCCGGGGTCCATACGGTTTTCGCAGGCGAGTCGGTGCATCCCGTACCGCCACTGTTCACCTCGACCGATCGATGAGCGACGCGCCCCCTCCGGCCGCGCCCGCAGAGCATGGCCGGTTCAACCTCTCAAGCTGGACGCTGAAGCACCAGGCGTTCGTGATTTTCGTGCTGGTGCTGCTGACAGTTTTTGGTGTTCGATCCTATTCGCGCCTGGCGCAGTCCGAAGACCCGCCATTCACGTTCAAAGTCATGGTAATCCAGACGTTCTGGCCGGGCGCCACCGCGCGCCAGGTGCAGGAGGAGGTCACCGACCGCGTTGCCCGCAAGCTGCAGGAGACCCCTGATGTCGACTTCCTGCGCAGCTACTCCCGACCCGGCGAGTCGCTGCTGTTCTTCACGATCCGCGATGCCGCACCGCCATCCGACGTGCCCGCCACCTGGTACCAGGTGCGCAAGAAGGTCGGCGATATCGCCTATACGTTGCCCAGCGGGGTGCGCGGACCTTACTTCAACGATGAGTTCGGCGACGTCTACACCAATCTCTACGCACTCGCGGGTGACGGTTTCTCGCCCGCACAGCTGCACGACTATGCCGAGCGCATGCGCATCGAACTGCTGCGCGTCCCCGGCGTCAACAAGGTCGACGTCATCGCCGACCAGGAGCAACGCATCTATGTCGAGATCGCCAACACCCAGCTGGCCAAACTTGCGCTGACCCCACAGCAGATCGCCGCGGCGGTCGACGCACAGAATTCGGTCGCCGCGGCGGGCATCTATCACACGGCGGATGATCGCGTGTACGTGCGCCCTGGCGGCCAGTACCAGGATGTGGAGGCCCTGGCCAATACGCTGATCCGGGTTAATGGCCGCGTGGTACGGCTGGGCGACATCGCGACCATCACGCGCAGCTATACCGACCCGCCCACCCAGGAAATGCGATTCCAGGGACAGACCGTGCTCGGCATCGGTATCACGATGGCGCCTGACGGCGATGTGATCGAACTTGGCAAGTCACTCGACCTCAAGACGCAGCGCCTGCAGGCCGGGCTGCCGGCGGGCTTGAAGCTCACGGAAGTGTCGAGCATGCCGCATGCCGTGGCACGCTCGATCGACGATTTCGTCGAAGCAGTGGCCGAAGCCATAGGTATCGTGCTGATCGTCAGTCTGCTCAGCCTCGGCGCACGCACCGGCACCGTGGTGGTGATCACCATTCCGCTCGTGCTGGCCGCGACCTCGCTGTGCATGTATGTCTTCAATATCGGGCTGCACAAAGTGTCGCTTGGTACCCTGATACTCGCACTCGGCCTGCTGGTCGATGATGCGATCATTTCCGTGGAGATGATGTCCGTGAAGCTCGAGCAGGGATATGACCGGCTCCGGGCTGCAGCCTTTGCCTATACGAGTACTGCCTTTCCGATGTTGACGGGAACGCTGGTCACCGTCGCGGGCTTCCTGCCGATCGCGCTCGCAAAATCGGCCACCGGTGAATACACGCGCTCGATCTTCGAGGTGTCCGCCATTGCACTGCTGCTGTCCTGGCTCGCAGCCGTGGTTGTGATTCCTCTGCTCGGCTTCCATATTCTCTCGGAGCACCCAACTCGCCGCGCCTCGCAGTCCGACATAACTGCACATGATGCGCATCACGATGAAATATACGGAACCCCGTTCTACGCACGTCTGCGCGGCTGGATTGGCTGGTGCGTGGAGCGGCGTGGGCTGGTATTGCTCATTACCCTGGGTCTTTTCGTGATTTCGCTGGCGGCATTCAGGCTTGTACCCCAACAGTTTTTTCCGAGCTCTGACCGGCCGGAGTTGCTCGTGGATCTGCGACTGCCCGAAGGCGCCTCCTTCGAGGCCACACTGACAGCGGCGCGGCGCCTCGAGACCACGATCGCGCAGCGTCCGGAGATCGATCACTACATAGACTTCGTAGGCGCTGGCGCACCGCGCTTCTACCTGCCTCTGGACCAACAGCTCGCCTCACCCAACCTGACCCAGTTCGTGATCACGGCAAAGAGTGTGCGCGACCGCGAGCGGCTGGCTTTGGCTCTGGGTGAGATTCTGCGCACGCAATACTCGACCATGCGCACGCGCATCACTCGACTCGAGACCGGGCCGCCGGTCGGCTTTCCGGTGCAGTTCCGCGTTACCGGTCCTGAAATCGATACGGTCAGGAGTCTGTCCGACCAGGTGGCGGCGATCATGCGCGCGGATTCCCGCACCACCAACGTGCAATTCGACTGGGATGAGCCGGCAGAACGGTCGGTGCACTTTCAGATCGACCAGAACAAGGCGCGCGCACTGAATGTGTCGTCGAAAGATATAGCCGACTATCTTCAGATGTCGCTGGTGGGCTATACGCTCAGCTACTTCCGCGAGCGCGACCAGCTCATCGGTATCGATCTGCGCGCCCCGAAAGCCGACCGGCTCGATCCAGCACAAATCGAGCGACTTGCGCTGCCATCGCCAATTGGGACCGCGGTGCCGCTGTCGTCTCTCGGGCAGTTCACCTACGGGCTGGACTATGGAGTAGTGTGGGAGCGCGATCGGCAACCAACGATCACCGTGCAATCGGACGTTCGTGCCGGTGCGCAGGGCATCGATGTGACACACGCCATCTATGCGCGACTGGCCTCACTGCGACAGCAGCTGCCGACCGGCTATCGCATCGATATCGGCGGTGCCGTGGAGGAGAACGGCAAGGCGCAGGCATCGATCCTGGCGCAGCTGCCGCTCATGGTGATCGCCGTGCTGACGCTGCTGATGCTGCAATTACAGAGTTTCAGTCGCGTGCTGATGGTGGTGCTAACGGCGCCGCTGGGACTCATAGGCGTGGTGCCCGCGCTGCTGCTGTTCGGCAAACCTTTCGGCTTCGTCGCGCAACTGGGCACCATCGCGATGCTTGGCATCATTATGCGCAATTCCGTCATCCTGGTTGACCAGATCGAGCAGGATATCCGCGGTGGACACAGCGCCTGGGAGGCCATCATCGGGGCCACGGTGCGACGCTTCAGGCCGATAACTCTGACCGCGACGGCGGCGGTGCTGGCGCTGATTCCGCTGCTGCGAAGTAACTTCTTCGGGCCCATGGCAACCGCTCTCATGGGCGGCATTACGGTGGCGACCATCCTGACGCTGTTCTATCTACCGGCACTGTATGCGCTGTGGTTCCGTGTCAAGCGCGACGACAGCGCCGGGGCGACGCCGTGAGCGCTGTCGCTGCCATCGCCCGATCAGCGCTCTTGCTGACGTGGGCGGCGTTCTTAGCCGCCTGTGTCAGTGCACGGCCTCCCGCGTCCAATCTTACGGATTCGCCTGGGCAGTATTCGGCCGGGGGGGCAATGCCCACTGAATCGACGGCCGACGACTCGACTCAGCGCCTCAAGCCGGGCGCCAGCCCGGTGCCGGACTGGTGGCGCCTGTATCAATGCGATGCACTCGATGCGCTGGTCGAAGAAGGGCTGGCGCACAGCCCCTCGCTGGCCACCGCGCAAGCGACCCTGAAGGCGACGCATGAGCAGCTGCGATCTCAGATCGGACAGAACCTCTTCCCCAACATCGATCTGGGGTTTGCGCCCAGCCGGCAGCGCGCCCTCGGAATCCCGGTGCTGCCGCCGCCAACTTTTCTCTACAATGTTTTCGCGCTAGAAGCGCAGGCGTCCTATAAATTCGACTTCTTTGGGGCTTCGATCAATGCCGACCGCGCCTTGGCGCATCAGGTCGAGCAGCAGTCTTTCCAGTTCGATGCCACTCGACGCGCGCTCGCTACGAACATCGTCATCGCCACCATCAATGCCGCCGTGTTGCAGGAAACCGTGGCTGCCAATGAGGCGCTGGTGGCGATGGCCGAAGAGTACGCGCAGCAACTCGCGGCGCGCGAAAGGCTGGGCGGCGTGTCTCTTGACGAGGCGCTGGCCGCCGAATTGAGCGCCGCCAACCTGGCCGCGACCTTGCCGGCGCTGCGTGCTCAACTGCTGGCCGTGCGGCACGCACAGGCGGTGTTGCTCGGGCGTACGCCTGATCAGGCCCCATCACCATTGCCACTCGAGGCACTGCATCTGCCGGAGGACGTACCGGTATCGGTACCCTCGGATCTGCTGCATCAGCGGCCCGACATACTCGCTGCAGAAGCCGCCATGCACGCCGCCGCCAATGAGGCGGGTGCGGCCGCGGCGCTGCTGTATCCCAGTTTCACGCTATCGGCGGCGTACGGACGAGGCGGCTTCGACTGGTCAACCTTCACGAGTCCCGCCGGTGCCATCTGGAGCGTCGGTGCGACGGTGACCCAGCCGCTGTTTCACGGTGGCGCGTTGCGCGCGCAGAAGCGTCAGTACGCGCAACTCTACGAAGCTTCGCAGTCCGCATACCGCCAGACCGTGCTGGCCGCATTCGAGAATGTCGCCGACACATTGGCGTCCCTCGAAGCGGATGCCGACGCACTCGATCAATCACGCCGCGCCGCAGAGGCGGCACTGCAGACACAGCGGGACACCCAGGCGCGCTACCGTCTTGGCGCATTGCCCTGGGTTGCAGCGCTGTCCGCCGGCCAGCAGTACGAAGCGGCGAGGGCATCGCTGGCGCGGGCGCGGGGTGCGCGACTGGCCGACACGGCATCTCTATTGCAGTCCATGGGAGAGGTCCCCATTGCCCGCAAGCACGGTCTGTTTCTCGACTGAGCCTCACAAGTGCCAATGCTGCTAGCATGGCGGGCTCGGAGGAACTAACCGATGAGTTGGCGGGGATGGACGGCTTTCGCAGCGCTCGGGGTGATCTGGGGCCTGCCGTATTTCTTTATCAAGATCGCAGTTCAGGAACTCTCGCCCCTGGTGGTGGCCTGGGGCCGCATCTCACTGGGCGCGGTGATCCTGCTGCCAATCGCATGGCATCGGGGCGCGCTGCGCGGCTTATGGCCACATAAGGCGGCCATTGGTGTCTTTGCGCTGGCAGAGTTTGTCATTCCCTTTTGCATGATTTCTTATGGCGAGCGCTGGATCGCCTCCTCGGTCACGGGCATCCTGATCGCCACCGTTCCACTGACGATTGCACTGATATCGCGATTCTTTGGCCTGCACGAGCCGCTCGGCGCCTGGCGCCTTGCCGGGTTGATCATGGGATTCGCGGGCGTCGCCTCGCTGCTGGGTTTCGGCGCCATCTCGGGACCCGAAGGCTGGGCCGGCGTGGGCTGCATGCTGCTGGCGACGATCGGCTATGCCATAGGACCCCTGATCGTGCAGCGGCACCTGGGTGACATCGACTCCTCGGGTGCTGCCTCGGCCAGCCTGCTGGTCGGCAGCCTCGTGTTGCTGCCCTTCGCCATCTATACGTTTCCGAGCCAGATGCCATCGACGCTGGCGCTGACATCGATGGCCATTCTCGGCGCCATCTGCACGGCACTCGCCATGGTGCTGCTCTTCTATTTGATAGGTCAGGCCGGTGCCTCGCGCGCCTCCGTCATCACCTACATCAATCCGCTGGTTGCCACCTTGCTGGGTGTCGCCGTCCTGCACGAGCATCTCGGGGTCGGCGGTATCATGGCATTCGCGCTGATCCTGCTCGGATCCTGGCTGGCTACGCGCGGCCGGCGCCGATCGCTCAGTCCGACGGATGACACGCCAGCGCGTCACTGCGAGGCGTGATCACCAACGTCCCATCTTTCAGCGCGGCTTCGACTTCGTAAGCGATCACGCTCGCCGCCCCGTCCCATTTCTGCTCGCCAAGACGGTCGAACTCTTGCCGAAGGCAATCCTTCTGGTGGTTCGACTGGGCCGCGCAGCGACCCTTCGCCATCGCCTCTCTGGCCGCCCGATAGCCTTGCGAGCAGATTGATAGCGATCCGGCGCTGACGCCTGTATCACGTACCAGCGCGTCGCGGCAGGAGTCACCACCGGTTGGGACGGAGCAGGTGCCCGTAAACACACGCTGGTAGCGAAGTCTCAACACGCCCTCTTCATAGTCGATGGATTTAATCCCGTGCTGAGCCACATCCTCCAGTACCGCCTTGCGGTCGTAGAGCCGCAGCACCATGAATCCAAGCCCGCCATTGATGCCATCCGGCGCGTCGAAGAAGGCGTAGTCGGCTTTGACGCCCCTGAAATAGCCACTCCACGTATCGGCAGGGATGACGTATTCCGATGCTTCGCGATCCTCGTGACACTCCGTGCCATTGCGCGACAGCACGGGGAGCAGCGCCAGCCGGTCCGCTCCGACCTCGCCGTAGTCGACCTGCTTGATGACGATGGACCGATAGTAGAAGCAGGTGACCTGGCGCCGTATCTTGGGATTCTGCGGGTCGGCCGCGAGCCGCAGGTTTCGTACCTTCAGAGGTAAATCGAATGGCTCCGCGGCCAACAGCATAGTCGGCACTGCGCACGCGATCATTGCAAAGGTGATCGCTCTCACGGCCATCAATTGCCTGCGGGGGGCACGTCAATCGGTGCGCAATTCGTGCGGCCGGACATCGCGCAATCCTGGATCCGTGACATGCTCTGCAACACCCGGACCAAGAGCAGCCCGCCCACCACCAGCGCGATCACGACGACAAGTCCAATCACCGCGCGACGGCGAGGGTCGGGAGTCGGTGCGTCAGGGGGTGCCGGTTCGGTCATACTTGCACCATGAAAATAACATCCATCGCAGGCCTCGTCTGTGCCTTGTCACTGATGTTCCCGGCGTTATCCATGGCATCAGGGGGACCCGCCGACCTGCCCCCGGGCCCGCAGCCGCCCGAAACCACCAGGGCGCTTGCCCGTGAGCTTTTAAAGGGTCTCGTCGAGATCAATAGCACCCCTTCGTTCGGCTCGACGGTGGCCGCAGAGTGGCTCGCCTCACGTCTGCGAGCCGCAGGCTTCCCGTCCGAAGATCTGACCCTGATCGCGCCACCCGATCAGCCTGACAGAGGTAATCTAATCATCAGGCTGCGTGGCCGCGGCAAGGGCAAGCCCGTGCTCTTTATAAGCCATTTGGACGTCGTGGAAGCCAGGAAAGAGGATTGGTCCGTCGATCCGTTCCTGCTCACCGAACAGGATGGCTATCTCTATGGGCGCGGGACGTACGACATCAAGGGTGACGATGCTGCGCTCGTTGCCAGCCTCGTGCGTCTGAAGAACGACGGCTTCATTCCCGATCGTGACATCGTGGTTGCGCTCACAGCGGATGAGGAGACGTTCGGCGAATTCGATGGCGTCGATTGGCTGCTTCGGAATCACCGGGACCTGATCGATGCCGGTCTGGTACTGAATCCCGATGCAGGCGGCGGCATTTCCTCGGGAGATCGAAGGCTGTACATGGGACTCGAGACCAGTGAGAAGAATTACGTGACGTTTGGACTCGAAGTCACGAACAAGGGCGGACATTCGTCGCTCCCCGAGCCTGACAATGCCATCTATCGACTGGCTGCCGGGCTCAGCCGAATTGCCAAACTGGACTTCCCCGTACGGCTAAGCCCGACCACTCGCGCATATTTCGCGGCGCTCTCCAAAACCGAGTCCGGCCAATTGAGTCGGGATCTGATGAAGATGGCCAACGGCACCGGTCAATTCGATCGGGCAGCAGTCCATCGCCTCGAACGCAGCATCTTCTACAACGCCATGCTGCATACCACTTGCGTCGCCACGATGCTGTCTGGCGGTCACGCGGAAAATGCGTTACCACAGCGAGCCGGAGCCACGATTCAGTGCCGAATGCTGCCCGAGGACTCACAGGCAGATGTACAGGCAGAGCTTGCCAAGGCGCTAGCTGATCCCGCCATCCGGATTTCCGTCATTTCTCCGGCTCTGCCAGGCCCCGAGTCGGTCGTGACGCCTGCTCTGAAGCACAAGTTCGAAGACGTAGTGGGGTCCATGTGGCCGGGCGTACCGGTGGTACCGGACATGGACGCGGGCGCCAGCGACAGCAAATTCACGCGCGCGGCCGGCATTCCAACTTTTGGCGTCACGGGGATTTTCACGGACATCGACGATAATCGCGCCCATGGGAAGGACGAGCGTATTGCGGTCAGCGGATTCTACGAAGACGTCGAGTTCACCTGTCGGCTCATGAAGGCGTTCTCGGCGGCGGATTAGCTGCCCCTGGTCGAGTCGGGTCAGGCTGAACCCGATCGCCGCGCGAGCCACTTATCAAGATGACTCGCAAATGCATTACGGTCAGCCTGCGTGAGTGGCGGAGGGCCGCCGCCGACCACCGTGCTGGAGCGCATGGTGTCCATGAAGTCCCGCATCATCAGAACGCCCCGGATAGTGTCGGAAGAATAGAGCTCGCCGCGAGGATTGAGGGCTTGTCCACCCTTGGCGATTACCTCGGCGGCAAGCGGGATATCCGCTGTAACGACCAGGTCGCCGGTGCTGACGCGCTTTACGATCTCATGGTCAGCGACATCGAAGCCTGAGGATACCTGCAGCGACCGCAGGGTCGGAATTCGCGGGTACTGGAGCCCCTGGTTCGCAACCAGCGTCACGGTGACGCCGGTGCGCTCCGCCGCGCGATACAGGATGTCCTTGATGACTTTGGGGCAGGCATCCGCGTCGACCCAGATGCTGGGAAGCGTCACGCGAAGTCCATTGCAGCCACTGAGGACTTCATCTTGAAAACGGTAGCATCCTCAGTGACTTGCGCAGATCGTACACGCGGCCGGCGTCGATATTGCCGCATTGTTTCACCACACCGCTTTATTCGGGTATGATAAAGGACGTTATCATACTTAATAGCAGCGAAGGCGCGTTCCTGGCTATATGGCTACGGGCAAAGAACTAAGTCTCTCGGCTGGCCCAGGCAAACGGCAAGGGGTGCCGGTGCTCTACGCGCCGACGGCGCACGCCGCGAAGCGCTTCATCGAGTACTTTGCCGCCAATATCAGGAATCCCAATACCCGGCGAGCGTATTTCCACGCGGTCCAGGAGTTTTCCGCCTGGTGCGAGGCGCAGAAACTCACGGAGATACTTGATATCGAACCGCTGCACGTGGCCGCCTACGTGGAAGTATTGGTCAAGCGCCTGGCCAAGTCATCGGTGAAACAGCATCTGGCGGCAATCCGTATGCTATTCGACTGGCTGGTTGTCGGCCAGGTCATTGCGACCAATCCGGCAGCGCCCGTAAGAGGCCCCAGGTATACGGTCAAGAAAGGCAAGACGCCGGTGCTCGCCCAGGATGAGGCGCGCGAGCTCCTGGATTCCTTGAATGGTTCAACTGTCGTGGGTCTGCGGGATCGGGCCCTCATTGCGACCATGATCTACACATTCGGACGTGTCGGAGCAGTCATCACGATGCGGGTCGAGGACTACTACAGCCAGGGCCGCCGCGGATGGATCCGGTTGCATGAGAAAGGCGGCAAGCGGCATGAGATGCCCTGCAACCACAATCTCGAGGCCTACCTTGACGCTTATATCGCTGCCGCCGGCATAGCCGAGGATCGCAAGGGATATCTATTCCGCAGTACCCGCGGCAGGAGCCGGCAATTGACAACCAATCCTCTCGCCCAGGCGGATGTTTACCGGATGATCCGCCGAAAGGCGCTCGCGGCAGGAATAAGGACACGAATCGGCAATCACACATTCAGAGCCACTGGCATCACTCAATATCTGCGCAACGGCGGACGCCGTGAGGTCGCCCAGCAGATGGCGGCGCACGAGTCGCCACGTACAACGGCGCTATATGATCGTCGGGACGATGAGGTCGCCGTAGCTGAAGTGGAGAGAATTCTCATCTGATAGCAATGCATCTGATGTCGATGCAGCAATACGCACCTCAATGCAGAGCTGTCGCCACCGCTGAGAAGAACTCGTTATCCAACTCATGTTGTGTATTGCCGACGGGTTTGGCGCGAGCGCTGAGGACGACGATCACCAACCGCTCGCGGGGACTTACATACAGGTATTGACCGAAGATACCCACCGCCTCAAAAGCGCCGACATGAATCGGGTCGGTCTGCGGCGGAATCCACCACATGTAGCCATAGTCCACGGTCTTGCCACCGATGGTGTGCGGTGCCCCTGCTTCATTGAACCATCCATCTGGAACAATTGAGCGGCCATTGAGCCGGCCGGCGTCTGACGCAATCAACCCAAACCGGCCGTAATCGCGCAGCGTCGCACTCATGCCGGTACCGGCCCACACCATTCCCTTGGGGCCGTCCACCCACCAGGTGGCGTCCTGCTCCATACCCGCCTTGGACCAGATCTTCTCCGTGAGATAGTCCGTCAAAGGTCGGTGTGTTGCGCCCTCAATCACGGCTCCGAGCACGAAGGTCTCGCCGGTATTGTAGTTCCAGACTGAACCCGGGGCGGCAGCGCGCGACAGAGAGTTCATGTAGCGCAGCACATCGCCAGGTTTGCCGGTGAGTTGTATCTGCAGGACCTTGCGGCGGTCGGATGTCGGGTCAGCGTAAGTCTCGTTCCAGCGTACACCGGAACTCATGGTGAGTACCTGGCGGATAGTGACACCCTCATAAGCACCCCCTCGCAGAGCGGGGACGTAACGACTTACCTGATCATCGAGGCTGGAAATCGAACCATCGAGCAGCGCCGCGCCCACCAGCGTCGAGGCGACCGACTTGGCCATCGAGAAGGAAGCCCAGCGCGTATCCGGCCTGATGCCGAGCTCATAATCTTCCAGGACGATCTCCCCGTCCTTGAGTACCAGCAGTCCCGCAACCCGGTTGGTGCTCAAATAATCGTACAGATCAATGCTACGTCCGTGATCCTCAAAATGAATCCCCGCCAATGGCCGAGTGCGCCGGGGAATCGGTCGTGCCCGGCCGCCGCGGTGCGCGATACGGACGGGCAGCAGTCGCTCGGTATGCGAGAACGTTACTACTGCTACGTCAGGCAACATCGTGCCATCGTACATCTGCTGAAGCCCGGCGATCTCTGCCGCGCAAGCGTGGCTGAGGGGAAATAGCGCGAATAACGTCGACCTCAGCAAAGCCCTTAGATCGAGGTAAAACATCTAGCCTCCCCGCAGCAAAGATTACGCAGCGTACATTTCTGGTCAAGCATCGAGATGATAGAGTCCGGAGCACACCGGATCGTCGACTGGATTGGGTCGCCTCATGCTCTCCATAAGCCATCTTCAGAAGCGCTTTGGCCACCGCATCGCCGTCGATGACGTGTCGTTTGACGTGGCCATCGGCGAAACCGTCGGTCTGCTGGGGCCCAATGGCGCGGGGAAGACCACGACGCTTTCTATGATCAGCGGACTGTCGCAACCCGACGGCGGCACGGTGTCGTTTCAGGGACAGCTTCTCGACCAAGGCGCCAGTCCATTCAAGCGTCATGTCGGACTCGTGCCGCAGGACCTCGCCCTCTATGACGAGTTATCGGCCTGGGCCAATCTGGAGCTATTCGGAGGCTTGTATGGCCTGTCGGGCAAGCGACTGGCCGACCGCGCCGACGATGCATTGGCGCTGGTTGGACTTGCCGATCGCCGCGGCGATCGGGTCAAGGGCTTCAGTGGCGGCATGAAGCGTCGCCTGAACATAGCCGGGGCCCTGCTGCATGACCCGGAGCTGATATTGCTGGACGAGCCGACGGTCGGCGTCGATCCGCAGTCGCGCAATGCCATCTTCGAGAACTTTATCGAACTCAAGCGACGCGGCAAGACGCTCCTGTACACGACCCACTACATGGAAGAAGCCGAACGACTCTGCGATCGTGTTGTCATCATCGATCACGGCAAGGTGATCGCAGATGACACGGTACGAGGATTGTACCACCGCCTGCCTGTGACAGGTGCCGTGGTGCTGGAATTCGACGGTCCCCCGGTGTCCGATGGTGTGCTGGCTGGGCTTGCGGCACTGCCTGGAATCTCGGCGGCATTGCGTGACCCTAAAGGGATCTGCCTGGAAACAGGAGACTTTGGCGCACCTCTGGCATCGGCACTGAAGCAGCTCACCGGAGTTGGCCTTCGAGTGACTTCGATACGGTCCGGACGCGTCAGCCTGGAAGACGTCTTCATCGCGCTAACCGGGCATGCTTTGCGCGACGGGACGGTGGCAGCGACAAAGCCATGAACTTCGCCGCAATCCGCGCCCTGGTACGAAACGATGTGCGCCTCTACCTCACCGACCGACGCGCCGTTATTGTCGGCGTGTTCGTGCCCATACTGATCGCCGCATTCTTTGGCTATGTATTCGGCGGTAACGGCCGGTCGGACGAACCCGGGAAGATTCCCATCGCTATCGTTGATGAAGATCAGAGCGGCATTTCGCGTGCGATCACCGCGGATCTGGGGAAGGAGTCGCTGCTCACCGTGCAGGTTATGACTCGCTCACAGGCTGAGGAGCGCGTGCGTGCGGGCAAGTTTCAGGTCGCGGCCATCATGCCGGCGGGTTTTGGCGATGCGGCCACCAGGGCGCTATTCAGCGGCCAGAAGCGGCCGCAAGTCGATCTGTTGATCGATCCCAGCCAGTCGATGAGCAGCCGCGTCGTCGAGGGAGTGATGGCTCAATACGGCATGCAGGAAATCACCAGGGAGGCTTTAAGCGGTGCCGCCGGACAGGCTGCACTGACGGAATCCCTTGCCGCGGTTGATAGTGCCTCCGCCGACGAGATTCCTGAACGCGCCGAGCTCAAGGCGCTGCTGGAAGCGGCCCGCAAGTTCAATTCTCGATTTTCCGCCAGCGATGGCGCTTCGACATCTGGCATACGGCGCGGCCTCAGCTTGCCGTACGTGATCGCCGCGAGCAGCGTCACTTCTTCCCAAAGCACTCCCTACAACGGCTACGCGCACTCGTTTGCGGGCATGACCGTCCAGTTTATTCTCTTCGCCGGCATAGATGCCGGCGTGTTATTGCTTTTGACCCGCGAGCGCGGCATCTGGCAGCGTATCCGCTCGGCGCCTCTAAGAAAGTCGCAGTTCCTTTTTGCGAGGACCCTCGCAACGACGCTGATCAGCCTTTTTCAATTCGCGCTCATTTATACCGCGGCGATCCTCGTCTTTGGAGTGCGCATCTCCGGGAGTGTCCCCGGCTTCATCTTGCTGGCTATCACCTTCTGCCTGCTGAACTCCGCTTTCGGACTCATGCTGGCATCGATCGGCCGCAGCGCCTCTGCAACCCGGGGCTTTGCCATGGTAGTAACGTTACTGCTGGTGATGCTCGGCGGAGCCTGGGTACCGTCCTTCGTCTTTCCGAAGTGGCTGCAGGAGGCCTCGCTTGGCGCTCCGACGCGATGGGCAGTTGATGGTCTGGACGCCGTCACCTGGCGCGGCCAGGGACTTAGCGCCGCGGTGTTACCCGCTATTGTGCTCGGTGCAACGTCGGCCATCTGCCTGGCAGCCGCGATATGGCGCTTCCGCTGGGAGGACTAGCGCGATCACCACACCCTGCAGCGTTTCGTCGCGACCATCGGTTGCCCAACCTTGCAGCTGAATGCCTCTTCGAACTCGGGCATGTTGACGACCAGTCCGTTCACACGGTACTTGCCCGGCGAATGCGGGTCGGTCTTGGCGTGCACCCGCAGATTTTCGGGTCGATCGTTCTCGCAGGCCCATTGGCCGTAGCCTACGAAGAATCGCTGCTCGGGCGTCAGGCCGTCCTGATCATGCAGGGTCTGGCCGGCGGTCTGAGCGATCCAGGCCATATGCGCCAGAATCAAACCACCCAGATCGGCTGTGTCCTCGCCCAGAGTCAGACGACTGTTGATGTGGATGTCATCCACCACGACGTACTGCGCATACTGATCGACGGTGCACTGTGCACGCTGCTTGAATTTCTGGGCATCCGTGACCGTCCACCAGTCGGACAGGTTGCCTGCCGCATCGTATTGTCGGCCTTCGTCGTCGAAGGCGTGTGTCAGTTCGTGGCCGATTGTGCCGCCGGTATTGCCATAGTTGGGTGCATCGTCCATGGCTGGGTCGTACAGCGGCGGCTGCAGCACGGCGGCGGGAAAGTTGATGTTGTTCATCTGCTCGTCATAGTAGGCGTCCACCGTCGTGGGAGTCATGAACCATTCCGAACGATCGAGGGGCTTGCCGATCTTCGCGATCTGGCGCCGCGATTCAAATTCAGTCGCGCGCATGGCATCGCCAAACAAATCGTCGCGACGAATCGAAATCGAGCCGTAGTCGCGCCAATGATCCGGGTAGCCAATCTTATTCGTGATGGCGTCGAGCTTCACGAGTGCACGATGCTTGGTAATGTCGCTCATCCAGCTCAGGCTCTCGATGTCCGCGCGCATCGCCTGCTCGATCTGAAGCGTCATCCGCAGAGTCGAGGCCTTCAGCTGTGGTCCAAAGGACCTGGCGACAAATTCCTGGCCCAACGCTTCGCCGAGCAAACCATCCACCTGCGCTACGCACCGTTTCCAGCGTGGCGGTTGCGTCGCCACGCCGCGAAGCATGTGACCGAAGAAGGCGAAGCGTTCATTTTCAAAAGCCGCCGACAGGTACGGTGAAGCACTGTGCGTGACATGCCAGCGCAAGTACGCCCTGATGTCCCCGAGACTGGTCGTGGCCAGCACATGGCTGAGCGCGGCGTAGAACCTGGGTTCATTGACATTGACCGCCCGGATATTGCCAAGCCCCAACGGAGTCAGATACGCGGACCACTCGAAACCCGGCGTCAAGCGCTGCAATGTGGCCGGAGTCATCTTGTGAAACAGCTTGTGAGGATCGCGCCTGTCAACGGGAGTGAGAGACGCCCTGGCGAGAGCCGTTTCGATGCGCAGCACGGCCGCGGCGTTATGTGCCGCCATCTCCGGAGCATCGCCCAGAAGTCCAAACACTCGCGTGAGATGTTCGCTGTACTGTGCGCGAATCTCTACGGAGCGCTTATCGGTATCGGTGTAGTAATCGCGATCCGGCAAACCCAGCCCGCCAGCATCTGCCTGCGCGATGACCTGGGTGGAATCGCCGTAGTCCGGCGCCGAGCCGAACCGGAAGAAGGGTGTCACGTCACTGCTCTGCTGATGCAGGACCACCAGCAGCTCCGGCAGCGCCTTTGTGGACGGCATCTGGGCAATACGCGCAAGCAGGGGTGCCAAAGGCGCGACGCCGAGCCGTTCGACGCTCGCCTCATCCATGCACGCGGCAAAATAGTCGCCGATTTTCTGCTGATTGTCAGTGCGGCTCGCGGTGTCGCGCGCAAGGCCGTCGAGTATCCCCCATAGCAAGCGCTGATTGTCCTCGTAAAGTTTGCCATAAACGCTCCAGCTGGCCTGATCCGGCGGGATCGGGTTGCGGTCTCGCCAGCCACCACAAACGTACTGATAGAAGTCCACGCAGGGATCCACCGTTCGATCCATGGCGGAGACGTCGAGGCTCGGCGTATATGGCAGCGCCTCCAGCGGCGTATCGGTGGCTGGCGCGCCCGACTCGTGTGAGGGCTCCTGCGCAATGGCGGAGGAAAACGGCACCCCGCCGGCCAGAGTCGTCGCCAGGATGCCCAGAATAAGTAAACGCACAGTGCCCACCCTGATTTGTTGCTGCCCGGATTATAGTCGCTGCGCACGTAGGACAATTCTCACACGGAGAGCCCGTCGCGAACGGGCGGGATTCCTGTTAGCTTGCCGCCAAATCAAGCGACGGTCTCAGGGAGGGATCGAAATCGCCTTGCCACACGCATCCGATAATTCCAGCGCCGAGCTGGGCTTTCTGGCAGGAGGCGGAGAAATGGGGGCGCGCATGCGCCAGCTGGACTGGTCCCGCACGCCTCTGGGATCGCCCCAGCACTGGCCACAGTCTCTCAAGACGATCGTGCGCGTGATGCTGGATTCACGCTACGCCATGTGGATGTTGTGGGGGCCTGATCTGACCTTCTTCTGCAACGACGCCTATTTGCCGACGGTCGGTATCAAGGGTGGCTGGGTGCTAGGTGCAAGATCGGACAAGGTCTGGGAAGAAATCTGGCCCGACATCGGACCCCGCATTGAGCGTGTGCTCGCGCAGGGGCAGGCAACCTGGGATGAAGGACTGCTGTTATTCCTTGAGCGCAGCGGCTTCGCCGAGGAGACCTACCACACCTTCTCATACAGTCCCGTCTACAATGATGAGAGCCAAATATCGGGCATGCTCTGCGTCGTCACCGAAGTGACTGAGCGGGTGATCGGGGAGCGGCGGCTGCGTGTGCTGCGCGATCTGGCGGCGCGCCCGGTAGGCGCCGAAAGCGTCGAGGAAAGCTGCCAGCGACTGTGCCGAGTGCTGACACAATATCCGCTCGATGTGCCGTTCGCCGCTCTCTATCTGATGGACAACCCAATCCGGAACGCGCGATGCGTGGCGCGAACCGGGGCGGCGGCCGCATCCGTGCTGCCTGCTTCTCTCGCGTTGGCGGATTCGGCGTGGCAGCTGCGGGAATTGTTGCGCACAGAGATCGTCCAGGAACTGCCCGATCTGCCCTCGCTCGGTATCCAGATTCCGGCAGGTCCGTGGCCGGATCCTGTCAAACGGGCGTTCCTGCTGCCGCTGCCCGACGCGGGCCGTGACGGCCTTGCCGGCTTTCTGCTTGCCGGTATCAGTCCGCGGCGGCCCATCGATGACGCGTACCGCTCATTCATGACGCTGATCGCCGGACAAACCGCGACCACTATTGCCGATGCGCAAGCCCTGGAAGCGCAGCGACAGCGGGCCGAAGCGTTGGCCGAGATCGACCGGGCCAAAACGGCGTTTTTCTCCAATGTCAGCCACGAATTCCGTACGCCGTTGACGCTTATGCTGGGCCCCGTTGAACAAAGCATTGCGGATGCGCGCGTACCGCGAGAGGTACGCGAGCGACTGCAGCTCGCGCAGCACAACTCGATGCGACTGCTCAAGCTCGTCAATTCGCTGCTCGACTTCTCGCGCTTCGAAGCCGGTCGGGTGCAGGCCTCCTATGAGGCAACTAACCTTGGCGTGCTGACCGGCGATCTGGCCAGTACGTTCCGCTCCGCCATCGAACGCGCGGGACTGCACTTCCAGGTGCAATGCGATGAGCTGGACACGCCGGTTTATGTCGACCGGGAAATGTGGGAGAAGATCGTCCTCAATCTGCTCTCGAACGCGTTCAAGTTCACGTTCGACGGCGGCATCAGCATCCGACTGCGCCGCGAACGCACGGCGGCAGTGCTTGAAGTGGCCGATTCGGGGGTCGGCATAGCTGCAGACGAACTGCCGCGGCTGTTTGAACGCTTTCATCGCATCGAGGGTACCCGCGCCCGTACACACGAGGGCTCCGGCATCGGACTGGCGCTGGTACATGAGTTGGTCAAGATGCACGCGGCCACCATCGAGGTGACCAGCGCACCGGGAAAGGGAACGACATTTCGCATCAGTCTCCCGTTCGGGACCGCGCATCTTCCCGCGGAGCGCGTCAAGACCGTGAAACACGACGCCCCCCAGATCCGCTCTGCGCAGGCGTTCGTGCAGGAGGCACTGCGTTGGCTGCCTGAAGCAGCCATCGACGGAACAACGGCACTGCCCGCGCCGAATGATTCTGGCTCCACGCCACCCGATCGGCGCTTCGCGGCGACGTTTGGATCGCGGCTGGTCGTGGCCGACGACAACTCCGACATGCGAGCCTATCTGTACGGATTGCTGACGCCGGTCTACACCGTCGAACTGGTCGCCGATGGTGAACAGGCACTGGCCGCCGCACGCCGGCAGCGACCCGACCTGGTCCTCGCCGATGTAATGATGCCGCAGCTTGACGGATTCGGGCTGGTCGCCAGCATCCGTAACGACGAGGCCCTGCGCAGCATACCCGTCGTGCTGCTGTCCGCGCGCGCGGGCGAAGAGGCCAGGATCGAAGGGCTGGATGCGGGCGCCGACGACTACCTTACCAAACCCTTCTCCGCTCGCGAACTCGTGACGCGGATCGGCGCGCTGCTGGAATTGGCCCAGATGCGCCGCCGCGCCGAGGCTGCGCTTCGCCGACGTACCGCACAATTTGAGACGCTGCTCAATGCCGCGCCCATGGGCGTTTATGTGATCGATGCGGATTTTAGGATCACCGAGGTGAATCCGGCTGCCCGACCGGTCTTCGGCGATATGCCGGATCTGATCGGACGTGATTTCAGTGAAGTCGTTCATATTCACTGGCCGAAGGAGTATGCCGAGGAAATCGTCCGACTTTTCAGGCATACACTCGAAACCGGAGAATCTTATTCCACGCCGGAACGCATCGAACGGCGACTGGATCGGGGAGTCATTGAATTCCACGAGTGGCAGATCAGCCGTATCGCGCTGCCCGATGGCCGCGATGGTGTGGTGTGCTACTTCCGCGACATCTCAGCGCATGTACAGGCCCGCCGGGCGCTGGAGCTCGCTGACCGCCAGAAGGACGAATTCCTGGCGATGCTGGCCCACGAATTGCGCAATCCGCTGGCGCCGCTGCGAAACGCTAGCGAGCTGCTCGGCGTCATCGCACAGCAGGAGCCTCGGGCTCAATTCAGCGCGGGCGTCATCCGTCGGCAGGTTTCACAACTCTCACGACTGGTCGATGACCTGCTGGATGTTTCGCGCATTACCCAGGGACGCATCGATTTGCAGCGCAGGCCCCTTGAGCTTGAATCCATCATCGCCCAGGCCCTCGAGACGGTGGGGCCGCTGATGCGCGAGAAGCGTCACGAGGTCTCCATCATTTCAGGCTTCGATCATATTCGCGTTAACGGGGACAACACCCGGCTGGTTCAGTCTGTGGGCAATGTCCTGACCAATGCGGCCAAGTACACCAACGACGGCGGTGAGATTCGCGTCCGCTCTGCTATCGAAGGCACGGACGCGTTGATCGAGATCACGGACAACGGCGTGGGCATACCTTCGGAACTGCTGCCACGGATATTTGACCTGTTCGTCCAGAGCGATCGCACTCTCGACCGGGCTCAGGGAGGATTGGGAATCGGCCTGGCGGTTGTGAAGCGGCTGATCGAGATGCACGGTGGGCGCGTGGCTGCGCATAGCGACGGCGTCGGTAAGGGCTCCCGCTTCGAGATACGGCTGCCGCTGATCGAGCAGTTGGAAATTGACGTCACCGAAACGGAAGTGATCGAGACCACCCCGAGGCGCGTCTTGATTGTCGATGACAACTCTGACGCCGCCGATATGCTGGCCTTGCTACTGCAACTCGATGGTCACCAGGTACAGGCCGTGTATTCCTCCCGCGATGCGCTCGAGCGCGCGCAGTCGTTCCATCCAGACATCATGTTGCTAGACATCGGCCTGCCCGAGATCAATGGCTACGAAGTGGCCGAGCGCCTGCGCGCCATGCCGCAGCTCAAGGACATCCGCCTGGTCGCGGTGACCGGCTACGGCCGGTCGGAAGATCGGGCCCGGACGCGCGCCGCGGGTTTCGACGATCACCTCGTCAAACCGGTGGAGGCGATTGAACTTAAGCGGGTGCTCGAGGTTTGTCAGCGGTAGAGACTTTGTTGACAATGGTGCCCAGCGCGGCTGGTCGTGCGGAGCTATCGCCATGAAATGCCTGAGCCCCCTGCTCTTCATCGGCCTCATCGGCTTGGCGCCCGAAATCCAGGCCGACACCATGTACCGGACCGTCGACGCACAGGGACATGTCACCTATTCGGATCGGCCGCTGTCGCCCTCCTCCCAAAAAATTTCGGTCGATGTGACCGGCCCCAACGCGTCCGAGGCCGCTCGCCTCAGCAAGGAACAGGCGGCGGACTCCGCCGCCGATCAGCTGCGTATGCAACAAAGCCAGCACGAAGCGGAAGAGGCGAAGAAAGCCGCCGCGCGTGACGCCGCGCAACAGCAGCGATGCAATGCGGCACGCGGTCGCTACGCGAGCTATGCTGCGGGTGGACGCCTCTTCAGAACAGATGCCGACGGCAATCGGGTCTTTTTGTCGGACGAAGAGATCGACGAGCAGCGAACCCTGGCGAAGGCCGCCATGGACTCCGCCTGCGGCGCCTGAGGCCGGATCACCCGCGGGTCAGGGGTATTCCGCGGGCAACTGCCGGCCACGAACGATATCGGCGCCCTTTTCGGCGACCATGATGGTCGGTGCGTTGGTGTTGCCCGCCGGCACGTTGGGCATGATCGACGCGTCGATGACGCGGAGCGCCCTCACGCCCCTTACCCGCAATGCTTCGTCGACCACAGCCATGCGGTCCGAATCGGCCCCCATCATGCAGGTGCCGACCGGGTGCTGAGTGATGGCGCCGACTCGGCGCACAAAGGCTTCGAGCTGCGCGTCGGACTCGATTTCCGGACCCGGCTCGATCTCGTCGCCGATCAGCCGCTTCAACGGTGGCTGATTGTAAATCCGACGGCCTGCGCGAATGCCGCGGATCATGCGCGCCATATCGGATGCTTCCTGGAACAGGTTGAATAGAATCCGCGGCGGCTCGAGCGGATCGGCTGACCGCAACGACACTACCCCGCGGCTTTCCTGCCGGATCATCGACACACCGACGCCGATGACATGTACAGGCGGCTTGCCTGTGAACGGGCACCACACCTTGCCTGCGCTCATCTCCGCGGCGATGCAGGTCAGCTGCATATCGGGGCGATCCAGTTCCGGCAAGGTGCGTATGAAGACATGTCCCGCGGCGCCATTGGTGGCAAACGGGCCGCTGCCGAACAGCGCCCAGCGCAATAGTGACACCAGGGCACGATCGGCACGCAGCTGTGACACGAACCTTGCCGTTTGGGCTTTCCAGCCCAGGGACAGAAATGGGTGCTCGACCAGATTGCGCCCGACGCCGGCAAGATCGGCGACGGGCGCGATACCATGACGTTTGAGCTCATCGGCGGGACCTACACCCGACAGCATGAGCAGCCACGGTGAACCGTAGGCTCCGGCGCCGAGGATGACTTCGCGTTCCGCTCGCACCTCGGCCCGGCGCTCGTCCTTGAGGTACTCGACGCCGATCGCGCGTACGCCGTCGAACACGATGCGAGTTGCCTGCGCCCCGCTGACCACGGACAGATTGCTGCGACGCCGTGCCGGATCGAGGTAAAGACGCGCCACATTGCCGCGGCGGCCGCCCTTGATCGTCATTTCACTGCGGGCAGCGCCCTCGGTCTGTGCGCCATGAACATCATCGGTTGCCGGGTAGCCCGCGGCGACCGTGGCCGCGCGCAGTTCTGCATACATCATGTTGGTCGGCGGCACATGCACCTCGAGCGGGCCGTCGCCGCCGTGATAGGTGCCTTCGCCGAGCCAGCTCTTCTCAGAGCGCTTGAAGTAAGGCAGCACATTGGCATAACTCCAGCCGTGCAGACCGTCTCGCGCCCAATCGTCATAGTCGAGACGATGGCCGCGCGCGTAAACCATGCCGTTGATGGCGGTCGAACCGCCGAGCACCCTGCCCCTGGGGATCTCGACACGCCGGTCGTTCAGATAGGGTTCCGGCTCGCTGACGAAGTTCCAGTTCAAGTCCCTGCGCAGAACGTAACGCGGAAACCCGATCGGCATGTCCTTGAGCAATCCCGTGGCGGGACCACCGGCCTCGAGCAGCAGTACGCGAACGCCCTGCTCCTCGCTCAGGCGATTTGCAAGCACACAGCCGGCCGAACCCGCGCCGACGATGACATAGTCATAAGAGCCGGTCATCAGCTGCCGGCACTCGGATAGAAAACCTCGTCGGTCTGGATGATGGGCATGACCTTCGTAAACAGCGGTATTTCGTCGATGAGTTCCTGCGCCCGAACCGCCATGGCGCGCTCGTACGCCGGCCAGTCGGCGATCCAGATGCTGATGACCGCGATATGAGTCGGCGGCGAGCCATCGAGCCCAGGCTGGCCGCGACGCACTTCGAGTCCGTACAGGCTTTTGCCCAGGATGTCTTCGATCAATGGGATGTGGCGCTTGCGATAGAACTCAAAATCGAACTGCTCGTTCCCCTTGGCCAGATAAAGCACGGTGATGCATTTCATGGCGCGGTCCCCTCGCCTCTTAAGGGCGCTGAATTTGGATATCGGAGGCTACGCTACCGGAACTTGGGTCCCGCGACCCGACCGACAATGAAACGGCTTGCTACAATCCCTTGCGCTGGCGGATGTAGAAGGACAATAAACATGCCCATCACGACGGCTCTTTATGCGGGTCTTCTCGGCCTGATGGCCTTCGGCGTTGCCTTCCCGGCGGGCCGGCTTCGCGGACGGCTCAATGTCCCAGTCGGCGACGGCGGCAACCCCGAGCTGCTATGTGCCATGCGGCGGCACGCCAATTTTGTCGAGTGGGTGCCGCTGGCTTTGATATTGATTGCACTGCTGGAACTCAACGGTGTCTCGACTACGGTGATTCACGTGCTCGGCGCAGTCCTGGTGGTCTCTCGAATCGCCCATGCCGTCGGCCTTCGGCCCGATACCATCAAGAGTGTGCCGCGTTTGCTGGGAGCAACCGGAACGGTGCTCGTGACGGTGGTGGCCTCGGTGTGGCTGATACTGCTGTACCTGCGACACCCGGCTTGAGCGCTTCGGCGCGCCTGTTTGCCCGCCGGTTGGCGCAGTTAGCGCTGCTGTGCACCGCTGTGTCTGCCGCGCAAGCCGCACCGCGTCACAGCGAGGCGCAGCTGCAAGCATGGGTGCATGAGGCGAGCGCGGGGCTGGACAGTCACGCCACGGAAGCATTGGCGCAGATCGAGGGGGCGGATCGCCGACTGCTCGCGGTGCGCGCGTACCTGCGCGCCGGAGACACTTTGCCGCAACGCTGGAGCTGGTCGGCGCAGCGGCTCGCGGATTACGCGTCTACCCCAGAGGGTCGCGCGGCAAATGCAGACATTGATGCGGTTGACGCGGCCTTCGCGGCCGACAATCCCGGATTCGCGCTCGAGGTCAACCGGCAGCCGCGCAGCCTGGAGCTTCAGCTCGCACACTGGAATCAGAACGCCTCAGTGAAGGCGGTGGCGACATCTCTCATCGAGTCGCTCGAAGAACGTTTCGCCGGCAGCGCGCGCAAGCCCGCCGCCGCCGAATTACGGGCCGCGCTTATCGCATGGACACCGGCAGTCGCCGCCACACTGGCAGCGCCGGGACTATCTGCGCACGGCCAGGGACGCGCCTTCGATTTCCAGGTGCTTCACGAGGGTCGCGTCATCGCGGGGCTCGATGCAGCCGCCGCACGCAGGCAATGGGACGAGGCCGGATGGACGCAGAAGCTGCACCAGGCGATGACGGCGGCGCGCGGCCGCTTCACGGGGCCGCTGCAGTCTCCTTACGAGCCCTGGCATTACGCCTACAATCCGTGAACTCAGGCACCGGCTGCGACTATGAGCAGCGCGGCGCCGACGACGACTCATCTCATGCGCGCGCGCCCACCGCCAGGCGTTTGCGATTAACGGGCATGCGCCGCAGCGCCACACCGGTTGCCGCATAGATGGCATTTCGGAGCGCAGGGATCGATGCGGTCGCGCCCGTCTCGCCAATACCGCCGGGAGCCTCGCCGCTTTTAATCAGATGCACATCGATCGGCGGTATTTGATCGATGCGCAGCATGCGGTAATCATTGAAGTTGGACTCCTGGACCCGCCCCTTCTTCAACGTGATCTCGCCATAGAGACCCGCCGTGAGGCCAAAAATCAGGCCACCCTGGAGTTGGGCTACCACCGTGTCCGGATTGACCGCAATTCCCGTGTCCACCGCGCTCGTGACGCGCCGCAGCTGCACCTCGCCGGCCTCGTCCACCTCACATTCCACGACCGTGGCGATGAAGCTGGCAAACGAGATCTGCGCCGCCACGCCACGTCCGCAGCGCGCCGGCAGCGGCGTGCCCCATCCTGACTTCTCCCGCACCAGATCCAGCGCCGCCTGTAAGCGCGGGGTCTTGTCGAGATGGGCGCGCCGAAAAGCGATCGAGTCCTGGCCTGCCTTCCGCGCCAGCTCCTCGATGAAGCTTTCGATCGCAAACACATTGTTGTTCGGGCCTACGCCACGCCAGAACCCCGTGTTGATGCCCGGCGGCTCTTCCCGATTGAATTCCACCCGCCGATTCGGGATGTCGTAGGGAATATCCTGGGCGGAATCGACCCCGTCCGGATCCACACCCTTCTGGAAAAAAGCGGGTAGAAAGCGTGCCATCACGGCCGACCCTGTGATGCGATGCTTCCAGCCGATGATTCGCCCGTGCTGCAGTCGCGCCCAGAGCAGGTCGCGATAGACGGGCCGATAGATGTCGTGACGAATATCCTCCTCGCGGGTCCAGACCACCTTGACCGGTCCGTCCACCTGCTTGGCGATACGCGCCGCGCTGTACGCCATGTCCGGTTCCAGCTTTCGACCGAAACCGCCGCCGAGCAGATGATTGTGTACCGTCACCTGGCTTTCAGGCAGGCCAGCAGCCTTCGCCACCGCGGCATGCACGCGCTCCATAACCTGCGTACCGATCCAGACTTCGGCCGTGCTCGGCGTGATATGCACCGTGCAGTTCAAGGGCTCCATGCAGGCGTGCGCCAGCAGCGGCATCTCATAGTCCGCGCTGAATAGCTCGTCCGAAGATCCGCCGCCCGCACCGAGCACCTGCCTGACATCGCCCACGTCCTTTGCGACCGCGCCCTCGCGAAGGCTGGCGCTGCGCAGTCGCGACCAGATCAGCTCGGAGGACACCTCGGCATTCTGGCCCTCATTCCAGCTGACTTCGAGGGCATCGAGCCCGCATTTGGCGGCCCACATATGATCGCCGACGACGGCCACCAGGTCATCGAGCACCACGATCTGGCGCACACCGGTCACCGCGCGGGCCCGCCGATCATCGACGTGAGCGACCGTCCCGCCCAGCACCGGACTTGCTGCCAGCGTGGCGAACTTCACGCCTGGCGGCAGCGCGTCGATGCCGTACTGCGCCTTGCCGTTGACCTTGTCCGGAGTGTCCAGTCGTTTCAATGATCGGCCGATCAATCGGAAGGCACTCGGGTCCTTGAGCGGCGGATCGGTGGGCGGCGTGACCGCCGCAGCGCCGCCCACCAGCGCGCCGTACTCGAGGGTGCGATGAGTCCGGTCATGAATGACCTTGCCATTCTCGGTGCGGCACTCGGCGATGGCGATGCCCCAGCTATGCGCCGCGGCCGCGACCAGGCAGGCGCGTGCGGCGGCGCCCGCCACACGCAGGGGCTTCCAAAAGGCGCGGATCGAGTTGGAGTTGCCCGTCGCCTGGATGCTCAGGTCGGGGTTGGCGTAGAGCTTCTCGTCGGCGGGCGCATGCTCGACCCGCACACGATCCCAGTCCGCGTCCAGCTCCTCCGCCAGTATCATCGAGATGGAGGTGTAGGTGCCCTGCCCCATCTCGACCTGGGGCATGATCAATGTGACCCCTCCCTGCCGGTCGATCCTGATGAAGGCATTGGGCGCAAAGCCCTGCGGTGCGGCGGCGCCGATGGCGCGGTGCGGAGCAAAAAAACTCACTATGAACGCAGCGGCGCTCGACATTTCCAGGAAGCCCCGGCGCGAGAGATTCGGTAGCTGCTCGCAGAACGCGGATGATTCGAAAGACCTCGTGTGTCTGTCTGGCATGGCAATCAAGCCTCCGATGCCGCGCGTTTGATCGCCTCGCGAATGCGCACGTAGGTCCCGCAGCGACAGATATTGCCGGCCATGGCCGCATCAATATCAGGATCCTCGGGGTGCGGGATCTCATCGAGCAGTGCCGTCGCCGACATCATCTGGCCCGACTGGCAGTAGCCGCACTGAATGACTTCCAGCTCCAGCCACGCCTTCTGCAGTTTCGCACCGTTCGGCGTCAAGCCGATGCTCTCGATCGTGGTGATTGCGCGAGCACCGATCGTGCCCACCGGCAAGAGGCAGGAGCGTACCGGCATACCGTCCAGATGCACAGTGCAGGCACCGCATTGCGCTATGCCGCAGCCGAACTTCGTACCCGTCAGACCCAGTAGATCGCGCAGCACCCACAGCAACGGCATATCCGCCGGTGCGTCAACCGTTGCCATTTTGCCGTTGATACTGAGATTAATCATGTGGGCTCCTTGCCGCGCGGCCAGGCCTTGCTCAGCCGAATGAGAAATCAAAAGCCTCCACATCCCCATCCAGAAACTCGATCTCGAATCGCCGGTCTGCAATGGGCTCCTGCTGTCGAATGAGCTGGTACATCCGCTGTTCGCTCACCGTGCCGTTGCCCTGCTCATCGATGTCAATGCCGTGCGCCATCCCCGGGGGCCGGCCGTCGATGGAGACGCGAAATCGCACTGCACTTCCTCGCACCCGCGGGCCCATGATCAGATGAAGATCGCGCGCATGGAACTGATACACGATGCGCCCCGGCGCCGCGTTCAGTGCGATGGCGCCCTTCTGCATGGTCCACTCGCCCTCAAGGGCCCAATGATTGAGTCTCAATCGCGCAGGAGCCGTGTACACGCGCCGCTCGGACAATCTCGGACCACCCGGGGAGGCGAAATTCTGCGTGCGCTCATAGCCGACATAGGTTTCCGGAGATTTGAGGCTCGGCCAATCGGCGGAGGCTTCGAATCCGACACTATCCACTGACACCAGATCGCTGCTAGCGCCGCCGGCCCCGGCCTCCGCCAGCAGCTCTTGAATGACCCTCTCCGACTGCGCGTAATCCCCTTCCCCGAAATGGTGATGTCGAATGCGTCCCTGCACATCGATGAAGTAGAGCGCCGGCCAATACTCGTTCCCGAACGCGCGCCAAATCGCATAATTGCTATCGATCGCGATGGGATAATCAATGCTCATTTCCCGGGTCGCCTCGCGCACGTTATCAAGCTGCTTCTCGAACTCGAACTCCGGCGTGTGAACGCCGATCACGACCAGCCCTTGATCCTTGTACTTCGCGGACCAGGCTCGGACGTAGGGAAGCGTGCGGCGCCAGTTGATACAGGTGTAGGTCCAGAACTCCACGACCACTACTTTTCCGCGCAGGCTGGAGGCGCTCAACGGCGCCGAGTTCAGCCATTCGATCGCACCGTCGAACGCGGGCAGGCTGCCTTCGAGCCGCAATCGTACCCAGTCGGACGCCGCTGGCCGCACTTCGCCGTGGCTATCAGCGGCCGCCACGATCGAAACCCCGGCTGTACCGAGCAGCAGCGCCGCGAGCCATAGACGGGGTGCCTTCATCAAAATTGACGTCCATCGGGCGCCAGCAATCCTTGGCTTCGCCATTACACCAGGTATCACAGCAGAGACGGCGGGCCGCGACGATTACACCATGGTATCGGTCCGTATGGGACATCCGGTGCACGGGCCGGGCGATCGGCTTCCAACTAACGGGCGCTGAGCAATCGGCCGAGCGCCCGGAACGCGGGCAGCGTGATGGGATCGTTGGCGGCGCTCGAAGCGATGGGGTGGGAGGCGAAACGCGCGACCACGAACTCCGCCCCGGGCGCCACATAGAGTCGCTGGCCGTGAATACCCCGGCCCTCGAAAACACCCATCGCATCGTGCGCCACCCACCACATGTTGCGATAGGAATAGCCGCTGAGCAGAGAATATCCGGCGCGCGCGAACCGCGCGGGATCGGCGCCGCGTCGAATATCAGCCACCACGGCCTCCGGGATGACCTGGCTTCCGCGCCAGGCGCCGCCACAACGCATCAGTTCCCCGAACCGGGCGAGGTCTCGAAGCGTGGCGGAAAGACCCGCGCCTCCCATAGGCACGCCAATCGAATCCACTGCCAGGTAGCCGTCCTCATGGCACCCGATTCGCGACCAGATGCGGTCCGATAGCAGCTGCGCAAGGTCAACGCCGGTGACACGCTTCATGACCCAGCAGAGCAACTCGGTGTTGACCGTCTTGTAAGCGAAGGCCTCGCCGTGAGTCCCTTCGCGCCGCAAAGTGAGCAAATAGTCGTAATAGTTGTCAGCGCCGCGATAGTCTGGCGGCCGCGGACGGAATCCGCCGGCGCGAAAGTAATCCCAGATCAGGGCCCGCGGATCCGAGTACTCCTCCATGCCCGCGATGCCCACTTGCATATCGAGCACCTGTCGCAATGTGGCCGTCTCGAACGCGGTACCGGCGGTTTCCGGAACGTAGTAGGGAATCGCGCGCGCCTCATCCAGCACGCCTTCGTGCAGCAGCGTCGCGGCCAGCGTCGCCGCGTATGACTTCGTTACCGAAAAACACAGGTGGGGCCGATGCGGTTCCAGCGCCCCGAAGTAGCGTTCATAGATGCGCACGCCGCGATGCAGGACCAGTATGCCATCGGTGTAAGTACGCAGCAGCGATTCGGGCCAGGTGTGCGATGCACCGTCGAGATCCGTAAACACCATTGCATCGATCGCAGCCTCGGCGTCGTGCGGCACGGCGCCCAGATCACTTGGGGCGCCGCTGCCGCGCCACACAGTCGCCGTGGGCACCAGCTCACGGATATGCGACAGCGCCCAACGGTTCTGGGGATGCTCGAGGAACCGGTCGTCCTGGAAACGAACCCGCTGCGACACAGGCGGCGGCGCGCCCTGCATAAATCCGAATTCTTCGGGCGTTGATGGCTTCAGATCCCGGCATACCATTCGTAGCCCCGATCCTCCCAATACCCGCCCTTGCCGCGACCGATGCCATCGAGCCGCGCCACGGCGTCGATACGCATCAGGTATTTCGCCTGCTTGTAGCCGAGCTGTCGCTCGACCCGCAGGCGCAGCGGCGCGCCGTTGGCGACTGGCAGAGGCCGGCCATTGAGCTCGTATGCGAGCAGCGTCTGTGGATGAAAGGCATCCATGAGATCGATGCTCTCGTAGTATCCCCCATCCCCACGCTCGAGTTCGTCCGCAGAGAACAGCACAATGAATCGGGCCTCCGGAGCCAGTTGCGCTTGCGCCAGCACACTGCCCAGCGGAACCCCGGTCCACTGTCCGATGGCACTCCATCCTTCGACACAATCATGCCGGGTAATCTGGGTGCGCGCCGGCAGCGCGCGCAGCTCGGCGAGTGAGAGCGCCAACGGACGATTAACCAGGCCGCCCACCGTGAGACGCCAGCCCTCGAAATTATCCGCCAGCAGTTGGTTGTAGAGGGCGCTACGGGGCCTGGCGGTGCCATTTGAGCGAAACACCGGCGACAGGTCCGCGACCGTGAACTCACGCGCCAGCGATTGACCGACGATCAGGCGCTGCGCGCGATAGGTCAGCTGTTCCGCACTGCTGAGAATGCGATGGAAGGACGGCGACTGACTTAGCCGGTCACATCCGCCCAGAAGCAGTCCGCCAAACGCGGCGGATCCCCCCTGCAGCATCTGCCGACGCGTCCACATCTGCCGCGTCATGACTGCTTACCGGGCGGGACGACATACCGGCCCGTGATCATTGAGCGCACCTCGTTCCAGGGTCCTGCCAGGACGACCATGATCAGGTGCACCAGGATAAAGAGCGCGACCAGCATCGCGGCCGCGAAATGAATGGTGCGCGCGCTCTGCCGGCCGCCAAACAGCGTGAGGAGCCAGGGACAGGCGGCATCGAAGCCCGGGGACATCGTGAGTCCGGTGGCGAGAATGAGCGGCGCCAGCACGAAAATCACGCCGAGATAGGAGAGCTTCTGCAGCACATTGTAGTGCCTCGCGGCCGGGCCCTTCGGGAATCGAAGGCGCAGATGATTCCATATGTCATGCGCAATGTGGGCTGGCGCGATTTCTCGGCGCTCTGGCAGCAGGTCATGCCGCACATGGCCGCTGATCAGGCTGATCAGAAGATAGAGTGCGCTGTTGAACACCAGCATCCAGGCAAAAAAGAAATGCCAACGCCGGCCGGTCGACAGATCCTGCCAGGCCGGCAGCGTCGCCCAGTGCGGGAAGCCATGGGCTCCGATCGCCAGCAATGCGTGATCGGGGCTGGCGCCGAATTGACCCCAGTAGAGATGCGGGTCGGCGTTGAATATCTGCAGCCCGCTCATGAGTACCAGGAACACGCACAGCGCATTGATCCAGTGCAGGCAGCGCGTCGCGAGACTATGTCGGCGGATGATTTCCGGTGTGCTCATGAGGTGTCGTTATGAGAGCAAGCGGCGCCTTAACATCCTGACGTTGAGGCCATTCTAGTGTCTAAACCCCGAACGGTGCGCATAAGATGGGGTCATGAACACCCTCCCCAGTCTTGTCCTCGCAGCCGCGCTGGCGACCGTGCAGTCGGCGGATGCCGCTGTGGCAGCCCCCGCTGGGCCGGTTGGTGACACCGCGGCGGTGCGACAGGAATTTATCGCGTCGATGCAGCGGCTGCAATTGCCCGCGTCGCAGGCGACCTCGGCTTCGGAGCCGGCCGACTCCCAGGCGCTTCGATCGTATGTAATCTACGACTATCTGACGGCTGCGCGGCTGCGGCGTGATCTTGATCTGCACCCGGGCGATGAACTCGATGCTGCGGTCGACGCTTTTCTTTCGGCACACGTGCGACAGCCCGTGGCGCGGGCCTTGCGTCACGACTGGCTTGCCAATCTGGCCGAGCGCCGCCGCTGGGACTGGTTCATTCCGCGATCCACCGACGTGTCGGATCCCGTATTGATCTGCGATCGTCTCCAGGCGCGCCTGGACACCGGGGATCTCAGGGGACTTGGTCCGGATGTGCTGGTGCGCTGGAATGTGCCGCAGAAACAGCCGCGGGAATGCGACGGTGTGTTTACTTGGCTGCGACAGCAGGGGCTGATCTCACCGGCACTGGCCGAGGTGCGCACGCGTGCAGCGCTGGCCGCGGAAAATCCGCGGCTCGCGCGCGAGTTCGCCGCCGATCTTGCGCCGGCCGCCGCCGCGCCGCTGCTGCAATGGGCACAGCTGCTGGAAAATCCCAAGGCCACGCTCAACGCAGTGGCGGCAAATCCCCGCGCCCCGGTCGAGACCGATGCGCTCGATGCCGGCGTCAACCGGCTGGCGCGCAGCGATCCGGGCGCCGCGCTGAGCCTGCTGCCACGACTATTGTCGCGGCCGGACATGTCGCCGGGACTGCGCGGACGACTCGAACGCGATGTTGCACTGGGTGCGGCCTACGACCGGCATCCTGACGCCCTCGCCGCTCTCGCCAGTGTTCCCGGAGACACGAGCGATGACGAGGTCTGGCAATGGCGCGCGCGGGCCGCACTTTGGGCCGCGGATTATCGGCAGGCGCTGACCTGGATCGAGCAGATGCCTGCCGCTCTTGCCTCGCAACCGCGCTGGCGCTATTGGCACGCGCGCGCCGTGGCTGCGACGCAGGGCGATGCCGCCGCGGCGCCGCTCTACGCCGAGATAGCGGGGCTACGCGATTACTATGGTTACCTGGCAGCCGACCGTCTGCACCAGCCCTATTCGCTCAATGCGCAGCCATCGCTCGACGATCAGACGGCGCAGGCGATACTCGCCGCGCAACCGGGGATGCTGCGAGCGCACGCGCTGTTCGATTGCAGCTTCAACGATGAGGCAAGCGCCGAGTGGGCGAATGAGTTGAGCGATGCCGCGCCCGCCGTCAAGGTGCAGGCGGCGCATCTGGCCGCGAGCTGGGGCTGGTACGCCCAATCCATCGCGACGCTTGCACAAGCGGGCGAATGGAACGACGTGCGGCTGCGCTACCCTCGGCCCTATGCCGCGGCGATTAGCGATGCCAGCACGCTGACCCAGGTTCCCGCCGATTGGATACTCGCCATCATGCGCCAGGAGAGCCTGTTTCGCCGCGACGCGGTGTCACGCGCAGGCGCCCGCGGCCTGATGCAGATTCGCCCGTCGACAGCCACCGCGCTTGCGCACCGTTGGCAATTGCCGAATCCGACACCGGATGCACTGTTCGATCCCAACGTGGCCGTCACGCTCGGCGCCACCTATCTGCGCGAACTGCTCAACCGCTACGACGGGCAGCTTGGACCTTCGCTCGCGGCCTACAACGCGGGCCCGGCGCCCGTTGCCCGCTGGCTGCCCGGGCGCTCGATGGACGCGGACATCTGGATCGAAAATATCGCCTACGGCGAAACGCGCGATTATCTGCAGCGAATCTTCGAGCACATCGTGGCCTATGCCTGGGCGCGTGACGCCGAGCCACCGCGGCTGTTGGCGCTACTGCCACAGATACAGCCATCCCTTACAGCGAGCGCAGGAAATTGAGCAGGTCCTGCTGCTGCTGCGAGCCCAGAGTATTGAACCTTCGAACGATCGTGTTGGCCTCGCTGCCCGAGCTGCTGTGAGCCTGGATGGCCGCGAGCAGGTCCCCGGTACGGCCGTCATGCAGCAAGAATATGCGCTGACTCAGTCCCCAGAGCGGCGCCGTCCGGAATTCATCCGGACCGGCCGTACCCTGACTGATGCCATCGGCGAGGCCCTGGCCCATGTGATGCACCAGCAGGTCCGAGTACAGATTGACCTGCTTGCCCGAGAGCGCGGGACTCGGATTGCGCGCGGAGCCGGAAGCAATGGCTGCGCCCGTCGTAAACGATGGCGTATGACAGTCGGAGCAGCCGATGTTGAGGAATTCCGCGAGGCCGTTAATCGTCGAGGGCGTGGACGGTGCGGGCGTCGGCGGCGCCAGCATTCGCATGAAGTCGGCGAAGGCCTCGATGTCGGACAGCACGGCCATCGAACTCGAGGTTGCCGTGGATGGGAAATTGTTGCTGTCCTCCGGCGTGCTGGGATAGGTCCGACAGGCGGCGGTCTCATCGCGCTCCTGCGGGAACAGCTGGTTCGAGATTCCCATCTCGACGTTGTAGGCCTCGCCGGCAAACATCAGCAATGATTTGTTCTGCGCCTTCCAGCCAAAGCGTGTGATGGTGCCGTCGTTGGCACTGAGGTTGGTGTTGCCACCGAGAATGGCATTGGCATGGCCGTGCACGCCGGACTGGTTGTTATGCGTCGCATTGTTGCTCATATTGGCCAGGATCGCCGAGTCTGGAATTGCCTCGATGAGGCCGGCACCGAAGAGCGGTGTGGGAATACGGAAGATGACATTAGAGTTGCCGCCCTGCCCCGTGAGCGGATCGCCCGACGGTGTAAAGCTGGGTTGCGTGATTGAGCAACTGCCGGCGTCCGAACGTCCCGCGACCACGAAAAGATTGTGCACGCCCCCATCGCGCACGCCATTGTTCTCGACGAAACGCGCTTCGCGCACGGGCCCGTTTGCGGTGATGAACCAGGGCACCGTGTTTCGGGCCCCATACGCGCTGGAGATGCCAATGAGAGGGTTCTCAGGCGGGCTGCTGCCGCCGGCATTGGGCTGCGCATGGCAGGACACGCAGGAATTGGAATTGAACCGCGGCCCAAGGCCGTTGCCCTGGGTGGCATCGGCGCCGCTGACCACCTCGATAATCTGGAATCGCGCCAGCCCGTCGTCGAAGTAATCCAGCTCGTCCTGGCCGAGGCCCGGCAGCGGGACCGGGGGGCCATTGTCGGTCGCGCTGTGACGAACACCGGGATCGCTGGGCTGCGCCTGTATGCTGGCCACCGGAAATGCCGCCAGGGTCAGCAGAAGCGGCCAGGAAAGCCGGTGCGTATGCGGAAAAGTGGCCATGAGTAATCCTCCCGATTTGCTGTAGTTTCGCGAGCGCCAGCGGGTGGCAAACTCCAATGGATCCAGGTATATGCGCCCTTGCCGGGGTAGTCGATGTGACGCGGTCTGGCTACGTCTCCCAGGGGCGACGGCTGTGTTCGATCGCAACTTTTCCGGCCCCGCGGGGTTCTGGGACTAAACGGACACCTTTCTGTGCAAAACCCCTCCACGGAGCCTGCCCGCTTAGCGGAATTCACGACTTTTATGCGTGCTTACAAGGACATGGTTTTTTCGACCGCCACCCGGCTGCTGGGAAACGACGCGCAGGCCGAGGACATCTCGCAGGAGGTATTCGTGCGGGCCTATGCGCATTTCGATGAATTGCGCGGCAGCGCCACCAGCGGCGGCTGGCTCAAGACCGTGGCGACGAATCTCGCGATCAATCACCTGCAGCGGTATCGGCGCCGGTGGCGCCTGTTCTCCGAGATGGAGCCCGCCCAGGATGACGGCGGCGATGGCGGCGCCGGACTGGAATTTCCGGTACCTGACTCCATGCCCGCGGAGTTGGATACCGAACAGCATCGCGCCTTAATCGAGGA
>Ga0181531_10000304_pt1 | contig 34683 bp, 25 predicted proteins | sample PEATcosm2014_Bin_38_FD_119743 | JGI IMG/M metagenome (GOLD analysis project Ga0181531, IMG submission 119743) | Peatland microbial communities from MTU Mesocosm Facility, Houghton, MI, USA - PEATcosm2014_Bin11_10_metaG | ecosystem: Environmental > Terrestrial > Soil > Wetlands > Peat | place...
CCTGCTCACGCGGCAGGCGCGCTCATCTAACCGTGGGCCGACTTGGCTGCTCGTCGGGCAAATGCCCGACGGATTCATCGCCCGACATTCGATCTCCTCTCGAATGATGGCGCTGCCGCCTAAGCGCACATTTAACGGGCACCTGAGTATTTGCAGAAGAGCGGCAAGTCGCGTAGTATCTATGGCGCGGGGTGGAGCAGCCTGGTAGCTCGTCGGGCTCATAACGCGCCAAACGCCACCCGGCTCTGCCGGATTCAAACGACTTAGCCTTTCTTCTCAGCCGCAAAAACCTTTCAAAACGGGATATTCTGGGCACTTAACGGGCACCTGGGAAGCACATGTTGCTGCGTGCACTCGACTACAGCTGCACGCGCGACCGCCTCCTTCTTTCTCACCTTTTAGCAGCCGTTTTGCCACGATTTCTCACATCCAGGGCACTACCAACCCCAAACTTCGCACCTTAGACTCTAGTTCCGCACGTTCCCGATTGCGCGCTAAGCCACCATCTTTGCCCACCCGGATCAAGCCGTTAGACTCTGCAATTGCTCGGGCACGATCAGGTAAACCACCGATCAGTGCGACTAGAACCTCGCCCTCGATTCGTGACAAATTTATGCCATGGCGGTGGAAATCAAGAAAAGCCTCCCAGACCAGCGGGACCCACTTGGCCACAATTTGTTCCCCGATCACCACAGCATATCTTCGGATTTCCTCTTGCGCGCGAGCATCCATTCGCAGATTGAGAAAGTGCAGCAAATTGTGCAAATCAATTTTCCAGTACGCCTCGGTGTAAGTTGAGAGTGGGAGGTCCTTTCTAGCCTGTTCCCTCGCAACACCAGCCTTGAGTCTTGCTTCGTACACCTCGCGAGCAGCGTTCTGAATCTCGCCCTCGGAGGCTGAAAGTACTTTGCCATCCTGCATCGGCACAAGGCCCGTACTCCCTTGTTTGTTTTCGGTCGACTGGAAACGCCATTCATCAGGTGGAGTTCTTTGAGCAGCATCTATCGCAACTGAGTAACGCGTCGAGTATTCATTAACGTTGGCGGTTCTATGGCGAATCCACTGCCTCCAAACATCCATCGGTACTCTTAGATGAAATTTTATTTCGCACATCTCGAACGGCGTAGTATGCGAATGCCGCATCAAATAGCGGATTAATCCCCGATCATCCTGGACGCGTTTCGTCCCGACACCATAGGAAACTCTCGCTGCCTGTACGACAGCTTCGTCATCACCCATGTAATCAACCAAACGAATAAATCCATCATCTAGAACCCGCATTTGTATTCCGAGCATCTCATCAAGATCCGCAACCGTAGGACGCCAACACCCGGATCGATCGTTCGAGTCATGGCTTAACGTACGGTCCCGATCACTTGATTTGGGGCGTTCGCGATTCGCATCCTGCGTGGTCATATTAATCCTTCATCTGAAGATCAACAGCGACGGGTTAACGCGAAACTCCGGGCTCAGAGGGGCCAGAGCCTGTCACCACACTCACAAGTCCATCAAATTTTCACGTTCGGCACCAGGATTTATATGGATGGTACCTCTACTGTGTATCTCCAGATCCTAGACACGCCTTTTGTTGTCTCTTGGTTATATGCTTCACAAAAAGGGAAAATGAGGCTCGTAGCGCTGTTCCGCCTTTCGGTCAAATAATAGATTGCAAAACCGAGCACTTGCGGCTTGGTCGCAAGGGGGCTGAGATAGAGGTTAGTAATCGGCTTCCCAGAGCTGACTCGGCTGACTATTTCGCGGAGTGTGCTTGCCGTGACGAAAGGATCATTTGCGGGGGCAAAATAGCTACTCGATGGATCACCAGTTTCCCTGCCAACTGATTCTTCGGCTCGGTGAGCACGAAGCACATTTTGCTGGTACATATCAGCCCGCAGTGACGGAAGACCGAATATCTGAATCTTCTTACAAAACTTCTTGTCTTCCGCCACTTGCGCAATCAACCGATCATCATAACCAGCACCTATGATCAGGTAATCATTCGATGTGTCTGGATTATGTGTGCCCTCGAATCCCGCGACTTGCCGGACTTCCGTGACGACCTCATCAGAGAAAACCGTTTGTTCTCGGTTTGCGTAACGGTCAGGTTCCGTGTACAACGCATCAAATCGCCGAACCCCGCGCTCCGCAAGCCACCTCAGCAAGAAGATTAGGTACGGTCTGATGAACCCAGTGATGTCTATACTAATAGTTCGCGTTCCGACATCGCCGATTGAGTTTTCCCAAAACGCCTTAACATACTCAGCTTCTTCCCGAGCGGAACCGACAAAGGCCCCAGCTGGGGACTTCCCGGGAGGGAATCCGTACTCTGGAAAAACTAACCAGTGCTTAGACCCAGCGACCACCTTATCGTATACGTGTCTTACTCTGTCAGCCGCAGTGTACGCAGAAATGAATACGTCCCATCGCAATCCTTGCGGCCATTCGGATTCAACGGGTAATTCACCTTTGTACATAATCGTATAGTCAATCATGATCCTCTTCCGTGAAGAGGTTTAGGATGCCATCTCTGCCTATATCGGATTGCGTCGGTGCGCGTCTCCCGAAGAATGGAGGCATCATTCTCTCAATGCGCTTATCTGCAAGAGACTTAAATTCTGTTGAGTGTTCGGGATCAAACACCGCGTTAACTTCCTCCGGCGTCAACGCCACCGCCCCTCGTCGGTAAATTGACAAATCCCATTGTGGCGCAAGCATCGGATTGATTTGAAATTTTGCGTCGATGCGTTCTGTGTTTCGGTCCCTCTGTCCCCCGACCTCGATGATCAACGACCAGTTTTCAGCCAATTTCAGAATGCGAACAGCATCTGTCGAGCACCGAGACAGATCGGCACTGAACGTCGAACATGAACATTCCGAGGGTTTTCTTGAGAATCGGATGCCTCTGTACAACGTTCCCAGGCGCTCGATGCTATCCATCACAAACCGCCCGTCGCGACCAATCAGTTGAGCGTCGTGGTGAAACCACTCTGATGCTTCCAAAACTCCAGCTTGCTGTGAGCGTATAGAGATCGGGCTTCCGCCAAAGGGCTTTTCGCCGTGGAACGTGGCCCACGCATAGATATGCTTCAGGAGGACCAGCAAATTCTTTGGAAGGCCTGAAGACATTTCAATGAAAGTCGAGAGCCCGACAAATCGTTGGCGATGGTGAGTATCGCGATAGAGTTGGGCCAACAAATCCGCCCTAAAATGTAACAGTCCTTCTTTATAACGACGTGACTCACCCGTACCGTCTTGGTAGTGTTTACGCTCACCTGCAATTGCACGGGCAGCTTCCAAAAGATTGCGCTTCGATCTCCAGTCTTGGTAAAAGAGCAAGATGTTGGCCTTTTCGAGAAGGGGGAACTCCAAACAACTTAGCAACTTTAAGATTTTCTCGATGTCGCCTGGTCCATGCAATCCTGGGGCAGATTTTGCTTTTATACCCCGCTCAAGGTCTTTCCGAAGGTCCTTGAAATAGGGACGCTCACGCCCATTGTATTTTTCAATCAAGAAGTCCGTTTCGGATTTTGAAAACTTGGATTTTTCCGGTTCTTCGAAGCATTTGTCCAGGGCCTCGGCGAGACTGTCGATAGCAACAGTAGTCGCCTGAATTCGATCGGACTCCGCCAGTCGTTTTCCGATCAACCGCCTAGCGAATCGTCCGTACTCCTTGTTTTCGCGCAGCAAAGTGTCGAGTCGCAGCACTTCGAACTCCGAGCCCTCCTTGTTTTCCTCATCGGCGGAATATGTACTAAACGTCCGCACCCCATACATTCGCGCTCCGATCTTGAAGGAGCACGGGCTCCGTCTTTCACGTACAAGAGTATTGACGTATTTCTGCTGCGATTCAGAGAGATTCTCGAATTCGTCAATCAGATACAAGAAAAGACAATCGCGGAATGGAGAGAGCTTTGTTCCGAGAAGCTTCGGTATGCCGAAGATCAAATCCCCACGAGTAACAGCAATCCGCGCTGATAGGGACCCTATGATCGACGAATTGTTGATGGCCCCATCCAATTTCTGTTGAAGCTCTCGCAGCAGTCCATTGAGATCCGAAAGTTTCGTCGGGGCCGTGCCCTTATCTGCGTCAATAAGTTTAGACAATTCTGCGGTTATGGCGGGTTCATTTTTCGCTAGGTCTGATGTCCCGCCGACGGCACTCAAAACGGTATTCAGAACCAGCTGAGACAGCCAGAGTTCCATGTAGTAGGCGAATACGTCTGCCCACATCTCCTCACTTTGTCCTTTATTCTTAAAACGTCCAGCGTTAAGGCCGCTGCATCGAAGATAAATGCCAATGTACCTGTCATTCTGTATCCCACGGATGGCATCCTGTCCATGACGTATACGCTGAAGCGGATATGAGAAGTATCTCATCAGATGAGTCTTGCCACTTCCCTTACCCCCGAGAATGAGCATCGGCATAGGAGATGTAGGCTTTGTCATGGCGGCAAAGCCATGCCCAGATGGAATATCCACCCAGTAGTCGTTAATTTCCTGGTCTGAAAAGTCAACTGCCTTCGTGATGTTAAAGGGATTTGGCATCATGTCTTTCATCAGATCACCATACGGACTTCGGATAGCGTCGAAAGATGGGCGTCCAAGGGACTACACTGGGTTCATCGAACCAGATAATCGGAAGGGTGTTGTCGGGTGTGTTGTGGTGAAATCCGATTAGGAGCTGCGAATCTTCAAATCCTAAAGCATGGCGCGCCTCAATAACCAACTTCTTGCCGTATGAGGTACACATTTGTTCACAAAAAGTTCGGTCAATATTTTCTTGCAAAGGAGGTATAAAGCAGCGCGAGTCTGAAGAGAAGGACTTAAACGATGAATCTAGTTCGTAGATGGCCTTTGCCGAGTCGAAGTCTGTCTCGTTCCGTACCCTGTCCATTCCTTTTGTCGTGGCAAATAAGACGTAGTATTCGACGATTGCCCCAGCATTAAGCCGCTTAATCTCCCCGACGATCTCTCGCGAATATTCCACTCCTTGCTTACCCGATCCACAGAAATCGTCGATGAAAATGTATCGAGTTATGGCGGGTTCTCGGAGCTCCTGTAACCCAAAGCCGATGTTGCGCTTGAAAATCTGGTGGGTGTGTATGAAAAGATTTCTTGACAAGCTATTTTCTTGCCGAAAGTAGTAGAGCAAGTGGCATCCACTCTCAGATGGATTCCCAACGCCAAGGAATCGAGTTGCTCCAAGTTTCGCCTTGAACAGCGGGTCAATGATTTCGGAATCTAGCGTATCGTTATTCGTTCGGCGAATAGATTCAATGATCGGGTAACGGTAGAGGTCACGATAAAGCGCCTTAAGCAGCTCGCGGATCTCTCGGTCGCCAAAGTACATGAAGTTGGACAACAGAAATAGGGCATGAGTTCGCTCGTCAAGGCCGGAAGTGCTTGAATCGGCAAAATTGTCCAACCACGCCATGATTGCAGGCTCTCGTGCACGTCCCTCCCAAACTTTTTCGTTCAGAGTCTTTATCTTCGTCATGAGCGATTGCGCTAGCGAACCCAAATCGGTACCCCACCTTTCGTAAAGACCAGTACGGATTCCCTGGTAATTACACTGGCAGTTTTATTGCGCTTCGTCATCAGTCCCCTCGACCTAATCGAGTCAATGAACCACGCAATTAGCGTTAGGCCGCATTCTTCTGCGATACTCCGAAGATATTTTACAGTGTGGAATTCCATCCCCGAGTTACGATTGTTAGCGGCGACGAGCACTACGTGCCCACCTGGTTTTAGCACTCGGTACATTTCTAGGATAGCGAGCCGCATTTCGTGTAGGTATACTGCCGCAATATCTGCTCTAATTGGGTTCCGATTGCGAATTCTGGTCAGTACTTTTTCCGCTTCAGCGATATTGGTCGGAAGGACGCGCGAGCACTCGGCATTGGTGAGTTCTTCGCGTCCAATAATGCGTGCCTTGCACGCGCGCAAACCATCGGTCGGACAAAGTTGCAGCCAGCCCAGACTCAGGGAAGACGAGCGAATGTATTTCTGTGCACCCGGATAAGGTGGAGATGTAATGATGAGTTGAACGGATTCATCTGCCAGTGGCTTGTTACGGTTCCCGTTCCGCGAGTATTCGTGCATGAGGTGGCGTGCATCAGAACAGAACACTTCTGCCGTAGGGTTGGTAGCTGCGCACGCGCGCAGTCTTTCCATACGCGAGATATTGAGGCGGGCAATGCGACTAAAAACCTCGGCTACACGCACGCATCTCAATCCGCGCAAATGTGCATCGGATTGTGCACGGAATGGGTGGTCCTTGGGGTATTGTCCGAACCTCAGTCGCACTGGCACCGACAGCCTAGGATCAGCAAGACTCACTTTCCGAACACATACCGAGAAGCAAACCAAGAAAAAGTCTCGGATGGCGGGAGTCCTGATCCTCATGATCACTTCTTGAAGGCATTGGAGCTGTCTTGTCGTACTTGGATAGAACCAGTGCTCAAGGTTGACCACATCGGGACGCTCTCCCGACGGATTTGGAGGAATTCGCCTAAGAATTTCGTTGACCGTTCGCTTGGCTGCTTCGGCGTCCAATGGCGTGGTTTTCACCCGCGCGATCAGCCGCGCAAGGGGGTTCGCGTCCGCACCATATGCGCGTCGGTTCGCCAGTTGAGCCTCAGACAACACCGTTCCTGAACCGCAGAAGGGATCGAGGACAATATCACCAGGCTTGGACAACAGATCGTTCGCCAAGAAGAAGAATGGAATGTGGACCAGCAGTTTTGCAGGATACGGATGAATTAGGTGACTAAATCGATCTGCTGAGTTCAGCGCTGGCAACATGCTTCGGAAATTGATGCTGACAGGCAGTTTTCGCCGCTGATACCGATAAATTAAAGTTCGAAGAATGTCCCCAGCATCAATCCCCCTCGCATCAGAGCGTTCATGTCCCGGTGTGGCCGAAGCCCCCGCTGTTGCGTGCCGTCGGCTTGAGATCTTGGACTTCATTCCACTCAACTCTACTGACCGGCGCGACGACCATCTGCGCTATTCTTATTCCTCTACTGATCTCGAAAATCTCCGTCCCTAGGTTGATCAAGGCGACCCCGACCTCGCCCCGGTAATCCGAATCGATGGTGCCTGGCGAATTAACCAAAGTGACGCCGGACTTCGTCGCCAAGCCCGACCGAGGTCGAAGCTGCGCCTCATACCCAGGGGGAATGGCGATTGCAAACCCGCAAGGAATCAGAGCGATTCGGCCTGGTTCTAGCCGAACGGTTGCTGTGACAGCTGCTCTGACATCCAGCCCGGCAGCGCCGACAGATTCGTATGCAGGCAACGGAATGTCCTCGCTGCCCGCGATGCGTCTAATCGGGATCAAGATATCCGATTTCAAAGTCTGCATCTTACCTTATCCCGTCAATCTTCCGAAAGCCAAGAAAATGCGTTTTCGTGTCGCTCAGGAACTGACGGCCCCAACGAAGAGAAGTCAAGTGCATGGCGTGCCTCTCTCCCGCGCATCCCTTTTAAGGTCCTGATCTTCAATTGATTCCACTCGCTCCAGCAACTCGACGTATTCGGGAGGGAGTCCGTGCCGCTTAGCCCCTTCAACGACGAAGCGTAGATACCAGGAGAATGGCTTCAGAGTGGCAACTTTGTGTGAACGCGATGCAAAGTAGACCCAAGCTTGGTAGATTTGACCAGCGCAGTCCTTCAGGCTGATCTGCTTCTCCTCATACCCATGGTGCAAGCCTTCCGCGGCATCGAGGTCAGGCTTCTGATCCGCCTCAAGCTCAAAGACTACGCCCCAGACAACATCAGCATCTTGTCCCGTGTGTTCTGCGTCCGCCTTCGCGGACCCATCCTTTTCGCTGCGCTTGTGGAACTTTAGAGTGTGACCACGAAGCTGTGTTACGAAAACTGGTTGAGCGGAGGGCACCCGCGCACGGAGTCGCCCGGCGCACATATTGGAGCCGTATGCGAAGTAGTAGAGCTTCATGGTTTTCGGCTGGCGACTCGAGAAACTAAAGTCCCAGGAGCTTTCGGAATAACGTTTCCAGGTGAGCCCGCTTCTCTGCATCGCGAAAGAGAATATGGTGATTCTCGAAGTCTTTCTCGGTCATGCCGCCTTCCCACCATCCCACCTGGCTATGAGGGGTCACAGATACCACGAATGAATTGAGAGTTATTTTGGGATCACCAAGGCGCTGCTCCAGCCCCTTGATTGTGTCGTGGAACCGAATCTTCGGGTCACTTGCACCTTGCAGATTGCGGATGCCCTTGGGGTCCACGAAGGTGATGTATTGGCGCTCGGGTAACAGCAGCCAAACAATGAAGTCCGGGTAAAAGTTGCCAGCTTCAAAAAAGCCGATACCACGCCCCCGGCTCTGGTTTCTGAGCAGGTACAGTTCTTTCCCCTTGAACAACCCGGCGTTGTCGCCGTGGTATCGCCGCAGGTCCAACACGAAGTCCCGCTCGCCCTCATTCAGCGACACGGGCTTGACCTCAATCAGGTCTCCCCGGATGTGGATCAGCGGCTCGTATAGGTGCTGGTTGAAGGTGAAGCAGTGCAGATTGCCAACCTGCACGTCCTTTAACTTGCCCTGTTCGATTTCTTCTTTGATTCGCCGGAGCGTCTCAATGATCGTTTCTTCCGATTTGGCGATCAGGAACCGATATTCGTCGAAGAAATTCGGATCGTCCGGCGTCAGCTCGCGGTACTCCAGGTGGGGAAGCTCGTACTCGTTCTTTCGGAACTTGTAGTAACCGTCGCAGTATTTCTTGAGCAGCGCGACGGCGATCTCCCTCCACACAAGCACGCGATTGAAGCTGGTAAACTCCAGCTCTTCCGGCGGGATCAACAACTTGTACCAGACGGGCGATTCCAACAGACGACGGGCCGCGTCACGCGGAAGATTCAGGTTGTGCCAAACCTTCTCGCTCTTGAATTGCTCCAACTCGAAAAACAGAGCCTCCCAGTCTAGAAAAGCCAGGTGGTCTCTGGTCAACTTGGCTTCCTTCTTCTCCGTAGGATCGGCGGCAGCCTGGATGCCTTTGCTTCGTGCCGATTGAATTTTTGGATACCAATCGAGCGTCACATCAACGTCGTTGCCGTTGAGTCGCTCGAGTGTCGGCTTTGGTCCCGTCTTTTTGAAATCGATATCGTCCTTCAGCCGGATGATCTTCAACTTCAATTGCTCTAGGTTTTTGAACTTGACCACGGGCAGCACAAACTCTTCGCGTTCCTCTTCCGCAGGCAGTCCTTCTTCTTCCAGGTACTCCCTGAATTGGCGCATGTAGTCGGCGCGGATGCCGAAGATATTCAGAGTTTCCAAAGGTCGGATAAAGCGAGGCGCGCGAATGCCTTGCTCTTCTTCGATTTTCTGGCTTCGCTTCAGGCAGAATCCATATCCCTTCAACCGCACGCCCCGTCCAAAGAGCTGAATAATTTCCGAGCCTTCCGTTTTGCCCACGTTCATCAGGCCCATCGTGCTCACGCGCCAGCTATTCCAGCCCTCAGTAAACTTCTTCGAGCCAATCAGGATGTTGACCTTGCTGTCCCCGCTGCTCAGATTATGGAAGAGCGAGCCGCTGAACTCACGGTCGGTCACCTTCAGTTCGTCTTGCTGTCGGCAGAGGTCGCACAAGGAAGGTGCATCTCCAACGTTAATTACGCCGAACGCTTCGTTGTCGCCAAGCCGCAGGGCAATCTCACCTTCCGAACCTTTCAACTGTTCCACATGCAAAGCGGCGGTTGTCGCGGCGTTGAAAAGTGTCTTCAAGATGTCGTCGAAGACTTCGTCCGCCGAAATGCGCTTGCTCGCCAGGTAGCCAAAGGCGTTGGCAAAGATTTCGTGTCCTTTTGCATCGGTCAGTGCAGCACGGTCGCGGAGCAGACGGTCAATTCGCGCGATGGACTGCGCCCGATCCCTGACAAAACCAGCGAGATAAAGCAAAATATCGACTACGTCAGACACTTTCTTGCCGCGCTCGGTCCGCACGGCATTCACGCTGCTTCCGACGAACACCCACAGGGGGCGTTCCAGTAGATATGGACGGAACTCATCCCCCTTTTCGCGGTGCAGACAGAGCTGCTGGTAGAACACCAACAGACAAGCGGCCAAGTAGAGCTGGTAGTAGTCTTCGTTCCAGGTCTCTTCCAGGTTCAGGATGTGATAGTCCTTACCGTAGCCGTCGCGGTAGAAATATTTATAGGAGTAATCAAAGAGGATGCACTTCGCGTATTCCTGTGCCAAAGATTCTTTTTTCTTTACCGCCTGACCGAAAGTCGCAGAATACTCAAAAGAGAATCCTTCTTCGGAGAGGCGGGTCCTTTTCCCCATCCAGTCTTCGCCGGAAGCGCCGCGATGTCCTTCGTCCACCAATACAAGGTTGTTGCCCTCAAAGGCATCTATGGCGACGGTCTTTTCTCCCATCTCTTCCTTCAATTTGTGAACGTCGATTATCTCCACCGAGCGTCCGGCAAAAAGCCCGCGACCTTCCTTCGAGAAAAGCTCGGCCTGTATGCCGGAAAGTTCGAACTCACCAAGATGTTGTTTCGACAGGCCCTCATTCGGCGTGAGTAAGATGATTCGGTTCAACTCCCGATCGCGTGCGTGCAGGGTCAGGTAGTGGCGGTACTGAAGCATGTTCACATGCATCTGAAGAGTTTTCCCAGAGCCTGTGGCTTGCCAGTAGGCCAGTTTGTTCAACTCGTCGGCCACATACGGCTTTACCTGGTCGGCTTCGGGTGCATCAGCATTGAACTCAGCGATAAACTGATTCAGATTGGCCAGCAGGCTGCCGGGATTGCGGAAATAGCGGTCGAGGTAAATCTCCGTGAACACTAGAGCCAGATACTGGAAGTATTTCGGGAAAATGGAGTTTCCTTCGCGGTTGCGCCTCGAAGTGATTCGCTGCCAAGACCGGACAACATTCTGGTCATAGGCAAGTAACAGGTCCGCACTCAACTCTTGTCGCGCGAAAAGCCGGGCCTTCAATATGTGGTAAAAACGCGAGACGTTTTCTTCGTCAAAACCCTCATACGTGGGGTCGCGCAGCGAATCGCCCAACTTCTCGAAGCTGTCGGCTTCAAACAGATGCAGCATCCAGCGGTGCAGGACCAGCCGACGTTCGAACGGCAGGCGGGGCTGGGCATTGCGGCGGTTCTTGCGTTGGGCGACCACTTCGGGCATCGACGCACTTCCTCTAGACATCCGCGACATCGAACATCAAGCTCTTGAATTCTTGCTCGATCAAACGGACTTTCCAGGTTTCGTCCGGGCGCTTTAGGTTCTCCAGGTTATTGTCGCCGTTCACGTAAATCAGATCAAACTCCATGTCGCGCGTGTTGTAACCCTGCTTGAGAAAGAATTCATCCAGGTCGGCGTTTGATTTCTCGCGGGTATTCCGCCAAATGACAAGTGTCTTTTCACCAGTCGGGTTGGTGCCTTGTACGACACGGAACCCGCGTATCGTGTCCATGTGCTTTACACGCAGGCCAAGCAGCCAGTCGAAGGTTTCCACCAGGTCCACGTTGGCGACCTTGGTTTCGCCCGCGCTGCCCGTACCGATCTTGAGCTTGTAGTTGAACGGATCCTGAAACTCGCTGAGATCAAGGAGCGACGTGCTGTTCTTGGTCTCGACATCTAGCATGTAACGAAGGAGGTAATCCTCGCGTAGTGTTGGATTAAGCTCTAACAGCTCTCCCTGCTGCCGCGTGCGCTTCAGTTGCAAATTGTTCAGCGTGTCTTCGTAGGATTCCAAGCGAACGTACTTGAAAAAGTGGCTCACACCCTTACGCGAAATAGGCTTTCCGCTCTTCCAGTCTTTGGAATAGACGACCTTTTTGATACGCGGAACAAGGACGGCTTCAAAGTACTCACCTGTTTCCGCGAGGACGTATTTTCGCTTCCCATCATCCTCACGGTTGAGATTAACGACGGCGTGGCCTGTAGTGCCGGAACCAGCAAAAAAGTCGAGAACGGTTTCGTCTTCTGTAAGTGAGCAAACTCTTAGGCAATCCTCAACAAGATGGATGGCTTTGGGGAATGAGAATTGTCCAACATCGCCGAACATGTCTTTTAAGAGGTTAGTTCCATATTCTGTCGCTGAATATTCCTTCTTATCCCACCAGGTAAGGGGGAGTGTCCCTTCCTCGTTCATTCTGGATTTCAGGTAAACCCCCGTCTTTTTTTCTTGATCAGGACGGGAACAGAAGTCCGAAAGACTCTGGCCGACCGATTCCATTCCCCATTTCCATCGTTTCTGTTCTCCATCACCGTCAACGGGCCAGACAACCTCTTCGCTCGAAAAGGGTTCTTCGAGGATGATCCATTCTTTCGCGGCTTCATTCCATTCCATTTTAGGTACGCGAATTTTTCCCTCTGAGGCATAAATTGGGTAGTACATTCGAGGCCTTGCCCTACGAGTCGCAGCAACCCCGCCGTGTTTACGGAAATTCACCCACTCAAATGGCCCAACACCATCTATCTCGTCATAGCGCGCAAGTTGTTTGTCAGAACGTGGAAGGCGCCCAACCGATGCTGAAGGGGACCGCCCCACAAAAACAGCATAATCGTGGGCGACCGAGAATCCTGTTGGAGTAGAACGACCTGCAGGATTTGCGCGGACAGCGGCTATGCCCAGAGTACTCTCGGCTCCGAATACTTCTTGTAGAATCAGCCGTAAATACGGGAATTCGGTATCGTCAATGGCGACGCACATAATTCCTTCGTCTTTTAAGAGCCGCCGGGCAACTGCACAACGGCAGGCGATTAGTGATGCCCATGAAGAGTTCTTATAATCGTTTTTGTAAAGGATAGCCGAAGAGTCCGTGTTGTAGGGAGGGTCGATATAAATAGATTGCACACACCCGGTAAACCGATTCGAGAGTAACTGTATCGCGTGAAAATTCTCGCTGTGAATCAGCAGCCCATCCAGTTGCTCGTCCAAGCCATTGATCGCATGGAGTAGGGGCACCTTCAAATCATCGCCAAAGTGCTTCGTGTCAACGAGCAGATGATCGTTGGCTTTGAGGAAGTCCACCGTCAAAGGCTTCGAATACTTCGGCGTTGTGAGGTCTCCGCCGATTTCGTCAATAGAAAATAGCCGAACCCATTCTTCACGCTGGGCGTCGTTTGCGGCGATTGTGGGATACAGCTCCTCGGGGACGCGGTCGAGCGTAATGCAGTAATTGGTCTCGATCACAAACTTCTTTTTGAGCCATAGCTGTTTTTGAAAATCTTCGATCTGCCCCAGAAAATCAATGATCTTTCGCGCGATGTGGCGGATGGCCTTGATCCGGGCAAGATACTGCTCGACGCGTGGCGCGACTTCTGATTCGATGTCGTCCAGATGCATCACTTCGTTTTTGATAAAGAAATCGATTTCCCTCCTCAGAAAGCCACCTAGATCTTTATGAATGAAATAATCAAAAGTGTTCCGTGCAGTGTAGTCAGCCAAATGTTTATCGAGCGCGGTGCGCTCTTGGTTCTTCTCCATCGGCAAGTTCGCAGCAAGCCCCACGAGCCATTCGCGTGCTGGTTGAGCAAGTAGAATCCGCTTAGCAGCTTCGACGTTCAGATCGGCCTGCTTCCGTTTATGCGCGTCAGGACGATACTCGAAACGGATCACAAGTTCTCCATTTTCAATTGCGATGAAATCATGTTCGCAAAGAATAAACCGACGTTCTTGCCCGTTTGCCGACTTGTTGTTGTTCCGCTCGGTATCAGCTTCCGCCAGCTTAAAGTGCACGCGGCGGTTATCCGACAGCCTGAAGGTATAGTCGCGGAAGTATTCGGATGTCTTGATGTAGTACTGGTCGGCGTTAGCCCAGTAAAGTTTCACTTCCTCGCCTTCATAGGGAATGGCATAGACACCGGCCTTGTACCGGCGCAGTGAGAGGAAATCGCCTTCGTCGTAATAGCGCCGGAAGAAGCTGAAGAGATCTGAAAAGACTTCGCTTTCGAGAACCTCTATGTCGGCCTTCAGCGCAAGCTGCGCGCGCAGTTCCTTGACCTTGGGCAGGGATTCGGCGTCTGCTCCAAGTGCCTTCGCCTGTTCGATGGCTTTCGTCAGTTCTGCTTCGACCGCTGCACGGTCGGCCTGCTCCAGTTCACCAAGGGCCTCGCGGACCTGCGGCAAGAGATCACGGTCTAGGAACTTAGTGATTTCGTCCCGCTTCGCATTCATGATGCGGTAGATGCCGAAGTCCAGGTCCGCCTGATCGAACATGAAGAGTTCGGCCAACAGCTTTTTGAATTTGTCGAGGTGCGTTTCCGGCATCCTTCAGGTCCTCAATTCTTTAACACTATTGCACCGACCACCGAATAGTGAACAAGTGCTCGGTTGCAGCGCTTTGGCTCAATCGCTTTTCTAATGAAACGATCAAGTGGTCGCGCTTGGCCATTATTTCGTCTTCCACATCAAAGATGTGTTGCCTTTGTTGGCGAACCTGTTTCTCTAATTCGCGAATCTTCTGCTGGATTTCGTGTTGCTCTTCGAGAGTTGTCGCCAGACGCCCGTGCCGACTCGTCGCTTTTATCTGAGCTTTCGTGTCGAAGAGTTCTTTCTCCGCCGAAAGCACCATATCCTCGGCCCAACGCTCGAGCCTCTCTCGCTCCTGCACGAAGTAATGGCTATTCGTCTCTAGCGACCGCGCGATCACTGCTTCGGCGTGACGCTGAGCTTCGCGAGTCAGCCGGTCCGCATCAGCGGCGGGCAGGACATCGGAATTCCGAACCGCGCCCTCACACCGAAAGAGTTTCTCACAAGTTTCTTGGTCGAGCGACTTGCCATCGTCGCCCGTCGCCGAGAAGAGCAGATATTCTTCGCGCTCAAATGAATCGACAACCAATCTTTGAAGCAAAAGCCATCCCTGCTTGCCCTTCAGGGCTTCTACCGCTGCAATGTGCGTAGGATGCGTGCTCATGTCGAAAGTTACTGTCGCGACGGGCGTGCTGCATTGTTTGCCCGTTTCAATGACATGTTCCCCAAGTGGATGCGATAGACGGTACAAGAACTCTCCGGGAATGTTCGGCTGAGACTTCGAGATCAGGTGATACGTTCCGCCAGCAATGCCCCCCGACGGAGCCGCGTTCAAAAGAAACGTCAGGGCCGCCTCATCGAAGGTCGCACACTCGCGAAGCATGTATTTGGTAAGTGACCAAAACAGCCGCCCAACGCGATCAAGCTGTTCGCGCGCAGTGTCCAACTGCACGCGCAGCCGGGCGTGTACGTCCTCGTCAAAATGATCGAGTAATGCCCGTCGCGTGGCTTCGATACGTGCTTGAATATTTGCGTCAAGTTCCTCGCGCAATTTCTTAAATGCGGCGTCGATCTCATCCTTCGAACGGCACTGTTGGTAGATTTCGAGAATCCGCTTTTCGAAGTCCACGCCCGACTCGATTGTCCCCAACACTTCGTCGGAAGCGCCGAACACGCCATTAAAGAGGCTGAATTTCTCCGCAAGTAGTTCAAGCACCCGGCTGTCTGCTGCGTTGCGCTCGTTCAAGAAGTTGATTACGACAACATCGTGCTTCTGGCCATAGCGGTGACAGCGGCCAATCCGCTGTTCGATCCGCTGAGGATTCCATGGTAGGTCGTAATTGATTACCACCGAGCAGAACTGGAGGTTGATGCCCTCCGCGCCTGCCTCTGTAGCAATCATCAGTGTCGCCTGATCCCGGAAGTGCTCTATGAGGGCGGTGCGAATATCAATCGCCTTGGAACCAGAAGCACGCCCGTTAGACTGATTTGCCTGTAGCCATCGTTGATAGATAACTTGCGATTCAGCATCAGAATTCGAACCACTGAACAGCACGATTTGGCCAGCGTAGCCGTTCGCTTCAAGAAATGTTTTCAGGTATTGCTGCGTTCGCCGCGATTCCGTAAAAATCAGAGCCTTGCGGCTTGCGCCCATTTTGGCCATCTCAGAGAAACCCACTTCAAGAGCCTTGATGAGCGCCCGTGATTTCGTGTCTGTGCCAATGCCCCGAGCCCAAATGCTAAATCGTTCCAGCTCTCCGATCTCGGCTTCTATCTTTTTCCGGTCTATCGCCGGTTTTGGCGGCTCTTGCTTCTCGGTTTCCTCCCCCGTGGTCGCCTCATCGGCTTCTTCCAGGTAGTCCTCTTCCATTTCTTCAATGAGTATGAGCTGCTCAGCAACATCCACTTCAGGTGGCAGCCCGTCGCGCAGTTTCAGCAATCGCGACTTCAGGGTGTCTAAAGTGCCCGCGATTGCGTATGACGAGGAGGCCAGAAGCTTGCGAAGAATTAGTGTCGTCATGACCCGCTGGCGAGACGGGATTGAATACGTGTCGTCGCGAAGCAGGAATTCCGAGACTGCATCGTACAGCCGTTGTTCCTCGTCTCCAGGGCGGAACGGCACGGTAACAGCTCGCCGTTCGGTGTATTGGATGTATTCGATGACTTGCTTCCGGAGAGTCCGTTTGCAGAAATACTGGAGCCGTCCCCGCAATTCTTCCAAGTCCGCTTCCTGATTCATGTATTGGGATCGAAACGAACCAACTTCACCGAAAATCCTGCCATCGACAATCGTACTGAGCCCGTAAAGTTCGAGCAGAGAGTTCTGAAGCGGCGTAGCAGTGAGCAAGAGCTTTCGGCGGTCCTCAAGCGTCTCGCGAAGCATCTGGCCCATTCGGTTGCTTGTCCGGTATGCGTTGCGGAGTTTGTGAGCCTCATCGATGACCACAAGGTCCCAAGACACAGCCCGCACATCAGTTTGCATCGTGCTGGCGAAATGAATTGAGGTAATAACAATCTTATCGGTCAGGAACGGATGGGGTCTGCCCTCTCGCTGAAGCTGTTTATATGCTGCTGCGTCTAGGATAAGAGTCGGGAGATTAAATTTCTCTTCTAGCTCCAAACTCCATTGCTTTCGAAGCGAAGCCGGACAGATGACCAGCAGACGCCGTCGTCGTTCAGCCCAGCACTGGCACAGGACAAGACCGGCTTCAATGGTTTTGCCCAGGCCGACCTCGTCTGCCAAAATCACGCCCTTGCTCAAGGGAGACTTCAAAGCGAACATCGCTGCGTCGATTTGGTGCGGATTCAGGTCCACGGAAGCGTTAAAGAGAGACATCGATAATCGATCAACGTCGGCAGCAGGCCGCTTCCGAGTTAGCTCATAGGCGAAGTAGCGGGCATGATAGGCGGTGCTCATCGTGGTGACTCTTTTATCAGACAACACCCTATAAGCGAAGCCCTACCAGACCAGTGATCAGCGGTTGACAAAGTTCCACATTTTCCCGTCTTCGTAAAGAAAACTGAACATGGGATCGAGGCAAACTGCATTCCATGTATCTCGCAGTGAAAAGCTGGCCCAGGACTTCTTGTCTCGGAAAAGATGGATGTTTCCAGACGTGCTGCTGTGACCACCATAGCTGGCCCACGGAAGAAACTTGTAGTCCTGTTCACGTTCTTCAACCGATTTGCCGCCAGCGACCGAACTCCACAGGCTTGCGGCTCCTTTAGCGATAGTGCCCATCGAACCAGCTCGATGGAGCCCGGCCTTATCAAACTTAATATCACCAACCACAAAACCCTGGCCAGAAGCGAGGGCCTCCAAGAATTGATTCACGAGAGGAACCATTACGGCGGGCCAAACCGCTTTAAGAGCGTCTTGATACCTTTGTTCGATCTTCGACTGCGACACCAGAAAGCCTTTGGCGCATTCAATTTGGATTTGCGAGGATCCATCCGTCAGCCAAACGCTGTATGACTGTGAAGTGCGAATACCATTTATGTAGTGCTTGTAGACTCCGAAACGAATTCCTGTGACAGCTTCACTTAGCAGTCTAGATTCTTGAAATGAGATGTCTCTTTCCGTCACGAGAAAAAGTGAATCGTCAATATTGACCCTTCCCAATTCCTTCCGCTCGGGCGGTGGGCTTGGGACTGCCGATGGCCGAGAAGACGCCAGAGAGGGGCCAGGTGCCTTGCTCATGTTCTGGCCGCACTTGAAGCAATTAGCTGAACCTTCTGGATTCTTCGTGCCGCATCGAGGGCAAAACATACTCAGGCTCGCAAATCGGTGAATAGGAAAGTGTTTACAAGAGACGGCCCCAAGGAAATTACGTCGCCACCAGATAATGCCCGGCTGACTCGACAAATCTCCCCTGGTTCCTCTGACGTAGGTGATTCGAGCTTCAGATCATTTAGAAATGTCCCACACGTACTGCCACGATCTATTAGCCAATAATCGTGATTGGCTACACCCTCACGACGGTAGATAGCACAATGTATGCGCGAGACTTCGCGAGGCGTCAAACCGGCAGCATCGTTTACAAAGATGTCGACAGGGCGACCGAGTGGCTTTTCCGTCACAGTCGCTAGCCGTCCGACTATGATCTCGTCACACATGAGCGAATACACGCCGTGCGAATACGGACCTGCACCCACGAGATAGACGCCTGGTTCGAGATGCTCCAGTGTCGATTGAATTCTTTGAACGCGGGACACTTCTCCTTCTTGCATGAAGAAAGCCACATCGTGGAGTCGTGCAGCCACGTTGAGCTTCTCAATCATCTTGGCAAGTTGCTTAGTGTCAATGGTCATTACCGTAGTCCGCGCGATCTAACTGTTGAGCCTCCATAGCCCCGGAACTGATTGGCCAAAGGCAATAGGCCCCTCAACTGATTGCAGGCAGATTTCAAAGCATCGAGATCATTATTATTGATGGCTCTAGCCGCATGCGAAATCCATAACTGTGCTTGAGCGTGATCCGTCATTTCGCTTTGGCGTTCGAGGAGGTAATCACGATATCCGACCCAGTATTCTGGCGTCCGGGCAAGTAGCTTGATTCGCAAGTGAAAGACATTCTCTATTTTCTTCTTGAGAATAACTGCATCTCCATGAACTGCAGCCTCAAGTTCTTGTTTCAAAAGAGCATAGAGCTTCTGCTCCTCTGGGGTGCCTTGCGCTTCGACTGCTTGGCGAGTCCACTCGATTTCGTCCTTGGCCTCTGTTTGGAGCATTGGAACATGAGCTTGTGCTTCGATTCTTCGCACGGCGGCTTTCAGATCAAGCAGGCATTTCTCACATGATCGGGCTGCATCTGGATCATCGCCAGCTCGAAGCAATCGGTCGATTTTTCCCACCGCGTCTTCCTGCGTCAATTCTCTCGCTTGACCCAGAAGCACTGCATCGCTCGTTTCGGACATTATCTGCTGAACCTGTTGGAGCTTTTGTTTTTGATCCGCAAACTCCCTTATCATGTCAGGCATGTTGGGCTGAGGTTTCGACAATCCCTCCAGAGTGAAAGGGAATTCCTGATCGAGCATGGGTATATAAACGAAGCCTTTCCCCAGACGAGATGAATCCAGCTCCAATGTAATCTCAATATCACTACCGGGCGGCACGTCTCGGCTGACTTGCTGTGGGCGGATCTCAACTTGACCGATTCGCCGATTCAAATCTGCATCGACTTCAATTCCCTCGACGAACGGAATTAATATTCGGCTATCTGAACTGCCTTTCTTTAATGGTTCAACCGTCTTGTGGATGCGAGTTTTCTTACCTGTTGGGAGAGGTGTCCCCTTCTCAAAGAAAACATCGACCTCATTACCAAACATGGCGATTCCAATGTTGTGAGACAGGGGAGGGTCCGTTACAACAAGGCTTACGGTATAGCGAAAGGCATCCGGGATTATGCGGCACTTCTGGCCGACGGGATCGAACAGCTCAATTGTGAAAGTGTTCTGCCGCTGCTTCTCCGCCCATAAAGTAGCCATGAAGGTGCCGTTTTCTTGCAATGGAATGTTGCCGCTATTCCATGGAGGACGCGCCTCAGAATTTGCAAATCGAATCGCAAACCCAGTGAATGAATTGCGGCCCTCCGTAACAACTGTGCCCCCGACGAGCGGCTCCGTCTCGCCGCTGATCGGTTTGTATTCCAACTCCAATGTGTATCTTCCAGCCTCCTTCGATGTTTTTGGGCGAGCCATCTTTTGGCTCCCTGCAAACAAGGCTGCACCCTGGGCAACAACGGTCAAAGGGTCGACTCCGAATTCCAGCGGAATCCCTAAACCCTCCTTCTTATCGCCAAGCAGGGAGCGTATATATGGTGTGTACGTTGGCCCGCCGACCAACAAGACCCTTTCAATGTTGCTTGGGCTAAGTTTTTTTTCGGCTAGCACTCGTCGGCAAATATTAATGGATCTAGCTAGATAGGGATGAAGCAGAGATTCCACAACTTGACGGTTGACCGCGATATTAAGTTGAGTTGGATTTCCGGACTCGTCGATGCAGATGAATTCCTCCGCGACATCGACAGTCTGGTCCTTGGAAAGCGCGATTTTCGCCTTCTCAGCGTGCTGCTTTAATTTTGCAAACGCACCGTACCATTTGGGATTCCCCCTACGAAAATCAGAAAAATGATACTCCTTCGTTAGGTGCGGGACGAAGAGCTGCTCCACGATTGCCCAATCAATTAGCTTGCCACCGAGGTCGTTGTCTCCACCATGGTTTACAACTTGGATCAGCCCCTCACGAATATGAATGACGGCTGCGTCAAACGTACCTCCACCAATATCGTAGACAAGCCAAAAGACATTTTCCCGGTCATTTTGGAACCCGTAAGCGAGGGCTGCTGCGACTGGTTCCTGAAGCAGGGGGCTCGTATGAATTCCAGCGAGCTGTGCAGCTTTGCGAGTAGCTTCTGACTCTGGCTGATCAAAAGCAGCCGGCACGGTGATTACTGCGGCTTCAAGGTCCTCACCAGTTTCAGTCTTAACATCGCGTTTCAAACTCTTCAATACTTCAGCCGAAAGCTCTTCAGGTGCAAAGACGCGACTTGTGCGAGGAAAGGTCTTTGTCTGAGTTGTCCCCATCCACAGTTTAAACTCGGCGACTGAATTGTCGGCATCCGTCAAAAGACGGTCTTTGGCAGCGGCCCCTACTTTCACGGCACCGTTCTTATCGATCCAGACTACGGACGGTGTGAATTCTCCTCCTTCATTATTTCGAAGCACCTTTGGGCCATGTTTTTCAAATACGGCAATACTGCTGTTTGTAGTACCAAGATCGATGCCGAAATCGATTGTGAGTCTGCTCATATTTGGTCGCCGCTCGCAGAAGGAATTTCTGGGGTACCAACAATGACCTGTCCTTTAAGTATCTGTCTACCGGCTATATAAATGGTTGGTCTGACAGTCTCTATAACTGTCTCTTGTAGAACTTCCTTCGTTGGCTGAAACGCGAGAACCTCCAGCGATTGTCCCGAGTCGAACGGATTGCCGGTATGGTCCTGAATTTCGAGGCCGACTTCAGCCAGTCGATCCCAAATGACCATCACATGCCTTGCTAAGTGCCTGACCTCCGCCTTGGGCTCTTTAGTGTCTGGATCAAAGATTTTCTGACGCAATTTCCACGCCGCACATCCGAGATCGGTCAAGAATGATTGATCGAGATGAATTGGAGCCAGCGGCGTAGCATCCTTGGGGGGATCAGACGGATCATTCCTTGGATCATGGCTCTGCGACAAAAAGAATGTTCTCAAATCTTTCATCGTGATCTCCGTAATGAATTGTACCGACTAATTTGCGCGTTTGTGGCGGCCAGTAATTGCTTGTACTCCGCTAGCTTGGCGTTGTAGACGCCAACCTCTGCATTGAAACCATCGACACCGTCGTTATAACGGCGTCTAATTCTCTCGTAGGCGTCAACATCGACCTCTACGCCAAGCGACTGGTTGCGCTGCATTCTGTCTAGGGTCTGCCGATCAGAATTGTTTTGTGTTTCCTCACTCTTGAGAGTCGAATTTGCTCGATCTATTTCGTTCTCCAATGTATCGAGTGTTGCCCGAGCTGTTTCTATCTCTGTTTTCAGCTCTTGCGCCTCTGTATCGTCACCAGAAATCTCGTAGTTCGGAGAATCTGGCACGCCCCTTGCAGCTGGAGGCTGCGGAGTAGATGGGATGATTGCCGGAGTCTCCGGCAGTACGGGGCTAGAGGCGGGTGTAGCCCCAGAAGGTTCCGAGGAGGTATTGGTTGAGGGATTGTCGTCCAAATATCCCGTAATCGCGGCCCCGCCAATCACGAGCACAAGAAAAGACAGAAGCAAGATCTTGCCTTTGCTCCAGCCGGACACGGCGGCAACAGCTCGTCCGGCACGGAAAGCAGCAGCGTTGGTAGATACGCTCTTCCGGGATGAAACTTTTGCTGTGGCAGCTGATTGTCGCTGATTTCGAGCAGCTATATTCCCTGCAATGATCTCCAAATCTTCTTCTAATCTTGAGCGGAGCGCCGGTCCCTCGGACAAAGCGAGACATTCCTCAAACAGAGGCTGCGCCGCATCCCAGTCTTCTGTCTCATTCACGTAAGCGACGAGGCAAACCCGTCCTGCTTCGGCAACCCGGTCGTGGACCGCATCGCGCATAGGGTCTCCGGCCCCGGCAAGATAATTAAATGCCTGAAGCAACTTCGCCTTGTCAGCAAACAGCTTTCTCAATACAGCGGTGGCTTCTTTCGGATTCGACCGTGCTTCTCGCTCTGCGTTTTCGCATAGTCTTATGACTTCATCGCGCAGCGGCGCAAGCGGACGGAGCGTTGCCTTTTTCGCGCGGTCTATACCGAATTCGGACGCATACATAAGGCGAAGCTGCTTTCCAGCCTCCTCAAAATTTTCGTTTTCGGCTGCTGAAACTGCGAGATGAGCATTGATCGCAAGAAGCGCATCCGGCAGCGAGGACCATATGTGCTGTGCTGTCTCAATGGCTAACCGCGGATCGGAGATCTCGCGAATTCTGTTGGTTAGCGAATCCCAAAACTCCGAATGGCCGATTAACTCCTCCCAATAACGATAGGCGTTTCTCCATAACGATTGCTCCCCGAATTCGGCAGTCGTTGGGGTCTTAGGAATCTGTTTGGCTTCGTCGAGCGCCCTCACGTGGTAAAAAACAGCCAAATTGTGGACTGCAATCCCCTTGTCGCGCGGCATCGCGTTTGTCCAGAGATTCACAGCCCCTTGATAGTTTCCCAGTTGAAGTGCCCTTAGTGCTGGGTCTTCCTTGCTTTGACCGATACAGGGCCAAAACCAAAACATCTCATGGAGAAGTCGCTGCTCAGGGTCCTTAAGAGTTTGAAGAGCAGCTCTGATCGCGGGGATGCTGGCTTGCTCGGGAAGAGGAAGGATGTTGTTCGAGGACCGCACAACACCAAGCTTGATCGACATCTCGAGTTTTTCGCCTTCGCGTGTAATGTCACGGAGCGAACTGTCTACGTTTAGGCCAGTGATTCGGAACGCGTTCACTTGATATAGCTGAACGGTGGAGATTTTCAAGAGAGCGTCATAATCACCTTCTGGTGACGCATATCCTGGGGAACTCGTCTGGTGTGAATCGGGAGCTGCCTCTTCCGCTACCCCGCCCTCGGGAGACGCCTGCGACGAGGCCGCAGTGCCACCGTGTGCCGTGCCGACTCGATGACGAACATAGTCAAGCAATTCTTCTTTGGAAAAGGGTTTAGGTAATGCATCGCAATGGCACCCTTGCTGACGCAAGCCCCGGACCATTTCCCTGAAATCCTGATCCGCTGCCATGGTCGTGAGAAAGAGGACCTTGCATTTAATTTCGTCTGAGATGCGTATGGCAGTTTCTACGCCTGAAAGACCTGGCATGACCGGCTCGATGACTAGAAGGTGTGGACGGAAGACGGCTGCCCCCTTAATAGCACCAGAAGAGGATTGCTCTATCCGGGTCTCATAACCATCTTGTTGAAGCAAACCACTAACGAGGTCAGCGATTGACAATTCGTGGTCGACGATGAGGATTCTAGCGTTCGACATATATCAATCGCTACAAGGAAATTCCACGACGCCAAAGCTTAACTCGTCCTTGATATTCAGATCTCAGCGCCGGACATTTGTTCAGCGCCTCTTCCATCATGTCAGCCGCCTCAATCAACTTGGCACCGCTCTGGGCCAGTTGAACAGCTTCGCTTGCCATGCGGCGTGCAATTTCTTCGTTTGCAGGGGAATGGCTCCCTAACACCTCCTTAGAGGTTTGGAATGAAGTGGTGCTGCGAGGCTCTCGCTCGGGGGCTGAGGGCAGCGGAAGCGTCCAACCCTCAAGGTCCACAAGGAACTCCGCTGCGGTTTGGTACCGGTTCCGAGGATCAACAGCTAATGCTTTCATGACGATCCGATCAAGACGGGCATCGCAAAGCGCATTGAGCCGACTGGGACTCATTGGAAGAGTCCCGAATGTCTTCAAGGTCACGCCCGATGAATCGTCAGGGATTTCAAATGGAAGGCGATCTGTGAGTAAAAGATAGAGCGTGGTTCCGGTTGCCCACACGTCTCCAGCGCACGAGTCACTATTAAAGTCCTCGAAAGCCTCCGGTGACTTAAAGCATCTCGTCCCCCTGGCGCTCGCCATCAATGTTAAGGGATTGACACTCTTTGCGAGTCCGAAGTCAGAGACTCGCGCTCTCAGACCATCTTTGTCGTATCCGATGAGAATGTTTTGAGGCTTGATGTCGCGGTGGATGATCGGTGGGTCTTGCGAATGCGCTAGAACTAGCCCTCGACAGACCTGTTTCATAATCTCGACGACCGTTGGCACAGGAACGAATTGGTTGCCGTATGATCGCCAAAACTGGTCTAAACTACCGCCCGCGACATATTCCATCGTAAAGAAACCGTAATTTCGCCCCTCATGAACGAGGACATTTGCGTCATAGACTCTAATGATGTTGGGATGGTTTATTCGAGTCAGAAGGACGGCCTCGCCCAACATCGTCCTGACTTCTTCGAGAGAAAGTCCAGGTAGCTTCATGACTTTCATGGCGAGCCGCCCGAGTATGTTATGTTTTACACGATACACTTCGGCGAACGCTCCTTGGCCGAGGTAGCGTTCGACTTCGTAGGTATCTCGAAGGGATTGACCCTCCTGAAGTAACGCCAACGCCCCACCTCTTTTCGCCAGGATTACCTAAAGTGCTACTTGCAACCAAGGCTCTTCCACTGCGGGGAAAAGTCACTGTATCCCTGGCTTCGCTCATTTTCAAGGAGTCTCGGTCCTCACTGAGTGCAAAGATCAAACTGCTGCGGCACTGCTTCCGACTGGCAGAATTACACCGCAATGCTCCGGGAAGTCTTGGATCTTTCGAGTAATTTACGCTTACCCCACGCTCGCTTCCTGATTCGCTCGATTCAGACCTCGCAGACGACTTGTCCCGCTCTCCTCTTATCGCCGCTACGAGATTGCTACGTCCCGGCGAGTAGACCCTCACGCCGCCGGTCGCCACTAGCACGTTTCGCGCCACCGAAAGGCTATGTCACTCAATCGTGCGACCCGTTTCGACCTGGACGCAGCGATCTCTTCGCTGCCGTTCTCTGTTTCGGGACCTTGCCCCCTCGTTGTTTGGTGAAGGGGGCAAGAAGCTCCCGAAACAGGAGAACAATCATGAAAGTCGAGCAAGCCAAACAGATCGTAAGCAAGGCAATCGAAGAACTCAGTCAAGCTCTCGAAAGGGGCCACAGTGAGACTTTGAGAAATTACCTCGCGGCGATTGGCCGATTCCATCGGTACAGTCTGCGGAACGTAATGCTTATCGCATCGCAGAACCAAGCAGCTACGCACGTCGCTGGTTTCCACACATGGCACAAGCTTGGGCGCTTCGTCAAGAAGGGCGAGAAAGGCATTTTGATTCTCGCTCCAATCGTTCGAGCGAAGAACCAAGGGGTGGAACAAACCGAATCCGATGAATCATCAACCGCTATCGGCTTCCGGGCCGCGTACGTCTTCGACATCAGCCAGACGGACGGTCAAGAACTTCCTGAAATCGGCAACGTCAATGGCGATCCTCGTGAATTCCGCGAACGGCTCGGTAAATTCGTTACTGACCAAGGCATTCTTCTTGAATACTCTCAGGATATCGCCCCTGCTCGTGGCACTTCCGCAGGAGGCAAGATCACATTGTTGCCGGACCAGGCTCCCGCAGAGGAATTCGCCACGCTAGCGCATGAAGTCGCTCACGAATTGATGCACCGTGACGAGCGCAGGAGCAGCACGACGAAGCGTGTCCGCGAAACCGAGGCTGAGGCCGTCGCGTTTGTCGTTTGCAACGCAATCGGCCTCGAACCGGGATCAGCCGCTCAGGACTATATCGGCTTGTACGGCGGTGACGCGAAGCTCCTCGGTGAGAGCCTCGAATATGTCCAGCGGACTGCCACCAACATTCTCAACGCAATCGGCGCGGAGCTTTCCTCCGCGCCGCTCTCTTAAGCCATGTGCTGCAGACGGTCTGAGGCGCACGGACTTTTCATATTTCAATCTGGATCGCTGCAGCAATGGCGTTTTGAATGGGAGTGTAAATATCAATTGCTCCAGCGACTGCCCGAAGGGAAACAACCAGACAGTATCGAACCGATCTGTCGTATCGTTGCAATGCTCGTTTCTCCTTCCACCATCCGCCGACCGGGTAAACCGCAATCGCATCACGTCGTCCCAACTCGGCTCCAATTCCTCTCCAATAATCAGAGTGGATTGAACCCGTATCTCGAAGTGTTCCTAAGAACCAGTCATCGGGGCCCGCATCTACTGGGGCTCCTTGCTCTTCGAGTTCCACCGCACGATTTATCCGCGCTCGAAATTCATCAATGGTTTCGACACTTCTCTTAAGTGCAAACCGCAGCCCATGCGAAGCATAACGATGTCGCCTTACCCAGCCACGCTCTCCGGGATTGGGTTCAACAAAGTATGAAAGTGTCATTCGAAGCTCAACTTCTGTTTCTGCTAAAAGCTCCAACTCGGTACGCGGCCACGGCAAGCTGTGAAGATGCATGTGTCGAGTCTTGATAACGCCATCAGGGGCGCGCCAAAACGGCTGGATTGAGTCTTGAACAACGAATGTCGCATCATTCAAACTGCTATACACTGCCCGTTGAAAATTCGGCACTCCGTACCCGTAGCGGCGCAACAAAACAATTTTCTCCTGCCGCCTTGCTGGTTGAGACAGATGCTGTTTCATCCTTGGGGTCCATTCAGCCGAGTGAACAAGCAACCCCCGAACTGTCTCTGGCCACGATTGCGGGCGCGAAGCTAGAATCTGACCGGCCATGTTTGCTGCCATTGCTGTCGCCGCGCTAGTGTCACCCAAGACGGAAAACTGCCTAACTTGCGGCTGATGATGCGTCGTCAACAGGGCTAGGTCGTCCGGGCAATCGACCTGTTCCCCATCTGTCGCCCAATTCCCACCTTCGCAAACAATGTCAGGTTTGGTCGGCCATTGTCTTTCCCATGTTAGAGATGTTCGACTTGTAGGGGCTAATTCGCCACTCGGTGCAAGTGGCGTCCATCCATCAAACGTCCGATCAACGATTGTAGTTTTCTCTGTGTAGGCACCTACTGTTACGGCGTTCCACGCTTGCGCGGGGTTAAAGATCGGTTCGACATCATTTCGATTGAGGTAGTCGGCAGCGGGAATATTCTGGCGATCTACGTTGCCTGCGGAAACAAAAAACAGACGCCGTGACGTTTCGTCTCCAAAACAGATCTTGTCAACAGCCGACGACCACGAAGATGGCTTGCCTTGCTTCACATCAAGATCTGAGGTAACTGCCATACAGAATGCTCGCGGACGGCGTGGTGCCGCAACTTCAGTTCTCGAAACGCATTCGCTGGTGACGACCCCGTAAAGCTTCGGGTCATGCTGAACGCCGTTTGGGTCCAACATCTTAACGGATTCAAGACGATGAACAAGCGTGATGGGACCATTCCTAAGTAAAGCAGATTTCAAATCACCGTAGAGGGTAATGCCACCCATTGCCGTTCCATGCCCTTGCCAGAATGCGCTGTCACCTGTCCCCCACGTCGGGTTGTACGTGTGAACATCTGTAGGGCCGAGCGCCACGGAAAGCAGGCTATGAGTCTGTGTAATCCCGCTATCCAGAATACAAACAGCCACAGCCTCATCGTTAGGAGCTGCAACCCTAGCCAAAAGCTCGCGAACCCATTCCGCCTGCTCTATATTGTTCATCTCAAGAAACGAAGCAGGTGTATCCCTGGCCAGCCGAATCTCGGCCATAGCGTCAGTCCTCGCCATTAACCTGCCCAGCGTCTCGAAATCAGATTGAGCGAGAAATACTTCTCTCTCAGGAAAATCTATGATTTGATCTTCAGCTACATTTACACCTAAAGTTCGCGCAACCGCCTGAAACTGCTCTACAAGACCACCTCTTATCCATATCTCCCACCAAGTCTGCGCATCTTGAGCTGGTAGCAGATTCTCATCATCAGTAAATAGCGCGCGGATCGCCGCAAGGGCGATTGAATCTATGCGATTGACGAGGGCTTCGTGACGTGGCCGTTGCGCTTTCGCCGTGACTTGAGTTCGATATTCATCAAGAATGCGCTGAAAGTAATTTGCAGACCTAAATGGAATGAATACCGTGGCGAACGCCGGGGCGTTGTCGTCACTCTGCCGCACAGAGACTAGTTCGATCCCCTTACTGCGATTTTCAATGTTCTGGACGAATTCAGTATTTCCAGGGGGCAATTGAAATTGGAGATAGAACCCTCCTGAGGCAACCTCTTGAGGCGGGCGTACTTCTGCCCTTGCGCGGGCACCCTCTATAGCACGATTGAGCGCGGCCTCAAGTGCTCTTGCATGTGTTTCTCGCTCTCTAACAGGAGGAGGAGGGGTTCTCGGGCGCTGCCTAGTCGTGTACTGCTCCGGCTGACCAACATTTTGGAGATAAAAGTGGGAGCGATCTCGTGGAAGCTCAGGCATGACGCTGCCCCTTAATGATCAGCTGAACGAGATGCGTTTTTTCTTTCATGCAGCGCGCCCACCAAAACTTCCGTATGAATCTGATCTGTACCCTGTAAAATTGAGTGCTTGGCTGCCTCGTCGCTCGCTCGAACTAGTTCGGCTTGGCTGAGACCTCCAACTTCGCCACAAATGCGCTTCCAATCCAGGTCAATGACATTGAAGCGCGCAAGCCGCGCCTCGACGACCTTCACAGCTGTCCTTTGGTCCGGCAATGGGTACTCGAGCACATCGTCAAATCTGCGAAATAGTGCCTTATCCAAGAGGTCAGGATGATTCGTCGCTGCAATTATTAAACTATCTGAGTCGTCTTTTTCAAGTAACTGCAAGAAGGAATTCAGAACACGCCGTATTTCGCCAACATCATTTAACTGCGTTCGCCGCGCACCAATCGCGTCAAACTCATCAAAAAGGTAGACGCCTTTCTCCACCACCATGGCGTCAAATATCATTTTGAGCTTAGCGGCAGTTTCACCCATGAACTTTGTGATTACGCCCTCTAGTAGAATCGTAAAAAGGGGCAGATGCAACTCACCAGCTAGGGCTGCCGCCGTCATCGTTTTGCCGGTACCGGGAGGCCCCAAGAAAAGTAACTTTCGCCTTACTTCTAAATTGTGTTTATGCAATTTGTTTTTTTGTCGCTGCTCCAGCAGCACTCGACGCAAACGCTTTTCAAGGAACTCCGGCAGCACCATGCTGGATAGCCTTAGGGTGGGTTGATTGACGGAGAGGAGATTAGCCATGTCTCCCCTCGGTTGTAGAACAACAACAGACCCGACTCTTTTTTGGGCAAGTGTCGCCTTTGACCGTGCTTCGTCAACAAGTTCCCGAATCTGCTCGGCCACTTTCATGTGGCCCTGGCGTGCCTCACGTGCAGCGACTTCCATGGCAATAGACATAAATTCTTGTTCGTCGCCACGTACGTGAGTCTTCAGAAGGTTAATCAGATGGCGCGCGGAACTCATATGGAGTGATTCTCCCTCACCACGCCGTCCACAAAATACTGGACTTATTGGTAGTCAGCGTATCGAGTTCGCATGGTGCAGGCGTACTCCCGAGCAATTCCGCGCCATACACAATTCAATCTTTTATAGGGCTTCCCATGAGAACGCAACTGCCTTTTCGGACTCGGGTTCTCTAGATTATCAAAAAAAACAGTTCTAGTCTCCTCTCAGTCATTCGGTCTTCTTGCCGCTGATGGACGACCGTCTCGCCTTGACATATTTATTCCGTCCCTGTCCTTTCCATTGGGCACGGCTTCGGGATAATTCCTGCGCCCGGCAGCTTCGTGTCTTCTGCTTTTCCGGTTCCTCCCAACAAATCTTCTGAAACACCTTCGAAGATTTCTTGTGTCCCTCCCAAAAAGCAGACGCTCGTTTTGGGAGCAGCATCCTCTCGCTTCCGGGTGCCCCAATTACAAGGGCAGAAACGGAGAAACAAAATGTACCAAAACAGAGTTCACCTAATCGGTTATCTCGGCAAAAACCCGGAGCACAAGTCCGTCAAAACGACAGACCGCAAATACGTGGTTCTTTCGCTGGCGACTCAGCGTTCCTGGAAAGGTGCGGACGAAGAATGGCACTCCAAGACGGAGTGGCATCGCATCGTCGCGTGGAACGGCCTCGGCGAGTACGCCGCTGCTAAGCTGCGCAAGAGCGATCACATCTACGTCGAGGGCACGCTGGTGAGCAGCACCTACCAGAAAGAGTTCGAGAAAGCGAAGAGCAAGATCGCAGTGCCGCTCAAGACTTGGGAGGTCAAGGCGGATTCCATCCGCAAGCTGAACCGCACCAAGAAAGATCAGGTGCCAGACACAGCGCCGCTCGGTGCTCAGCCGGAGGAGGTTCCATTCTGAACCGACGATCTGCAAAAGGGTCCCGGCTCCCGCCGAGGCCCTTTTTTATTTGGATGATCGGCCTCCGGTTGGAGTATCTTGAACTTTAATTCGAGGGCTAGGTCGAACGCGAAAGCGCGGCAGTTGTTCGTAGGATGATGGCGCAATCCATCTGCCGAATGACTCGGGAGGAAGCCATGAAAACGAATGTGCTGTGCGTCATGGTTCTTATAACTCTCCTTCTTGCGGGCTGTGGAAGCAAGAACGACACCAACGAAAAGAATCTTTCCGATGCGACGAATGCTTACTTGGTTAAAAAAGGCCAGCTATGCCTTGGCTTAGCCGCCAAATGGCCAGTAGACCTCCAGGATAGTGACCGAGGTCCGGGCATCGTCAGAGGATCGCAGATGGCCGCTTTGGAGAAAGTTGGCTTGGTGCGATCCCACGAGACGGAGATTGAAATCACGCCGTTATCCGGTACTCGCCCTGTGAAGGTCAAGGTCCTTCGATACGAATTGACCGACGATGGCAAGAAGTTTTACCAGGAAAAGGAAGCCCCCGGTTTGATTGGCCAGAAGGAGAGTCGAGGGGACATCTGCTTTGGGCAGCAGGCGCTGGACACGTTTATCAAAACCGATGGGCCGATTACTGTCGGCGATAAAAAGGAAATGACGCTCTACTACACATATAAGATCGAGAATCTTGCCGATTGGGCAAAGAGCCCAGACGTGCAGAACACATTCCCCGGAATCGTGTCCACGATCAACGGAGCAGGAAAGACAACGCTCAATCAGAACCTGATTCTGACCGATCACGGATGGGAAGCGAAGTGAAGCCCCTCTATTATTAAGATTCGCTTTTCTTTTTCCGCCCAACACTAGAGCGCGCGACCACTGTTCCCTAGTACAGTAATTACTAGGTGTATATAAAATAAACATTCCTGCCGGTTCCCCGATTCAGACTTAAAACTAGGTTGCGACGGCCAACAGTGGGGGAAGACCATGCACCCACACGGAAAACCGGCAATTAATGGACCCTTTTTGCTGAATGCGGTTGACCACCTGGGGAGGACAATCGATCCTTCCGTGCTGGCCGTCGCGCAAGAAATCGGTCCCGGTGCTGTCCGCTATGCCGAGAAGGTAGTCGGCGATCCCGCCTTGGCAATCAGTCTGTTTGAAGAAACGGCAGCGACAGTCTCGCAAACGCGCCGGGATAAAGCGGCCAGCGGCAAACCTGATGTCACGGACATTCGCGGGTACCTCTTCCTCGCATACATGCGGCGTATCAGAAGGCAGAAGCGGATGGAGAGTGTGCTTAGTGATCCGAACAGCCTCCCCTTCATTCGCCAAGCGGAATACGCAGATGTGCAAGATATGGAGCGGAGCCTTTTCCTAGCGGAGGCCCTTGCAAGCTGCGACAAAGTTACGCAGAATATCGTCCTTCGTCGTTTGGAAGGCTATTCGTGGAAGGAAATTGAGCGGCGCTGTGGGGTTTCAAGCATTGCGGCGCGTAAGAGATTCAGCTCGACAGTCCAACGCCTTCGAAAAGCATTCCGGCGCGCAGAACGAGACATTTGAGGAGATTCTACTTGCGGGCCGCGAGGCACAGAGAGAAGAAACCAAGACGAAAGACGTATTCCGAGAAGACACTCCTCAGATTCGTCAAGGAACATCTGTCGAACGAGTATCCGAACCCTGAAAGAGAAGGATGTCCGCCAAAGGCCGTGCTGAAAAGCTTAGCTAAAGAACCCCATTCTTCCGATGCAGCCATCGTCTACCACGTTTTTCATTGTTCCCCTTGCTACAAAGCTTCCAGTCGTCTGCTGGCTCGTTTGAAACCGCGCTCGTAAGAAAGAAACGCATCAGATATTTGGTACCGAGTCATCGGCATTCCGAAAGCGCCATTGTGGACATATGCTGTATGGGATGGCCGACCCAGACTGCCGGGGGGCGTTGGTGGCGTATAATTTGCTCCATGCCGCTTAAGCGAGTGCAACGAGATCTAGAATTGGCCGTGCAAGCCCTCAAGGTTGCTAAAGACCCGAAAGAGAGAAAGGCACTCCTCCGCAAAATGAGAGAGCTGATTGAGGAGGCTGATCGCCTAACCGCGAAATCCTCGAATTAAGTCAACACTAAACATCGCCCCGAACTTCATAGCGAAAAAAGTTTAAGTTCTATCCTCACATTTGTCGATTTTTTTGCCTCTTTATAGTTAAGGGGAATTCTCGCAAGATTCTCCCGCGACCTTGGCGGATAGCAGTTGTAGACCGCTAATCATCGCCCCACAGCCAACCGACGACTGGCTAGACGCGAATGTAAAAACCCCCTGGATGGAGCGTGTGCTCCACGTGTGCCTTGCCCATGAGCAAGGCCCTCCACCAGTGACGGGTTTTTCTCTTGCTCCAGCTTTTGTTATAGGGGGTACGGGCTACGCGAGAACTTCTTCTCTTAAGTGCTGCAATGCGCATGAACAGAGAAACAAAAGGAGACTGGCAAACATGAGAACACTTTGGCGGAAAGCAATTCAATTCAAGCTCATTTCCACGCAGATCGCGGCAGTCGCATTGGGATTGCTGCTCGCCGCACCTGCCTTTGCGCAAGCAAACTCGCCGTGGGAGAACGCCGTAAACGTCCTGCAAACGGCGTTCACCAGCACCATCGCACGCGGGCTCTCCCTCGTCGCAATCGTGGTTTCTGGTTTGACGTTCGCTTTCGGGGAGGGCGGCTCGAAGCGGGTGCTTGCCGGTGTCCTTTTCGGTGTGGGCATGGCAATTGCGGCGGTGAACTTCCTCGCTTGGCTCTTTCCCGGATAGTCATCCGCGACTGGAGGAACGGGCTATGCCTGAGAACAGACGAATCAACATGGTGCATCGGTCGCTATCCCGGCCCCTAACGATCCTAGGAGCCGAGAGGAAGCTCTTCTTCTTCGCGATGTGTATTGGCGCGGGAACGTTCAATCTGCTTGGCAGCCTTCTGGGGGGCCTATTGATGTTTCTGCTGCTCTACTTCGCGGCGCGATGGGCTACCGGGACCGACCCGCAAATTCTCCGATGTCTGCTCACATCACCCAAACTTCGCAGCCAATACGATCCGGCAAAACTCAGTCCGGTGTCGATTCGCAGGATCAGCAATGCTTAAGCTCCAGCGCATCTTCAAGAATTACCAAGAAACGGGCTCGTTCAACGAGCAAGTGAACCTCTACGGGTTCATCGACTCCAATGTTTTCTTGACCAAGACGGGAGACATGGGCGTAGTCCTCGAAGTTCATGGAGTGGATTACGAATGCCTGGACGGTAATGCGCTCGACGGCATCACCAAGCGTCTCGAATCGGCTCTGAAGCTATTTGATGACAAATATCGCATCTACCAGTATCTCTTCAAACGGAACAACGAGACGATTCCCTACAAACTCTACGGCAAGCCAATCGTAGATGCCGCCATCAAGAGCCGCGTCGCGTACTTTGGCGAAAAATCAGATACGCTTTTCTCGCTCTCGATTTACTACGTGATTCTGTTCGAGGGCTTCCGGTACACGCGAACGCTCAGCAGAGCGCTCTCGGAGTTCCCAAAACACCCGTACAAAGCACTCGGTGAACTGCGGGCACACTTCTCTGGGAAAAAACAGGTTGTATTGCTCGACCGGGAAATCAGCAAGGGTCAAGCGACTCTGCGACAGAAAGTCGAGAGCTTCATCCTACAGGTAAGCGATTTTCTGCCCATGCGGTTGCTCGACAAACAGGAAGCGTTCCGCGTCCTCAAACAAACTCTCAATTTCGATCCACAAAAGATTGCGCTCGCCTGTCTGAAATACGACACTTTTCTGGACTATTACCTCTGCGAATCCCATCTCGAATGCCATCGCGGATTCCTTCGCCTCGACAATTATTACGTGAAGGTGTTGACGCTCAAGGAACCCTCCGCGCAAAGCTTCCCGTTGATCTTTGAGCGACTGCTCGAAGTCCAGGCCAACTTCCATGTCGTGACCGAGTGGAAAAAGGAAGACTCGGGAACAATGAGGAGAACCATCCAGGCCAAGCGCCGCCATTTCCATAACACGAAACACTCATTCGTCAGTCAGGTGAACCTCAACGACGCC
>Ga0181531_10000307_pt1 | contig 34445 bp, 33 predicted proteins | sample PEATcosm2014_Bin_38_FD_119743 | JGI IMG/M metagenome (GOLD analysis project Ga0181531, IMG submission 119743) | Peatland microbial communities from MTU Mesocosm Facility, Houghton, MI, USA - PEATcosm2014_Bin11_10_metaG | ecosystem: Environmental > Terrestrial > Soil > Wetlands > Peat | place...
CGTAGAAGCACGGGCGCAGCAGGCGCATCGTGATTTCGGCGGCCATGTGGTTGAACGGGAACGCGCGCTTGGGTGCGTCGTCGGCTTCGCCGACGTGCGCGAGGTACTGCAGGCGCGCCAGCTCCCAATACGTCGTGTAGACGGTGTTGCTGACGTGGCCGAGGGCGTCGGTCTCGCAGAACCGCGGGCGCACGTCGACGGCAAAATGGAAGGAGCGAAGCCACGCGGCTTCGCCCCCCTGCGGATAGAGTTCCAGCAACGCGGTTAGCGGAGCTGGATCGTCGGCTGCACGCCGCTGCCTTCGAAGGCGGCTTCGAGCACTTTCGTCAGCTCGCCGCTGCGCGCCATCGGTTCGAGGATGTCGGTGTCGCCGTAGAACTGGCCCTTGATGAACACCTTCGGCAGCGTCGGCCAATCGGTGATCTCGGCCAGCGCGGCCCGCTTGGGCATGTTCTCGAGGACGTCGACGACCTCGAACGGGTAGCCGAACGCGTTGAAGAACTGGATCGTCTCGGCCGTGAAGCCGCAGCGCGGCGCGTCCTTCGTCCCTTTGCCATAGACGAGGATCGTGTTGTCGGCGATCTCGCGCGTGATCTCGTCTCGTAGGTCGGTCATCTCATCCCTCGGGGGTGGCAGTGCGGATCTGGAGCGCATGGATACGCCCGTCGGCGCGCGCCGGAGCCAGGGCCCGTTCGACCATCCGGTGGCGGTCGAGTGGGGGGACGCCGGCGAACGCGCTCGTCCGTACGAACACTTCCAAATGGTCCTTGGTGCCGGTCAGGTCGAAGACCCGGACCTCAGCGTCGGGCATCGTGGCCCGCAGCATCCCTTGAATCGTCGCTTCATCGATCACGAGCGAGGAGACTACGCGCCCGCGGTGCGGGGGACCCGCCGGGTAGGTCATCCACCCGGCCCCGCACAACGTACGGTCAGGGTGGGGAGAGCGCTCGGCCGGCATTCCGGCACCGCGGCACGTTCGCCCGTTGCGCTTGCCGCAGCGGGGATACTCACGCTCGCTTCCTTTGCCGCCGCCGCACTCGCACACGCGGCCATCGACCAGGCCGGTCGGTGGATGATCGCCGGCGATGACTACGCCGGCCGCGAGCACGTCGCGGTCGGCCCGGTGCTGCTGGGGATCGCGGGTCTGCTCGTGGCGGGGTTCATCCGGGTCGCGATGGCCGCGAGTGCGCGTCGGCAGGGCGGTGACCCCGTGCTCCTGGTCGTGCGCAGCCTGGCTCGCATCGACGGGCGCGTCGTCGTGCCAGCGGTCGCCGGCGGTGGTTTCCTGACCCTGCTGGGGATGGAATTCAGCGAGCAAATCGCCACCTGTGGGCACGTCATCGGGGCGGGCGACGCACTCGGCGGCACGCCGTTGGTGGGCCTGGCGCTGGTGTTCGCCGCGGGTGCGCTGGTGGCGCTGCTCGGCACGCGCCTGGTGGCCTGGCTCGCGGCAGCGACGGCGCTCGTCGTTGCGGCGGTCGCGGCGTGGCTGCGCGCTTCGCGCGAGCGCGCACTCCGTGGCTCGCTGCGCACGGCGCAGCAGCCCGTGCGCCCCATTTCGCTCTGTTTCCTTGCGCGTTGCAGCGGCTTGCGCGCACCTCCGTCGTTGGTCTGAGTCCGTCCTCGTGCGCGTCCTGCGCGCACCACGCTCTCACTTTCACACGACGGAGAAGTCATGGTCATCATTCGCGCCGCCAGGGCGATCATCGCCTGCGGTGTCCTTGCCCTCACATTCCTCGTCACGCTTGCCCTGCCCGCCCGGGCCGACATCGTCGGCGCGGTCCACGGCACGCTGCGGGGGGGCAACCGCGCACCGATCGCCGACGCCGCGGTCACGATCACCGGCACCGGCGTGCACGAGACCGAGCACACCGACACGCAAGGCCGCTTCGCGTTCCCGCGCGTGCCGTTCGGCCACTACACGCTGCACGCCGACACGCCGGCGGGGCCGGCCGATCTCGCGATCGACGTCGCCACCGGCACGGCGCTCGAGGTCGATCTGCCGGCCGTGCGCACCATCGGGAGCACCTCGGTCTTCGTACCGCCCGCCCAAGGGCCGCCCCCGACCGCCAATACGCTGAGCTCCTCGCAGATCGCGGCGTTGCCGGCGAACACGACGATCGATCGCGTCATCGAGACGCTGCCCGGCGTCGTGCGCTTTTCGTACGACGAGCCGGTCGTCGACGGCTTCCACGGCGTCACCTACGAACTCGACGGTGCACCGCTGCCCGCGTCGACCAGCTCGAACTTCGCCAATTTGATCGACCCGCGCGAAGCGGACGCGATCGAGGTCTTCACCGGTGACTTCCCGGCCGAGTTCGGCGGCCAGCGCATGGGCGCGGTCGTCAACGTGCGCAGCCTCGCATTCGACAACCCGCCCCCGCCCGGTGTCCTCATCCTCGGCGCCGGCAACCTCGGCACCGACGATGCCGAGTTGCTCAAGCAGTTCAGCCTCGGGAAGTTCCAGATCTCGCTCGCCGTCGACAACCTCGAGACCGATCGCGGACTCGACTCGCCCGCGGAGAACGCGATCCACGATGCCGACTCGACCGCGAATCAGTTCCTGCGCATCGGCTACACGCTCGGTTCGCACGACACCCTCGCGCTCGACGCGACCAACCAATACGCGACCTACGAGATCCCGATCAATACCGACCCGAACGACCTGAACGCAGGCCAGGTCTCGCTCCCCGGTCAGGACGACGTCCAGCGCGAGTACGACCGGTTCCTCGCGCTCTCGTACACGCACGAGGATTGGGACGGTAACGGCTACGTCCGCGTCGTTCCCTGGACGCGCTACAACCGCGTCGTCTACGACGGGGATCTGAACGCGGACGTCGCCGGCTACATCATCGGCACCGCGGCGACGCCGCAAAGCTGCCCGGTCCCGATCATCAACGGCGACGACTGCCCCTCCAACGGGCTGTTCCAAGACCGGGCGGCGGCCTACGTCGGCCTGCGCGTGGTTGCGGCGCGCAGCTTCGGTCACCACACGCTGACCTACGGCGTCGACCTGCAACAGGAAGACTTCGATTCGAACGTCGCGATCGCGTTCGCGCCGGAAGAGAATCCCAATGGCCCGGCCGCGGGACCGTTTCTCGACGTCACCGCGCAGCGCGGGACGAACACCGGCGCCTACGTCGAGGACGTCTGGGAGCCCTCGCGATACCTGACCATCAAGCCGGGTCTTCGCTACGACCATAGCACCGGTTACGTGTCGGGGGAGCAGGTCAGCCCGCGCTTCGAGATCGATCAGCAAATCGCCCCGGCGACCGTTGCGAGCGCGTACATCGGGCGCTACTACGCGGCGCCCGGCCTCGAGGACACGCGACGCGAAGCGGTCATCACCGACACCTCGCCGACGGCGAACCCGGTGTACGATCTGCAGCCCGAGCGCGATACGATGCTGCAAGTCGGCATCGCGCACGACTTCGGCGAGGGCCGCAAGGTCTGGGTCAACGCCTACGACCGCACCGTGGTCAACGTGCTCGACACGACCAACTTGCTCAACACCCCGCTGTTCGCGGTATACAACAGTGCGATCGGCACCACGCGCGGGATCGACGGCCGCTACCAGCAGAGTTCGCGCACGACCGACGTCGGCGTTTCGTTCACGTACTCGCTCTCGCTGGCGGGCGGCGTTTCGGGCGGGACGTTCCTCTTCCCGCCGCCGGACGTCACCGATCTGACGCTCGAGCCGGAAGATCACGACGAGACCTACACCGGCGATGCCTACGTCACGCGGCACTTCGGCCAGTTGCTGAAGAACTTCGTGACCCTCGAGACGCAGTACGGCTCGGGCTTCCCGGTCGCGTTCCTCAACGGCACCGGCGGCCGGCTTCCGGCGCACTTCCAGGAGAACATCGCGATCGGCCGCGCGCCGGTCGGGCGGACCGTCGGCTACGAGTTCAGCGTCGACAACCTGCTCGACCATCGCTGGCTGATCAAGGTCGACAACGGTTTCAACACCACGCAGTGGAACGCGCCGCTGCGTGCCGAATTCCGGTTGTTGATCCCGATGTAGAGGTCGTTCGAGGGAGGGCTCCTGCTCGCATGGTGATGGTTCCCGATCCGCGGGTGGTCGTCGCGGGACTGCTGGTCGGCCTGGTGGCCGGGATCTCGGGGGTCGGGGGGAGCTCGCTGCTCGCCCCGATCCTCATCCTCGTGCTGGGTGTGCAGCCGGTCGTCGCGGTCGGGACCGACCTCGTGTACAGTGTGCCGACGAAACTGTTGGCGGCGATCGTCCACTGGCGTCAGGGGACCGTCGACGGCAAGCTCGTCGGTCAACTGGCGATCGGCGGTGTCGTCGGCGCGGTGGCCGGCCTGTTCGCGTTCGGCGCGGTACGCGCGCACGTCGATCCGGTGACCTTGCAGCACCTCACTCGTCACGCGATCGGCATCGCGATCCTGGTCGCGTGCGCGGCGATCCTCGCGCAGCGTCTACTGCGTCGGCCGGGACCGGGCGATGCGGTGCAGCCCGGCAATCTCGCAGCCACCATCGCGATCGGGTTGCTGGTCGGGTTTCTGGTCGCGCTGACGTCGATCGGCTCGGGCTCGATCACGCTGCCGCTCTTGCTGCTGTTCGGGCCGGGGATCGCGTTGCGCCGGCTGGTCGGCTCGGAGATCGCATTCGCCGCGGCGATCCTGCCGATCGCCGCCTTCGGTCACGCGCGTTTCGGCGACGTCGACTGGCGGCTCACCGTCGGTCTGCTGTGCGGTTCGCTCCCCGGCGTCTACGTCGGAAGCCGGCTGGCGGGCAAGCTGCACGACATCTGGCTGCGCGGCACGGTGGTCGTCATCCTCGCCGTCGCCGGAGTGCGGCTGCTCTAGGCCTTGAGGCGCGGGCGGTCGCTGCGCACCGCCTCGACGAGTTTCGCCGCTTCGCGCAGCGTGTCGCCGAGGGTCGGTGCGGCAGCGGCGAGCGCTCGCACGCCGCCGGCGGCGATGACGATCGCGGCGGCGCCGAGCAGAATCGCCGGGACACCGCGCGCACGGAAGCCGCCGTAGCGCAGGCTGGAGGCGCGAAGGATCCGCGCGGGATCGAAAGTAGGCATGGCCTGCGCTGCGCCGGAGTCGGCGAGGACTCCTTGGAGTCTGCGGCCGACGCAGCCGTTTACGCCAACAGAAAACCGATGCCGTCGGTCAGGGCGTGGGCGATCATCGTGGTGGCGAGGTCGCGACGCCAGAGGTACAGGCCCGTGAGCACGAGTCCGCCGTAGCCCGCGACCAGCAGGTGCGCCCAGCCCCACGACGTCAGGTGTGCGAGCGTGAACGCGATCAGCGAGAGGAGCGCTCCGAGCCAGCGCACGCCGGTCAGCTCCGCCAGCCGCTCGAGGATGAACCCGCGGTAGACGATTTCTTCGAACACCGCAGCGCGCAGCACAATCAGCGCGTTGAGCCACGCCGGCATCGCTTCCGCCGCGCGCAAACCGGGCTCGTTCGCCGACTGGCCCAGCAACGGATAGACGACGAGGTAGATCGCGACGATCCCGCCGAGCGCGACGACTGCACCGAGTACCCCGTACACCGCGCTCCGCCAGGTCGGCGGCCGCAAGCCGATCGACGCCAATGGGCGGCGTTCGACGACGAGCACGTACGCGATCACCAGGCCCGCCAACAGCCAGAAAACGGCCTCGCGCTCGAGTTGCGGTCGCGTTCCGTCGCCGGGAAGCATCCAGCCCCCGAACGGCGTCACCAGCACTGCGACGACGACGAGGGTGCGAAGACGAGCGGTAAGCGAATGTAACGACTGTGTCATTGACTGTAACGACCGTATCACCTACGATCGGGAGATGTCAAGCCGGAAGGATGAGCTGCTCGACGCGGCGATCGCGTACGTCGTCGAAACGGGCGTGGCCGATCTCTCGCTGCGCCCGATGGCCGAGGCACTCGGCACGAGCGCGCGCATCTTGCTCTTCCACTTCGGCTCGAAGGAAGGGCTGCTGCAAGCAGTGTTCACGGCGATGCAGGCGCGGCTGCGGGCATCGTTCGCGGCGATGGCCGCGACGCCCAGTGACGTCGTTCCGCTCAAGCGCTTTTGGCAGTGGGCGATCGCCAAGCAGAATGCGCCGGTCCTGCGGACGCTCTACGAACTGCAGGTGATCGCGGTGCAGAATCCCGACGAGTACGGGCGCTACCTCGCGCAGGCCTCGGTCGACTGGCAGCAAGCGGCGCTGCGCGCGCTCTCGCCCGCGCTGCGCAGCGGCCCGATGGCGACCCTGTGCATCGCGGTCTTCGACGGCCTGTTCCTCGAGTTCATGAGCACGGGCGAGCGGGCACGCCTCACCCGCGCGCTCGACCACTTCATCGCGCTCGCGCAACGGTCGGCCGAGTAGCCACCCCCCGGGCGGGAGGGGCCGGCCGGCCTGCGAATCCCCGCCTCATGGCAGCCAGAACCTTCACCTGGGACGTCCCGGCGGAATTCAATTTCGCGCGTGACGTCGTCGACGAGCTGGCGCGCGAGGACCGCCTGGGGTTGCTCGCGCTCGATGCGCAGGGCGTGCGGACCGACTACACCTTCGCGCAGATAGCCGACGCCTCCCAGCGCTGGGCGGCCGTCCTGCGCGACGCCGGCGTGCGCAAGGGCGATCGGGTGATGGTGATCTTGCCGAAGATCCCCGACTGGCTGTTCTGCATGACCGCGCTCTTGCGCATCGGTGCGGTCGCGGTTCCCGGTGCCGAACAGTTGCGCGCCAAGGACCTCTTGTACCGTGCAACGCACAGCGGCGCGGTCGCGGTCATCGGCCATCTCAGCAACGCCGGCGAGATCGACGCGATCGCGGCCGACGCGCCGGATCTGCGCGTGTGGCTGCTCGTCGGCGGCACGCGCGACGGCTGGACGGCGGCCGATCCGCTCGTCCGTGCGGCGCAACCGTTCGTGGGCGTACCCACGCGAGCCGACGACGTGGCCTACATCGTCTACACCAGCGGTACGACGAAGGACCCCAAGGGCGTCGTGCATCGCGTCGCCTATACGTGGGCGAAGCGGCTGCAAGCGGCGGCCTGGCTCGATTGCAAGCCGGCGGATCTGGTGTGGTGTACGGCCGGCACCGGCTGGGCGAAGTCGCTGTGGAACGTGCTGCTCGGCCCGTGGTCGTGCGGCTCGGCGATCGTGCTGCACGAAGGCGCCTTCGTCCCGACCGAACGGATGGACCTGATTCGCGACCTGGGCGTGAACGTGCTCTGTCAGGCGCCGACCGAATATCGCCTCGAAGCGAAGCTGCCCAACCTCGCCGACTGGAAGCTGCCCAGGCTGCGCCATTGCGTCTCGGCCGGCGAGCCGTTGAACCCCGAGGTGATCGAGCGCTGGCGCGACGCGTTCGGGCTGACCATCCTCGACGGCTATGGGCAAACCGAGAACACGCTGCTGGTCGCCAACGTGCCGGGTATCCCGGTGCGCTTGGGCTCGATGGGAAAGCCGATGCCCGGTCACGACGTCGCGGTCGTCGACGAGCTGGGCAACGTGTGCGTGCCGGGCGACGTCGGCGACATCGCGCTGCGCGGCGATCCGCCCTCGCTCTTCGCCGGCTACTACAAGAACGACGAGGAGACGCGCGCCTCGCGCCGCGGCGAGTGGTATCTCACCGGCGACCGCGCGCAAGTCGACGACGACGGGTACTTCTGGTTCGTCGGCCGGGCCGACGACGTCATCTCCTCGGGCGCGTATCGCATCGGTCCGTTCGAGGTCGAGAGCGCGCTGCTCGAGCACCCGGCGGTGCTGGAGTCGGCCGTTATCGGCTCGCCCGATGCCGACCGCGGCAACATCGTCAAAGCCTTCATCGTGCTGCGCTCGGGCTATGAACCCTCACCGGAGCTGGTGAAAGAACTGCAAGAGCACTGCAAGCGCGTGACCGCGCCGTACAAGTACCCGCGCGCCATCGAGTTCATCGCCGAGCTGCCAAAAACGCGCTCGGGCAAAATCCGCCGCGTCGAGTTGCGGCAGGCCGAGCTGCAGAAGAAGGGCGCCACTGCGGCGAGCGGCTTCGTGTAGCCGCCCGCCGCAGCGCCGGCGTCAGCGGACCGGCACGCGTCGCGAGCCGTTCGTCGCGTTGACCGTGACGTACGGCGCGCGTGGGGGAATCGGGATCCTGGCGTCCTGCCAGGTCACGATCATCCCACACGGCCCCGGCCGAAAACGATACGTCTGCGCGATGTAGATCGGCGGGAAGATCGTGGCGGGCGATTGCACGAACCGGGCGCGATGGCAGGTGTCCGGGCTCAAGAGCTTGCCGCGCAAGACGGGCGGTACGTGGGTGGCGACCAAGAAGCGCGCGGACGTCAGGTGGCCGACGCCGATCGGTTGCGCGCTCGCGGCGACGGCCGACGTCAGGGCCAGCGCGGCGCCGGCGGCGGCGGCAAAACGACGAATCAGATGCATGGCAACTCCCCCCGGTAGAGTGCGGCGGTCGGGGCAGGGCGCCCCGCGGCAAATCACTTCGCTCGGCCAAGTGGCTCTCCTGGTCGAGCCGCGGCGACTGACACCCGGGCGTTGCGGGGACGGTACATGAGGCCGATGCAGCCACCCCCGCCCGGCGCCTCGCCGCCGCCCGACGACCCGACCATCGCGATGCACGCGGTTTCCCCGCCGCCGCAGCCGCCGCCGCGCGCCGCGGTCGTCGAGGTCGAGGACGCGCACTTCATCGAGGGGCCGCCGCCGCGGTACGCGAGCGCCGTGCAGCGCCCGCCGACGGGGCATCCCGTCGGCGACGCGCTGGCCCGGCTGGCGGCGTTCGTGATCGACCTGGTCCTGATCGCCGGCGTCGTGACCATCCTATGCTACATGCTGATCGCGATCAACCCGGTCACCGGGCTGCCGACCAACACCCAGGGCGGGTTCGATGCGACGCTCGGTTTCGGCGTCGCCGTCGCACTGGTGTACGTGTGGGTTGCGGAAGCCTTCACCGGTACGACGATCGGCAAGCTGATGTTCGGACTGCACGTCTACGCGCGCCGCTCGCGCGTCATCGGGCTGCCGCGCGCGTTCGTGCGCAGCCTGTTGCGCCCGCTGGACGCGCTGCTGATCGGTGGTATCCTCGCGCTCTTCCCGGCGCACCGGCGACTGGGTGACTTCGCCGCCGGCACGATCGTCGCGCGCACGCCGCTGCGCCGGTTCGGGCCGCTGCTCGGTTTGCTGTTGGCAGTGATCGTCGCCGGCATCCCGTTCATCCTGAGCCCGACGCGCACGCTGGCGGGCATCTTCGCCTTCGCGCAATTCGTGCCGCCGCTCGCCGTCCACCTCTGGCAGCTCGCGAGCGGCGCGGCGCATCAGCTGACCGGACGATAGCCTTGTCGCACGCGCGCGGCGCGTGATAGGGTCGGTGTGAGACCATGTCGCTTCACGAGATCGTGCTCCCCGAGACCAAACCCGAGACCGAGTGGATCCTCGGCCGACCGGTGCAGAAGGTGAGCCCCTTTCGCGTCCACGCGCGGCTGCAGCTCCGGCTGGGCGTCGCCCTCTATCCATGGGCCCAGGGGCGCGGCGAAGTGGGTACGGAGTGGCGCTTTCGCATCGCACCGCCGCACGAGATTCGCCGACCGCTCGTTCCGGATGTGGCGTTCATCTCGTACGCGCGGCTCGAGGGTTTGGAAGGCCACGATCTCGACGCGCCGCCGTGCCCGCCCGACGTCGCGTTCGAGATCCGCTCGCCGGGCGATCGGCCGCGCAACGTCGCGCACAAGATTTCCGTCTATTTGGCGGCCGGGACGGCGCTCGTCGTCGTCGTGGAGCCGCGCGATCGCACCGTGCACCTGCACGACGCGCGCGGTGAACGCGTGCTGCGCGGCGACGACGTGTTGGCCCACGATGCGCTGCCGGGCTTCGCGCTGGCGCTGCCCGAGCTGTTTGCGGCGGCGGACCCGCCACGCTTCCCGGCGAACACTCCCCGATGATCGCCTCGTCGAAGGACCTCCAGAGTCTCCACGCGCGCTACGTCCTGACCCCGTGGACCCCCTCGGGCGGTCCCCCGCCGCCGGTCATCGTCCGCGCCGAGGGCATCTATCTCTTCGACGCTGAGGGCAAGCGCTACGCGGACCTGACCGCGGGGCTGATCGCGGTCAACCTCGGCCACGGGTATCCCTCGGTCGTGCAGGCGATGCACGAGCAAGTCGATCGGCTGTGCTTCAGCCCGCCGAGTTGGTTCAACGACAAGCGTGCCGAGCTGGGTGAGGCGCTCAGCGCGATCGCGCCGTGGGGCGGCGAAGGCTGCCGCGCGTTCTTCACCGTCGGCGGGGCCGATGCGAACGAGGACGCGGTGAAATTCGCGCGCACGCTGACCGGGCGCTCGAAGGTGTTCAGCGCATACCGCTCGTTCCACGGTTCAGCCGCCGGCGCGGCGACGCTGACCGGCGAAAACCGCCGCTGGCACAACGAGCCGGGCAGCGTAATGACCGGCGTCGTCCACTTCTGGGCGCCGTATCCGTATCGCAGCCCGTTCTTCACCACCGATCCCGCCGAAGAGACGACCCGCGCGCTCGCGCACCTGCGCGACACGATCGAAGCCGAGAACGCCAACAGCATCGCAGCGATCCTGATCGAGAGCGTGGTCGGTTCCAACGGCGTCATCGTCTTCCCGCCGGGATACTTGGCCGGCGTGCGCGCGTTGTGCGACGAGTTCGGAATCCTCATGATCCTCGACGAGGTGATGACGGGCTTCGGGCGCACCGGTGCCGCCTTCGGTGCCGAGACGTTCGGCGTCGTCCCGGACATGATCACCTTCGCAAAGGGCGTGACGTCGGGGTACATCCCGCTGGGCGGCGTCCTCGTGCGTGAGTCGTTGGCGAAGGCGTTCGACGCGCGGCCGGTCCCGGGCGGCCACACCTATTCCGGCCACCCGCTGGCGATGGCGACGGGTCTGGCAGCGCTGCAAGCCTATCAGCGCGACGGCATCTTCGCGCGCGGCGCCGCGCTCGAGGGCAAACTGCGCACGCGGCTCGAGAAGCTGCGCGAGAAGCACGAGATCGTCGGCGACGTGCGCGGCGTCGGCGCGTTCTTCGCGCTCGAGTTCGTCAGCGACCGCGCGAAGCGCACCCCGCTCGTGCCGTGGCAGGGCAAGAACGCCGGCATCATGCCGACGCTCTTCGCCGGCCTCGCCAAGCGCGGCGTCTTCGCCTGGGGCCGCTACGACGTCATGCACATCGGCCCGCCGCTCATCATCGAAGACGATCAGCTCGACGAGATCATGGTCGCCCTCGACGCCGCGATCGGCGAACTGGCCGACGCCTACGCCAAGACGAAGACCTAGCGAAGCAATTCGCGCAGGCGGAGCGTGATCGTGCGCTTCGGCTGCGTCGCGGTGTCGGCGAGCGTGTAGGTATGCTGTGATGCGATCGGGCCCGCGTCGAGCGCCTCGAGGTCGGCGCCGGAGTAGTGCCGTGCCGCCGCACCGTCGACGGCGACGATGCGGTCGCCCTTCGTGATGCCGGCATCTGCCGCCGGCGAGTGTGGGAGGACGAACCAGACGGTGAACGTGCCGTCGGGGTTCTTGTCGGCGAAGAATCCCGTGCGGTTGAACGCACGATAGGTCGGGTGCGGGATCGGCTGCAGCGTCATGCGGTGGGTGCCGTAGTCGAGCGTCATCACGTAGCGGTCGAGAAGGTCTTCGCTGAGGATCGCCGCTTCGACGGTGGTCGATTCAGAGCCGCGTGCGACGGGGCCGTAGTACTCGACGACCTCGCGGTGCGGTGCGAAACCGTCGAGCGCGATCTCGGCGCGGCTGATGCGCTCCTCATCGATGTGAAGGCCGCGTGCGAGCTGCGTTGCGAGGCCGGTGCCGCGCGCCCAGTGGTCTTCGACGATCGTGTAGCCGGCGTTGCCGGTGTCGACCATGCACGGTCCGGGGTGGCCGTCGACCGCGCACGGCACCAGCGGCGCGTCTTCCGAGAACGTGATCGGCAGCGATACGCCGCGAGGTGCGGGACGCGGTCGCGAGAGCGGACGAAGCGTCATCGTTCGGGTCGTCGGATCGAACGTCACGGCGAAGCGTTCGAACAGCTCGAGCCCGAGCCAACCGGCTTTCGGGGGACGCGGCCCGCGTTCGAGTCGTCGGAAGCCGTAGGGGACGACCTTCGCCACTTGGCCAGCGATGACGGCGTCGCCGAGACGAATGGTGGCGACGCGCGCAAAGCCGACGGTGCGAATCGCGGTTCCCGCGCCGGTGCTGTGTGCGCTGCCGCGTGAGGCGACGCCCAGCCGCGCCGCGGTTTGTGCGGTGAGGATCAGGTGGCCGCCGGCGTCGACGACGAACGGAAACGGGCCACGACCGTCGATCCACGCCTGCACGATCGGTTTCTCGCCGTCGAGGATGTAGTGGACGCGTGTGAATGCCGCGTCATGCAGCATGCGCACGTCATCGGGCGCTGCAGGCTGCGCGAACGCGCCGGTGCCCGGCGGCGGCATCGCGGCGATCGTGTGCGCCGTCCACGTCTCGACGTCGTCGTCTTCCGGATCGTCGATCTCGGTCACGAACGGGAACGCGATGCCTGCGACCGTGCGCCAGTCGGAATAGCGGTCGATCTCCGTGTTTTCATTGTGCCGCATGACGGCGCGGTCGAGCAGGCCGCTCGCGTGGTCGACCCACAGCGTGACTGGCGCCCCGTCCCGCGGCCGCAGCGCGACGACGTCGAAGAGCCTGCCGCGTTCCACCCGGGTACGCTGCGCGAGCACGTGCGCGCCGCCCAAGCGCGGCGCACACCACGCTCGCCGGGTGAGCCACGCCTGCGAGACCGCCAGCGCATGGGCGTCGGGCGCGTCGAGTTCGTGCGCGGCGCCGGAGCGGTCGCGCGCCCACATCGTCCGACCGTCGAAACCGTCGCCTTCGGCCAGTGACGCGCTGCGTGCGTGTTCCACCCAGCGCCCGGTCTGCACGTCGAGCACCTGGTCGAACGACCACGTCATGCCGTCGGCACGACGCACGCCGCTGACGTGCAGGGCCGCGACGTGTTGCCAGCTAGCGCAGCCCGTGACCGCGCGCGTGGCGGCAAAGGGATCGTCGGCCGCGCTTGCGCGCGCCGCGCCGGGTGACCCGGTCGCAAATACGAGCGCGACGGCAAGAACGGCGAGACGCATGACGCCAGCATACCGCCGTGGCGATGGGCGCGGCTAGGACGGATCGGCGGTGGTAGAACGCATCGGGCGGCCCGTCCTTGCGCGCGGACGGTGCTCGGCCGGCGTGGTGCCGAGCACGCGGCGGAAGGCGCGCGTGAGGTGGCTTTGGTCGCAGAAGCCGGTGTCGACGGCAATGTCGGCCAGCGGTCGCTGCGTGTGCTCGATCAGCGTCCGCGCGCGATCGACGCGCGCCGCTCGCAGTTCGTCGCCGACGCCGTGTCCGGTGGCGCGGCGAAAGGCGCGACCGAGGTAGGCCGGCTCGACACCGACCAGCGCCGCCAACTCGCGCAGCGACCAGGTCGTGCGCGGGTCCTCACGGAGGGCGTCGCACACCTGCGCGACCCAGCGCGGCGCCCCGCGCCCGCCCGGGTCCGCAGTGCGCTGCACGGCCGCGAGCAGCTCGAGGACGATCCCCTCGGCCGTGAGGCTCGACCACGGATCGGCACGCACGATCTCGCCGGCGAGTCGCGCTCCCAGCGAGCGCAGCTCCGCCCCGCGCACCGCGTACCCGCGCTCGCCGACGGAGCGTGCGAACGCGTCGGTGCCGGGCAGCTCAACGCTGACGTAGAGGCCCCCGCGCCGCGGGTACGTGCCGCGGTGCGGTTCGTCCGGCGCACGAACGATCGCCACCCCCGGCGCATACATCCGTTCGCTCGCGCCGACGCGCTCCTCGAACGTCCCGCTCAAGAGCACGACGAGTCGCGCGCTGCGATGCTGGTGCACCTCTTCGCGGATCGTGCCGAACCACGCGGTACGCTTCGCGACGTAGCCGCCGGCAGCGAGCGCCTGCGCGTGCAGCGGCTGCGCCGTGCTCATTTAGCGCTGTAGGCTTGCTGCCAGACGACGTGGGTCCAGGCGCCGACCGGCGGATGGGTGATGACCGGTTTGCTGGAGCCGCTCAGCAGCACGCGCACGGTGCGATTCGCGGCCGCATCGTCGAGGTATCCCGGCTTCTGCGTTCCGACGAGCTTCGCGATCTCGCCCATCTGACGGGTCTGGTGGGCGGCGTTCAGCGCGCCGGACGTGTCGGCCGCCATGATGATGCCGACCGCTTCGGCCTGATGGCTGATCGCGTATTGCCAACCGCGCATCGACGCCCGTACGAAGCGAGCCAGCCGGTCGCGCGCGGCGGGGTCGCTGATGCGGCTCTCGGTCGTGTACAGGCCGTCCTCGAGCGTTGCGACGCCTTCGTCTTCGTACTTGAAGACCACCAACTGCGGGGGCGTCATGCCGGCCTCGATCAGCTGCCAGTACTCGTTGTAGGTCATGGTCGAGATGCAGGCGGCTTGCTTCTGTAAGAGCGGATCGACGTTGAAGCCCTGCTTGAGCACGGTGACGCCGTTGGGACCGCCCGTCGTGCTGTAGCCGAGCTTGCTCATCCACGACAAGAACGGGTACTCGTTGCCGGAGAACCACACGCCGAGCGTCTTGCCCTTGAAGTCGGCGGGAGTGCGAATGCCGCTGTCCTTGCGGCAGGTCAGTTCCATCCCGGAGCGCTGGAAGACTTGCGCGATGTTCACTTCCGGCACACCCTTTTCGCGCGCCGAGAGCGCGGCCGGCATCCAATCGACCACCACGTCGGCGCCCCCGCCGGCGAGCACTTGCGAGGGATCGATGTCGGGGCCGCCCGGCTTGATGGTGACGTCGAGCCCGGCGTCCTTGTAGAAGCCCTTCGCTTGGGCGACGTAGTAGCCGGCGAACTGGGCTTGCGTCACCCACTTGAGCTGAAGGGTCAGCTTGTCCGCGGCCTGGGCGCTGCCGCCGAGTACTACGAACGCGAAGAGAACCATGGCCATGATCTTGGTCATCGATGCATGTCTTTCTCAGTGCTGGACTGAAATGCCGGGCGCCAAAAGGTGACGGTCCGTTCGAGCCACGCGATCCCGAAGAACAGCGCCGAGCCGGTGATCGCGGCGAGCAACGCCTCGGCCCAGACGACGTCGAGATCGAGCCGCGCGGCTTCGGTCGAGATGCGGAACCCCATCCCGACCGTCGGCGTTCCGAAGAACTCCGCGACGATCGCGCCGATGAGCGCGAGCGTCGTGTTGAGCTTGAGCGCGTTGAAGATGAACGGGAGCGCGGCCGGAAGCCGCAACTTCTCCAACGTCTGGCGTCCGCTCGCAGTGTACGACCGCATCAGATCGCGCTCCATCGTCGCCGGTGCTTCGAGGCCGGCGACGGTGTTGACGAGCATGGGGAAGAACGTCATGACCGCCGCCACGGCCGCCTTGGACTCCCAGTCGAAGCCGAACCACATCACCATGATCGGAGCGATGCCGACGATCGGCAACGCACCGGTCAGCGAGGCGACCGGCAAGACGCCGCGCCGCAGGAACGGCGAGGCGTCGACGAGGAGGGCGACGATGAAACCGGCCGCCGAACCGATCGCAAACCCGGGCAGCATCGATCGCACGACCGTCTGCATGAAATCGGCACCCAGCGTCGGGAGGTTCTGCGCGAAGGCTGCCGCGATCGCGCTGGGGGCGGGCAGCAAGATGCGCGGGACGTGGAACGCGATGCACGCGACCTCCCACAGCACGAGCACGATGAAGCCGAACGCGAGCGGGGCAACGGCTGCGCGCATATCAGAGGCGTCCGCCGCGCGAACGCACCAGCACGGCGCGCGCCGCATCCGTGGCGGCGACCGCGGCGACGGCGAGCAGCGATGCCATCGCGAGTGCCGCCCAGAGCTGGAGCGTTTGCCCGTAGTACGACGCGCCCAGCAGCCGGGCACCCAGACCCGCTTGCGCGCCCGTCGGCAACTCGGCGACGATCGCCCCGACGACTGCGAGGCTTGCCGCAATCTTCAGGCCGGGAAACAAGAACGCCATCGACGCCGGCCAGCGCAACCGCGCGAACACCTCCCAGCTGTTCGCGCTATAGGTGCGCAGCAGGTCGAGCTGGATGCGCTCCGGCGAGCGCAGGCCGGCCACCATCGAGGTGACGATCGGGAAGAAACTCAGCCACGCGGCGATCAGCGCCTTGGGCACCAGGCCCGTCAGGCCGACGTTCCCCAACACGACCACGACCATCGGCGCGACCGCCAGCGCGGGGACGGTCTGGCTGGCGATGATCCACGGCATGATGGAACGGTCGAAGATGCGCACGTTGACGATGCCGATGGCGAGCGCGATGCCGAGCACGAACGCCAGCGCGAGGCCGACGAGCGCGCTCGAGGCGGTGACCGCCGCATGGTAGATGAGGCTGCGCGGTGAGGTGACGGGCTGCAGGATGCCGGCCAGCAGGGCGGCCGCGACTTGATGCGGCGCCGGAACGAGCGGCCGATCCAGCGCCATCGCGGCGCCGATGAGGGTGACCGGGGTGGCGGCCGGGGCCGCCAACGCCCGCGCTTGCGGCAGATCGACGATGATCGCCGCCACGTACCACACGACCAGCAGGCCGCAGACGACGACGAGCACCGGCAGCGTGCGCCGCAAAACCTCACCCATGCGAGGTTCCGGCATGGAGCGCGCGCCGCACGCGGCTGCTGATCGCACCGAAGGCGGCCGTTTCGCGGATCTCCAGCGGCCGTGGCGAGTCCAAGTCGCAGTCGATCACCTCGACGATGCGCCCGGGTCGCGGCGACATGACGACGATGCGGGTCGACAGATAGACGGCTTCGGGGATCGAGTGCGTCACGAACACGATCGTCATGCCGGTCCTGCGCCACAGCTCGTGCAGGTGGAGGTTCAGCCCGTCGCGTGTGATCTCGTCGAGTGCCCCGAACGGTTCATCCATCAGCAGCAGCGAGGGAGAGAAGCTCAGCGCGCGCGCGATCGACACGCGTTGCTGCATGCCGCCGGAGAGTTGCCAGGGGAACCGTCGGGCGACGTCGGCCAAGCCGACCAGTTGCAGGTTGCTGCGTGCCCGCTCGCGCCGCTCGGCGCGCGGCACATCCATGATCTCGAGCGGCAGCATGACGTTCCGCTCGACGTTCCGCCACGGATAGAGCGCCGGTGCCTGAAAGACGTATCCGTAGGCGCGCTGCCGGCGCGCCAGCTCGGGGGTCATCCCGTTCACCAGCAGCGTCCCGCCGGTCGGGCGTTCCAGATCGGCGATGGCGCGCAGCAGCGTGGTCTTCCCGCACCCGGACGGACCGATGAGCGAGACGAACTCGCCGCGCTGGATCGTCAGGTCGACGCCTTCGAGCGCGCGCGTGACCTCGGCACCCGTGCCGAACGTCAACGAGAGCCCGTCGGCGAGCACCGCGAGGGGATCCAGCTTAGGCTTCCACCAAGCCGTCGTACGATTCCGGACGACGGTCGCGGTAGAACTGCCAGGTGTTGCGGACCTCTTCGATCAGCGCGCGGTCCATGTCGCCGATCACGATTTCATCCTGGTCGCGCGTTCCGATTGCGACGAACTGGCCGCGCGGATCGACCAGATACGACTGCCCGTAGAACTCGCCCATGTTCCAGGGCGTCTCCCAGCCGACGCGGTTGATCGCACCGACGTAGTAGCCGTTGGCGACCGCGTGCGCGGGCTGCTCGAGCTTCCAGAGATACTCGGAGAGCCCGGCGACGGTCGCCGACGGGTTGAAGACGATCTCGGCGCCGTTGAGGCCGAGCAGGCGCGCACCTTCGGGGAAGTGGCGGTCGTAGCAGATGTAGACGCCGATCTGCGCGTATTTCGTTCGGAACGTCGGGTAGCCGCTGTTGCCGGGACGGAAGTAGTATTTCTCCCAGAAGCCGCACGGCGAGGGACCGGCGGCGACCTGCGGGATGTGGTGCTTGCGGTAGATCCCGAGCACGCTGCCGTCGGCGTCGATGACGACCGCGGTGTTGTAGTAGACGCCGCTGATCGTGCGCTCGTAGAGCGGCACGACCAGCGCGATGTCGAGCTCGCGCGCGAGGTCTTGCATCAGGCACGTCGTCGGCCCGTCGGGGACGTGCTCGGTGGCCTCGTACCACTTGGGGTTCTGCTCGGTGCAGAAATACGGCCCGTAGAAGAGCTCCTGCAGGCACACGATCTGCGCGCCACGCCCGGCGGCCTCGCGGATCATGCGCACGTGCTTCTCGATCGCGGCCTGCTTGTGCACCGCGACCGGCATCGCCCCGTCGGTGTCGTGGTGCGCCTGGATCAGGCCGATCTTCACGATGTCGCTCACTCGAGTACGTCCTTACTATAACTGTACGGGGCGGAAGGGGGCCGATTTCTGGTGCTTGCCGTCGCCGGAGGCGCCCAAAAATTTGCCGTCGTCGACGATCTTCTTGCCGCGCAGGAAGACCTGGCGCGGGCCGCCGGTGACGTGCATCCCCTCGAAGATGTTGTTGTCCACCCGCATGTGGTGCGTCTTGGCCGAGATCGTCCGCTCGCTGTTCGGGTCCCAGATGACGATGTCGGCGTCGCTGCCGACCGCGATCGTCCCCTTGCGCGGGAACAGGCCGAACAGCTTGGCCGGGTTGGTGGAGGCCAGCGCGACGAACTGGTTGAGCCCGATGACGCCCTTGTTGACGCCGTGCTCGAACAGGATCGAGACGCGGTCCTCGATCGTCGGCGCGCCGTTGGGGATCTTGGAGAAGTCGTTCTTCCCCAGTTCCTTCTGGCCGCAGTTGTTGAACGAGCAGTGGTCGGAACCGAACGCGTGCAGCTCGCCGTTCTTGAGCTTCTTGATCAGCACTTGCTGGTCGTGCTTCTCGCGCAGCGGCGGCGACATCACGTAGTTGGCGCCGGCGAAGTCGGGCCGGTCGTAGTCGCTCACGTCGCACACGAGATACTGCGGGCAGGTCTCGCCATAGATCGGCAGGCCGCGCTTGCGCCCGTCGCTGATCGCGTCGGCCGCCATCGCGCTCGACACGTGGACGACGTAGAGCGGCGCGCCCGCCACTTCGGCCAGCCGGATCGCGCGCGAGGTGGCCTCGCTCTCGAGTTCGACCGGGCGGGTGAGCGCGTGGTACTTGGGCGCGGTCTCGCCCTTCGCCAGTGCCTCCTTGACCGTCACCTCGATGACGTCGCCGTTCTCGGCGTGTACTTGCACCAGGCCGCCGTAGGTGGCGGCGGCGCGCAGCACCTTGTAGATCGTCTCGTCGTCCACTTGCAGGACGTGCTTGTAGGCCATGAAGACCTTGAACGAGTTGACGCCCTCGCGCGCGATCATCTGCGGGATCTCTTCGATCGTCTCGGGACGGCCGTCGGCGATCGTGAGGTGGAACGCGTAGTCGATCGCGGCCTTGCCGTCGGCCTTACCGTGCCAGGTCTTGACCGCGTTGGCGAGCGAGTCGCCTTTGGTGTGCAGGGCGAAATCGACGATCGTCGTCGTGCCGCCCATCGCGGCACCGACCGTGCCGGTGGCGAAGTCGTCGGCCGTCGTCGTGCCGCCGAAGGGCATGTCCAGGTGCGTGTGCGGATCGATGAAGCCCGGGAAGACGTAGCAGCCCGTGGCGTCGACCGTCTCGTGCCCGCTCGCGGGGAGCGACTGCGCGATGGCGGTGATGACCCCGTTCTCGATGAGGACGTCGGCGGGAAACTTGTCGGTCGCCGTGACGACCGTTCCGCCCCTTACGATGGTACCGATAGCCGTTCTCTCCAGGTGTGGGTGGATGTACCGGCGTCGACGCGCACCATCTCGATGCAGTCGACGACCGGGCACACCATGCTGCACAGGTTACAGCCCACGCAGTGTTCTTCGTCGACGACGGGGGCGAGGCGCGGGTCCTCGGGCCGGTCGATGCACTGGTGCGCCGCGTCTTCGCAGGCGATGTAGCATTTGTTGCAGCGGATACACGTCTCGGGATCGATCCGCGCCACGATCTTGTAGTCGAGGTTGAGGTCGTTCCAGTCGACGATCCGCGGGACGGTCTTGCCGACCAGCTCGGTCACCGCGCCCAGGCCCTTGGCGTCCAGGTAGTTGGAGAGCCCGTCGATCATGTCGCCGACGATGCTGAAGCCGTGGTGCATCGCCGCCGTGCAGACCTGCACGTTGCTCGATCCGAGCAAGAGGAACTCGACCGCGTCGCGCCAGGTCGAGACGCCGCCGATCCCCGAGATCGGGATCTGCACCTGCGCATCGCGCGCGCACGAGGAGACCATGTTGAGCGCGATCGGCTTGACCGCCGGCCCGCAGTAGCCGCCGTGCGAGGAGAGGCCGTCGACGTGCGGGATCGGCTGCCAGGTGTCGACGTCGACGCCGATGATGCTGTTGATCGTGTTGATCATGCTGATCGCGTCGGCGCCGCCGCGTTTGGCGGCGCGCGCGGCGTAGCGCACGTCGGTGATGTTGGGGGTCAGCTTGACGATGACCGGGACGTGCGCGGCCTCTTTGGCCCAGCGGGTCACCATCTCGATCAGTTCGGGGTCCTGCCCGACCGCGGCGCCTTGGCCGCGCTCCGACATCCCGTGCGGACAGCCGAAGTTCAGCTCGAAGCCGTCGACCGCGACCTCTTCGCAGCGACGGATCAGCTCGTGCCAGCTCTCGCGCGTACACTCGGTCATCAGCGAGGCAACGATCGCGCGGTCGGGATAGGCCGCTTTGCACTCGGCGATCTCGCGCAGGTTGACGTCCAGCGGCCGATCGGTGATCAGCTCGATGTTGTTCATCGCGGCCATCTTGTACGTGCCGATGTCGTAGCCGCCGAAGCGCGAGGTGACGTTGACGATCGGCTCGAGCGCGAGCGTCTTCCACACCGCGCCGCCCCAGCCGGCGGCGAACGCGCGCATCACCTGATAGCCGGAGTTGGTCGGCGGCGCCGAGGCGAGCCAGAACGGGTTCGGGGTCACGATCCCCGCCAGGTTGGAGGTCAGGTCAGCCATCAGAGCTCCTCGCGCAGCACGGCGTCGATCGCCCGCGCTGCGTCTTTCCCGCGCTGCGCGGCCTCGACGACCATCGCATCGGTGCCGCCGGGGCGGAACATCACATCGCCGGCCGCCCACACCTTGGGGTTGCTGGTGCGCATGGTCGCGTCGACCGCGGCCACGCCGTGTTCGTGGATCACGCCGAACGCGTCCAGCAGTGCGGTCAGTCGCGTCTGCCCGATCGCCAAGATCACCGCGTCGACCGGGACGATCCGCTCGGTCCCCGCCAGCGGTCGCGCCGAATCGTCGGGCGCGGTGTCGATCACTTCGAGTCCGGTGACGATGCCGTCCGTCGTGACGACGCGCGTGGGCAGCGTGCGCGGGCGGAACTCGACGCCTTCGACTTTCGCGAACTCGATTTCGAAATCATAGGCGGTCATGCGGCTCGCGCCGCGGCGATAGTACATCGTCACCGAGGAAGCGCCCAGGCGCGTCGAGCAGGTCGCCGCGTCGATCGCGGTGTTGCCGCCGCCGATGATCGCGATGCGATCGCCGAACGGATCGACCGTGCCGCCGGTCTTCGCCAAGCGGATGAAGTCGAGCGCATCCCACACGCCCTCGACGTCCTCGCCTTCGATCCCCAGATCCGGCACATCGCCCATCCCGCACGCGATCACGACCGCGTCGTAGCCGCCGAGCAGCTCGTCGACGCCGATCCCCTCGCCGACCGCCACGCCGGTGCGAATCTCGACGCCCAGCGCGCGCACCTGTTCGGCCTCCCACAGCGGAATCTCGGCCGGCAACCGGAACGGGACGATGCCGTAGGTGTCCAGCCCCCCCGGCGCCTCGTCTTTTTCGAAGATGGTGACGGTGTGGCCGAGCCGCGCGAGGTCGCGCGCGGCGGAGAGGCCGGCCGGACCGCTGCCGACGATGGCGACCGACTTGCCGGTCGGCACACCGGGCTGGAACAGGGCGACGTTCTCCGCGATCGCCCAATCGGTGGAGTAGCGCTGCAAGTCGCCGATCCGGATCGGGTTCTCGTCGGCGTGATAGACGCAGGCGCCCTCGCAGAGCTGACTGGTGGGGCAGACCCGGGCACAGCTGGCGCCGACCGGGTTGGCCTCCATGATCGTGCGGGCGCTGCCCAACAGATCGCCGGTGGCGATGCGGCCGATGAAGCGCGGAATGTCGATCCCCGTCGGGCACGCGCGAATGCAGGGCGCGTCGTAGCAGCGCAAGCAGCGGTTGGCCTCGATCTGTACGTCGAGGGCCGAAAGGTGCTTGGCGATCGGCGGGCCGAGTCGCACGGGGGGAAAAGCCACAGGACCTCCGTCCGCAAACGGTTCGCGGTTCGCGTTCATTCACGGTCCTCGGTAGGCGCTCCCGGTTGTGGCCCCGTAGGGGCGATCCATGCGAGCCGTTCGAGTCCATGCGATCTCCCGCGAGGAGGGTCCGCAGCAGTTCCGCGTCGACGACGTCGACGATCCCACGCCCCGTCCGGGCGAGGCACTGGTGAAGATCTCACGGGCGGCATTCAACCGACGTGACGTGTTCATCAGCCAAGGCCTTTATCCGAATATCCAATTGCCGTGCATCCTCGGCTCCGACGGATGCGGCACGGTGGTGAGCTACGGGGAGGACGCGAGCGGGCCGCCGGTGGGGACGCGCGTCGTCATCGACCCGACGCTGAACTGGGGCCCGGACGAACGCATCTGGCGCCGCGATGCGCAGGTGCTGGGAATGCCGCACCCGGGCACGATGGCCGAGTACCTCGCGGTCCCGGCGGGGAACGTGCACCCGGCGCCGGCCTCGCTCAGCGACGACGAAGCCGCCGCGATGCCGCTGGGCGGCGTGACCGCCTATCGCGCGCTGGTCGTGCGCGGCGGCTGCACGAAGGACGACGTCGTCCTGATCCCCGGCATCGGCGGCGGCGTGCAGACCTTCGTGCTGCAATTCGCCAAGCGCATCGGCGCCAAGACGATCGTCACCTCGTCGAGCGACGACAAGCTCGCGCGCGCGAAAGCACTCGGTGCCGATGTCTGCATCAACTACAAGACTTCGGAGCGCTGGGACAAGGAGGTCGCCGCGGTCGACGGCGGACCCTCGCTGATCGTCGACTCGGTCGGCGGCGAGACGTTCGCCAAGGCGCTCAACGTCGCGCGCTACGGTGCGCGGGTCGTGATGTACGGCGGCACCACCGGCGATGCGAAGGTGCGGCCGTTCTCGATCTTCTGGAAACAGCTCGACGTGCTGGGCTCGTCGATGGGCTCGCCGGCGGATTTCGCCGCGATGCTGGCGTGTTTCGACGGTTCGCTCAAACCGACCGTCGATTCGACCTTCGCGCTGGACGACATCGTCGCGGCAGCGCACAAGGTCGAGTCGGGCGATCAGTTCGGCAAGGTCGTCGTCGCGGTCGCCTAGCGGTTAGGAGTCGCTGCCGTCGTCGTCCGGCGCGAACGGCACGTCGGCGGCGGACGGCGGTCGCGCGCCGCCGGGACCACCCGGCCCGGCCGGTCCACGGTGCATGCGGCCGAAAGCGGGAGGACGCCGCAGTTCGGGATGGTCGAGCAGCGCGAGGTCCCGCACCGCGGCGCCGAGCGCGCCGGCCACGTGGTGCTGGCGCATCGCCGTCCGTACGTCCCCGCTGAACTCGGCCTTCTGCGCGGACTGCTCGGCCGCGAACGCCGCGTCGGCGAGCGCGTGTGCTTCCGGCGTGTTCTCGACCTTGAGCAACCGGCCGACTTCGGCGAGGCTGACGCCGCGCATATCCCCGCGGCGACGTCCACGATGGCCGCCGCGACCGCCACCCCAGCCGCCGTGCGGGCCGTCGGGGGCGACCATCGGGTGGGGACCGTCGGCTGCGACCTGCGGCGCGCGCGGTGCCGCTGAGGGCGGGGCGGGCAGGTCGCGTGGGGTCGGGAACGGGTGATCGGCCAGCGCGACGCGCGCCAGGTCCGCAGCGAGCCGTGCCTCTGCGCCGGCGCCGGCCACATCGTTGCGGCCCAGGCGCGCGAGCGCGCTGCGGTAGTGGTCGCGCGCGACGTCGAGGTAGTGGCCCGACGCGCCGAACGCCTCGGCGATCCCGAGCGTCCGGTACGCCATCATGAGCGGCATGCGTGCGTCGGGGACGCGCATCGGGTGGGCGGTCGTCGGCGGCGCCAGGGTCTGGGCGGACGCCGCGAGCGGGCCCGCGACGAGCGCGGCGGTAAGCAGCGTGGAGAGCGAGAGCGAACGCATGACGCCCTCATTGCAAAGCACGTCGCTGAACGCCATCTGGGAAGAAGCTGCGTTTCAGCCGACCAGCGTGTAGGACTCCAGCCGCTGGACGGTTCCGTAGCCGAGCTCGGCGCGAATGACGTCGGCGCCCAGATTCTCGTCGAGCTTGGAGAGGTCGGGGTCGAGCAGGGCCTGCTCTTCGGGGGTCGGCGGCCGGTCGACCGCCCCGACCGCGACCCGCCCTTCGCGCTCGAGCGCGATCAGGTAGGCCAGCACCTGGCGCCCGGCGGCCGGCCACAGCCGGTGATCGACTTGCGCGTAGATGCGCGCCACCAGTGCCGGAATCGTCGCCGGCCCCTCGAGCAGCGCGTCGAGGATCTGCATCTCGCGCAACTCGCGGTGCGCGATGTACCCCTCGAGCTTGACGCGCACCGCGCGCACCTCGGGACCGTGGCCGCCATAGAGCGCGCTCGCGTCGCCGTAGCGGTCGCGCAGCAGGTGCAGCGAACGCTGGTAGTCGCGCATGTCGCCGCCCGGCGGCGCGACGACGACGGTGCCGGTTCCGATGACGACGTCGCCGGTGAACAGCGCGCGCTCGTCTTCGAGGAAGAAGACGACGTGATCGCGCGCGTGACCGGGCGTGTACACGACGGTGAACGCGGTCTCGTCGAAGAGCAGCCGTTCGTCCGCGTCGAGCGCGCGGTCGTGCGGAAAACGCGCGTCCGGATGCGCCCACACCGGCGCGCCGGTCGCCGCCGCCAGCGGTGCGGCCCCCGGATAGTGGTCGGGATGGCCGTGCGTCACCAGGATCGCCGCGTAGCGCGCGTTGCGTTCGCGCGCCAAGGCGAGGAACGCATCGCATTGCGCGTCGTCGACCGGTCCGGGATCGATCGCGACCAGCGTGCCGGGGCCGACGTGCACGGCGTAGCCGTTGGTGCCGTCGAGCGTCATCGGCGAGGGGTTGTTGCAGCGCAGGCGCATCACGCGCGGGCTGAGCGTTACCATGCGTTCTCGAGCTCCCGAGGAATGGAGAAAGCGCGATCGGCGCCGACTTCCGGCATCACCGCGGCGACGTCTTTGCTGGCCGCGAACGCGAGCAGCGCGTCGACCGTGCGGTACGGAGCGATCCGTTCGAGGTGTTTGATGGTCGGAAAGATCAGCTCGATCTCGCCGCGCGCGTGCGCGTCGAGCGCATCCTGCGGACGGTACCAGGCGCCGTCGTAGACCTCGGCGGCGTCGGCTTCGGCGATCTGCCCCTCGGGAACACGTGCGACGAAGAAGCGCGCGTCGAAGCGGCGCGGGGCGAGTTCGTCCTTCGGCGTGATCCAGCGCGAGAAGTACCGCAACTGGCCGGCGTCGAGTGCGACGTCCAGCCGGCCGAGGACGCCGGCGAAGTCGAGTTCGCCGGCTTGCAGCGCGCGCCGCGCGGCGACCAGCGCATCGGCCGCCAGCGGGCGGTCGGCGAACAGCAGGCCGACTTCCTCGAATGTTTCGCGCGCGGCGGTGACGACGTAGGCCGGATCGACGGCGCCCGCCGAGCCGCGCAGACGGGCGACCAGGCCGCGATCCTGCGGGTCGACTGCACCGCCCGGAAAGACGTAACGGTCGGGCAAGAACGTGGCTTTCGCGTGGCGGCGCACCATGAACACGGCCGGTCCGTCGGGTCCCTCACGGGCCACGATCACGGTCGCCGCGTCACGAATCTCGTTGCTGGTGCTCGCCACCCGGGGGGCGTTCGCCTTCGGCGTGCCGCGCCATGCGCGGCAGGCCGTTCGCCTCGGTGCCCCGGAGTAGGGGCGATGCGCTGCGCCATCGGAGCCGACGATACGGGACCGTTGACCGATGCTCTCCTCGCCGAGCTCGAGCGGCGCGGTGCGGCAGTCGCGCGCTATGGCGCGCTGCGCGACGGCTCGACCCACTGGGCGCAAACCGGCCGCGCGGTCGGTGCCGCGGTCGCCGGCGGCGAGGCGGACCTAGGGATCGTCTGCTGCTGGACCGGCACCGGGATCGCGATCGCGGCCAACAAGGTACCGGGCGTGCGTGCGGCGCTGTGCGGCGATGCCCCACCGCCGAGGGTGCGCGGCGCTGGAACGACGCGAACGTCTTGGCGCTGAGCATGCGCGCGACGAGCCCGGCGGTGGGGTTGGAGATCCTCGAGGCGTTCGTGCGCACCGCGGTGAGCGACGAGCCATCCGATCGCCGGGAGATCGCCGCCGTGGAGCCCGCGTGACGCATGGAAAAGGCCACGCCTTCCAGCGTGGCCTTTTGCGTTCGGGGTGGTGCCGCAGCTACCGTTGCTGCGACATCGTCTTCTTCGGTGGATCCTCGGTCATCGTGGTGATGCCGCCCTCCTGCGATTCGGACGTCGTTCTGCGCAAAATGTTTCGGTGTCGCGTTTCATCGGCACCGCCGCGGCGCGCAATCAGCCGGTCGGTGCCTGGTGCCCGGGTGGATCTTGCGACGTCAAGCCGCCCTCCCGTGTCCTTGGTGCGAACAGTGCCTCGAGGTTCGCGTATCGTACACCTGGGCACCGCTGCGGTCAACCCCCGTTTTGCGCGATTGCGAAGCATGTGCAGAAACGGTGGACACGTGTGGAGAGCGCAGAGGCGAACCGTTGCATGCCGCAAAGAGGACGAGCGGTGACCACCCGTACCGCGCGTGTGCTGCGGCGAATGGAAGCGATCGGCATTCTGCTCGGTTCGTTCGTGCTCGCGGCGCTCGTCGTCTCGCATCGCCCGTTGGTCGAGCACATCTTGCATCGCCTGGGTCCGTTGGCTATGCCGATCGCGATCATCGTGTTCGCGATCGTCGCCTCGGCGCCGTTTTCGGTCACCGACGCGCTCGCGATCATGAACGGCGTGTTGTTCGGACCGCTGTGGGGCTCGATCATCAACGCGATCGGCTTGGTGCTCGCGGCGATGATCGGGTACTGGGTCGCGCTGCGCACGTCGGCGGCGTTCGACGTGAAGGGGCAGGTCGAACGACTACCCAGCTGGGCGCGTCATTTCCAAATCGGTTCGCCGATGTTCCTCATCTGCGTGCGCATCATCCCGGGCTTGGGCGGCACGCTGGCGACGCAGACGGCGGCCGCGCTGCGCGTCCCGATCTTTCGTCAAGTCTACACGATGTGCGCGATCGCGATCCCCGTCTGTACGGTGCTCGCGGTCGGCGGCAACTGGCTCTCCGACTCGATCCAGGCGCACATCGTCGTTCCCGTCCGCGCGTCGATGGAGAGGCATCACATTCACTTCCCACACCGCCAACATCACCCGCTCGCGCCGATCCTCGTGAGCCCTGCGCCGTGAACGTCGATATCGTCGACACCCCCGAGGCGCTCGAGCGCACTTGCCGGCGCATCGCCGCCGCCGAGCGCATCGGCCTGGACACCGAGTTCCACACCGAGCGCACCTACACGCCGCACCTGATGGTCGTGCAGCTGCTCTTCGACGACGGCGTCGCGATCGTCGACCCGCTGGCGCTGCGCGATCTGCGCCCGCTCGTCGACGCGCTCGGCGGCGCGCGCGTCGTCGGTCACGCGCTCTCCTCCGACCTCCGCATCCTGGCCGACGCGTTCGAGACGCTGCCGCGCGCCGCGTACGATACGCAGGTCGCCGCCGCGTTCGCCGGCTACGGCCTCTCGATCTCGTTGCTCGACCTGGTGCGCGAGTTGTGCGGGGTGACGCTGCGCAAATCGCAGACGGTCAGCGATTGGAGCACGCGGCCGTTCACGCCCAAGCAGGTCGAATACCTGGTCGACGACGTCCGCTACCTCTTCGACCTCGAAGACGGGCTGCGCGAACGGTTGCAAAAGCGCGGTCGCGAGAGCTGGGCCGATGAAGAGATGCCCGCGCTGGTCGAACTGTCGACCTACCGCAACGATCCGCGCCGGCTCTACCAGCGCGTCTCGGGGAACGCGCGGCTCAACCGCCGCGAACTGGGTATCCTGACCGAGCTGGCGCTGTTGCGCGACCGCTACGCGCGCGAGCGCAACATCCCCCTCAAGTACGTGATGCCCGACGACGTGATGATCGGTCTGGTACAATTGCGACCCCACTCGGTCGACGAGTTGGCGCAGCTGCGGCGCATCGATGCGGGAATGCGGCGCAATCTCGGCGAGCGGATCGTCGAAGCGGTCGCGCGCGGCGAAGCGCTTCCCGAAGACGAGTTGCCGCCGCGCGCGCCCAAGCCGCTGGGACCGCAGCGCGAGGCGCTCGTCTCGACGATGGCGGTGCTGGTCGGTGCGCTCGCGGCCGACGCCGAACTGCCAACCACGCTGCTGTTGCCGCGGGCCGCGCTCGAACGGATCGCGCGCGAGGCACCGCAGACGCCCGAGGCGCTCGGCGATGCCGTCGACCTCACGCCGTGGCGGCGCGAGCTGGTCATCGCACCGCTGTGGTCGCTCTTGGCAGGTGAGTCGGTGCTGCGCGTGCGCGGCTACCGCGAGAGCGATCCGCGTACAGCACTCGAGGCGATCGAAACAGCCACACCATAGCGGTACGGCAGGCGCTCGGAGGAGCCCGGCGCAAGAAGGTGCAGCTCATGGCTGCGGGCCCGCCCGAGTTGCTCGAGATCCATTTGTTGGGAGAACCGGAGTTCCGGTACGGAGGTCAACCGCTGCGGTTCGGGGCGCCGCAGCGGGCGCTCGAGGTGCTGGCTTTCGTGCTCCTGCATCGTGCTGCGCCCGTCGCGCGCGAGCGGGTGGCGTTTGCGGTGTGGCCGGATTCGCCCGCCGACGAGGCGCGCGCCGATCTGCGCCGCCACCTCTACTATTTGACGACGCGCCTGCTGCCGGCGGGCGTCCCGTGGTTCCTGGGCGATAAGCGCAGCATCGGCTGGAACCCGGTTGCACCGACGTGGTTCGACGTCGGCGCGGTCGAGGACGCGCTCGGCTCGCCGACAACGCACGGCGAGGCAGTCGCGCTCTATCGCGATCACCTCTTGCCACGCCTCGACGCCGAGTGGATCGCGCCCTATCGTGACGGGCTGCGCGAGCGCGTGGTTCGCGCGCTCGACGAACGGCTGACCGACGTGGAGCGCCGCCGTGCGCACGACGCCGTCTTGGCGACCGCGACGCGCATGCTCGCGATCGACCCCTGGAGCGAAGTCGCGATCCGCGCGATCGTGCGCGCCCGCGTCGCGCAGGGCGATCGTGCCGGGGCCGCCGGCGCGTATCGCGCCTTCGTGCGCCGGCTCGACGAGGAGCTGGGCGTCGAGCCGATGCCCGAGACGCAAGCGGCCTATGATGAAGCGGTCGGCGCGGCACCGCTCGCAACGGCCGCCGTGCGCATCGACGTCCCGGTGCGGCTGACCAGCTTCGTCGGTCGCGTCGAGGAGCGGGCCGAGATCGTCGCATTGCTCGACACGCTGCCGATCGTGACCGTCACCGGGCCGGGCGGCGTCGGCAAGACGCGCCTGGTGCAAGAGGTCGCGCGCGCGAGTGCCGGACAATACGCCGGCGGGGTCGCCTTCGTCGATCTCTCGACCGCCACCAACGCATCGCACGTGATGCTCGCGATCGCCGGCGCCCTCGGGGTGCGCGAAGAACACGGCGTCGACATCTTCGACGCCGTTGCGGCCGGGCTGCGCCGGCGCGACACGCTGCTCGTCGTCGACAACTGCGAGTCGGCGCTCGACGCGACGGCGGGGCTCGTCGCCGGGCTCACGATCGCGGTCGCGCGGCTGCGCGTGCTGGCGACCAGCCGCGAGCCGCTGCGCATCGAGGGCGAGCACGTCGTGCGGCTCGATCCGCTTGCGGCCGCCGATGCGGCCACGCTGTTCGTCGACCGCGCACGCGCGGCCGGCCCGCTCGAAACGCAGGTCGATCGTCTGGCGGCGACGGTCGAGCGCATCTGCGAGCGGCTCGACCACCTGCCGCTTGCAATCGAGCTGGCTGCCGCGCAGACGCACGCGATGACGCTCGAGGACATCGCGGCCGGGATCGACGATCGCTTCGCGCTCTTGCGCGGTGGCTGGCGGACGGCCCCGCCGCGCGCACGCACCTTGCGCGCCGCGCTCGACTGGAGCTTCGACCGGCTGACGCGGAAGGAGCAGTCCGCCTTCTCCGCGCTCGGCGTGCTGGAGGGCCACTTCACCCGGCTCACCGCCGACGCGTGCTGCGGTGAAGAGGCGCCGCTCGACGCGCTGGTCGCAAAGTCGTTGTTGCGCGAGGAAGACGGCCGCTACGTGCTGCTGGAGACGCTGGCCGCCTACGCGCTCGAACGGTTGGTGGAAGACCAGGCCGAGACGGACGCGCGCGAGCGGCTGCTGGCGCGCGCCTTGACAATCGCGCGCGAGGGGCAGCGGGCCTTCCAGACCCTGCCGCGGGCGGCTTGGCGGCCGACCTATACGGCTGAATTCGAGAGCATCCGCGCCGCGCTGAGCTGGGCGTTCGCCACGCCGTCCGCGTTGCTGCGCGGGATCGAGCTGGCGGTCGAGATGGACGTGATCTGGTGGGACGCCTCGCGCACGCCCGAGGGCTCACGCTGGGTCGAACGTGCGTTGGCGCTGCTGCCGGCCGACGCGCCACCCGCGCTGCGCGCGCGCTGCTGGCTCGCCGCGGCGTGGCTGTTTCCCGATGGTCCGCCCAAGCTCGAGGCGGCGGAACGCGCGCTCGAGGCGGTCGACGATTTGCCCGACGACGGTGCGCGCGCCCGCGCCTACGTCGCCTTCGCGCAGAGCGCGCAGTACTTCGCCGACCGGCGCGTCGCCAACGCCGACGCGCTGGAACGTGCCGACGCGCTGGCGCATCGCAGCGAGCACGCCTACACGGTGGCGAGCATCGTGCACTATCGCGGCGACATGCTGCAGCGCGGCGGTGACTACGCCGGCGCGATCGCACTCTACGCGGACGCCATCGAGCGCTACCGTGCCTTCGGCGACGAACGTGGCGTCGCGTTCATGCTCGCCAACCTCGCGGAGGGGGCGGTGATGATGGACGATTTGCCCCGCGCGCGCAAACTTGCGGCCGAGGGACTCGAGGCGATGCGGAGTTTGGGCGAACGCCGCTTTGCCGCCCTGCTGCTGGCCAACTGCGCGATGTACGACCTTGCCGTCGGCACCGAGATCGGCCCGGCGCAGCGTCACGCGCTCGAAGGATACGAGATCGCGCGCGAGTGCGCGCTGCCGATGGAGTCGGCGGTGTTCGTCGCGATCTTCGCGGCGCTCGCCGCGCATCAGGGCGATCACGAAGCGGCGGCGCGGCTCTACGGTTGCGCGCGCAAGCTCTACCGCGACGGCGACTATACGCTCGACCACACCGAAGCGCGGATGCTCGAACGGCTCGAGGCGGAGTTGCAGGCGGAAATTCCCGAGCGGCTCGACGCGCTGCGCGCCGAAGGCGCGGCGAGCGATCCGCACGAGCTGGTCATGCGGTCGGCGCGCGCGCCGCGCGTTTAGCCGCTCGTCCCGTCCGGCTGCGCGGCGGGCTCGTCCTGCCGCGCGAGATCGGTGAGGATCTTGCTGCGCCCGCACGTCGAGCAGCCCAGACTGACCGTGTCGCCGGCCGACGAGCGCGAGAAGTGCACCCAGTACTGCCCGAAGATCTCCGCCTTGGCGAGCGGGTGCATGGTGCGGTGGTCGAGCATCCAGTCCTTTGCGACCGCGTACTCGGCGTCGTCCATCATCATCGCTTGCGGGATCTCGATGGACTCGATGCGGCGCTCTTCCTCGTCGCGCTGACGACGGCGGTCTTCGAGCATCGCGGCGACCTCATCGAGGCTGGTGAACTCCTCGAGGTCGACGTCCATCATCTCGTCGTCGGCGCTGGCGACGGCGTGCTCTTCCACGTACGCGGGTGCCTCATCGCCGTCGGCCCGGTCGTACGCCGCTGTCGGATGCTCGGCGACCGCGGTGGTTCCCTCGCCGGTGGGCTGCGCGTCTTGATGTGCCTTGCCACGCTCGAGGCGCTCGATCAGCGCCTTGCGGCGCGCTTCGAGCTGGGCGGCTTCCTTGGCGCGGCGATCCTTGGGGATCCACCAGTCCGGCGCGAGCGCGGCGGCGGCTGCCTCGGCATCGACCTGGGCCCGGGCGCGTGTGGGCGTCGGGCTCGCGACCTGGTCGAACCCAAAGAAACGGCGCAGCCCACGCCACAGGCTCGTGAACATAACGATAGGTGTATCGGCCAAAGCAGCCGATGGCCGTACGGTCCGGCCGGCGAGGCGGGCGTCACATTTCGCGCCCAGCGTGGGCACGAGGCGACGACGGCACAGCATGCAGAGGTCCTCCACCTACGAAAGCGTACGATCGGACCGTCGCCGTACCCGTCGCAGGGCTGCTCCGCACCGGACGTCTACGACGAGAGCGCGTGAAAGAGCCGGTCGACGTCCTCGGGGTCGTAGCTCCGATCGGCTTCCATCTCGCGTGCGCACCACGCGCGCACGCCGTCGAGGTCGACCTCGCGCGGCTTCGCCTTCGCGACCGCGACCGCGGCGTTGAACGCCGTCTCGTCCTTCCACGCCCAATAGTGGAGGAAGCGGTCGCGCACGACGTCGGTCGGGCTCAGGACGTGCAGCAGCTCGTGGGCGCGCCGCTCGGTCCGCCAGCCGCTGACCTCTTCACGCCCGATCGCCAGCGGACCGATCGGAAACTCCAGCGCATACGGCAGCGCCGGGTGTTCGTAGAAGCCCTCGGCAACGCGCGTGTAACCGAGTGTCGCCAGCGCGCGATCGAGCGTGTGGCGCGCCTTGCCGACGTGCAAGATGAAGTCGACGTCGAGTGATTGGTACTCGTGCGGCACGTAGAACGCGGCTGCGCTCCCGCCGCACAACACCGCGGTTTCGCCGGCCTGCGCGAGCGCGGTGCACGCGGCAAACTCGACGTCGATCAGCGACGCGCCGGCGGCGAGCATCAGAGCGGTTTGCCGATGCGGCGTGGCCGCTCGCGATAGTGCGCCGCGCGTTCGCGGATCTCGGGGTAGGCCGCCGCGAGGCGGTCGAGCAGCGCGCGCAGTTCGACCGCGCCGTACCAGCGGCGGTTGAGCAGCACGACCCGCGAGTTGCCGACCAGCCGCGAGACGAGGACGCCGCTGTGCTCGAAGGCGATGACGGCGCGGTGGACGGCGGTCGCGCTGGCATCGATCTGGCGAGCCAGCTCGCGGATGTGCAGACCGTTCTGCGAGAGGGCGAGGCGCGTCAGCATGCGGTCCCGCAGGGCCGAGCCGAACAGGGCCGGGCGAAGGTCGTCGCGCACGCTCGGATTGTTACGTTTGAGGAAACGATTGTCAACGGAGGCGGAACGATTTCCGGGAGCACCGGCTCGCGCTCCCGGCGAAGCCGAGCACCGTGAACACGCAGCATCCGAACAGCTTCGCCGCCCGCGACACGCTCCGGGTCGGGACGAAGGAGTACACGTACTTCCGCCTGGCCGCCCTGGCCGAGCGCGGAGCCGACCTCGCGACGCTGCCGTACTCGCTCAAGATCCTCCTGGAGAACCTGCTCCGGTTCGAGGACGGGCGGTCGGTGGTGGCCGGCGACGTCGAGGCGCTGGCGAGCTGGAAGCCCGGCGCACCGTCGAGCAAAGAGATCGCCTACCGGCCGGCGCGCGTGCTGCTGCAAGACTTCACCGGCGTGCCGTGCGTGGTGGACCTGGCCGCCATGCGCGACGCGATCGCGACCATGGGCGGCGATCCGAAGAAGATCAACCCGCTGCAGCCGGTCGAGCTGGTCATCGACCACTCCGTGCAGGTCGACGCGTGGGCGAGCAAAGACGCCTTCGAGAAGAACGCGCAGCTCGAGTTCGATCGCAACCGCGAGCGCTACGCCTTCCTCAAGTGGGGCCAGGCCTCGCTCGACGGCTTCCGCGCCGTGCCGCCCGACACCGGGATCGTGCATCAGGTCAACATCGAATATCTCGCGCGCGTTATCTTCGGCGCGGGCGGCGGCGGCACGCCGCACCCCGAGGGCACGCCGCTCGCGTTTCCGGACACCGTCGTCGGCACCGACTCGCACACGACGATGGCCAACGGCCTGGGCGTGCTGGCGTGGGGCGTCGGTGGTATCGAAGCGGAAGCCGCGATGCTCGGCCAGCCGGTCACGATGCTGATCCCCGACGTCGTCGGCTTCAAGGTCACCGGCAAGTTGAGGGAAGGCGTCACGGCGACCGACCTCGCGCTGCAAGTGACGCAGATGCTGCGCAAGAAGGGCGTCGTCGGCAAGTTCGTCGAGTTCTACGGCGCCGGGCTCTCCTCGCTGCCGGTCGCCGATCGCACCGTCATCGGCAACATGTCGCCGGAGTACGGCTCGACCGTCGCGATCTTCCCCGTCGACGCGCTCACGCTCGAGTATCTGCGCCTGACCGGGCGTTCGGCCGAGCAGATCGCGCTGGTCGAAGCGTACGCCAAGGCGCAAGGGATGTTCCGCACCGACGCTTCGCCCGAGCCGCGTTTCACCGATACGCTCGC
>Ga0181531_10000309_pt1 | contig 34322 bp, 58 predicted proteins | sample PEATcosm2014_Bin_38_FD_119743 | JGI IMG/M metagenome (GOLD analysis project Ga0181531, IMG submission 119743) | Peatland microbial communities from MTU Mesocosm Facility, Houghton, MI, USA - PEATcosm2014_Bin11_10_metaG | ecosystem: Environmental > Terrestrial > Soil > Wetlands > Peat | place...
CGATCGTTGCGACGTTCGTGCCGTCGTCATCGAGCGCGGTGAGACCCAACGGGTCTTTTCCGCCGTTACCAGTACCATCCGAATAAAAGATGGTGCCCAAATCGTCCGCCATATCTTCCGTGTCCGACTGGATGGTGAGCTTCATGAGGTCGAGGACCTTGTCCTCGGTGTCAGCCACAGAAAGTTCGTCGCCAGGCAATGCACAGGTGATCTGGTAGAACGACGGGGTGAACTCCATGAACTGCCGATTGTTGGTCGGCGCAGTGGAGAAGGTATCGAAGCCACGGAAGGACGTGCCCGTCGTGTTCTTCGAGATCTTCACTGGGACGCGCAACGTGCGGCCGTTCCATTCCTTGCCAGCTCGCACAATGCGCTGGAAGAGAACGTTGGAGCGAAGGATCGTGTCGACGACGTAAGGCAGATATTCGGTCTGCACCGTCGTCTGGATCCGTTGTCCGTATAATTCAGCCATAAAATTGGTGAAGTTAATTTATTTTGTTTGCGACTTTTGGTGCTACCACGGACGCTTCTTTTTGAAGTCTTCCGAGGTTTTGAAGGGCTTGGCGCCTGGGTCTGCGCCTTTGTCGTTCGCAACGCTCGCACCTGCGAGTTTTTTGCGATCCTTATCGACATTGTCCTTCGGGGCTGCGGCTTCGAGCGTAGGGCGCAGGATGCGCCATGCCGCTTTATAATTCCACCGCCCTTTCGTGTCGATAAGCTCGTTTTCGAGGGCAACTTTCAAGAGAGCTTCAGGTTCGATCTTGATCGCTTTCGGATTCAGCGTTTTGTCCGCTTGGATCGAGGCGATTTCGGAGAAGAGATAATCAGTCGCTTCTTTCTGAGCTTGCTCGGTTTGCTGGGCGTTTTCCTGCAATTTCGTTATTACGCCTTCGCCGCTCTTCGAGGTTCGCTCTTCGATAAACGTCTGAAAATCTTTCCACTGCTCCTGATTCCCGCCAAACCATTTCGGGGGTTTTTCAGCATCGACATTGGGCTTGCGGCCCGCTGCGATTTCTGCCCGAACTGCAGCTAAATCCGCTTGGTGCTTTTTTTCTACTTCCGAGAGGCGAGATTCGACCTGCCTTTGGATGTAGGATTGCACTTCGGGATCTTCGTTGAATGGCTTCGGCTTGGTCTCGGGCGCACCGCCCGCACCTTTATCGTCGCCATTGTCGGGAGTTTTCTTTTCGGTTTGATCTCCTGCACCAGAGCCTTCCTTACTCTTATTGAGATCCTCGAGGGTTTGTCCCTCGCGTTTGAATTCGATATGCTCGTTCATAGTTTTAGTGTTGCGAAGACATTTGTTTAGGATGCACGTTGTCTACGAGCCGTGCTGCATATTTTTATTTTTTATCCTTATCAATCTGCGGGAAACGTCGATGCACTTCCGCGCGTACCATTTCCTTAACGCTGGGTGAAGCATCGCTCGCTCTCGCCAATGCGTTCCGCGCATGAGAAACATTCGGTATCGGGAAACTACGACGGGGACCAGCGAACGTCGAAGCGGGCAAGCTATTCCTTTTTTCTGTAGTGAGTTTAGCCATGGCTATTTTTGCTCTTTTTCTTCGCCCTCATCGACCTTTTCGTCATCATCCCCGTTCTTCTCATCATCCTTATCGCTGTCGCGACCATCCTCTTCCTCATCATCTTTATCATGAGGTTCGAGGTGAGTGACCTCAAATTCCGCTTCGTTTTGGAACTTCGACTGCGAGAGGCCGACCATCTTGCCTTTCATGTGGAGCTCGTGGGATTCGCCCACTTTCCAATCTTTCGCCTCGGGCAAATGATCGGTGTGAATGCGGATCTTCGGATAGATTTTTTCCTTCCCGCCTTTAGTGCGCAGGGGGCCATATTCTTCATCCGTCGATTTTGGTTTAACTTTTCTCATAATTATGGTGTTGGATTTGTTTCGCCCCCAACTTGCGGCTGGATGGGCGGTTGTACGACCTTTTTCACGACCTCATGCGCCGTTTCGCGCACCTTCTCGTGTTCCTCGTGAGCCGCGATCCCCTCGGGATGCAAAATGATTCCTACTTTGGCCGCCATCTGCGCTTGGCCATCAGGCGGGAGATCCTTGAATGCGATCGACTCGCTCACTTTGGCTTCGCTCTCTTTCTGCCGCGCGGCGACCGCCATCTGCGCCGCCTGTGCGGCTTGCTGCGATTTCATCTGCACGGCTTTTTGGACCAGAGGATTGTCGCCGAAGAGCAGCTCGGGCGCGTTGGCTTCGAGCCATACGTTTGCCGCGAGGTCTTCCGCATTCGGATAATCGAGGGCTTTGTAAAGATCAATCAGCGCCATCTTCCCGCTCTTCGTGAGGTCGATTGCTTGGTTCGCAAGAGTTACGGAATCTTTCGGCAGGAGGGAGCCAGGCTTCACGCTGACATGGAGAGCTGGCGGACCCTGCTGGAATTGCGGATTGTGGAGTTGCGCGATCGTTTCCTCATCGAGGACGTACAGCATCTGAACGCAGAAGTTGAAGAAGTCGTCGAGCATTTGCTCGATGTACTCTCCCACCCCGCCGCCAATGCGATCGGTGGCGAGCGTCGTCGCTTGGATCGCGCCGCGATACGTTTCGACTTTTTCTGGCATCTGGGCGGAGAGGCCTTGAGTGCCGAAGATGCCCTGAACGCGCATACGCGTGTCTTGCAGCTGGTTATAGACCATAGCTGGCAGCTCGGGCAGTTGTGGGCGGTAAATCGCTTCCTGTGCGGAACCCGAGGGCACGGCGACCGTGCCGCCTTTCCGCAATGCTTCCGTTACACCTTTTGCCTGTTGAGTTGTCAAGCCAGATTTCTCAAGTGAGACCACGATGCCGTTATTCGCAGAATCGGCATTTTTGTCGATCTGCTTCATCCGCTTGTTGATGATGTCCTGATTCGAAAGGTTCTGGCCGATGAGCGACGTGTCGTCGATCGGTCGCTTGCCAAGATTAAAAACGGAGAGGAAGAAGTATGGCTTTTTTGGCGCGGCCAAGTGGTTGATGCCTGGGATCGGCGGCAACGGAACTGGCGGAATCGGTTCGCCCTCGTCGTCCAACGATTCGACGTCGGGCAGCTTTTGCTGCGTCGGATAGTTCCAGTACGGGTTCTTCTTTTTCAAGAGAACCTTTTTATTCATCGTCCATACCGTATAGGCATTCGTCCACCATTCGATGAACTGCAACTCGGTCGAGAGATCGTCTTTGACCAAATCTTTCAAATATTGCACCGCGCCATCGCCAGCATTATCGCCGTCGATGATTTCGATGATGGCGCCAGCCGCCATCTTGCGGTACTCACCGATGGGATCGCCAGTATATCCGTCCTCGTCGATCGTCGCTTGCGGGTCGAGAATGACTTTCGATGGCAGAATAATTTTCGCCGTCGGAATGTCATGGACCACATCCCAGCCGCCTTTCATCACGCCAACGAGATCGAGCGCCCAATGGCGCACCGCTCGCTTCGTTTTCAAACGCAAGCGGATGGTGTCGGAAATCTGCGCGAGCTTTTCGTGGATGAACTGCACGAACGAATCCTGCTGCGGGGTCGTCTCGGGCGGATTGCCTTTGATCTCAACCATCGCCTCGGGATCTTCGCCAGTGGCAGCAGGTAGGAATGTTTCGAGAGCTTCGAAGATGACGTTGTCAATGAGCGCTCGCGTCTTATCTACTTCGGGTCGCTGATAGTGATAGCCCTTCCAATAATTTTCGTTCTCGAGGCTTTTCTTATCCATGTCCGCTTTCACTTCGGACTGGAGCCATCGGGATTCCCATTTTGTGGTCAGCTTGATGATTTCATCATCAGGCATGTCGAGCGTCAGCTCAGGCATTTTTTCGGAGACGATGCCCTGCTGGGTACTATCTCCGCCTTGGCCTCCTTTCGTTTTGTTGAGGTCGCGGCCGAGGCTATAAAATGCGTCTAAGACTACGTTCATGATGGGGTGCGGCCGCTATGAAAGAAAACGAGCCAACCCTCGTGAGAGGATTGGCTCGCTTTAATTCAAAGTGGGAGCCGCTAAGATATTAAAATTATTGGCAGATCGGCGCGATCCGATCTTGCTTTTATAATACCATATTTCAGGATGTCAACAATAGGGTGGGCATAACTATCACAACACATTTCCGTTATATTCTGCAAGGGCGCATACCGTAAGTCGCCTTATCGGCCAGATCAACCGAGAAAATACGCCGTGAGGGCGTGTTTTTCTTTACAAAAGAATAGCCGCGTTGGGGAGTGCGCGGCTGCACGTGGGGTGGGATTATGCAGCTTTCGTTTCTGGATATGCCATCTCCGAAAGCTCATTGAGGATTTTGGCGAGAGGTTCAATAGCGGCAAAATGGATATTGGAATTAAGGATGGCGATCTTCAGAAATTCGACGATGTGCGCCATCCTTACACGTTCGTCGTAAGACATTAGACCACCTCCTTCCCAAACTGGAGATTTAGCTGTTTCGGGGCTGCAGCCCGCGCCTTGGCAAGTGCCTTCGACCAGCAGTCCGTGTTGTCGCGGTTGTGAAAGTGGATGGTGCGTGCAGGTTGAGTAGCACTCGCCTCCCGAGTAACAGTACGATGCGGTTGCCGCATGATGCAGAGGTGACATTCATCACAATAAAGCGCTCCATTTTTTTCCATAGCTCCTCCTTCTTTGAGCTACTTTTATTCTAGCATAGTGGAATCGGGCGGAGTCGAACCGCCGTCTTGCAAGGTTTGATCACAACATCTACGCTGCGTGTTCGGTCAACGAGGCCGACATCGTATCAACCATGACCCGAATTGTTGCTAGCTTATATTACACTCGCTTTCTCCTGAGCCAGCGAACTGAAGAGCGAATGTGTCGCAAGATATTGCGACAGGGTAACTTTGTCGTTGACAAAATTTGGCAGCCACTTTTTAACGATTCGGTGGCCATCATCGGCAGCGCATTGTGAAAGAACGTTTGCAATCTATACCCGTCGATCCCTATCCCGTGCCTGCATCAAAGGTCGAACTAAAATGCAGGTAGTGGGATGCCGTCAAGGGAGACGCTTGATCGGTGATTTAAGTATATCATGGCGGCGGCAGATGGGAAGTGCGTGTCTTGGGGATATCTTTATGGATATAGGTGCGGCGGTCAACGTTGATCGATTGGATGTGGCCTTCGTGGAAATTGAGCGTAACGCGGGCGGTTTCCGCGTCGAATACGCCCCCTTGGATCATAATGAGGAATTTGTCGCGGAGGGATTTCGGCATCGTGAACGTCACCATTTCTTCCTTGACGACTTGGAGATAATTAATGGATTCCATCATCGATCTCGCCAATCGCCGTCATCGCGATCGTCGTATGGGTTTACGGCCTTTTCAGGTTTGCGGAACATGGCATCGGGATCGAACGATACCGATATGCCGTCAGGATTCATCATGTAGCTGTTCGGCTCGGGCGTGAGATCGGCGCCGAGGATCTCGCCTTTCTTTCCGAAGCGGTCAATGCCCACGCGGCAATAGACCGATGCGTGAACGTAATCATCGCGATCGGAGCGCACCCACGTATAGAGTTTTTTCTGCGTGGCTTTATCTTCTTCCATCACGCGGTGGATATGGGACCAGTGCAGCCAGTAATCCCACCACTCGTTTTTCGTCGCGCCGCCATAGAGGTGCAATCGCTTCTCGCGGAATTCGTCGATGAGGAGCTGGATCATATTGTTACGGTCGACGAGCACGCGCCCACTTTCGTCGTTCTCGCCCCATCGGATGAGTTGCTGGGTCTTGCGGTCACGCACATAGAAGCAGAGGAATACGCGGCCTGGATAAAGTTTTTGCAGCTGGCGCGAGCCGATGATGTCGCCGCCTTGGTCGATCACCATCACGCAATCAGGAAATTTCTTTAACCAGTATTCCAATGATTGCTCGAGCGTAATGCCGAGCTGTGCGTTCGGCACGTATCCTTTCATCTCGCCGAAGCCCACGAAGCCCTGCTCGTTGCCTACGACATAACGCAGAGCGACGCCAGTGTCTACGCCCACGATCATGCGGCCTTTATATAAATTCTTATCGCGCGTCCATGCGCCCATGATGGCGTCTTCGGAGACTGCATTGCCAGACCCAGCGAATGGCAGCCCGAGAACTTTGTTATAAAACCAGTCAATCGTCTGCCGCGCTTCCATCACGTCATTCCACTTGTCGACAATTTCGCCGGCGGTGATCCATGGCGCCATGAGGAGGGAGATGTGATAGCCGCTATACGGCTGATTCTCGCGTCCTTTGCGCGGAAGCCAGCGACCAACGGCGCGATCGGACTTCCGCAGCGTGCCGTGGCATTTTTTGCATATAAATTCTCGCGCACCGAGGTCAACACTCATCTTTCGCGGATCTTCGGTGTTCCATGCGAGGTAGTGTTCGAAGCTACAATGCGGACAGACGATGAACCATTCTTTTTGGTCGCTCATCTGCCACTCGACATCGACGCCTTGGTTCGGCACCGAGGGATGGGAGAATACGTGCTTTTGTTTCAGCTTTGAGTGCTGCAGACGCGCTTCATAATCTTTCACGACCGATTGCTTCGAGCTGTCCTTTTCGTCATGGACCAGGCGATCTGCGGTGATCATGATGGCAGACTTCGCCGTCCACGTGCCTCGGAAGTAAATGATCGATGAACCGACGCGCTTCTTCTCGATGGAGTCGCCGTCTTTCACCATGCTTTGCAAGGGAGGGTTTTGCGCGATGAGGCGGTTCACCTTCCCGCCGACGAAGAGGTTTACGTCACTGTCCGTCGGCAGAGTATAGATAATATCCATCTTCTGCTTGAATGCATCATAGAAGTTTTTGAGGATCTCGAGAGTAGAGAGGCCGATCTGGGCGGCTTTAAGCACAACAAGAAACTGCGATGAGTCGCGGAAGATGTCGGCCAGAAAATAATGCTCTTTCGTGAGGTCAATGAGGTCGCCCTTTTCATTCTTTATTTCGTTAAAATCGATCCACGCCGTAATATCAGTTTGCAGGACGTCTGCAGGAGTAGCTTTTGATATTTCGGTGATTGGCATTAGGTTTTTGATTTATCAACGATAATTCGAACTTCGCCGTCGGCATAGATTGCTCGCACTTCGCCGCAATCAGCACAGACTACCTGCACCCCCTGTGTGAAGCTATGCGACGATATTGGATAGGTTCCAGTCGAAGCAACACCACTCCCAGCTGGGCTGTTCATTTTAGAGATATCGAGCACTCCGAAAAATTGATGTTTACATTTCATGGATTTAATGAGTCAGCCGCTATTAAGATAGTCGTTATCTTTTTCAGTATATCATCTTGATCGATTTTGTGTGGGCGCATTTTCTCATCCAGCTCATGCATATACCGATAGATATCGGACCATGTCATCATGCCAAAATAGCGCACCGAAACCACTTTATCGCGGATGCCGAGCGGGAGATTGGCATATCGTTTATAAAACTCTTCTTTCGTCATAGTTTTACTTTTCCAGCTGCTGCCTGGATCATTCGTTGTGCAGGGGTCGACGATATCACGCTGCCATAGGTTGGAGCTGCGAGGAGCGCAGACAATTTAAATAGAAATCGCGCTCGGGCATTGCGGTCATGGCTCACGTGCTGGCCGTACCACACGTATTGAACCGCGAACGCCTCGACTTCCTGATCGATGCGGAACCACTGGTCAGTCAGATATCGGGACCACCAGCCGGCGGGATTTCCGCCTTGCTGGAAGCTATGCGTTTCTTCGTGGACGAACATATCGGGCGGCACATTCAATTTGCCTGGATTATAAATCACGTCGCCATACGTGAAGCATGTCTTTTCGACGACTGGATTCATGCCGTTCGCGCGGATAGCGTCGAGCATCGGTGGCAAGTCATGCGACATTTTCATACGCGGCGGCTCGGGAGCTTCGCTCGTAGGAAGATGATCGATATCGCTGAATGATGTTATTTCGGGGTTCATTTTAGTTGTTTGATAATTTCTTCCGCTTTCTCCGCTACGGAACGGTGGTGGGCGTTCCAAGAGTTTGCTTTTCCTACCGCGATAATTTCTAAGAGGTTCACGGGGGTGATTGTCTTTCCCAAATATTCTTGCGCGAATGTGTCCTTGTCGGGTGCTTCCTTTTCTGGCGTGTTAATTTCCCCCGCGAACTTGGAAAGCAGGGAGGGGAGTTCCTCTTTCCAAAATGCTTTGACATCTGAATCTCGACAACTCATATTGCCAGTGCCGTCTTTATGCTGTTTGACGAAAATCAAAGGGAACTTCTCATCAAACCGCTTCTCTATCTCCTCGATTTCAGTTTTAAAGTTGGTCATGGAAGTTAAAGTTCGTTTTCTAATTCCTTAAAACATTTGGCATAACTTTTTACATCAAATAGTGCGCGATAATATCCGCGTTGAAAATCATTGTCTTGAGATTTCCACAACCTCAAGTTATACCTCAACCATCTAAAAAATCGAGTAACTGGATATTTTGACATCACTTCCGAATTGGATAACTTCTTCTGTTTCATGTTTCGTGTTTAAGGGATGGCATGGGGGTTCATTTGATTAAGCTCATAGCTGACACCGCGAGGAAGCCAGCGAACGCGATCCAAAATGCGACCTGCCATTTCAATGCTTGCCGCTTATAATATGTCTGCACCAACGGCGTACTATCTCCTGTTTCCAAATAATCCCATAGAGAGAATAGTGGCACCTCGTGCTTGCCGTTGAAATGCCATCCAAGAGGCGATTTCTCTAAATGAAAATCATTACTCTTCGTGGCACCGACACGCGCACTCTTTGGCTTCGCAGTCGCCGTGGTAGCCTTTCCAGCATTGTTTTGATGTGTCATTTTCCATCGTCTTTATTCGCTTCAATGTTCCTGCGGCGCAATTCATCCGTCACGGCCACCGCGATAGCGTCGGCCATTTTCGGATTGGTATCGCCAGAATCTGATGAAACATTTCCTGAGAGTTCGACCTTTGATGGCAAAACTTTAAACTCATCAGGTTCTTTGAGCTTCATATATTCCCACGCCATGCCTACGTTTCCGTTCTCGATTGCGAAAATCCACGTGCGATGAGCTTTTACCAATGGGTCTAAGCGAATTTGACGAATTTCATCAATTAAGTCTGGTACTTTTTCCAACCAGTTATAATATGTCTGCGTTGAAATTCCTACGCGTTCACATGCTTTAGAGATCGTCATGCCCATGATTAAAAGTGGCCGAAGTTCTTGGAGTATTATATCTCGGCGTTTTGCGGCGTTCGCGGCCACTGCTTTCCCTATTATATTTTTTGTCCGCTGGGTGTGAAGCATGGATTTATTCTACCAAGACTTCGACCTCATCGCCATCGTTTAAAATAGCTGATTTTCCGGTATCAAATTTAAAACGCCGCTTTCCCAATTCGGTAATCTCGATACGTATCACCTTCCTCGGACTTTCCATCACGTCCTCTCCTAATTTTACCTCTTCTGCTTTTACTTTTTTAACCTTCATCGTTTTGGTTTTTATCTTTACGGACATGCGTGCTGCCCTCGGGTTCCTCGATCCTCAAATTGATGCGGGCATTGCGCGGGGCGCCGAAATTGCGGAGAAGATGGCGGATGCACTTCGCCGTCGCGCCTTCACGGCCTACGACTTTGCCCATATCCCGCAGGTCAACGCGCAGCGAGAGCAGCACGCCCATCTCATCGACTTTGCGGTCGGTTGAGATCGGATAGTCGCAGAGAGGCTGGACCAGCGACGTGAGGTATTCCTCGTCGGTCATTTTAATCCACCATGGTTGATCGTTAGTTTCTGACATGAGATTTTTTTGCTTTTATTTTTTGTTTCGGCCTAAATTCCTTTCCCTCAAACAATTCGAGATCCATGTGCCCCGCCAACATGAAGATCAATGATCTCAATTCCGAAATTTCCTTCTCCTTGTCATCGACCCATTGCTGCATCTTCTCGATATGATTCTTCCATTTCTCTTTCACTTCTGCGCGGGTCATCGGACGCTTTTCTGGATCGGCACCATCGAGATTTGACCATTTATCGATTCCGAGGCTGCCGTCATAATCGATAGTAGCTGATATGCCGAGGATGCGAGCAAGTTTTACGATTGAATCGCGAGCGTGCTTATCTTTCATGCTATTCGTGTTTTATATCGACGACTGATTCGACGATCATGCCAGACGTTGTGACGAGCAACGAGGCGATGGAGACGGCTGATTCGATACCAGCGATAAGAACGTCGACGGGATCCGTGACTCCTACCTGCATAAACGGACCCTTTTTGCCCGTGCGAACATTGACTGCCCAGGACTTCGAAGCGATCAGATTGGGCTCGCGATCCATGCTCATGTTATCCATGAGCTGGCGGTACGGATATTGCAACGCTTCGTTCAAGATCTCGCTCGAGGTCTTGAGACGCGCAAGGGAAAGACCAGCGCCAGGAACGATGCCGCCTTTATAAGCAGCCTTCACGGCGTTGACAGAATCCTCAACTTTATATTGCAACGCACGCTGCTCTTCCTGCGTCGCGGCCCCGACTTTCATGACGGCAATCTTGCTCGAGAAAAATGCGATGCGCTTCGAGATTGATTCTTTCACTTTCGGATCGGTTTCTGCCTCGAGTGATGCTTTAATTTCTGCAAGCTTTTCATCGACGACTTTCTTCGCGGCTTTCGGCTTCACGATCGCGGAGCTGTCGCGGTATGCGATAAAACGATCAGCGCGGCCGAGGTCGGCGAGCTGCACATCTTGGAACTTATCGCCTTTGTGCATCGAGATCATGCGTGCGCCCGTGAGTGTTGCGATGTCCTCGAGGAGCTGCGTTTGATTTTCGGCCGGCGGAGTGTTGATGGCCACCGTGAGGAACTTGCCCTGCATCTTATTCACGATGAGCGTGGCGAGAGCTGACTGTTCGATGTTCTCGGCGATGATCACGAGGCTCATGATTTTCTGCTGCGCGAGGAGTTCCATGATAGGAATGACGTCGCCAGCTTCCGTCAAGCGGTAATCAGTCACGAGGATGTACGGCTTCTCGACCACAGCTTCCATGCGCTGATCATTCGTGATCATATATGGCGAAATAAAACCGCGCGAGAATTTGAGGCCTTCGGTCATTTCGACTGTCGTGTCATAGCCCACGCCGCCTTGCACCGTGACCACGCCTTCGGCGCCGAGCTTATGCCACGTTGAGGCGATAGTATTGGCGATAGTTTCATCGTTAAAGCTCGTGCGAGCCACTTTTTGGAGATCATCGAGGGATTTGACGGGCTTCGCCATTTCACGCAACTGTGCGACCGCCTCATCTTTGGCGGCTTTCAGTTCTGCTTCGATCTTGTGGCCTTCCCACCGAGTACGTTTTGATACCTGATCGATGATGGCTTGCAGCATGATCATCGAGGACGTCGTGCCATCGCCAGCACGATCGTTGGTCTTCACGGCCGTAGAGCGTATCAGCTTCAAGACGGCATCCTCTTTCGGATCTTCGAATTTAGCGTCGCGTGCGATTTGGACGCCGTCATCGACCACGAGAAAATGGGTGGACTTCGAGATGATGACTTTATTTGCCGCTGGACCATACGTCGGCTTCACGGCGTTCGCCATCCTGTCGACGGCGGACTTTATAATGGGAAACGGATTCGAGACTATTTCGGTTTTTGTTTGGCTCATGGTTTAGGAATTTTTTTATGGCACTCTTTGCATAACGTCAGGCCGTTATTAACCTCATAGCGTAATTCGGGGAAGATGGCGAAGGGGCGGATGTGATGAGCTTCAATTCGACGTCCTGGCTTACCGCATTGTTGACAAATATATTTATCTCTCTCAAACACATTTCTGCGCCATGTCTTGTATTCAAGAGAATGTCTAGCTTGCAATTGACTAGGAGTGATTCCCCCTTTCCAATTAGGATGATTCACTCCCCGAATCGAGAGCTTTGGCTTTCCTAGATGAATAGCGGCAAGTTTCTTTTTGGTGGCTTCGGTATGAGGTTGGCCTGTACGCCCGCGATGATTTTCAACCAGCTTTTTGCGATGCTGTGGAGATAGTTTTTTACCAGTCCAATATCCAGTCATCGGGGAGATAAAGTGATTTTACATTCATCACGACGGTAAAGGCGCATATAGATTTGCTTGGTTCGGCCGTCATGCTGCGCGAAATTGCGGGCATGGACTTTGAGATATTCGACGTTGTTGACGCGGCCGTTGAATTTCTTCCAGCGGAACACTTTGCGGCAGAGCTTACATCGTTCCACCTTCACGCTCGCATCTTCGCCGAGGATCATGGTGTCATGCGGCAACCCATAGCGGCAATCATACCTCATCTTCCTTTTTCTCGCCGTCGGCAGCCGCTTCCTCGGGCTTCGCATCAGCCGTTCCAGCCTCCGCTGGCTTACGATTTTTCGCAATTCCATCAAGGAGGGTGAAAAATTCTGACTTAGATTTTTCGGCTTCCTCGGGCGTTAAATCTTCCTGCTCGCCGCCCATCTGCAATACTGCTTCCCAAATTTCATCTTTCGTAAATGTTTCTGGCATGGCTATTGAGAATTAAAAGCGACTGATTTATTTGCCCACATCGCACACTCTTCAAGCTTCGTTATTGCGAGAGAGGATTCACGAGAAGGAGTGAGTGTCATCAATACGGCACTCATGGACTGAGCTGCCGCCATTATCTCCTGAATTTTCGCGGACTGAGTTTCGGATGCCTTCTGGTAAACAAATGGGTCTTTTACGCGCGATCCCTGCACCTTATCGTTGGATGTTGATTCTTGCATGATTTTATTTTTTAGATTTTTTATTTTCTGACCACTTCCCGATGATATCGTCCGTATGGAGTATCAGCAGATCGACCTCATTTTTACTGCCACTGAACTTTATCTCGGTTGAGTTCGAATACTGCTCATAGATGATCTCGTCGCCGACTTTGAGATGAGTGACTTCGTCGCCGATGGCCACGATCGTGCCCTCGCACTTATCCTTCATCTTTTCGTTGGCGGGAGTGATGATGCCAGCGGCGCTTTCACGCGACTCGGCTGGCGCGGGGCGCACTGTCACGTGCTTGCCCAATGGAATGATTGTTTTATTCATAGGTCTGATAATTTTGTGGTTCGTCCGTTTCGTTGATTTTCTGCGATCTTCGCGGCTCGCGCTTCTTCATCTTCATCGGGAGGCATATAAATAAATCCTTTCGGCTTTACTCCGATCGCTTCATCGATGCTTTTCATCACGATTTTTTTCGTGCCGTCGGCTTGCTGCTTTATTCCGATCATGGCTAGTACGATGACTGCCACGAGAAGAGAAAGAAGAACCCCGACTATTATGCCAGCGATGAATTCCATATTATCCTTCCGACATTTTTGCCGACGCTGGCTCTGCGGGCGCAGCAGCTTCCGCTGGCTTTGCCACGTTTGCCGTGTCGTCGTACAGGCGCGGACCAGCGCCTACGCGGCCGTCAGGCATCAAGAATGCCGACGCGCCGATTCCGAGGCGATATTTTTTCAATAAGGGCATCATCTCCGCATTGAACTCTTTCACCCGACCCTGAAACTCCGCCTCTTTCGCGGCCGCAGCTTCCTGCGCGGACACTTCTGGTTTGGTATCTGACATGGTTATTTCTTTTTCTTTTTGACGACCTTTTTGCCCCATCGCGCGGCTGCACCTTTGCGTCCAATTTCAGCCATATGCTCGCGGTCTTTCGATACCGCCCGTCCGCCAACCTGCGCGAACGCTTTTCGTTGTTTTTTATTCATGGATTAATTATACCCCCGATGCCGTCGTGCCGCCACCGTGGATAACTCCACGCCTATCCCTTCACGACCTAATTCTTGAAGTCGCGAGAGAATAGACACTATTTACCTTCGGGGCGTTTATCAAGTCCCTTTTCCGCCAAGAGTGCCGCGACATCATCAATGTGTAAAGCATCCACCATACAAGCTCCTTCCTTCACCGCTTGCACTGTCGCGATTAAGCCGTTGCAGTAATCATTTCCAGGCGTGGCACTATGTAATACACCAAACGCCTTTATTTTGCCGCCTTCCAAGCTCACGATTAAGTCGCCGTTTTTTGCTTCCCTACCGTTTCTGTAGTGCATAATTTTATTGGTATTTTTATCGACCTTTGACTTCTTCATTATAGCATTAGGTTATGAGGGGATACGTCTGGATAACTTAGCATCCAGCACGTGGATAGCTCTCAATTCTGAAGTATAGAGGCGCATACAAGGAAAACACATTTTTTTCTCCACCAGCCAATACCCTCGAGCGTCCACGATATCGGTCGTCGTTTTTTCGAATACGAGCTTTTCGAATGTACCCGTCACCATCGCTGCTCCGCACATCATGCAACGCGCGTTCATAGATCCATTCTTTCGAGAAGATCATCGAACGAAGGCCATGGCTCCGACACGCCATGCTTTTCCGCAAGGAATCGGTTCAGGGTCATATAGACCTTGTCGATATCAGAGGTCGATAATTCTTTCGTGCTTTTTTTCCGCAACGAAATTTTCTGTATCGGCCGCCATAGATATTCTTTCACCGATTCCTTTGACCATGGGATCTCGACTTCGGGTTTTAGAACCACCCGCATGTCGAGTCCCGCATCATTCAGCCGATCGGCAATGAGCTGGAAGTATAAATGAAGCGCTCGATTTTGCTGTATCGTTCTTTGCTTCTCGGTTTTTTCAGCTCGTTGCGTCATGGTTAAAGGAATTTCGTTTTTAATGCGTCGATTTCTCCGAGATACTTTGTTGCACCCGTCTTCGATTCTTTCGCGCCGAGATCGTCAGCTTTGACGCCAACTTTCGCGGTTTCCTGCTGGAGCAGGTTGAGTGCGCGGATCGCGATGTCCTTTTCCTTTTCGGTGAGGACTATATTTTCTTTTGGCATGAGGTTATTAATTAATTTGACTGCAGAGTGACCGAGTTCGTCGCGCCCATTGCAGAGAATACAATGGTGTGCGCTCCGCTCGTTTTGAAAACGTAGTGATAGCTGTAATAGGCAACTGCGGGTCGGCCATAGATATTGCCAGTGCCGTTGATGCTCATATTTTGCGAGAGGTCATCGGTGACCACCGTCATGACGGCGTTATCGACGGGCTTGCCGCTCGGATCGAGGAGGATTGCGCCGATGTTCACATGGCTGTTGTCGGTCGTATCTTGATCCCAGCTCGTGAGGCTCGGGTTGGTGACGAAGGTCTGCGTGACATTCGCCGCGGGGATCGGACCTGGCCACACGACGATATTGATCGAATAGCCCGCAGATTGTGGAGCGGGCGCCGTGGCAACGACCGTATCCTGCGCGGGCGTGGCTTGCGGCTGCACTGGCGGCAACACGACTGGCGCCGGCGCTAGCGTGGTGCTCTGACCGACTGGAGACGTGTTGAGAGTCGATGGCGACTCGGTGGTTGGTTTGCTTTGCATGGTGAGAAGTTTATTTTGTAATTGTACCACTTCCTCGATGAGAGAGATCAGATACACTCGGAGCTGCGTGTTGGTCATCTGCGATGTATCAACCGATTGCGCGTGCGCGAACATTGGCGAGATGATGAGGATGGCCAATATTCCTGTCAGTAATTTTTTCATGGTATTTTTTATTGTTGCGACCTTTTGGACGGGAGGTGCAGCGTCATGGCGAGCTATTTCGTCAGGAGGGTCAGCCATGGTAAACCAGCTCCATCACTGCCTCGCACCGTCATATTCAGTATAGCGACACGCCGCCATAAGTCAATTTTCTAATAAGTGCATAACTTTGCTAGCGGAATTTCGTAAATCGGCGAGCGCCCATTTCAATTTTCGGTTGCTTTCGGTGTTATCAGTCGGCTGCGCGGTGATTCCCTCGGCTGTATTCGCGCGTGCGACAAGTTGCAGGAGGGTCTCGAGGTAGATCACGACTTTCGTTTCGTCGAGGCCTTCGCCGTACTGCTTGAATGCGAGAACGGGTTCGCGCTGGAGGATCTCGAGCTTCTTTGTTTGGCGCCACCATTCAGGGATCGCGAGCGAGGCTTGATTTTTACATTCGATGCCCGCGTTCTGCCCTAAGATTTGCATAGAGGTCATAATATCTCCCTTCTCGCGGTTGCCAGCGCCACTCGCGCCATCGCGCCGTGCGCGGCTGTCGAGGCCATGCGCGATGATTTGATCCGCGACATAGTCTTCGAGAAGTTTTCCTTTAGCTTTTGCGGAGGATGGTTTCATTTTTCTATTAATGGCTGCTGGCCGTAGCCGAGTTCCATCTGCTTGATCTCCTCGAGCGCGGCCTTGTCGTTATAATCCGACCCTCGAAGTTCGGGATACTCATGAAGAATTTTACGCCAATAACGATCCATTGCGCCAGCATCTTCGATCACGGCCGCCAAGATGCCAAGGTCAATGTTTCGCAGGAATGGATATCGTTGCGAGAGAAGATATCCGATGCCGCGATTTTTCTTTTCGCGCTCGCGGAAGCGCGGATCGGCTTTCAAAAAATCATGGACTTCTGCGGTGAGATTTTTCATTTCAGCATTTTTGTTTTGTCACCCAACTCGCCGATTGCATCTGCGAATGGGCTGGGCAATCTGAACTCATGCCCATATTTCGCTTCTTCGCTGACTTCGACCATCAGCTCTTTGTGGACCACAATCGATACCATGAAGCTCGGGTTGAATACGCCGCGTTTCGTCCTGATAAGTTTGTATTGGCCAGACTCAATCATTTCGAGGATGCCCGCAAGTTCCTGATCGTAGATCGCTATCGGATCGCCCGTTGAGAGCACGATTTTGAAGATTTTCATATTACTCCTATTTTGGTTGGTTTTGACTTTTGTTTTTCCTGCTGCCAGTGTGCGATCAGCTGACCCATCTTTTCCTCGAGCTGCATCGGGGTGGTTATCTTCGGCGCATAGGGCGTCGCATTGTTGCGGGGGAGGAAGGTGATGATCGCTTTTAATTTTTCTTCGCCATGCTTTTCAATCATTCTTCGAATCGCATTATGTTGTGGCCTTCGATTATAAAGAATTTCATAGCTCGGATTCACCTCTCGAAACATCCATATCATTTCTCCCGTCACGCCGCCGCGCGGCGAGGTCTTACTGATATTGTCTCTTACTGTATCTGTCTTATTAGATTCCGCATTTTCGCGGGAGAGATTCCGCACATCCGCGGAGTGAGATACCGCAGATTCGCGGGTTCTCTTTTTAAATTTTTTATGTGCTTTCAATACCTTAAACGAGATACCGTAGGGAGTTCGAGTGGTGATAATATAGGGATATTCCATAAGTTTTTTAATCCATCGTCCATACGTATCTTCACTAATTCCCAATTCTTTCTTTATGTCATCCTCATATTTTAGCGGCTTCCCGCCAAGAACCTTTCCGATCCCTTTTTCATCTACTGAAGTTAATTTATCGACGAGCAGCATATAGAGCCATACCGCAGATCCCATTCCTTCGACATGTTTCGGCTCGAGAAGATTATTCTTTATCTCGATATCAAAGCCTTTCATGGTAAGTATTTTCGCTTAAATTGAGCATGGATTGCGCGATGATGAGTAGGGCAAAGCCAGTTAATTTTGGAGGGAAAATTATAATCGGGATGATGCGCTTCCACTTTTAGAGCGCCACATTTCTCACATGGCTTTTTGACCAACGATCCCTTCCTGAGGTTGTTATTGACCCAATTCCGCGCGCGAATTTTCAATCTATCTTTTACCCTACGAATTCTCTGATTTGCCACTTGCCACTTTTTTCGTTTTGGAGTTTGTTCTCTCTTCTTCTCAACCAATTTACCAGCAGGAGTTTGGGCGTAGATAGCAACTCTTCTTTTCGTACACTCCTTACAGATATTAAGATGACCATCAAACATCTGCGGATGTGAATAGAATTGATCTATAGGTTTTTCGACTTGGCACCTTCGACATCTTTTTTCCATATCTCAATTCTATCACATCCGTTTTAATAGTTAGAAGCACAATCTGTGCATAACTCTAAAAGGGGAGCGAATCTACGTCGATTTCCTCGTTACCGTCGAGAGGAGGGGCGTCAGCTGGCTTCTGTGCGGCTTTCTTCGCAACAGGGGCGGTTCCCGTGGCACCCTGGGGCTTTGGACCAAGCTGGAGGCGTTCCCCCATGATCTCGGTCGTGCGCTTATCGTTACCCTCTTTGTCTTTCCAGCTGCGCGTGCGGATCCGCCCTTCAATGAGGACGATCGCGCCTTTCGTCACGTACTGGCCAGCGACTTCGGCCGTGCGACCCCATAGCACAATGTTATGGAATTCCACCTCTTCCTGTGGCTGATCGTTTTTATCTTTCCAGCGGCGATTCGTCGCCACTCCGAATGAGCATACTGATTGACCGCTCGGGGTCGTTTTTACTTGTGGCTGCACTGTGGCGCGGCCGACGATGATTGCTTTATTGAGATCCATGGTGGTTATAATTTATTTTAAGAGAGCATTTTTTGTGCATAAGCCCACGCGACTTTTCCATAGTTGATGGCAGTCGCTGGCGTCTCGCGATGCATGCCATGAGTGATGGCATAGGTGAGGGCGTTATAGTATCCCCAAACAGTGCGGTCAGATTCTTTTTTATAGGCGCCGACCGCAGCGGCTCGGAGATATTCGGGAAGGGTGATGCTTTCCTTTGCGAAAAGCGACATCTCATCGAGTGTAATGGGAGTGCGAGCCATCAATTGCATGACGGGCAGAGTTTTATGGAATTGATTGGCGCAGACTGCGATCTGTTCGGTGATATCGGCAAGCTTCACTTCGGCATGTTCGCCGATATGCTTCTGGGAAAGGCCTAAGAAGCCGCGGCTGATCACCATACCATTCTCACATACGAGGCGGAGAGCGCCGAGCATAATCTGCAAGGAATTCGTGCCGTCGTAGGAGTTTTTAAGAGTCAATCGCATGCCGATCACATCACCTTTTTTCACTAGCCCAGTGATGCCTCGCAGATCGTATTGCGCGTATACTTGAGCGCCACCTTTCACGATATGGATGCTTTTTTCATTAGCTTGGTCACCGACAGCGGTACGGAAGGCGTTGATTGCGTCGGCATGGCGAAGGATCTTATAATCGTTCGATACCACTCCGAGGGTTTTCTGCGTGTCGGTCCTGACCACAGCTTTCCGATGAGGCACTTCGATATGTGCGAGCGCATTATCGAGGGTATAGACGGGGCGCAACTCGACAGGGAAATCATAGTTTGTGTTCATTATTTTAGAGTGAATTTTTCCAGTCTTCGACGTAGGGGACTGCTCTATTTCCTATGGCCATTGCGAGCCAATAGGTTTCCGTTGCCACTTCCTCGTTTCCATTCTCTCGCGCCGCATTAGATGCTTTGGCGAGAAACTGTTCGCGCTCGTTCAGAATTGCTATGATGAGATCACAGAGGGCAGCTTCCGCGAGGTCGTTTCCTCGCACCAGCCATTCGTATGTTTCTTTAGTCATTGGTTTGGTTCGCCCGTCGGCGCCGCAATTCGTGCATGCACCCGATTGATACATTTCCGAATTGCAGCACCATGACAGCGGTTCTTTATTTTTTGTTTGCATTGAGGGGCGCAGCTGGCGTAGCCCAGTTGCGGAATTTCACGCGACAGGTTTTGAGCCATACGACGATCCAGCCGTTCTCGATCGTGACGGCGATCTTGTCGGGGAAGTCCTCGAGGGTGAGTTGTTGCTTTACTATGTTTTTAGTTCGTTCTGGCGCAGCACGATGGCTCGACATCCAAGGAACGCTGCGAAATCTTTTTTGAAGTCATCGAGGAGATGGGGATGGAAGTCGCCAGTTTCTTTATCGAACTGCACGATCCACCGCTCTTCGATGTCAATGCCCATCTCCATCAGGTTATTCTGATAGGCGGCCGTTTGGAATCGAAACTCGTCATAGATACCTTTCGAAGTTTTGTAGTCGATGAGGGCGAGCTTTTTGTTTCGCTTCGCCACCGCGTCGGCTATGCCAGCGTACTTATATTTTTTCGAGTACGTGTGCTTTTCGGGCATCATGATCTTGAATTTCTCGGCTTCAATCCATTGCAGGAATGCGAGCACCGCATTCTTCACGTTCGGATCGGTGGGCAGATCCTGCTTCTCGCCCAAGGCATAGTGTTCACACCAATCGTGCGCCATCGTGCCAAGCGATGCGGCCTGTTCCTTGCGGACCCGATGGAGCGACGTCGCTTCGATCACATCTTTCTCGGAGAGGATGCCATTTTCGCGGAATCGTTTGAGGAGTTCCTCGCGCGAGAGCTTTTCCTGCCAGCTCATCAGGGCGCGGCTTTTGTCGACGACGCCCGTATAGCGCGTTACGGAGTCAACGCGGTCGCCATTCGCGAGGAAGAAGTGCTTTGGGATATTGAATTCAAGCGTCACATCGGGATATGGCTTGCTCTTGATGGTGTCGTTACTTTTTTCCATTTTTGTATGCGAGGAGTGAGGCGAGGACATGCTTAGCTTGGGCTTCCGTCATACGCCAATCCTTGAGTTCTATTTTAGCGACCTTTTTGATTGCTGCGAAGTCCTTCTCGGGCGTTACTTTCATCGCGCGGAGGAGCTTCATGATCTGGTCAGTCTGGGGTTGGATGCCGACGGCCTCGTTCTTCGGCGCGTCAGGCGATCCGCCGATATCGATGCCGATGTCGCGGAACTCCTGCTTGCCATAGATGTCGGAGGCGACGCCCAATTCTGCGGCGCACTTTTTGAGCGCGTCGGATGCGGCGGCCTTATAATCGTTTCCGATATCGAGGTTGCCGCCCGCCTTGAGTGTTTTAATGTCTGCGCGGCCATACTGTTCTTTTACGAGCATCGGCTCGCGCGTCTTCGGGTCGAGGATCGTGAGGCGTCCTCGCACGACGACCTGTTTTCCAATCTCGCGCTCACTCATGATTTCAAAGCTCCACAGGAAGCCGAATACGAAGTTGAGCACTTTTTTGACGTAGGTCGCGGTCACATAGTCCCACGTTCCGCCGCCTTTGGCTGGCCGAGTGTGGACATGCTGTTTCGGTGTGCGCTGGAAGATCTTCAGGACCTGCTGCGTCGTGATCGGTGAATTCGTCACGAGCATCAGCTTGCCCTTCTGCTTCTCGAGCGCGTCCATTTCATTTTCTGTTTCTTTGGGCATTTTATTATCTTCGATATACTCCCATCACTTCGTCATCGACATTAACGCAGTTTTTTATATTCGTTTTATCTCGCACCTTATCGCCAACTCGTTTCACTTCCTCATAATCCCAACTGGCGGGAGCGCAATAGATAGCCCAATCGGCAATATCTCCGCGGCACGCCACCCATCGAAGCATCTGACCCGAATTCATTATGTTGATGCCTTGTGGACTATCAATCAATTCTCCTCGAGCGAAGACGTGACCTTTAGGCATATCTTTCAGGTCTTTCATTGTAATCATTTTTTTGTTAAAGCAGCGCGGCTATTTAACTCGGAGAGGCTGGATGGGGAACCGCGGTCGATTTGACCCATCCATTGAACCCCTCCGAGTACCGCCGTTCGTGAACGCTGCCAGTTAATTTATCGGATCGACTGCACTATCGCGTATGCGAGAATGATGCCGAGGAGAGCAGCGGGGATGATCCAGCCACGTTGCTTCCGCGCCTCGCGCTTTTCGTTAAAATACTCTTCAATATTTTTAGCTTCCTTCATTGGTTTTTTTATGGCATTTACATTGACACGCGCTGTCGGAATATAATGCTTCCGCTATTGTTTTTATTTCCTTTTTGGCGTACTTGAGCACAATGCATTTGCCTCCGCAGATATGATGCTTGCATTCAATGCACCACCAACTTTTATTTCGTTCTGCCATGGTTTTATTGTTTGTTTGCGACCTTTACTACACATTTAGTATACATGGCGGCTTGCCGCTATGCAAGCGAGTTATCCACAGGCAAATAAGCCCTGATATTACGGGGCCTTCTGGGTATTCTCGGAATGGCGGCGGGTTGCTATTTAACCAAATGCAAAAGGTGAGCGCACGTCCACCTGCCGATCTGTCCGTGATTGACCATCCAATCCGCGACTTCGACGGCAGCTATGGGGTTCATGGCGGAGCTGGTAACTCCAGCAAGAGGGGCAAAAGTATTCCATGTTGCCGTCCCGTTGAACTGGAGGATGCCGTAGCTCATCAGATGGTTTGAGTCCATTCTCGCCACGTTCGTGTTTTGGCTTTCGCATTTTATTATTTCGCGTAAGACCGTGAAGTTGTCATTGGCATACATTCCAAGCATCTCGTCGATCTCGAATTGGGAGAAGTGTTCTCCGCTCGTGTCGAGGGATACAGACGCAGGGATCGTAGGCACTGATTGTGCATGCGCGGTGATCGTGATGACCCGAGGCTTAGATAATGCCAGAAGGGCCATCACGATGCCGAGCAGGACCAGCAAGTGCTTCATGGAAGCACATGAGGATTTTTATTTAACTACGGAGTTGGTTTGGTGAGAAGAGGTGATGGCGCGGCTGCGTTCGCTGCTGGCGGCTGTGTGCCGTTCCAGTTTACCAACCATGTATCCGCTTCGGAAACGATAAGACCGAGGACGGGAACCGTGACTGTCGGATCAGGAAGTTGCAACGCGCCAGAGGTGAGCGCTTTGCTCACATAATCCAAAATGGCGATTGCGCCGATGACCACGAGCCGAATAACGAGAGACACAAATGCCTGTTCTTTTTTTGTCATTTAAGTTTGAGGTTAATTTATTTTAAGACTTTGCACCGAACAATTCGTTGAGCTTCGCCCTGGTTTCTGGGCCGACCGTTTTTCCTTGAAGCGCCAACAGTTCCTCGGATGGAGCGATGTCATATTTCTTTTGGAACGCGAGGACTGCGGCCGCCGTGATCTTGCCGTACAGGCCAGAGGTCGGCACGCTCGAGGGGAATTCGCCGTCAATTGCGAGCGCAGTTTGAAGCTGGATCACTTCGCCGTCATTTTCTCCGAAATTGAGATCGACTTCGAAAGTATGAGAGAACGTGTCGGGTGTCGGCGTCGGATTGAATACGAGCGTCCATGCGCCCCAGACTGCGGCATTCACATAGGCTTCGGTCAGCCACTGCCATCCGTTTTGGCCGATGCCAACGCCCCACGACTGGAGACCAGCGACGGCTTTGTTATTGTTTTGGATTGATGCCTTTCCGAAATACATCCAGTGCGACCATTTCGTATCGGTGGCGACAGGAGGAGTCGGGAATGCCGAACCCCACGTGCCGTTATTCGAGCCATATAGGCCGAGAACGACGCCGTAGTTATCGCGGATCGCCTGCGCGATGGAATCGATATCAATTGCCACTGTGGCATAGGAGCGCGATTGGGCATTCGGCGCGTCTTGCCGGGCTTGGGGGGTTATATCCTGAACCTGCTCCATAAACGCCTCGCTTGGCGGTTGCCCGTTATCGTAGCTCGGGCAGAACTGCTCGCGGGCGCAGCCCTGCGACGTCAGGATGCCGCCGATGGCGCGGCCACCCGACCCGCCGGCGGGAGCGAACACCTGCGAATAAAGGTACTTTGCGCTGCGCTCGATAAAGGGCGCTTTTTCAATAAGCGTCCGCTGCACCGCATCATACTTTGAGAACGCTTGGCCGCCGCAGCTGCCAGAGCCATTCTGGTTATTCGGCGTGAGCGCGAAGCCCAGCTGTTTTTCGATATCGTACCCAGCCGTCCAATCGAAGGGCGCCGACGCACCCGCTATTTCCGAATACTCATAATCCCGATCGTCAGGCTCATCTTGGATGGCGCCTGGCTTGAAATTATCACCCTCCCAAAAATTGGCATCGCTTGAGACGCCGTTTTCCTCTGGCTGCGGTTTGGGCGCGGCCATAGGCTTCGGATCCGCGCCGATTGCCGCCATAGGATCAACTTGCGGACCTTTGCCGCAGCGATCGCATACTTCGCCATTCATGACATGGCCATCTTGACAAATTATTTCTACCATAGTTTTTTGGTTAATTGATTATTTTTTATTCCGATAATCGACCAAAGACCGTCGGCGGTTCCCGACCCGCCGCTATCTTTATTCTAACATATTTCATAAAGCGTTCGAACGCTTTTCGGAAGAGGGGATTGATGGGGATGATGCTCATATATTCAAGGTTTTTCTGCTCGCACTTCGCGCAGAGATAAGCCATATGGCGCGTGCCAGCGATGCGGCACTTGACTACGCGGCGCCGCGCCGAGAGGGGCTGCGGACAATGAAGGTTCTCACAGAATTTGCGTGCCATGGCCGTGCTATAATTATTGTATGAAAGAAGTTAAAAAGGCCTTTTGGGAAATGATGTTTGGATTGGGGGTGATCTTTATCGTCCTCGGCAATTTCATTGGATTCGTCGCTTCGTTCGAGATCGTGTTTTTGACGTTCATCATTTTAATGGTCATAGGCCTTTCGAGCTAATGCGCGACGCCGAGGGTTGTCGCGGCCAGCGCCCTCGCGGGCAACCTCTTTAATGCGTTTGATACCAACTCGCCAGCGGTCGACTGCACTGGTTTCACCATGCCAGCGATGGCTGGCGACCCTTCCGATCCGATATACTGCGCGAACTTCTGCACGATCTCGGGATCTTCGGTTGCCATGCGCCCGAGGACGCCAGCGGACAGCGGACCGCCCGTCGAGAGTTTCTGCATGAACTTCGACACCATTCCACCAGCTTCTTCGCCGCCAAGACCACCAAGGACTTTTCCGACCACGCCCGAGCCGCCGAGCGTGCTGCCAACGACGGCGCCCGTCGCTCGCGCGAAGTATCCGCCGAGTCGGCCACCTTTGACCGTTTGGCCATCGAGCTTCGTCAGGAAGTCCTGCGCATCATAGTGTTGCTGGATGATTTTATTGAGAGCTTTCACATCGGGGGCGCCAGCTGCGGTGGCTGCGTCTTCAACGGCATTCTTCGTCACGCCCGACATCACTTTATTCACCTGCGAAATGTTCGAGGGGCGCGTGGCATCGTACCCAGAATTGCCCTGGAAATAGGACTTGATTTTCGTGGCATCGCCCGCGCTGATATTTCCGTTTTCATCCTGAACATATTTCGGGTCTTTCGCGAGCGCGTCCATCTCGTTGTCGATATGCGCGTGCGCGGCATCCCGAGCCGTGCCAGAGAATTGCTGATCGGCCTGAGTATGCATCTGATCACGAAGATCATCAAAATTGACGGACGCGCCGCTTTGTGAGACGGCCGCATCGCGGAGATCAGAGAGGGCGCCGATGCGCTGCTGAAGGGTTTGCTGCGAGGCGGAGGCGGCACCAGTGTCGAAGATTATCTTTCCATTGACTTCTTTTGTTTCAGGTGGGATACCTGCATTAGCCAGAAATTCCGCATTGGGGTCAAGCCCTTTCGCGGCGGTGGCCGAGACGTCTTTCGCCATCGTCTTCGTCGCGCCCGCAGCGTCGCTATACGCTTTCGTCACATCCTCCACGACGTTCTGCTCACCTAAGAATTTGTTATACAAGGCACCTGCGCCAAGCCCAGCCACAGAGAGAGCGCCACCTGTGAGCGTTCCGACTCCTGGAGTGAATGCAGCTGCGCCAGTCTTCCCAGAGGCAAGATTGCCAGCCACATCGCTGCCATACCCCGTCGCAAGGCCAGTGCCGATCACCCCAGCTGCGTCTGCGGTCTTTGCCGCCAGACCAGCACCTTCGGCAATCGCGCCGAGGCCTTCGGCAATATCACCGAAAGGCAAGAACCAGAGCGCGGACATGCCCGCATCGCCCAGCTGCTGCAAAGCTGATTTATCATTCGTGCCAGATACGTCTTTTACGAGATCACCCACGATCGGAAATGCGAAATTAAACAATGACTTTGCCGTATCGACTGCGGCGCCGCCAAGGTTGCCGCTCGAGATATCCCCACCGATCGTTTGAAGCGCATTCGGACCTTGCGGACCAGCCGCGCCACCCGTTCCCATGGTCGTGCCATTCGGATTGGTATAAGACTGCCACGAGGCATTCGCTTTCTGCGCGGCCGCGTAGGCTTGCGCTGCGGACATTCCATTTTTCACATACATCGCCACGTTTTCGGTTCCCGTCGCACTCACACCGCTTTTCTCAACGGGATTCGTCATATAGGCATTCGGATCGCCGCTATTCCATTTGCTTAAAATCTGCTCTGGGGAAAGTCCAGCTTTTTTATCTGCCGCAAGAGAAGCATAAAGAACCTGGTTTTGATTGGCGGCGGAAAAATCAGTAGGGTCAAGACCATACTGTTTTGCCATCGACTGGAAATTCGCGGGGATCGCGCCATTGGCGAGAGGTTGCGGAACGCCTTGGGCATTCTCGTTGCTCCACATCGCGATCCCAGCGGCGGTGCCTTCGTCGCCCGTGGCCGTATAATCGCCGTTCGCTCCCTCGTTTACCTTGATAGCGTGCATCAAAGCGACGAGAGATGGGTCAAGGTTCGTCGGGGCGACAGGACTCGAACCTGGGGCGTTTTGGGGCGCTGGGGGGGTATTTGGCGTGGTTGAGGGTGTTGGAGACGGGGTGGGGTTCGGGAAGGCGGAGGCCACCATCGTCCCGAAGGTGGAAGGTGCGGTTTGCATGGTATTAATCGCCTAAGGAAGCCCAGCCGCCCGACGAAGCGGCTGTAGTCGCAGTGGTCGCACCGCTCGTGCCGAGGGTCGTGGAAGATGACGACGGAGCGCCGCCAAAATTATAGGGACTCAATCCGTTCTGCACATTCGAGATCGAGGTGGCGAGGCCAGTCAGGAAATTCTGGCCCTCGCTCATGATTCGCTGGAAAGTTTGCGCAAGATCGGCAGGCCTCAAGGTACTAAGGACTGCCGCGCTCGACGCCGCTTTCGTGGCATCGGTCGTGACGCCAGTGCCCACGAGGAGTTTCGCATATTCATTTTGCAGAGTGTTCAGCGAATTATTCATCGCCGCCGCTTGTCCAGGGTTGATGAGATTCTCTTCTAGGGCTTGTTGAATCGCGTTCGCGATGGGCAATGAGCTCGAGTTCAATCCCGCCGCCGTCATGCCGTTGAGCAAAAGTTGCGCATTGCCGCCGACGCTATATGCACCGTTGGTAGGCGCACCGAACATGGTCGCCATGGAAGCTTGCGCCTGTGACTGCTGCCCTTGGAGGCTCGTGAGCTGCGTAGCCGATGAGCTTTGCTGGTTCTGCGCCGTCGCCGCTATGAAAGGCTGCCCGATCTGCTGCATGGAAAGCTGGTTGGCGCGTTCGATGATCTGGCTGATCATGCCTTGCGCTTGGGCATTCGTCGGAAGATTGCCGCTCGTCATATATTGCTGGGTATAAACGTCGAGCGCGGAAGTCGGATCGAACGGGGCGCCATTCGGGGCAGTGGGAGATGTTGCGAGATCAGACGTTGCTGCCGCCCCTGCCGCGCCCGTTCCGAGGACGCTCGGGTTGGCGGCGGCTTCCGCTGGCGTGATTGCCGTCGCGCCTGGAGCGACCGTGATCGGCGTGTTCTGCTGTTGTGCAGTCCCAAGAACTGCCTGGTCAGCTGCCAGCTTGGCTTGTATTGGAGCTTCGAGGGTTGTTTCTTCCTGCGCCAAACGGGCTTGCTCGCCAGTGAGAAATGCCATGCCGCCACCTTGCTGGTCGGTATTGATGATCGACTGGTTATAGTTTGACGCGATCTGTCCGAGTTGCGCTTCGTCGGATTGGATCGCTGCCTCGGCCGCAGAGACTGAACCCGCTGGAGCCGTTGTGCCCGCTGGCGGCGTGACCGTCGGGGTCGTCGTGCCAGTGGATCCCGTCGCTGGTATCGCGGGCGTTACCACGGCGCCCGTGCTCGGATTCACGACTGCACCAGAATTTGTCGTCACGTTCGGGACCGCTGGAGTTATTGGGACAAGTTGCCCTTGGCCGTTGTACATCATGCCAGCGGGAGCTTTACCACCGCCCGAACCCGACGCGAATGGTATCGTGCTATCAGAATTTGCTGGTTGAGAATAAGGAAGGCTCATGGCGGCAGGAGTTGTCGCGGGAACGACGGGAGTCGAAGGCGCGACATAGCTCTGCAAAGATTTCGAAAGGGAGGCCAAAGCCGTCGAGAGGGAAGTGCTTAAATTCGGCGCGATCTGCGGCACCGCAGGAGTCGTGGAAGCTGTCGTCATCGCCGAAGCCACCCCCGAAGGATTGGGAGCGCCCGCAGTCGGAGTCTGCGGCACGATAGGCGCAAGATTGAGGGGAGTCGTGCTGCCAGCATTTCCGAATGCGCCGACCAAAGGAATTGTGGGTGTGATTGTGGTTGCCATTTTAGTTTATGAAGGTTAAAGTTTTTGCTCGACCTGCAAAAGTTGAAGTTTTGCGATGACACTCCGCGCACAATGTCCGACCATTCTCAAGTTGATATCGTAATCTTGGGAAGTAAGCAAAAGGATAAATGTGATCTGCCTCCAATTCTACATGCCTTCCCGTTTCTCCGCTTTTCGCTCCGCAATCGAGACATCTGAAATCATCTCGTTCAAAAACTGCTCTACGCCATTGGCGATATTCTAGTGTTTGGCGAGCTTTTGTTTTTTCATCTACATCGGCATTGCGAAAAGCGGGGCATAAAATTCCTCGACGACCAAACATAGGATTATTTTTGCCTGCTTGCGCAATCCGACCGCGCGCCTTACTTTCATCATTCCAATTCCAACGCTTTCCCTTACTAGAAAAAGTATGGGATTTTAATTGTTGTTCGCTTCGTTTTTTGCGTAGGCTAGGATCGTTCTCATAGGCTGCTTTCATGGCCACGGAATGGCGATGCTTAGTTTCAGCGGATACCTTTCGTCCAATTTGAATAGCAGAAATTCGTGCTCGCGTTTCCGCGGAATGTTTGTAAGTACCATTTCGCTGACGAGCCTTCACTCGTGCGCGAATATGTTCTGGTGATTGTTTTATTCCTTTTGTGCTCATGTTATTATTATAACATAAATTATCCTAAATGTATAACGAGGTTAGGATTCAAAATCTGCTGATCTTGCCCATTATCTATCACGTACCCAGCGTCTGTTGCACTACTGAATTGCTGCACCAGCATGACGAGATCGGTGTTATATAAATCGGCGAATGGTTTCGCACGCTCGTCTTCTTCCTTGATCCAGTATTGCGCGGCCGCCCACTTCCACGGCATGTCTTGGAACGCTTCGGGAAGAAGCGGCAACTGGCCGAGGATATAATTCGTCGTGGCGGAAGAGATCGAAAGCCCAGTGTAAGGATTGAGAAGAGTAAGGGATGTCGAGCTTCCCACGGAAGCGACAGGATACCAGTTCCCGTCGCCAGAGTTCGCGGCCGTGCCGTTCGTGATGGAAAGCGAGAGCAGGTTCGCCATATTGGCCGTCCACGACGTTCCCGTTCCCACAACCGCCGTGCCGCCATTCGCAACCGAGACGATTTGGCCAGTCGTATAATCAGCTATAGAAAGATCGATCGGACGGAGACCGCCCGTGATCGTGATCGTGCTATTCGACGATGCGGGAGTCGGCCAGAGTCCGATCTGGCCAGCGAAGACGTAATACCACTCGGGGATATCCGAGACAAACGTAGTGAGGTTCAGCTGATCCCAGTGTTCCTGCGAAGGGGAAAGTTTTGGCGTATAGCGGATGTTTGAGCCGACTGGCACGACGGAGATTTCTTTCACCTTGTTTTGCCAGATCGTATTCGGAAGCTGCACGAACTGCGTCGAGGCGATCGTCAAGGCGACGGCTTGCCCTTCAAGAAATGGCCAGCTTTTCGCTGAGCAGATTTTCTTATAAATATCATTCGCATAGCCCGCGAGGTCGGCTTGGTCTTGGGAGGAACCTGATTGTGTTTTGGTCCAGCGCGTGGCTGCCGCAAGACCCGATGAGTATGATCTCAAATTATTGGTGTTTTATGCTGACCAGCTTTTGGAAAACTGGAGCGAGAGTTTTTTCATCCGCACGACGACGCGGGTGATGAAATTCGCAAAGAGTGATGCCATTGTTGAGGTTATAGCGTTCTTCGGGATGATCTTTCCATGAAAGAATATGGTGAGCAACCATGTGACCAAAGCATTTTTCGTTTTTGAATTGGCACGTCCAGTTATCGCGCACTTTCACGCCTCGCGACCATGATTGATAAGCGGGATCGTTGCGCTCATCTTTTCTACCCACCCCTCGATAGGCGTATTTATTTCCAATCATGTGAGTATAGATTTTAGGATCCCGTTTTTCTCCCGCGCGAAAACCTATCATCCCTTTGTTCCATGCTGGGACAAGCCCCTGTTTATTTTTATTCCACGGGACGCTACCCACTGCAAATTGACCTCTATTTTTTATAGCTTTCCCAGAGCAAGAATGACTACAAAATCTTTGAGTTGAATTTCGGGAGATAGAATCGAAAACATCGCCACACTCTTGACAAGTAAGATTTTGATATTTATTTTTTCCCTTATTCCAGGGTGATTTTCCTTTGATGAACATATTATTATTTTAACATTTTTTCGACTTTGCTTTTTACATGACCATCCAATTGGCGGTGAAATTTTGCGTTGGAGCCCCAGCCCCCCCGTTATCGCTTACCGTGTACACGATATCAAAGGTAGTAGAGGTCACGTTATTGGCAGTGATGCTCATATTCGCAACGCCCCCACTCGTTTCAGTACTCGCACTGATTTGTCCGCTACCCGAGGCCAATACTTGTAAGGAGTTTCCATAAACGCCGCTGCTGCCGCTATAAAACGCTATTTGCAAACCACCTAGGATGTTACCCGAAGCATCGAGCATAATTTCCCCTATGCCATATCCCACATCCGTATTAGCACCTGGCACTCCATTAGGCGTAAGAGTAGCCCATACCTTGATCATCGTAACAGTACGTCCAAGCCCGTGCGTGATGGTGTGAGTTGTGGATGCAGAATGGCTATTGAGCGTTGCCGTATCCCCTCCGCGAACGTTTGTGAGATGAGTACTTGTCGCCGTAACTGTTACTTGACCCATTCCATTTGACGGAGAAAGAGATATGCCAGTCCCTGCTATTAATTGTGTCGTGAGATTCACCCAACTTCCTCCTAGCATGGCATACATCCGTGGATGGGTTCCGTCGTTAAAAAACATCCACGTACCGCCTTCGGCTGGCGCTGTCGGGACGATATCAGTGACTTGCACGCCGTGGAAATAGCGCGGATAGAGTTGCAACGAATTCACGCCGTCATGGGTATGGGCGAGCAGGGTCGTCATCTGATTCTGCAAGATGGGGATCGCGGGGTCTTGAGATGAAGGTGCTGTTTGCATGTTAGGGGTATAAAATTACCGACATTACTTGCAGGGCGCTCGACCCCGACGCCGATCCTTTTAATTCCACTTGAACTTGGATATTTTCGAGATCGTGAAGCCCGATATCCTGCGTGAAAGAAGTGACAGTGCCATCGCAAACAAAAACGCCATTCGTCGAACCGCCCGACATCACCGTCCACGAACCCGAGATGGCATTCCTCCAACTCACCCGAACCGTATTGCCGCTCTGCCCTGGCTGGTTGAGCTGGACCTCAAGGCGAGAGTATTTCGCCTTGACGATTTTATTGCCGACCGCTCGAAGGCCAGATTGGTAGAGCGCGGTGCCATAAGCCGAATAGCGGTTTGGCGTGATCGCGGAAAATTCCCCGACACCTCCTAAATAGTAAAACTCTTGAGAGGTGACCAGCGTGGCATTCGCTGGCACAAGGAGCGTCGTCACGGCCGTGCCGTTCACAAGCTGATTCTCAAACAAACGTCTGCCGCCCAATCCAGCCATGGTGGAAAATTGGGGAGCCGTTGGGTCGATGGCCCACACTCCGTTTCCTGCGCCAGTGGTGCCGAGGCCAAAGATAAGCCATCCACCCTTCTGCCCTATTCCACCGAAAGCGACCTGCGTAGCGGTTGTAGATTGCGTAATCCATTCGGGAGTTTTTCCCGTGAGCAAAACGATATAGCCAGAAGACTGATACACGTTTCCCCGAGCACCTGCGAGAATATAAACCACATTGCCGATATTTTTCATCCGAAGCACATTGTTTTCTGGCACGACCCACTGCGAGCTGAACGTGGGATCGGTGCGATTCCAAACGTAGATATAATTGTACGTGCCGCCCGCCACGAGGAGCTGGGTGTTCAGCAATTCAAGCCACGTGCATTGCTCGCCGTTCAGCGTGAAAAGCGCCTGGTTATTATAGGTATAGGTCGAGCCGTTGCTTGGGTCAAAAACTTGGCCAGCCTTTTCATTGATTGATCCCACATACCGCGTATCGGTGAAATAGGTGAAGCCAGCGAGCGTGGTAATCGAATGATGCGGCGCACCGCTTCCCGCCCCCGCGTTCATGCTTTGCCACCCGTTCGTCCACGCCGATTGCCCGACGGGGTCTTGAAGTTGGGTGTTGCTAGTCGCTTTCAAAACGTCGATATACTGATTCCGATAGACGAAGAGATAATACTCCGTGCCATTGGAATTTTCAAAACCGCACAAGCCATTTCCTGCGGCTGCCGTCACGGTCTGGCCAGCCACGAGATAGAGTGTATATACGCCGCTCGGGGCATACCAGAGGTGGCCGTTCGAATCGAGGACGAAGATGTAGCCAGAGTTCGGGTTCATCACGGAATGCATGGCCGTGCCGAAATTGATCGTCGCCATGGTGTTCGTACCCGAGCCATTGTCGCTCGTTGAAATCGGTGTGGAACTCAATGCGTTCGCGAGCGTCGATGCAAGCTGGAAAGTGTTGCCGCTGACATTGGTGATAAAGTAGGTCGTCGCAACCGAAAGTCCAGTCGGCGCCGCACCACCAGAATTCGTCAACTGAATTGCGGTGCCAACCTGCAACGCTGGAAACGATCCCGTTATTGTTCCCGTGCCGCTATTCACCGTATCATCCCATGTGAAGACGCTCGAGCTATTCACTGGACTCATAACCGTCGGAGCATACTGCGGCATCAAGGCGCCTGGCACCGTGTCAATCGAGACATCCTGAAGCAACCCCACTCCCAAATCTGGCGAGTCGGCCATACCATTATTCCAATCGTTGAAAATGAGAGGTTTTGGTGTTGTGTCAGCCATGGTTATCTAAATTTAATTATTAAGTACCACCCGATGATGATGTTGAGGATATAGAGGGCGCCAACGCCGTACTTGATCATGGCATCGTGGCCGCGCCCGGCGTGCCGGTCAGCTGAACGATCTCGGTCCCGATGTTGCCCGGTTGCCCGATCACCACGTACTGGCCGTTCGCAAAGTCCACGCCGTTCGAGAGCAGGTCGGTGACTCCCACCGCCGTGTCGGCCGCGAGATAGGTGCGATATTCTTCCTGCAAATCAGGGAAGCCGAAGAACAGCTCGTTGCCGATCTCCTCTCCCGATTTCACGCGAAGTTTTGGAAGATATTGTGCCATGGTTTTTATTATTGTGATGCGACGTTTTGTTGTTTCGGAAGCCGCTCGTCCAATATAGTGTTCAATTTCACAATCGTGATCTGGAGATCGTGCACGGTCGCCGAGAGATCTTTGATATTGTTTTCAATGCTGATGAGGTGCGTCTGCTTGATTTCCAAGATCTGCTTCTCGAGATCGGCCACTTTGTCTTCAAGCCGGATCTTTGCTTGGTCGCCTTTAATCTGCGGGGTTTTGAAATAACTGTAGGTCGCAAAGATCGCCTGCAAAACGACGATACCGAAGAGGATGTTGGTGGGAGTGAGTTGAATCATGTTCTTATTGCACTAAGTAGCCGGAGAATCCGTACATATTATTTAATGCCTAGTACCGCTGCCGTTAATGGTTGCTGTAGATTCGTCCCATTGAATAGCCCCCAATAAGTAGGAACGCCGTCCGCTGAGCCGCCACTATAGGCAAAATAGTATTCAGGGATTCCGAGCTTCAAAAGCTGCACCGCGTCGCCCTCGACTTCCGCTGCGTGGCTCGCATCATTGGAGCATGAGGCAACGTTCGTCATATCGCAGTTCGTTTCCGAGATGTAGACATGGCTCGCGCCGAAATGGTTTATCAATTCCGTGGCGTAGTTCAGGTTGCACTGATAACCGCAGTAGAGATTCACGCCTAAGAGATCTAGGCTTCCAAGGCTCTGCGTCGCCCATTCGTCCGCGAAATCCCCTGACGTTTCATAGCTGACCTTTCCCGAATAGACCGTTTTGACCTGCGCGGCCAGTCCCGTGATGTAGGACGCCCACTGTGAATCGGTGATTCCGTTCAGGTAATATTCCTGCTCGTTACCGAGGCTCATCTGGGGGATTCCATTGGCCTGCGCCCACGCCGCCTGCTGCATGACCTCCGAGGTGTAGGTAGCGAGATTTGAGGGCGAGATCACGCTTGACCCGTTCGCCCACCAGCCGCCGCCGAGAATGACGGAGAAGCCCTTTGACTGCGCGAACAAGGCCAAGGATTCGGAGGGCGCGAAATTGAAGGTGTAATACGCAAGCCGAAGGCAGGTGATGTTCGCGGCCTTGAGCGTCGCGAGGTCTTGTGCAACCTGACCGTTGGCTGAGAGGTCGTAAGAC
>Ga0181531_10000310_pt1 | contig 34301 bp, 32 predicted proteins | sample PEATcosm2014_Bin_38_FD_119743 | JGI IMG/M metagenome (GOLD analysis project Ga0181531, IMG submission 119743) | Peatland microbial communities from MTU Mesocosm Facility, Houghton, MI, USA - PEATcosm2014_Bin11_10_metaG | ecosystem: Environmental > Terrestrial > Soil > Wetlands > Peat | place...
CGACCGGTCGATTTCTTCTTTACCTACGGTTTCGTTACCGTCGCCCAGGTGCAAGCGCACGAATCGCACAAGCTTCCCCACGTCGTCCTTGGCAGCCGCCTCTCGCAGATATGGAACAGACACTTGGTCCTCCTCCTCGTTGGATTTTGTATCTACGACCCAGCGATTCTGGAGCATTCTTTAGGGAATCGCGATCGATCCTCAAGGGGAATCCGTCAGGAAGGCTGTGTACCTAACATTACCCCGCCTCCTATGCTTTCTCCGCTTGTCTGGTGTCTCGGAGCCAGTGTGATTCGGGAGCAGCAAAAAAGTTTCACGGGGTGGCGCAAGAGATATTTCGATTCCCGCGAAACTTTGCGAGGGGTTGGAAATCACACCGCAGGAAGTCAATCGTTCAGAGGACCGAGAGAAGAAGGCAAAGCCAAATGAATTCCGAGGGATGGCAAAGAGCGCAAGTATTTTCGAGAACTGTGAAACTTCGCTGAGAGTTGGGAATCACACTTCCGGAAGCTCGGTCCGTCATGTCAGTTTGAGTCCAGATTTCTCGGGCAGTCATTCAGCTTCGACCTTGGGAGGAATAGCCGACTTACGTCTCTACCGTCTGCAATGTTGAAATCCGGCCTGAAGGACATGTTGTGGGCCAAAATCTTTCGATAGGAGGAAATTCAGCACGATGACAAAGTCAAAGAAAGGCTTAATCGTGGGCGCGGCACTCGCGGGCCTGCTTGCGGGGAGTGTCGCGTCCATCCAGGCGTCCACCACGCTCGCCGGGCTGCGGGGTTCGCTGAGTCCACAAGACCAATCCCAGAATGGCAATCAGAAGGAGAAGCATGGCTGCAAGGGCCAGAACTCGTGTAAAGGCAAGGGCGGGTGCAAGGCGAACGACAACGGTTGCAAGGGCAAGAACACTTGCAAGGGCAAAGGCGGTTGCGCCACTGACGGTTCCAAGCCGCCAGCGGAGACCAAACCTCCTGCAAATTAGTTCGAACCTCCGCTACATCTCCTCTGGGGCGACCGAAATCCTTCCGCCTACGGGGGAGGTGAGAGCGGAAGCCAATCATGAGCTTATCCAACGCCCGGAGAATTTCGTCCAGCGCACCACGACTTCCTGGCACTCTGAACACTTCGGTACTCCGCGTGTTGAAGCGGAAGATCGGGCTGATCGCTTTTGGGCATTTCCGGGACCGCGGTTGCTGATTTCGCGTGAAGGAACTGCAGGACCAAGACTAACCGCAAAGGGGTGCATGCATGAAACCGTCGTCAGCTCGCAAAGTCGATAGTCAAACAAATCCCGGAGGAACGCGCAAACCGTTAGAGGATACGAGTCCGTCATCCGGACCCGCGCCGACGCAGGTCGAGATCCAACAACACGCATATCGGATTCATGTGGATCGCGGTAGGCAACACGGCAACGACCTCGATGATTGGCTACAGGCCGAACGAGCGCTATCAGAGGGGCGCCGTAGGGGGCCGGACGGTACGCATTCCGCTGATTGATGGTCACGACCATGAATGCGATCCTGGTCTCTTTGGTGCGCGAAAAATCGCAAGACGTCTTCTCAAAAGGACGAAGGGATTCCCGTGCGACTAACTAGACTCTTCTATTTGAATCCCGCAGACGCTCACGCAGGCGTCCACCGCAGCGAAATGTCCCCAGCTGCATGTCTTCCGAGTCCTGTCACTTCGCGCTCCGAAGTGCGGCAGGTCCCGCGGCACTCGGCCCTCGTTCGACTGACACATTGGATTCATGCGGCGAGCTTCATCGCCCTTGTCCTGAGCGGGATCGCTATTCTGCTTGCGTATCCGCGTATGCATTGGGGGGAGACCGGGACGCGGGGTGCACCGTCGCTGTTCGACCTGCCGCTGCCGTTCGTGCTGGATTTGGGAATTCGCGGCCCGGGGCGGTACCTACATTTTCTAGCCGCGTGGGTCTGTCTGTTCACGGGGTTGCTTTACGTCATATCCGGTCTGCGCTCCGGGCACTTTCGGAAAAATGTGTGGCCCAAGAAGTCCGATCTTGCCTTGCAGGCGGTACTGAACGTTGTACTAAATCACTTGCGTTTCAAGCGGCCGACCGAGGAGGAAACACAGTCCTACAACGTTCTCCAGCGACTGTCTTACCTCGGGGTGGTATTCGTCTTGTTGCCGTTCATGTTCCTCAGTGGTTTCGCCATGTCTCCGGCCATTACTTCCGTGTTCCCCATCTTTGTGACCATCTTGGGAGGCCACCAAAGCGCCCGCACGCTTCATTTCTTCGCGGCCATTCTTCTGGTGCTATTCCTCGTGGTTCACATCGCCATGGTGGTCCTTGCCGGTTTCAGCAAACGGTGTCGCGCCATGATCACCGGCTACGCCACGGCCAGGAAGGAGCGCGCATGAGCGACAAAATCTCCCGTCGCAAGATCATTACCACGGGACTGGCTACGGTTGCCGGAGTTTCCGGACTGGCCGCCGCCGCGAAAATCGCCGATCGCTACGGCTTGCTTGCGCCGGACCACCAAGGAATCTTCGGCGCCGGCGAGGCGTTAACGTACGGCGCACAGCGCGTGGTGATGTCCCATCACTCGCTGGCACGGGAGTTCAATCGTAGCGAAATGTCCAAGGTGACTCCCGTCAACCATGAGCACCCTGACGATGAGCTCTACGAAGGCCTGCTCGCCGAGAAGTTCGAGGGGTGGCGACTTCGAGTGGACGGCATGGTCGCCCGCCCGGGAGCCTTCTCTCTCCCCGAACTGAAGCGCATGCCTTCGCACAGTCATATCACGATGCTGGCTTGCGAGGAGGGCTGGTCCTTTATCGCCGAATGGTACGGGGTGCAACTTTCCTATCTTTTGAACCTTGTCGGCGCCAGTCCGAAGGCCAAGTGGGTGGTGATCTACCCGCTGGATGATTTCTGGGGCAGCATCGACATGCCCGAGGCGTTGCATCCGCAAACGCTGTTGGCCTACGGAATGAACGGCGCGGACTTATCGGCCGATCATGGCGCTCCGATTCGCTTGCGCATCCCTCGGCAACTGGGTTACAAGAACCTCAAATTTCTCTACCGCCTGACGGTGACGGACTCGTTGAAACACGTGGAAGACGGCAATGGCTCGGCGGCCCCGGAAATCGGTTATTCCTGGTACGCCGGGATCTGACCCGCGCGAAGTTTATTTCTGCGGCGGGGCACGCCATCGTCGTGCGAGGCTGGCCTTGAGAGAGTTACTTGCTCCGGGAATCGACGGTCGTTGGAGAACACAACATCAGGATCGGAACGGTCAGGTTTCGCGGAAGGGGCCGGATGCTATGGGCATCATTGAGATCAGTTGTGCCGAAGTCTGGCGGGAAATCTCCAGCTACCTGGATGGGGACATCTCCGCAGAACTGCGCGAGAGGATGCAGGAACATTTCGAAGTCTGCCAGCATTGCACTGCAGTGCTCGACGGCACGCGTAATGTCGTTCAGCTGGTTGGCGGTGGGCGGATGTTTCGCATGCCTGAGGGATTTGGCGAGCGTCTCTATAGGAAAATTGAAGCCCTCCGATAGTCTGGTGCTGCTCCGGTGCGCGTTACTGGCCTAAGCCAAATCTCAAACGCCTTGGTTGTCGATTCGTATCAACTTCAGTATCAGTCCAGTAGCGCTCGACTCCATGCCCTTTGATCATGGTGAGGACGTCGATGGAGGCCGTGGCTTCTTCCAAGCAACAGCACTCGATGCTTCCCGATTTCGCTAAAGGTAACCGCCGAGTGGCTCATAATCCCGCCGCAGCGGGATCGTCAGGGCTCAACCCTTGGATCCAAAGCCAGAGCCCCACGCGCGTGCGGCGCGTGGGGCTCCGTCGAGTTACGTTACGCCCCAGGGTTTACGGGCGGTGGAAGGCTGAGATGCGGGTCTCAGAGGATCTAACCTACGTAGAGGGCCTGCACGACGGTGGGGGCGATCAGGTTTCCGTCGGCGACCACATTTCCGTTGACGGTTAGGTTGATGTTGTCCCCGCTGCCGCCATCGACAATGATGTTGTTGTTGGTTACGGCTTCGCTGACGCTGAAGAAAACCTCACCGAAATCAGCGATAGCGCTCTGCGCGCCGCCCACGGTGGGAGCCTCGACGATCCATTCCGCGCTGTTACCCACCAGCTTGCTGCCGGCCGGGGCGTTAAAGCCCAGGGAGGTGGAGGCGCCAGTGGTGCGATTGGTGAAGTAGACAGTGGCGCTTGTGGAGCCTGCGGCTTGATTGGTGCAGAGCAGCATGGTGACCATGTCTCCGGGGCTGATGCCCAGGTTCGTGATCTGCACTTCGCTGCTGGGGAACCACTCGAACCACGGATAGACGTTGCGGACAATGGAACCGCCACCGTGGTAGACCTCGCATTCGACGCCGGCCTGGCACACGTCGCCAGAGCCGTCGCCATCGATCCCGATCCAGTTGGCGCAGTAATACCATTGATTCTGGGTCGGGGCAGCGACGTCCGGGACGACCCAATCACCCTCGATCCACCGGAACGACTGGCCGGCGGGGGCGTAGGCAACGGCACCGCACCAGTTGGTAGAGGTCTCGGTGCCGTCAGCGGCGCGACGCTTTCGTGGACCATGGGACTTCTCGTTGTTAATGCGGAAGGTTGGAACTACGTAGTGGAATTTGCCTTTGAGGTGGCCGAAGACGCGTTTGTATCGCTCGACGTGATGAGGATCTGCGAGGCGCGTCGGGAAGCCGTGCTTTTCCAAATCAGCTAGGCTGGCCGAGAGTGGGTCGAACCCTCGAGGCGGGGGCTCGAACAGCGTGACTTTCATTCCTGCGTCCAATGCAACTTGCGGCATGTTACCTCCTTCCAGACCTAAGCAAGGAGTGCTAGGGAAGCTCCAACGATGAATTGAATTTGCCGAATAACGCTCCCGCTCGGCTGGAACTATTTTTAGATACACGTGAGCTTAGCTACGAGGTGCGAATTGTCAAGAACTAACATTTATCATCATACTTATTTATTGCGCGGGACTGTTCCAATATGGTACAGCCCTCCTTCGCCCCAACGGGCTAAGCGATTGGGGCATTTGCCTTGGACAAGCCGGCGCTGGCGGAACGGCGTGTAACCAGCGAAGTACAGACGGCATCGAACTGGTGCCGAAAAACGCGGAGCCGGATTGGTAAGCACGGCTCGCTGCGGAGTCTCACTCCGCAGTTACTTCAGCTCCGGCATCACAACGGAGCCACGACCCACGGCGACAGCGGCAGTGTTTCGACACTGCTGCCCGTCGCGTGGTGCGTCCCGGTCCAACCTGACAGCCACGCGGTGGAAATTTCTCTTAAGGAGATCGCGATGGCAACGCTGAATCACACCAACCTCACCACCTACGACGTTCCGGGACTGACGGAGTTTTTCTGCTCGGTGTTCGGCTTCGAGGTAAACCACAGGCGCGGCGATAAGCTGGTTGTCCTGTTCGATTCCGGCGGCTTTGTGCTGACGCTGATGTATTACCGGCACATGACACCGGAATTGGGATATCCCGGCCTGTTTCACGTGGGCTTTTTTCAGCCCACGCGACGTGCCGTGGATATCTTATACGAGAGCTTGAGCGCGCGAAACTATACGGCGCCCAAGCCTGCGAAGCTAAAGCGCGGCGGGCCGAGTACGTACGGCTTTTACTGCAAGGCACCAGGCGGCGTGCTGGTGGAAGTAAGCACCATGAACGTCCGCGAACCCGCGTAGCTCCACCGGCAGCGAAGCGGGTCAGAATCTGCATCCTCACCCGCTTCGCACTTACAATCCCAGAATCGCGTGGGTGATGCTCGCCCACCACGGCGGGTTGATGCGCCAGGCGTAGACGGCAAAAGCCTGTAGAACGATCATGGGGGACAGCGCGTAGCGATACACCTTGTGCACGCTTCCATCCACCAACCAGTCACGCAGCAAGCCGAGCGCGATCAGACAATCCAGCGCAGGGAAGAAGAGGTTGTGGTTGAACATGAAATCGAACCGCCCAATGGCCGCGTCCATGAGTTGACAACTCGCGATGAAGATCAGCCGACGATGGTATTCCGGTTTCTTTCTCCAATAAATCGCCATGGCGATGCACGAGCCAAACACGACCATGTCGACGAACGGAATCGACAAGAAGGCATCGATGTCCTTCTGATGTAGCACCACGGTATCGAATCGTGTCATCACCACCGCGATGATGCAGCCCAACACCACCATCACCGCTGCCAGTCCAGCTCCAAACCAGCCGAGCAACCGGTGCACGCTGACTTTGCGCACGCGTACGAGCGCCGACTGTGCAATAAAGAAAACCACCCACGTGGAGAAGGCGGCGCCATGAAACCACAACAGCAGCGGCCTCGATGGATTGCCATGGAAAAGGTTGGTACCGACCGTGCGGCTGAAGCCCGCAATGACCAGCGCGGCGAGTACCAGCGACATCGCGAGATAGAAATACCGGCTCAGGAAGGTCTTGAACAGCCTGGCAACGCTTGCTTCTTTCTCAGTCCAGCCCGCTAGCCCAGCGTTTCCAATGGCCACAGAACTCCCCCTTTCGCGAACGCTAGAAATCTGAATGGCGAAGAGAATGCAGGCCCGGTAACCGAAGTGCGGAGTGGCGGAACTATGGTGGCCGCGGGCGAGCCGGTCAAGCACTCCGTGTAGGTACTAGAACCGCACCGCGCATAATTCGTTCAGCGCGCGTAATTTCCACTCGCTCGCGGCCTCGCAGGAAGCCTCCGAGCCCTGCTGTTTCGTCCGCATACTATTGCATTCTCTAGGGTTAGAGATGGGGCGGCTCATTGGCACCAGGCCTGCCTTTACCTATTGCGTTACTGCGTACCGCCAACCCAGGCCCGGGAGACGTCCATGAAAAACCAAGTCGATATCTTCAAGAAATTGCCAGGCGGCAAAATGGTTTGGGTTCGCGCCACTGAAAGCGTCGACGAAGCCAAAGTCCAACTACGACGCCTGGAGTACATCAATCCCGGCGACTATTTCATCTACGACAATCGATTCGGCGGGCTCATGCCTTCGCTCAGCCCGCAGCCGGAAATTTTTGTTCATTGAGCTTCGCTAGGCGCTCCGCGCGCCGAGCGGGACCTCGGCGCACGGAGGTGTGCGGCGCCCACGAATTATACGAGTTACCTGCGCAGCCGTCATCGGGTAGCACTGAGTAACCGATTAGGATTTTCCCGCCGCCGCTTCCGCCGTAGCGGGCCCAGAAACGGCTGCGGTAGCCTCGCCTGATGTAGCCCCATCTCCTGAAAAACTCGCCAACATTTTCTCCGCAGCCTGCTTCCGATTCGTATCGCGCCCATCCGTCTTCGCCCCGTCCGTTCGCGGATCATGCAACCCCATCGCCGCGTGACTTACAAACGGCAAATTTTCATTCCTCGTCTTTGGCAAAGCATCCGGATACCGTTCCTGCAGAAATCGGATCAGCCGCTCCCGCACCAGGCAGCGCAAATCAAACGCCGTCGGCCCATTCTTCGCGCTCATGAGCGCCCGCAATTGCATGGACGCGCCCGTTGCATCCGTCACCTGCAATCCCCACACCTTGCCATCCCACAAGTTCGTGGACTGCAAAATCCGCAGCAATTCCTGCCGAATCTCCTCGACCGGCGCGGTAAAGTCCACATAAATCATCACCGTGCCTAGCAACTCGGCTCGCGTGCGCGTCCAGTTCTGAAATGGTTTCTCGATAAAATAGCTCAACGGCACAATCAGCCGCCGCAAATCCCAGATGCGCACCACCACGTAGCTCGAATCGATCTCTTCGATCCAGCCCCACTCGCCTTCCACCACCACCGCATCATCTATCCGAATCGGCTGCGAAAGCGCCACCTGCACGCCCGCAATGATGTTTGTCAGCACGCCCTTCGCCGCCATACCGACAATCAATCCCGCTAGCCCCGCAGACGCCAGCAAACTCGTCCCGATATGCCGCACGGAAGGGAAGGTCATCAGCATGATGGATACCGTGACCACCGTCACGCCCACAATTGCCGTGCGTTGCAACACTTGCGTCTGCGTGCGGATGCGCCGCGCCGCCAGGTTGTCGTCCACATCGATGGTGTAGCGCGCAAACACCATGTCGCTCAGCAACTGCACCAGCAGAATCACGCCCCAGCCCACCGCGGCGATCATGCCGAGGCCCAGCACATGCTGCAGGATAGCTTTCAAGTGCTCAGGCAGCGGCGCAAAGGGCGCCGCCAGCACCAGCGCCAGCAGCGGCAGAATCACGCGCGCCGGCGCTTTCGTGCGGCTTGCGAACGACAGCTTTGCGCTCTCGCCCTTGCGCCGCGCAAAACGCTCCGCAATCGCATAGATGACGTAATGCGCCACCAGCGCCATTAGCCATGCGCCGGCCAGTATCCCCGCCGAAATCAGCAGGTGGCTCGTATCTCCCCAAAAGTCTCGCACGCTAAAATCTCCTCCTTTGTGAAATGATGTTCGCGCAGAACGCCGCGCGCCGCCGCTCAAACGGTTACCGTTAGTTGGATTCGCTCGACGCGTCGAAAGTGGCATCGCGCGCATCGAACCTGTCGGAGAGCACCGCGCACAGGTAGGGCCTCCCCAGGGCGGACCGTGCCCGTGTGTGGGATTTCGCGAACAGCAGGGAAGTAATCGATGACGCCAACCACCCGCAAACGCGACTCCCGCAGCTATCGCTTACGCGTGCGCGCGCTCGCGTCCGCGCTGACGGCGTTTTTGCTCCTGTGCGCCCCGCGCCTCGACGCCTATCAAACCTCGCTCGACCACGTTGCACTCCACGACGCCTTTGTCCTCGGCCAGCGCAACGACCAGAGCACCGGCGACTTTCTCGCCCCCTACATCAAACAAATCACCGAAGGCCAGACCACCGCGCAGCACGTCGCCGAAATCGAAGTCCTCACGCCGTTCGCCCAGGCCGTCGACGACTCCCGCAAAAACACCGCCGGCTACACCGAGCAACAAGCCATGCAGAGTTACCAGCAACGCGGCAACACTATTCAGGTGAGCGTCACGCTGATGCTCCCCAGCGCCTACCCACAACCCGCGAACGACAACGGCGCCACCAGCAGCCCCAATCCCGCCGGGTCTAATCCCACTGCCCCCAGCACGACGCAAGAGCCTCCGCCCGCAACTTCCTCGCCCGCCACTCCATCGCCGTCAGCTCAAGCGCCTGTAAATCCATCGCCCGCATCTCCATCGCCCGCAAACCCAACTATGGACACGCCCGCGCCGCCTGCGTCATCCTCGGCGCTGGCTCAATCCACTCCCGCCAACTCCGCCGCGGGCACGCCCGACTCCTCGCAAGCCACCTCGCAAGCCAGCAACAACATGAAGCCCGAAAACTTCTGGCAAAAATTTCAGTTCTACTTCAAGCAAAACGGCAAAAACATTCCCAGCAGAGCCCTGCGCGACAAACCCATCTACTCCACCGCCACCACCAGCAAACCCTCCGTCCTCACCGGCACGAGCATCTGGATCACCTTCGACGCCAAAGACGTCTCCTCGCAAGAAACCGTAATCGAGGTCGTCACCCCCGACGGCCAAACCACGAGCGCCACCTTCGACCTAAAAAAACTCCGCTAACCCGCGCCTTTTTTGGTGACGCAGCGTGCTGCGGGGTTTTGTTCCCTCGTTTGACTCTGTCCGTGTTTCTTTGTTTTTGTAGTGGCATCGCGCTTTGCGGGACTGCGCGCTTTGATGAGGCGCTGCCTTTGTTGGGGCGCGGCATGCTGCGCCCCAGCTTGCCCAGCCGTAGTCTGCAGACCTCAACCGAGTTGTCGGCAGTCAAGCGCCACCGGGTGTAAAAGCGATTTTACAATTTCAAGGAGGAAGGGGAGAGCGTCGGCCGCCCGTTCATTCAAGGCGCTCGATACGCGCGAAAACAAATACACAACGAGTCGGGCGAACCAGCACCGCCGCGACAATACTTGCGCCGAGGAGCAATAGGAATGACGGCGAACAGCGTTGTGGTAGACAGCACCACTCTCCGTCCGCAGAACTCTGTTGCTCCTACCGTTCACGACGGCATCGCTGGGACGCTCTATTTGCTGGCGAGCGAGCGGATATACGCGACCAACGCCGTCACTTGCTCCGGCTTCAGGCTCTTGCCGTATGCCGGCATCTTGCCTTTTCCAGACGTAATGATGGTATTCAACACGGCGTCGCTTTGCCCTTGCACATCGGCTGAACCCAAGTCGCGAATGCTGTCCGCTTTTCCAACTGCGGTCGCACCCTTTCCGTCCGCTCCATGGCACGCGGCGCATTTGGTTTTATAGAGTGCCGCCCCCGCATCGGGAGATGCCGTAGCCGTAAGCGCGAAGCAAAAGGCCAGTGCGCCCGTTAATGTCAGAGACGCCCTAATAATCTGATTTCCGTGCGTGTTCATTTTTTTGCTCCTCATGGCGCGGCGTTTGCCTGCGCTTCGCGCGTTTCGCCATACGCGCGTATCGTAGACCCAACGGGTAAGACAAACTGTCCGCTTTTGCACACTCGCCGCACCGAACGCGCTTTTCATTGGAAATACTCCGCTCGCGTCAGAAACTGTACAATCGCGCCTCGCCCACCTTTACCTCACCTGTACCAAAAATCCCACGATAGCCCTTGACAAATCAGTAGCTCTCTCGTATAGTGTGTCTCGTAGAACGCTGCGCCTTCCATGGCACAGGCACTCATGCCTGTGCTTTTTTGTTTTGGGCAGAGCTCCACCGCCCGCGCTGTGAAGTCAGGAGGTCCACCTTGTTCGCCGCCGCGTCCCTAACCAACTCGCCAACACCCTCCGCCTGCAACCCATTTAGAATGAACACTTGCAGATCTATTTAAAAACAAAGGACTTTAACCACCTTCAGAATGAACACTTACGCAAATCCCGTAGGGGGTAGGTGGCGCAGGCATTCCTGCCTGTGCGCCTTTGTCGCCCCAAACGAGGCGGTTTGACGCCCACCGCGGGCGCCCGTTAGACTCTAGCGTCCACCTCGTCTCGGTCCTTAAGCAGCACCTCGCACGGCAAAACCCGGACGCTGAAGCGCACCGACACCGAAGGAGAAAGCATGTCCTCAGTTGCCGCACCAAAGCTCCACAAGAACTTCATCAACGGCCAATGGGTCGCACCCAGCGGTGGCCACACCTACGAGAACCGCAACCCTGCGAACACCTCGGAACTCGTCGGCACCTTCGTCTCCAGCGGCGCTGCCGATGTGGACGCCGCCGTCGATGCCGCCGCCGAAGCCTACAAGACGTGGCGCCTTGTACCCGCTCCCAAGCGCGCCGAGATCCTCTATCGCGCCGCCGAAATGCTCCTGCATCGCAAGGAAGAGCTGTCTCGCGACATGACCCGCGAAATGGGCAAAGTCCTGGCCGAAACGCGCGGTGACGTGCAGGAAGCCATCGACATGACTTATTACATGGCCGGTGAAGGCCGTCGCCTCTTCGGGCAGACTACGCCCTCCGAACTCCCCAACAAGTTCGCCATGAGCGTCCGCCAGTCCATCGGTGTCTGCGGCATGATCACGCCGTGGAATTTCCCCATGGCCATTCCCTCGTGGAAGATGATGCCCGCGTTAGTGAGCGGCAACACCGTCGTGCTGAAGCCCGCCGAAGACACCCCGCTCTCGTCCTACCATTTGGTGGAAGTGCTGACCGCGGCCGGCCTGCCGGCGGGCGTGGTGAATGTCGTCAGCGGAGACGGACCTGGCGCTGGCGCCCCGCTCTCGACGCACAAGAAAGTTCCAGTAATCAGCTTCACCGGCTCGACCGCCGTTGGCCGCCTCATCGCGCAAGCCGCTGCGCCAGACTTTAAGCACGTCAGCCTCGAAATGGGTGGCAAGAACATCATCATCGTGATGGACGACGCCAACCTCGACCTCGCCGTCGATGGCGCTGTCTGGGGTGGCTTCGGCACTACCGGCCAGCGCTGCACGGCGGCCAGCCGCGTCGCCGTGCACAAGAGCGTCTACCCTGAATTCATGAAGCGTTTCGTGGAACGTGTGAAAGCCCTGAAGGTCGGCGACGGCCTCGACCCGCAAGTCGAAATGGGTCCATGCATCAACGAGCAGCAACTCAACACGGTGATGTCCTACGTGGAAATCGGCAAGCAAGAAGGCGCCAAGCTGCTCACCGGCGGCAATCGCCTGAACGGCGGCGCCCATGCCAAAGGCTGGTTCCATGCTCCCACGGTCTTCGGCGATTGCTCCGCCAAGATGCGCATCGCACAGGAAGAAATCTTTGGCCCCGTCGTCTCGGTGATTCCGTTCGCCACCTTCGACGAAGCCATCGAGATCGCCAACGGCGTGCCCTACGGCCTCTCCGCCAGCATCTACACCAAAAACGTCAACCAGGCCTTCGCCGCCATGCGCGATCTGTACACAGGTATCGTCTACGTAAACGCCCCAACCATCGGCGCGGAAACGCATCTGCCCTTCGGCGGCACCAAGCAAACCGGCAACGGTCACCGCGAAGCCTCCATCTCGGCCATCGACTTCTTCACCGAGTGGAAAACGCTGTACATCGACTACTCGGACACGCTACAGCGCGCGCAGATCGACAACGCCGACTAATCGCTTGGTGAAGCTTGCGTGCCGTTGACGCTGCTTGACACGCTTTTTACAATAGAGAAATGAGTGTTCGCCGACTCCGCCTGAATGTTCGTATCCAGGCTTTGGGAGTTCACTGATGAACGTTGCTGCGAAGCCTGAAACTCAAGTGGTCGACAAGTCCAATGTGCTGGAGGCTGTTCCGTTCTTCGGGGTTTCGGACATGCCCACGTCGCTGAAGTTCTACGTCGATGGTTTGGGATTTGACGTGGCGCACAAGTGGGAACCCGACGGCAAGATTCGCTGGTGCCGGCTGCAACAAGGCGGCGCGAGCCTGATGTTGCAGGATTTCCGCAAGGAAGATGGCACCGTCCGTCCGCCGGAAGGCAAGCTCGGCGTAGGCGTGAACATTTGCTTCCAGTGCAAGGATGCGCTCGCGATTTACCGGCAGGCGGTGGCGCGCGGTTTACAACCGAGAGAGCCGTTCGTAGGCAACGGCCTCTGGGTTACCGGGCTGACCGATCCAGACGGCTACCACGTAGAGTTTTCTAGCCCTACGGATGTGCTCGAGGAAACGACACTGTCGGGATGGGAAAGGAAGCACCGACAAGAAAGCTAACGAGAGAAAGCTGAAAAAGGAGTTGGCGACCAAGCTGACGCTTACGCGAAGTCGGTGCGTGAACGGTTAGCACATGGCGCGTACACAGAGTAGAGTGCTGCTATGAGGACTCCGGCGCTGCAGGAACGGCGTAACCGCCAGATACTGGCGGACATCGTTCGCACGTACATCGAGACGGGCGAGCCGGTCTCTTCGCGCGCCATTTCCAAGCGGTTTGAGGAATTGCTCAGCACGGCCACCATTCGCAACGTCATGGCGGACCTCGAGGACGGGGGCTTACTCTATCAGCCGCATACGTCCGCTGGACGCGTGCCGACTGCCGCGGCGTACCGTTTTTTTGCGCAAGAAATTGCGTCGCAGGCTACGCTCACCGTGGACGACCGCGACTGGATCCGCCGCGAATTTGCCGGCGCGAAAACCTCCGCGGAGATTACCGAACGCGCCGGGCGTGTGCTGGCGGAAGTATCGAACGGTTTGGGAATTATCGTGTCGCAGCCGCTGGGCAAAACGATTCTGGAGCACACGCGCATGTGGCTGCTGCCCGATGGGCGCGTGGTGGTGGTGCTGGTTTCGCCAGGCGGCAACACGCGGGACAAGATTTTGCGTCCGCACCGGCTTTTCTCGCAGCCGGAGCTGGACGCAACTGCGGACTTCCTGAACCGCCAATATTGCGGCTGGACGCTGGAGGCCATTCGCGCGGACCTGCTGCAAAAATTGGCTACGGAGCGCGAGCGCTACGAAGGTCTTGTCGCCGGCGCTTTGACACTCTGCGATCCGGTCGCGCTGGGCGATGAATCGTCGCTCAACGTGCACGTGGAGGGCACGGCGCAGATTGTGGGCGTAGCGGAGTTCGCCGATCAGGCGCAGTTGCGCGAAGTGCTGGCGGCCATTGAGGAAAAGCATCGCCTGGTCACCATGTTGAACGCCTGCATCGAAACGCCGGAACCGGTGCACGTGCAGATCGGTGTTAAGGAGATTTCGCGGTCTGGCGAGAATCTGGCGTTGATCAGCGCGCCGTACGTGCGCAATGAAGAAGTGCAGGGTTCGCTGGGCGTGCTGGGACCGACGCGCATGGACTATGAGCGCGCCATAACCGCGGTGGCCTATGTGGCCCAGCTCTTCAGCGAGGCGCTCAGCAAGCCATAGTGGCTGCGAAGCCGCTTCCTGTGCGGCGGCATCAAACAGAGACATGTATTGGGAATCAATCTTGCGTTGAGGGAGTTGCCAAGTGGGTGTCATTAACTGGAACGAAAAAAATCCGGCGGACGACGACGAGGTGGAACTGTCGGCCGACGCCAAAGAAATGGCCGCGGACGCTGTGAAGGCGGAAGCGGAGGTCGCCAAACTTGCCGGCGACTTGGAAGAGTTGCGCCAGACGCTGCTGCGCCGCCAGGCGGATTTTGATAATTACCGCAAGCGCATCGAGCGCGAACGCGGCGACGATGCCAAGCGCGCCACCGCGCGGGTGATTGAAGCGCTGTTGCCGATCATCGACAGCTTCGAGCAGGCGCTGGCGGCGCACCGCGAACCGGAATACGCGAATTATCACAAGGGTTTTGAGCTGATCCACAAGCAACTGCTGGACAACATTACGAAGCTTGGCGTCGAGCGCGTTGATCCCGTGGGCAAGCCGTTTGACCCGCACACGCATCAGGCCATGGACCGCACGGAGACGCGCGAGCATGCGGATGGCGCCATTTTGCAGGTGTACCAGCCGGGCTATGTGTTCAACGGACGCGTGCTTCGTCCGGCGATGGTGCGTGTAGCGGTGCATCCGGCCGGCGCATCGAAAGAAGCAGCGAATTAGTAGCCCAGGCATTCTTGCCGGTGCGAATTTGTGGCCGCGGCGTACGGTAATCTCAGATGGCGAAAAGAGGCGACAGCGCGGTTCTAGTTTAAGTTGGTGCTTGGGCGGCTGGGGCGCACAGGCAAGAGTGCCTGTGCTACGTGAAACTTCCTTAGCGAGGATCTTACAAAACGATGAGTCGAGGAAAACAACGCGATTATTACGAAGTTTTAGGTGTGACGCGCACGGCACAGGTGGAGGAAATCAAGGCTTCCTATCGCAAAGCGGCGCTGAAATATCACCCGGATCGGAACCCGGACAACAAGGCCGAGGCCGACGTGCTCTTCCGCGAATGCACGGAAGCGTACAGCGTCTTGAGCGATCCGCAGAAGCGCCAGATCTACGATCAGTACGGCCACGAAGGATTGTCCAGGGCCGGGGGCACGGGCGGATTCGACGGCACGGTCTTCCAGGACTTCCATGACATTTTCGGCGACTTCTTTGGATTCGAGGACCTTTTCGGCGGTCGGCGCGGCGGCGGACGTTCGCGCGCGCAACGCGGCTCCGACCTGCGCTATGACATGTCGCTGAGTTTTGAAGAAGCGTCCACCGGCGTAAACACCAAGATCAAATTGCCGCGCCAGGATTATTGCGAGTCCTGCAACGGCACGGGCGCCAAGAAGGGCACTGGCGTGCAGTCCTGCCAGGCGTGCGGCGGCCGTGGCCAGCTTGCCTACCAGCAGGGATTCTTCACGATCACGCGGACGTGCCCCAATTGCCAAGGCGCGGGGCAAATCATCAAGGAACGCTGCCCTGATTGCCGCGGGCAGGGCCGCGTCGAGCGCGAACGCACCATCGAACTGCGCATCCCCCCGGGCGTGGATACCGGCACGCGCCTGCGCGTCACCGGCGAAGGCGAACCCGGTGCGAATGGCGGCCCGGCTGGCGATTTGTACGTGGTGCTCGATGTGAAGGAGCATCCCTTCTTCGAGCGGCGCGGGGCGGACCTTTATTGCACGATTCCGCTGAGCATCGTGCAGGCCGCGCTGGGCACGGAGTTGGCGGTACCCGGCTTGGCCGGAGAGGAACGACTGAAAATTCCCGAGGGCACGCAAAGCGGCGCGGTGTTTCGCGTGAAGGGCAAAGGCTTGGCGGACCCGCGCGGCGGCGGCAAAGGCGACCTCTACTACCACATCCGCGTGCTTACCCCGACCAAGCTGACGCGCGAGCAGCGCAAACTCGTCGAGCAACTCGGCGCCTCGCTCAAGGTAGAGAACAAGCCCGCCGAACGCGGTTCCTCGCTCTTCGACAAGGTCAAAGACATTTTCGGATAGCCGACGCCAAAGGCTCTCTCGCTATCTAGAGCGTTTAACGTCTTGTGAGCGAATTGCGTCTTGAAGATCGAACTGCGGACTTTGATTTAACCACTCTGGATTCTGCGTCGCGGTGCGGCCTTCGAAAAGAGGAGCGTAAATATTCGAGACGTAGGAGTTGTTCGGATCGCGCGGATCGTATTTGATTTGCAGAGTGGCGCCGGTCAGCCTCTGGCTTAAGCCCGGTAAATCAGACTCGCTACCGCGAAGGGCGAAGATACCTGCGTATCGCTCGCCGTCCACCTGGTAGGCATATCCCATAAAAACGGCTGGCACGCTAGCGCCCCCAGCCGAAATGGCACCGATGGCTCCAGGCTGGATCGTGGCATCCGCGGCAGGCCACCGCTGGCTTTGATAGCGTCGAACCAGATGGCGAATTTGAAAAAAATACCATCCGAACATGCTCAATAGGAGAGCCGCGATAAAGATCCAATCGAACGTGCCCGGGTCGGCCATGTGTTGAGGGTCTGATTTCAGTGTACCGGCAGGCGTCGGTTATCTCGTTGGTTCCTTCGCGGATGTTTTCCATAAATAACCGGACTACAACTTCTGGGACGCGGACTTAGTTGGTTTGGGGTGTGAGACCGACGAGCTTTTGGAATTCGGGATTGTCGTGCAGGCAATCGAGATCCGAATCGCGCGCGGCCCAGTTGAGGTTGCCGTAGCCGCTGGCGATGGCTTTCTTCAGGGTTTCGAGGGATTCCACTTTGCGCCCCAGGACTCCGTAGGTGCACGCCGCGTTGTAGAGCGTGTTGCCATCGTTGGGTCGTAGCGCGACGGCGGTCTGCAGATGGCGAATGCTTTCGTCCGCTTCGCCGCTCGAGGCGAGGTTGGTGGCCAACAGAATGCGCGCGCGCACGTCTTCCGGCACCAGTTCGAGCTGTTTGCGCAAGACGGCATTCATCTGATCGCGCTGTTCCTCTGCTTCTTTCAGACGGCCAGAGCGCCTAAGGCAGAGCTGATACGGGACGTAGGTGTTGTAGTCGGAGCCATTGGCGCCGATAGCCTCGGCGGCATATTTCGCGCCTTCTTCATATTTGCCGCTGGAGAGCAGTGCGCGGCCGAGGATATTCCATGAACCATCGCAATCGTGCTGGCGCTCGATGGCGCGGCGGGCCATGAGCTCGGCTTCTTCAAATTTTTTCTGCGCATAGAAAAGTCTGGCGCGCGCGACGAGGACCTCCGGCAATTCCGGTGCGAGAGACATGGCGCGATCGCACGCGGCGATGCCTTTGGCGATCCACTCCGGGTTCTGCTCGCGGAGTTCGAAAATCAAGCCGCACAAATTGGCGATGCCGGCGTGGGCCAGGGCGAAATTCTTGTCCAGCTGGATGGCCTGCTCGAACATCTGGAAGGCGTAATCGATATTTTCGCGGCGCGTGTAACTGCGGCCGCGGAGATAGAAATCGTAGGCCTGCGTATTTTCGGTGGGCTTAATGCCGATGGTTTTGTCTTCCTGTGGGGTCAGCGTGATGCGCAGCGCCTGGGCGATGCTGCGGGCGATTTCATCCTGAATGGCGAAGACGTCTTCGAGTTGGCGGTCATAGCGCTCGGCCCACACGGAGTGGCGCGTGGAGCCCTCCACGAGTTGCGCGGTGATGCGCAGGCGATTGCCGGAGCGGCGGATGGTGCCTTCGAGAACATAGGCGGCGCCGAGTTGCTGGCCGACCTCCGGGGCCGAGGTGGTCTTGTCGCGGAAAGACAGCATCTCGGAGCGCGGGAAAATTTGCAGTTGGGTGATTTTGGAAAGCTCGGTGATGATGTCTTCGGTCATGCCGTCACGAAAGTATTCGTCTTCCTTGCTACCGCCCTGATTTTCAAAATAGAGCACGGCGACGGACTTGCGGGAAGGGGCGGCGGAGGGGCGAGAAGCGGAGGACTCGTTGACCGCGGCCGCAGGCTTGCGGTTCGAGTCCAGATCGCGTTTGAGGCGTTTGAGATCGGCGCGCAGTTCGCGTGCGGTCTGATAGCGCAGGTCGGGATCTTTCTCGAGGGCCTTGGCGAAAATGTTTTCGAGTGCCAACGGGAGACGCGAATTCAGCTTGGTGGCGGCGGCCGGAACCGCGTGGAGAATGCCATCGAAAATGAGCGCCGAGGTTGCACCGGAGAAGGGAAGAGTGCCGGTGGACATCTCGTAGAGCACCACGCCGAGCGAGAAGAGATCCGAGCGAGGGTCGAGCTCTTCTCCGCGGGCTTGCTCGGGAGACATGTAGGCTACCGTGCCCACGGAGCTTCCGGGGCTGGTCAGAAAATCGGCGGCCGCTTGCGTGCGGGTTTGCAGCGCGCTGTCACCGCCCTCGGAAGATTTTTGCACTATGGCGAGCTTGGCAAGGCCAAAGTCCAGGATTTTCGCCGGGCCGCGCGTGACCAGGAAGATGTTCGCGGGCTTGATGTCCCGATGGACGATGCCTTTTGTGTGCGCGGCGTCCAGCCCATCGGCGATCTGGATGGCCATGTCAAAAAAATCGCCAAGGGCGACGGGCTTGCCAGAGATGCGGTGCTTCAAGGTCTGGCCCTCGAGTAACTCCATGGCGATGAAAGGGCGCCCTTCAAACTCGCCCACATCGTAGATGGTGCAGATGTTGGGATGGTTCAGGGAGGAAGCGGCGCGAGCTTCGCGGCGGAAGCGTTCGATGGCCTGCGGATCCTGCGAGATATCGTCGGGAAGAAATTTGAGCGCGACACTGCGACCGAGCCGAGTGTCCTTAGCCTGATAGACTACGCCCATGCCTCCCCCGCCAATCTTTTCGGCGATGGTGTAATGGGAGATGGTCAGGCCGAGCATCAAACTAGGGTCGGGCATGGGCTTGGAGTTTAACCCAGGCTTGTGAAGCCCGGCAAACGAGGGCGGATACGTGCGACGCAGATTTTTTGTGGAACAGTTTGATGGCCTGAAGGCGGTGATGGAGGGCGAGGCGGCGCACCATCTGGGGCGCGTGCTGCGCGCGCAGGCGGGGCAGCAGTACGAGCTGAGCGATGGCGAGCGGGCGTTTCTGGGACGTATCGACGTGGCGACCCGCGACCGCATCGAGTTTGTGCTGGAAGAGGAGCTGCCGACGCACAAATTGCGCCTCGATATTACGTTGCTGCTGTCCGTGGTGAAATTTGATGCGTTTGAATGGGCGCTGGAGAAGGCTACGGAGCTCGGCGTGAGCACGATTGTGCCGCTGGCGGCGGCGCGCAGCGAGAAAAGCTTGCTTGCGGCGGCGGAGAAGCGGGCGGAGCGCTGGCGGAAGATTTTGCTGGAGGCGGCGCAGCAGTCCCGGCGATTGCGCGTGCCGGCGCTGGCTGGGCTGGAGAAGGTGGAGGGGGCGTTCGCGAAAGCGCCTTCCGGGGCTGGCGTGCGCGTGATGCTCTCGGAATTGGCCTCGGCTGGAACGTTGCGGGCGGAGCTGGCGGGGCAGAGCGGCCCGGAAGTTGCGCTGGCGATTGGGCCGGAGGGTGGGTGGACGGAGGGGGAATTTGCTGCGGGAGAGGCGGCGGGGTTTCGGCAGGCGTCGCTCGGACGGCTCATTTTACGGACCGAAACGGCGGTGATTGCGGCGCTGGCGGCGGTGAATTACGCGTTGGGAGAGGATTGAGGCGACTCGATTCGGGTAACCCAAGAGAGCAAGAGCCATAGCCATGGCCAAGTGCTTTATGCCCGGGCAAGCTGGGGCGTAGCATGCTACGCCCCTACAAGAGTTCGTCATTGCGCAGGCAACGTGGAGTGGCAGCTCGCGAATCCTACTGATTCGGTGGGGAATCGAAAACGCTGCGTTTTTCTGCGCGTCTGATACAACGTATCTGGCACAACGCATTTGGGACAAAACGAATCTGGCGCACGCTGCGACGGGCGTGCTATAAAGAACGAGGCCGCCCCATGGACAGTAAGGACGAGAAACCGCTCGCGGGAAGCACGCTGTCAGGTGCTGGCTCGGCGTCGTCGGCAAGCGGCGGCGCGGCCCGCGACAGCGATCTTGCTTCCAGCGCTAGCTTGGGAAGCCCTAGCGCCAGTGCCGGTTACAGTGCAAGTGCGGCCCCCCACACGGAAGCAGCCGCGTTTACCCGCCCGATACTCGAAACTCCAAACGCCAACGGCAATTCGTTGCGCAATGAAGTGCGCGTTTGGACGCGCGACCTTTTAATCGCCATTGGCTTGGCGCTGGTCATCATTGTGTTCCTGTACCAGCCGGTGAAAGTGGAAGGCACCAGCATGGCACCGCTGCTCTCCGACCAGGAACGCATCTTCATCAACAAATTTGTCTATCGCTTCAGCTCCATCGAGCGCGGTGATGTGGTGGTCTTCTGGTATCCTTTAGATCGCTCCAAATCTTTTATCAAGCGCGTGATCGGCCTGCCGGGTGACACGCTGGAAATGCGCCAGGGCACGCTGTACGTGAACGGCAAGGCCACTCCCGAGCCGTACGTGCCGCTGCGCTACGAGGATTTCAGCAATTTTGGTCCGGTGACCGTGCCCAAGGAAAGTTACTTTGTGATGGGCGACCACCGCATCAGCTCGAACGATTCGCGCATGTTTGGCGCGGTGGAGAATAAATTTATTTACGGGCGCGCGGTGTTCGCCTACTGGCCGGTGGACCACTTCGGTTCGCTGGCGATTACGGACGCGCAGTCCAAATGACCGGATTTATGATATTTATGATGTTCCAGAACGGGGGCTACGCTGAACGAAGTTCAACACCGACCTGCGATTCTTGCGCTCGAAGACGGGCGCGTATTTAACGGCCGCGCAGCCGGCGCCATCACGCGCCGCGGCGGTGAAGTCGTTTTTAACACCAGTCTGACGGGATACCAGGAAGTTTTCACCGACCCGAGTTACGCGGGGCAGATCGTTTGCCTCACCTATCCGCACATTGGAAATGTCGGCGCCAATCTGGATGATGAAGAAGCGCCGCGGCCGTATATCGAAGCGCTGATTGTGCGGGAGTTTTCGCAGATTTCGTCCAACTGGCGCTCGGCGGAAACCGCGCAGCTTTACTTGAATCGTCACAAAATTCCCGCCATCTGGGATATCGACACGCGGGCGTTGGTGCGCCATATTCGCAAAGTCGGCGCGTTGCGCGGCATGGTGGCCACCGATGGCACACCTGCGGAACAATTAATATTTGAAGCCAAGCAAATTCCTACGATGGCGGGGCAGGAACTTGCGGGCCGCGTTTCGTGCAAACAATCGTATAGCTGGGACAAAGGGTCCATCGAGCTGGCTACCGCGCCATGGACCGAGCAAATGGGCGCGGCGGTGCCCGTCGGAGAAACGCGCCGGCATCGCGTGGTGGCCTACGATTACGGCATCAAACAGAACATTTTGCGCATGCTTGTCGATCATCACTGCGAAGTGATGGTCGTACCGGCGCAAACTTCCGCCGAAGACGTTTTGGCCATGGGCGGCGATGGCGTGTTTCTCTCCAACGGCCCTGGCGATCCTGAGCCCATCAACTACGCGGTGGAAAATATTCGCAAGCTGCTGGGCAAGACGCCCATTTTCGGCATCTGCCTCGGCCACCAACTGTGCGGCTTGGCACTTGGCGGAAAAACTTACAAATTAAAATTCGGGCACCATGGCTCGAATCATCCGGTGATCAATCTGTTGAGCCAAAAAGTGGAAATCACGGCGCAGAACCATGGTTTTTGTGTCGATCCGGAATCCCTGCCGTCTAGCGACGTGGAAATCACCCACACGAATCTTAACGACGGCACGAACGAAGGCATGCGCCACAAATCGCTGCCGCTCTTTAGCGTGCAGTATCACCCGGAAGCTTCGCCAGGCCCGCACGATTCGCACTACCTATTTCAAGACTTCGTCAAAATGATGAAGGAGCGCTATGCATGAAAACATTACTGATTGCGACACTGTGTCTCTTCAGCGCTCGCCAAGCAGCCGCAGAATGTGTCGCGGTCACGCCTGCGCATTTCTCCTTCGGTTTGAATGCCGTTCCGTCATCGAAAGACGTGCGCATCACCGTGACTTTGGATCAGACTCCTTTGCCGCATGCACAACTGCGTGTTCACACAGAAACGGGGAGCTTTCTGTTCGCGGCTTCGGCAGACGATCAAGGTGTCGCGGAGCTGCATGACCTGAAGTCGGGCCGTTATGTCATCGATTCGCGGGCAAACGAGGCTGGCGCGAGAATTCTTCTGGACGTTCCGGCCAATCCTCAGAAGGGTGTCAGTCAATTCTCTTTGAGCATGAGCAATAGATATGCCGTGCCGCCAATTGGTGGCTTTCCGATAAAGACGGGCGAAATTCCCGAAGACGAACATTATCGGGAGTTTACTGGGGTTGTGCGGGACGAATCCGGAGCGAGCGTCCCCGGAGCCGAAATAGAAGTTTTTCCGGAGGCGACTTCGGACCATGCGCGCATCACTCATTTAACTGCGGACGATGCCGGCCATTTCTCGGCGCAACTGCCCAATGGACTGTATCGGGCGGTAATTCACATGGAAGGCTTCAAGCCATACCCCGTTGCATTTCGTATCCTTCGGGAAGGTGACGCAAGGACTCTTTCAGCGGTTCTAAGGGTGCAGAGTTGTTAGTCGCGACGCGATCCACTCGAGAGGAATTTTAGTCAGCAAAAATGCCCAAGCGCACTGACATAAAGAAAATCCTGATCATCGGCTCCGGCCCCATCGTCATCGGGCAGGCCTGCGAATTTGATTATTCCGGCGCACAAGCCTGCAAAGCGCTGCGCGCGGAAGGCTACGAAGTGGTGCTGGTCAACTCCAACCCCGCCACCATTATGACCGACCCAGAGCTGGCGCATCGCACCTACATCGAGCCGCTCACCAAGGAATATCTCGAGGAAATTATCGCGCGCGAACGGCCGGACGCCGTGTTGCCCACGGTCGGCGGACAAACCGCGCTGAATCTCGCCGTGGAACTTTCCGAAAGCGGCATCCTCGAAAAATACAAAGTGGAAATGATCGGCGCGTCGCTGCGCGCCATCAAAGTCGCCGAAGATCGCCTCTGGTTCAAGGACGCCTGCAAAAAGCTCGGCCTCGAAGTGCCCAACTCCGCGCTGGTCAACAACGCGCAAGACGCCTTGCGCCTCTGCGACCAGCTTGGCTTCCCGCTGGTCATACGCCCCAGCTTCACCATGGGCGGCGCCGGCGGCTCGATTGCCTACAACAAAGAAGAGTTCGGCGAGGCCATCAATCACGCGCTGGACATGAGCCCGGTCCACGAAGCGCTGGTCGAAGAGTCCGTGCTCGGCTGGAAAGAGTACGAGCTCGAAGTGATGCGCGACAAAAAGGACAATTTCGTCGTCATCTGCAGCATTGAGAATTTCGATCCCATGGGCGTGCACACCGGCGACTCCATCACCGTGGCCCCGTCGCAGACCCTCACGGACAAGGAATACCAGCGTATGCGCGATGCCGCGGCCGCCATCATCCGCGAAGTGGGCGTGGAAACCGGCGGCTCCAACGTGCAGTTCGCCGTGAATCCTGAAAACGGCAAGATGACCGTGATCGAAATGAATCCGCGCGTCTCCCGCAGTAGCGCGCTGGCCAGTAAAGCCACCGGCTTCCCCATCGCCAAAATCGCCGCGCGCCTCGCCGTCGGCATGACCCTCGACGAAATCCCCAACGACATCACGCAAAAAACGCCCGCGTGCTTCGAGCCCACCATCGACTACGTGGTGGTAAAAATCCCCAAATGGCAATTTGAAAAATTCCCCGGCGCGGACTCTACCCTGGGCACGCAGATGAAGTCCGTCGGCGAAATCATGGCCATCGGGCGCACCTTCAAGGAGGCGCTGCAGAAGGGCATTCGCTCGCTCGAGCCCAGCACTCCATGGCGAGCGCCGCTCGAAACGCCGGATTCGCTGCTGCGCGAAAAACTCGCCACCCCGCGTCCCGACCGCATCCACTGGATCCTCACTGCAGTCGAACGCGGCCTGCCCGCCGAGGAAATTTGCGACCTCACCAGCATCGATCCGTGGTTCATCCACCAGATCGAAGAACTCACCGCCATGAACCGCCGCGCCGCCAGCGTCACCGTGGAAACCGCCTCGAAAGATTTGCTGCGCGAGGCCAAGCGCAACGGCGCCAGCGACGAGCATCTGGCGCAAATGTGGAAGACCACGCCCGCCGCCGTCCGCCTGCAACGCGCCCGTTACAACGTCGCGCCGGTTTTCAAGCGCGTGGACACTTGCGCCGCCGAGTTCGAGTCCTTCACCCCGTACATGTACTCCACCTACGAGGACGAAGACGAATCCGAGCCGCACAACGTCCCCAAGGTAATGATCCTCGGCAGCGGCCCCAATCGCATCGGCCAGGGCATTGAGTTCGATTATTGCTGCTGCCACGCCTCCTTCGCCCTGCGCGAAGACGGCTTTGAAACCATCATGGTGAATTGCAATCCAGAAACGGTTTCTACGGATTACGACACCTCCGACCGCCTGTACTTCGAGCCCCTCACGCTCGAAGACGTGCTCGCCATTTTTGAGAAAGAAAAGCCGCAAGGCGTCATCGTGCAATTTGGTGGGCAGACTCCGCTCAATCTCGCGCTCGAACTGAAGCGCAACGGCGTGCCCATCCTCGGCACCGCTCCCGAATCCATCGACCTCGCCGAAGACCGCCGCCGCTTCGGCCGCCTGCTTGACGAATTGAAAATCCCGCAGCCGCGCAACGGCACCGCGCTCATCCCGGAAGAAGCCGCGCGCGTGGCCGGCGAAATCGGCCTGCCCGTACTGGTGCGCCCCAGTTACGTCCTCGGCGGACGCGCCATGGTCATCGCCTACGACGTCAACACCGTGCAGGAATACGTCGCCCAAGCGGCGCTCATGGGCCCCGCCAAACCGGTGCTCATCGATCAGTTCCTCGAGGAAGCCACGGAAGTCGACGTCGACGCCCTCGCCGACGGCACCGACGTGGTCATCGGCGGCATCATGGAACACATTGAAGAAGCCGGCGTGCACTCCGGCGATTCCAGTTGCGTGCTGCCACCCGTCAGCCTCTCGCCGCAAATCCTCGCCACCATTCGTGAATACACGAAGCGACTGGCCATTGCGCTGAAAGTTGTCGGCTTGATGAACGTGCAATACGCCATCCAGCGGGACACCGTCTACGTGCTCGAGGTAAACCCGCGCGCCTCGCGCACCATTCCCTACGTCAGCAAAGCCACCGGCGTTCCGCTCGCCAAAGTAGCCGCGCGGCTCATGGCCGGCAAAAAGCTGGCCAACATGAAACTTCCGCTCGTTCGCCACGACGGCGTCGCGGAAATCGCCGTCCACGATTTTTACGCCGTGAAATCCCCGGTCTTCCCATTCAACAAATTTCGCGGCGTGGACACCATCCTCGGCCCGGAGATGCGCTCCACCGGCGAGGTCATGGGCACCTCGACTTCCTACGGCTTGGCCTTCGCGAAAGCACAACTCGCCGCTGGCCAAAAGCTTCCGCGGAGCGGCACCATCTTCCTCAGCGTCAACGACCGCGACAAAAAACACGTCGGCCCGCTCGGCAAGGAACTCGCGGCCCTCGGATTCAAGTTACTCGCCACGCGGGGCACCGCCGGGGCCCTCGAAGCCAGCGGCGTCCCCAGCGAGGAAGTCTACAAAGTAAACGAAGGCCGTCCCAACATCGTTGACCTCGTTAAAACCGCCAAGATCGATCTGGTCATCAACACCCCGCTCGGCCGCGAATCTTTCTACGACGAAAAATCCATTCGCCGCGCCGCCATCCGCTACAATATCCCCTGCATCACCACGCTGGCCGCGGGCAACGCCGCCGCCCGCGGCATCCGCGCATTGCTCGAGCAGGGAATCGAAGTGGCCGCGCTGCAGGATTTGCATCAAGGCCGCCTGGCCGCCACCAGCGGCCCGAAGTCGGGAGATTAGCTATGGATTTCTCCGGAGTTTTCCCCGCCCTCACCACGCCGTTCGACAAAGACGGCACCGTTTCGCTCGGCGACCTGAAGCACAACATCCAGCTCTACAACAAGACGGACCTCGTCGGCTACGTCGCCTTAGGTTCTACCGGCGAATCCGTGCTGCTCAGCCACGCAGAAATGGAAGGTGTGCTGCTCACGGTAAAGGAATTTGCCGCGCCAGAAAAAAAGCTCATCGCCGGATGTGGCACCGAAGGCACCGCCGAAACCATCGCGCGCACCAAACGCGCCGCCGAAATCGGCTATCACGCCGCGCTGATCAAAACGCCCTACTACTACAAGCCGTTCTATAAAGTGGAAGCGCAAATCGCCCACTATCGCGCGGTGGCGGACGCTTCGCCCATTCCCGTCCTGCTCTACTCCGTTCCGCAATTCACCGGCGTAGCCCTCGAAGCCTCCGATGTGGCCACGCTCAGCGAGCATCCCAACATCATCGGCATCAAGGACAGCTCTGGCAACGTGCAACGCGTCGCGGAAATGATCGCCACCACGCCGCCCGCGTTTCAGATTCTCGTTGGCGCCGCCGCCACGGTCTTTCCGTCGTTGTGCATCGGCGTGCGCGGCGCCATCCTCGCTCTGGCCTGCGCGCTTCCGGAAAAATGCGCCGCCTTGCATCAGCTCTACCGCACGGGAAAACTAGACTTGGCCCGCGAACTGCAAACAGTCATCGTCCGCGCCAGCAAAACCATCGTCTCGGAAATGGGCATCGCCGGAGTAAAATTCGTAATGGACCAGCGCGGCTATCGCGGCGGTCTGCCACGCCTCCCGCTTCTCCCGCTCGAGGAGTGGCACAAAAAGCGCATCACCGGCCTCCTCGCAACCATCGAGCCCGCCGCGGTCGGCGCCTGCGCGACGTAAGGATTCTTGCCTTTGTAGGGGCGCAGCATGCTGCGCCCCATGTCCGCAAAATCGATCCGCTTTAGTGGATTTTGTCCTTCTCCGGGTCTCGGACTCGCCACTCATCACTCCCCACTCGCCACTTCTGCCGGTAAAAACGCCTTGTCGATTCCTCCAAAACAGTCATGACGCTCCGTCGGGCGCCGATACTCTCCTCACAATAATTCCCCCATTTGATGAGACGAACGCCCTCGCGTAACATCTAACCGCTCATGGATTGTCGCGCCCTAGCCTTTCGCCAGCTCCCGCACCAACCCAAACTCTTCCTCGATTATCTCGACCATTTCTCCCGCGTCCAATCCTTCTACCTCCACAAGCCCACCATGAAGTCCGTCCGCCGCGAAGCTGAAGCCCTCGTCTACACCACCGACCGCGCCGACAAAATTGCCCAAATCCTCCGCAAACAAAACGCCGCCTTCGGCAGCGACGCGCAAACGCAAGCAAATCTCGATCGCCTCGCCAACGGCGCCGTCGCCGTCGTCAGCGGCCAGCAGGTCGGCCTATTCGGCGGCCCCTCCTACGCCATCTACAAAGCTTTAATGGCCATCGCCGTCGCTGACGAACTCACCCGCGACGGCATCGATGCCGTCCCCATCTTCTGGATGGCCACCGAAGATCACGACCTCGACGAAGTGCGCCACACCACCTGGTTTCACGATGGGCGCTCCACGCACTTTGAACTCTCCGCGCCTGCCGCCACCATCGGGAATCACGTCGCCAGTCAACCGGTAGGCCGCATCGCGCTAGGCCCCGCCATCTCGGGCATAGTCCGCGAGGCCTCCGACCTCCTCGAACAGCAGGGAAGTCCGCGCCTCGCACACATCCTGCGCGCCAGCTACGCGCCAAACGAAACCTATGGCAGCGCCTTCGCCAAACTCTTCGCCGGAATATTCGCCGGCCGCGGCCTGATCCTCCTCGACCCGCTCGATCCCGAACTGCACCGCCTCGCCGCACCCATCCTGCAGCAAGCCGCGCAACAACGCGACAAACTCAACGATTTGCTGCTCGATCGCGGCAAGGATTTGGAAAAAGCCGGCTACGCCTCACAAGTCAAAGTCACCGCCAAAAGCACGGTGTTCTTTTATCTCGAGCCCGCGGACGCGGGCGACGGTTCCCGCCAGGTGATTACCGCCGACGCGCGCGGCTTTCACGCCGGAGCAAAATCCTGGAGCGCCGAAGAATTCGCGAAAGCCGTAGCCGCCACGCCAGAAAATTTTAGCCCCAACGCGCTCTTCCGCCCGGTGGTGCAGGATTTTCTTTTGCCTACGGTGGCCTACATCGGCGGCGCTGCGGAAATATCCTACTTCGCCCAATCCTCCGTGCTTTACCGCGACCTTCTCAACCGCATGCCCGTCATGCTCCCGCGTTCCGGCTTTACCCTGGTCGATGTGAAAGCTGCCAAACTCCTCAAGCAATACCATCTGACCGTCGAAGACCTGTGGGAAGGTTCGCAAGAGCTGCGCCGCCGCCTCGAGCGCGCCTCCGTCCCCAAAGCGCTCGCCGAAGAATTTTCGGACCAGCAAAAAGACCTGACCAAAACGCTGGCGAAGTTGGGGAAGCAAATCGAAAAGCTAGACCCCACGCTGCAAGGCGCCGTTGCGACCGCCCAGCGAAAAATAACTTTCCAACTCGACAAGTTGCGCCGCAAAACCGGTCGCGCCCTGGACCAGAAAGGCGCCGTCCTGTCCACCCACCAGCAATTCCTCGAATCGCAACTCTACCCGCACCACGCCCTGCAATCCCGCGAGCTGAATTTTCTCCCGTTCCTGGCCCGCATCGGCCCCACGGCCCTCGACGAATTGCAAAAACTAAGCACCACGAAAAAACTAGGCCATCATTTCATCGTCCAATGGCCCTAGTTTCCAGGGGAGAGCTGTTCTCCAGCCTTTCTCTGCGTTATCTTTTCTCTGTCTTTTTTCTCTCCCTTCTCTCTTGATCGTTTCTCCCATCCAAAAAGAGGCCGCCACAAAATGCACACCCTGCAACTAAAAACCAGCCGCCGCACGCAACTCCTGGACATCACGGATAAAGTAGCCGCGCTGGTCCAAACATCCGAAGTCCTATCGGGCGTCTGCCACCTCTACGTCCCGCACACCACCGCCGCCATCACCATCAACGAACACGCCGACCCCGACGTAGCCGCTGACGTAGAAGCCGCTCTCGACCGCCTAATCCCGCACCGCGGCCCCTACGCCCACACCGAAGGCAACTCCGACTCCCACATCAAAGCCATCCTGGTTGGCAACTCCCAAACAGTCTTCATCGAAAACGCCCGCCTCGTCCTCGGCCGCTGGCAAGGCATCTTCTTCGCCGAGTTCGACGGCCCCCGCGAACGCCACCTCCACATAAAAGTCGTGGCCGACCCACAATAGCCCTCGACCGCGTGCTAAGATTGCATCACCGGTCGCCGCGACGTCGCGGCCCTAGGCGTTTTCGATGGCTAACGATTCCATAAACGAAAAACGGCAAGCGCACGAACTGATCGATAGACTTCCACAGCCGCAACTGTCAGCCGTCGTCGGACTGCTCGAATCCATGCTTACCCCGGCGTCGCGCACAATCGCGAACGCTCCGGTTGATGACGAACCGGAGACCGCAGGCGAACGTAGTGCCGTTGCGGAATCGAAAGCCTGGTTTACCCGTCATCCGCAAGGCATTTCCAACGAAGAAGTGCTCGCCGATTTTGGCCTCACCCAGGATGACCTTCGCACCCGGAAAGACTAAGTGTGAAAAAGATCGCGTGGTCCGAGCACGCCCGAATGGACGTGCGGCGTCTGGATCGCGAGACTGCTATGCGTATATTCTCCGCCATCCTTCGCTTTGCCGAGACGGGCGAGGGAGACGTCAAAAAGCTCCACGGAAATGCCGGCGAACTGCGGCTTCGCGTCGGCGAATATCGCGTGCGTTTCACTTCCGAAGCCGATGATATTCTTCGCATCCACTCCGTTCTTCATCGCAAGGATGCGTACCGTTAATCGATGCCGCCAATCGACCTGCGGCGCGCGTTCGGCAGGGCTTCTTCGCCTCCCGGTTTGCATGTGCTAAAGTTTTATTCACATTGACGAAACTCGGTATTTACGTGCAGGTGCCTTTTTGTCAAACGAAATGCACCTATTGCAACTTTCACACGGGGGTGGTCTCTTCGGCGAAGTTCGCCCCATATGCTGACGCGGTAGGCGCCGAAATATATAACCACGCCAAGCTGTACTGCGCCGCTGGAATGCACGTCGTTGATGCGCTAGCAGGGATGATCGTGGACAGCGTGTACATCGGCGGTGGGACGCCCAGCCTGCTCGATCCTGTGCATATTCAAAATATGCTGTTCGCCATGCGCGAGACTTTTGGGTGGAAGGGGACGGCTGAAGAACAAGCGTCAGGCACCGGTGTCGAAATTACGCTGGAGGCAGATCCGGAGACGATTGATGCGGCGAAAGCGGCGGCATGGTTTACTTCGGGTGTCAACCGCGTTAGTTTCGGGCTGCAATCCTTTAACGATAAGGAATTGATTGCCGCGGGACGCATGCATCGCCGCGCGGATATATATCGCGCGGTACCCATTTTGCGCGAGGCGGGCATTCGCAATATCAGCTTTGATCTCATCGCCGGACTCCCGCATCAGACGGCGCAAAGTTGGCGGCAAGCGCTCGACGAACTGGGGAATCTTCAGCCCGAGCATGTATCTGTGTACCTGCTCGAAATTGACGAGGGCAGCCGCCTCGGACTCGAAGTGCTGCAAGGCGGCAGCCGTTACAGCGCGCGCGATATTCCGTCGGAAGACGATATGGCCACGTTTTACGAAACGGCGCAGGAGCATTTGCGTAGCGCCGGATATCACCACTACGAAATTTCCAATTGGGCCAAGCCCGGCTATGAATCGCGGCACAACTTAAAATACTGGCGGCGCGAACCGTATCTGGGATTCGGCGCAGGTGCGCACTCCTTCGTTGCCGGGCATCGCTGGGCCAATGCGCACGATGCCGCCGACTACGTGAAAGCGCTGGAGCAGTCGCGCTTGCCGGTGGAGGAGCACCAACTCCTAACGCAAGAGAGCGCGCTCGAAGAGGAACTATTTCTCGGTCTGCGCCAGCTCGATGGCATCGACGCTGCAAAAATCGAACGCGACTACCGCGTACAACTAAGCTCGCGCTTCGACCCGCTCGCGAAACAAGGTTTGCTGGAACGCCAAGGCGATCTCGTACGGCTGGCGCCGGCGAAGCTGAGCATCTCGAACGAGGTATTTGTCGAGTTGATGCGCTGATTCGCCGAGGGTGGCCACCGTGCGCCCCGAACCTTCGCAAAGGCGGCAACCTCTCCGCGTTCCTCTGCGCACTCTGCGGTATCCTTTTCCTCCGGCGTGCGTCCGACCGCCACAAAATCATAGTGAGTTAGTGAATCGCTAGGACCACATACACCATGGAAACCAAAATCGACAAAACGATGCAGACCAACACAGTGCAAGGCCTCGACGCCGACACACTGCGCCACTCGGTGGATTTGCGCAGCGACACGCTGACGCGCCCCACCCCGGAAATGCGCCAGGCCATGGCCGCGGCGGAAGTGGGCGACGACGTGTACGGCGAAGATCCCACCGTAAACACACTCGAAAAGCGCGCCGCGGAAATCTTCGCCAAAGAAGCGGCGCTGTTCGTGCCCACTGGGTGCATGGGCAACTTGATTGCCATCAAGACCTGTACGCATCACGGCGACGAAGTGATTTGCGACGTGCTGGGACATGTAAATTTATATGAGCTGGCGTCGATGTCCGCGATTGCCGGTTGCATGCCGCGGGCGGTGCGCGGTCAGGACGGCATCCTCGATTGGAAACGGATCGAGGCGGCGATTCGTCCGAAGATCTATTACGATTCGCAAACGGCCCTCATTTGCCTGGAGAATTCGCACAACATGGCGGGCGGAACGTTGTACACGTCGGCGCAAATCGCGGAGATTTGCGAACACGCGCATGACGCTGGGTTGAAGGTGCACCTCGACGGTGCGCGAGTGTTCAACGCGGCCGTCGCGCTCGGCGAGACCGTGGCAGACATCGCGCGGCATGTCGATTCGGTGATGTTTTGCTTGTCCAAAGGACTCGGCGCGCCGGTCGGCTCGATGGTGGTCGGCTCGCGCGAATTCATTGCGAAAGCGCGCGTGTATCGCAAGATGTTTGGCGGAGGGATGCGCCAGGCCGGCGTGCTCGCGGCAGCAGGTTTGCTGGCGCTCGAAAAATCGCCGGGTCGGCTGCACATCGACCACGAACACGCCAAGTTGCTTGCGCAAGCGGTTGCCAAAATGCCCGGATTGAAGATCGATCCGGCGCGCGTACGGACGAATATCGTGATTTTCGATTGCGCGGGAACCGGCAAGAACGCGGTAGAGTTCTGCGAAGCGCTGGCGGCGCGCGGCGTTTTGGCACAGGACACCGCGAAATATTCGGTGCGCCTGGTAACACATTGCGACGTGCACCGCGCGGGCATCGAGCGCGCAATCGCAGCATTGCGCGAAGTGGTCGAGAAGACCGTCCCCGCGAAGGCGTAGTCGCAAGACTTTGCAGCGTTCGCCGTAGAGCCCTCAGCGTTAGCAGTGCTATCGCGTTCCTCACGCACAGTTACGTAACGGTCTCGCAACCTTTCGTGCCTTTCAGCGCTCTCATGCGTCGCGACAGCTCCGTAGTTCGTTTGTTTCTCATCGCGAGACTCACGGCAGACGAACCACGGCGATGCGTACTGGCTGCAGCGTGGTTACGTCGAGGATGTGGTCGCCGTTCAAGTTGTTCACCTGGCTGTTCGCAATAAAATAAAAATCGTTGCCATGGAGCGCTCCCGTCGAGGGCATTGCGGTGAAGCTGCTGCGATTTTCGAGCACCGTGGTTTGCATGACGCGCGTGCCGTCCGCGGCAAGGCGGAAGGCCGCGATGCGCGGCGACCCGATGGCGTTCTGCACGGCGATGAGGCTGCCGTTATGCCAATAGAGGCCGTCGATGCCGGCCAGCGTGTTGCGCGTGCCGGGGTTCACGTCTGTGCTGGCGCCGGTGCGCAGTTCCAGGCGGATGACGCCGAAATCGTCGGCGACGTAAACGGCGTGACGATCGTCGTCGAGGGCGATGCCGTTCGGCGTCGAGAGCGGGCGATGCGTCGCCAGCGCGGTGAAAGTTTGCGCGGCGGGCGCGAAGCGCAGCAGTTGGTTGCTGACGCTGTCGGTGAGCACGATGTCGCCGCCGGGAAGAACGACGAGGTCGTTGAATCCGTGTTTGGCGCCGTCCGTGGGCGCGTAACGGGCGAGCAGATTGCCCGACGCATCGAAGTGGAGCAGCTCGGAGCGGTCGGATTTTTCGTCCCAGGAGTTGGCCCAGACGCTGCCGTCAGCGGGATCGGGGCGGATGCCGAGAATCGGCAGGAGATGATCGCGGCCCTGCGGGACGAAGTCGGAATCTTTGTTGGCGGCGTCCTTGGCGTCGGGGTCGATTTTGATAATTTTTCGGTGATACAGGCTGCCGAGGTAGAAGACGTTTTGTTTGGGGTCATAGGCCAGGCCCTCGGGAATTAAATCCTTTTCCGTGGTGACGAAAGCCAGTTTGGCTTGCGCGACCACGGGAAATTCCTTGTGGACGGCGGTGACTAGGTCGTCGAACTCCTTTTGTCCTTTGAGGACTTTGAGTTCCGGGCTGCCGGAAGGATCGAAGCCTTCGTGCAGATTGATGCATTCCTTGAGAAGTTTGAGGGCGGCGAGGGTGTCGCCGAGGTGCTGGTGGTCGACTGCGAGTATGTAGAGTGCGGCGGCGCGGTCCGGTAGTTGTGGCAGAGCCTTTTCGATGGAAGCGATTTGGGCGCGGACTTCGTCGGCGTCGGCGGGAGCGCCGCGGACCTGGCTTTGGTCGACGGATTGCGCGGAGACGGGTGGGACGAGAACGGAGGCGAGGAGGCCCATGAACAGGGCAGGTAGTGGGGAATTGGGCGCGTGGCGACGGTGGGGCATGGCGTACAGGATACGCGGTTGGCGGATTTAGAAAAGAGGATGCGCCTGAAGACTGAGGAGTGGGTTGCGGATGTGTTCCTAGAACGCGCTGAGACTGATTTGGTGGCCGAATCGGAAATCGGGTAAGTCTTAGAAAACAAAGGGAGTGGGTGGTGATGATGGGGTGTACGGTAGGGCATTTCATATCGTTGTGAGGGGTAAGGGTTTACGCGGGGAGCAATTCGTATCGTTATCATTCTAAAGGGGCAAATTTGCGGGCTTGGAGTTGGGTGGTGCGGGGCGATTTGGGGGGCG
>Ga0181531_10000313_pt1 | contig 34081 bp, 27 predicted proteins | sample PEATcosm2014_Bin_38_FD_119743 | JGI IMG/M metagenome (GOLD analysis project Ga0181531, IMG submission 119743) | Peatland microbial communities from MTU Mesocosm Facility, Houghton, MI, USA - PEATcosm2014_Bin11_10_metaG | ecosystem: Environmental > Terrestrial > Soil > Wetlands > Peat | place...
AAACGAGCGGAGGTTTCTTCAGGCGGAAAGCTAGGAGCCTCAGAAGTTTGGTAGCGGTACCGGGAATCGAACCCGGGTTTTCAGGTTGAGAACCTGACGTGCTGACCCCTGCACCATACCGCCGTTTATGCCTACTGAGGCTCGCTGCGGGAGGTGTCGGATAACGCAGCGGCTTCGTCTAACTGTGTGATTGTAGCATCGGCATCCGCACGCGGGGAAGTATGTGAGTCGGCAGGTGGCGGGCAACGGCAAATGTAACGTCAACGACACCCGCCTGAGAAGCAGACCGCCGCTACGAAGTCAAAAGCAACCGCAAATGCGACGACATGCAACAGAGCCGGCGGGACGCCGGCGCTGCGAACAGCAGCAGCGGCAACCACAGGGGCAATGGCGCCCAGCTGAAGCTGGCCGCTACAAGAATCAAATGCAGGTCAACTGCAAGGACAGAATGCGGCCGCAAAGGTTTGCGGCGATTCGGCAATCGGAGCCGGAACCAAGATTTTTTCCGTCGCGACTATGGTCCGATGGATCCGTTGCGGTGGTATCGGCCACCCTCATGGAAGCGGTGCCGCACCATGCTTTGTACCAGCAGAAAACCAATGACCGCCAAAACGACTACGATCAGCAAATTTCCGATTCCGAAGCGTGGCGGCTTTGGTTCTCCAGGTGCCGGGGTGTTTGAATCATCTTTCATGAGGACTACCTCTTCGCCAGATTCGAAGAACCACGAACTCCTGCTAGTAAATCACGGCTGCGGGGAAAACTCCGTTATGCACGCTTCTCGGCTTTCTCAATCTCCCCGTCTTTTCTCTCGGCTTCGGATCAATTTCCGATGATCGCAGATTTTCATCCGAAAGGCACTCGAAACGCGCTTCTGTTCAATTAAGAACTATCTCGATTCGAACCACACTGCAGGGAAGCTCCGAGAACAGCGGGGCGGTTTGTGGCCCCTTACTGGTAGTACTTTTCTATTATTGCGCGCGATTTCTTGACCGCTAGAATGGGCGCAGTTTTTTGCCCGCGCGTGCCGGGCTGCAATACGACTGCGGCAGACAAAACTGAAAACACCGAGAAGATAACCAGGAGATCTCTTGAAACAACTGTTCGTTTGTGTGTTGTTACTGGTGTTCGCGGGGGCAATCGAGGCGCAAGAACCCGCGGCGGAACCGATCCAAATCGGAAACGTCACGTTTTCCGGAAGCATCCGCGAGCGCGTCGAGGCTTGGGATTGGTTTGAGCCAACGACGGGCAATAATCTCTATGGTTTTTCGGGAACCGTGGTGCGTTTCGGATTCTCGCAGGAGCACACCAACTTCGACTGGAACATTGAATTTGAAGCACCAATTCTGCTGGGGCTGCCCAATCACGCGGTGAATGCGGCTCCGCTCGGCCAATACGGCTTGGGAGGATCCTATTACGCGGCAAACGACAACAACAGGAATGCCGCTATGATCTTCCCGAAGCAGGCGTTTGTCCGGTTCAAAGGAGAGCATACGAGCTTGCGAGCGGGGCGCTTCGAATTCTTTGATGGCGGAGAGGTGAAAGCGAAGGATCCCACACTGGCGTGGCTGAAAAACAACCGAATCAATCAGCGGTTGCTGGGAAACTTCGGGTATTCGGACGTCATGAGAAGTTTTGACGGAGTGCAGTTTGGCTATTCTAATGGACCGTGGAATTTCACGGCGATGAGCGCGATACCGACGCGCGGAGTGTTTCAGGTGGACGGCTGGGGTTGGGTGAAGACTCCGGTGACGTATGTGGCGCTGACGCGCGAAGTGGAATTGGGAAAGAGCCGCGCGGAGTGGCGAGCTTTTGGAATTTATTACAACGATGACCGGAGCGTTGTAAAGACGGATAACCGTCCCGCTGCGGTGCGCGCCACCGATCTGGGCGGCATCAATATCGGGACATATGGCGGACATTTCATTCTGTCTGCGCCTACATCATCTTCTGGGACGTTTGACCTGCTGGCCTGGGGCGCGCTGCAGAACGGGAGTTGGGGAGAGCTGAAGCAGCGGGCTGGTGCGGCTGCGATCGAAGGAGGCTGGCAGCCAGCGTTTGCCAGTCGCGTACGTCCTTGGATTCGTGGCGGGTTTGACTACTCGAGCGGCGATGGGAATCCCGGGGACAACACGCATGGCACGTTCTTCGCGATACTTCCCACACCTCGCGTCTATGCTCGTTTTCCGTTCTTCAACTCGATGAACAACACGGACCTTTTTGAAGAAATAATGCTGAGGCCGACCAAATCGTTCACGCTGCGAAGTGACATACACGGGCTCTGGCTGAGCAATAAGAATGATTTGTGGTACACGGGCGGCGGCGCGTTCCAGCCAACGACATTTGGCTTCAATGGGAGGCCCTCCAACGGGGCCCGTTCCCTTGCGACGCTGTATGACATGAGCGGGGACTACCAGTGGAAACATGGGCTTTCATTGGGCCTGTACTTTGGATACGCGGTGGGCGGCGATGTGATCAAGAAGATCTATACCGTCAATAGCAACGGCGCGCTCGGATTCACCGAAGTGAACTATCGCTTCTGACGGTTTGCGGGCCCGGACGGATCGACCGGCAAGTATGCTGCCGAGACTGTATTTTCCCAATGGATTGGGATTCTGGTCTCCCGTTGACGTTTCGCGTCGATAGGCCGCGTTCTGCAAAAGCAATTAATCGTTGGCATTATCGCATCCAGAAAACCCTACGCTCACGAATGCCGCAAGCCGGCGTCTTGCAAAGATGCGCTTAGTATCGTTACCCTATCCCGTAGCGTGCGTTCTTGCTTTCTGGGTCCCAGTTGCCGACAATAGAAACGCAGACGTAGGCGAGTCATGGTGATAACGGCGCGACAATCCGCGAACCAGATTGGCCGAGTGGCGCAGGCACGACACCTCTATGTGAAGGTCGGCGTCGTGATGTTGCTGCTGGCCATCGCCGGCTTTTCCACTCTCGCGAAGAATAGCCAGTATTTTTCCAGGTCTAATCCGGCCCACTACATCAATATTTCCAGCAAAATGAAGGTCAGCCATTTGCCGGTGGTAATCGACCGAACTCCTCTGCGCCCCGTCGCCCGATTCATACCACCACAACCTGAAATGCGGATCGCCAGGATGGTGGAGGATGAGATTCCGGCGCTGCCGTCCATGGGCGTCACGGTTTCTCTGCAGCATCGCTCTCCACCGGTCCCCCTTTCCTAGTTCGATCGCTCGCACCTAAAAAATTAAACTTTGCAATTATTTCTCTCGCTCCGGCCCTTTTTCAATTGGTCCTCGGGCACGATCCAGAAGAGGAGTACTTATGAACGCAGAGCCACTCATGCCTCCGTATTTGGAGGAATTGCGCGCGCTAAGCACTTGCGTGGTCGCCAGCGCCATCGAGACATTCGGCGTCCGCCTGCGCAACAGAGGTTTTTCCGATGCCCGCTTGCATTGCATGTTTCCAGAGCAGCCGGCCGCGGTGGGTTACGCCGCGACGGCGCGCATACGCGGCACCGATCCGCCCATGGAAGGGCACAGTTACTACGATCGTGGTGCCTGGTGGAATTCGCTGCTCAAAATTCCCCCACCGCGAATTGTGGTGATCGAAGACGCTGATTCCATCCCGGGTCTCGGCGGCTTCATCGGAGAAGTGCACGCCAATATCCTGCTAGCTCTCGGTTGCGTCGCGGTGGTGACCAACGGCGCCGTCCGCGATCTCCCTGAAGTGCGCCGAAGCGGCCTGCAACTGTTTGCTGGAAATGTTTCGCTGTCCCACGCGTACGCGCACGTGTTCGATTTCGGTGGCACCGTCGAGATTGCTGGCCTTACCGTTCGTCCCGGCGAATTGATCCAGGGTGATTTGCACGGAGTGCAAACAATTCCGCCGGAGATCGCCGCGCGGGTTCCGGAGAAGGCCCGCGAGATCATGCAGTCCAGAAAAGAATTGATTGGCTTGTGTTATTCCAAGAATTTTTCGATCGCAGAGTTCATACAGAAGGCCAAGGAGTTGGAATCGTGAGGCATAAACCTGCAATACCTTGCTCGATATTCGTCCTAATCATTTTTTCGGCGTTCGCCGGCGGCTGCGGCGACGCGCGCAAGGCTGATGCGTCCGACGTGCCGCGCGCCGCCGTGGTGAAAGTGCAGCGCAAGAATATTTCCAGCACCCTGGAGATCGCATCGGAATTTCTGCCCTACCAGGAAATTGATGTGTACGCGAAAGTTTCCGGTTACATCCAGAAGCTGTACGTGGATTGGGGCACGCATGTGAAAGAGGGCCAAATCCTGGCAGTGCTGGAAATTCCCGAGCTGCAACAGCAACTGCTGCAGGATGAAGCCTCCGTCCGCCGCGCCGATCAAGAAGTTTCGCGTGCGCGGGAAGAGCAAAGCCGGGCGGAATCGGCCTACTCGGTCGCGCACGTCACCTATACGCGGCTGGCTGACGTGCAGAAATCGCGGCCGGAGTTAGTTGCTCAGCAGGAAATAGACGTGGCCCAGGGCAAAGACCTTGAAGCCAGCGCCGGCGTCTCGTCGTCGAAGGACGCGCTGGCCGCAGCAGAACAGGCTCTGTTAGCCGCCAAAGCCGCGCTCGACAAAGACAAAGCCATGTTCGCGTACGCGCGCATGACGGCGCCGTTCGACGGGGTCGTGACGCAAATTTACGCCTACACCGGCGCGCTGCTTCCAGCGGGAACTTCCGCGACCAAGGGCGATTCCGCTCTATGCCATCTCTCGCAGAACAATATGCTGCGGCTGGTCATCCCTGTGCCGGAACGGGCGGTACCGGATATCAGCGATGGCCAGACGCTGGAAATCAACGTCTCGGCATTGCACAAAACTTTCGCCGGAAAAATCGTGCGCTTTTCCGATCAGATCGACCCCGCCACGCGCACCATGCACACCGAAGTCACCGTGCCCAACGTGAACTACGAACTGGTCCCGGGAATGTACGCGTCGGTCAAAATTCCGCTGCATACGGTCACCAACGTTCTCACCATTCCGATGCAGGCTGTGGAATCCACCGGAACCGGACAGGGCATCGTGCTGGTGGTGAACTCCTCGAACCATCTCGAAAGGCGCGATGTGAAGCTGGGACTGCAGTCCACCTCGGATACCGAAGTGCTCTCCGGCCTCAACGAAAACGACACCGTTATTTTCGGCGAACAGAATCAGTTCAAAGAAGGCCAACAGGTCTCGCCGCAACTGGTAACCGCCCCAGGAATGGAGTAAACCCAAGATGCCAACCTTTGCGATACGCCATCCTTACTTCATTATCGTGGTTTGCCTTTTCATTTGCGTCTTGGGCATCACTAGCCTGGCGCAAATGCCCGTAGATATGTTTCCGCCGATCAATATTCCCGTCGTTCTTGTCGCCACTTTCTACAACGGCATGCCGCCCGAGCAGATCGAGGCCGATATCACCGACACGTTCGAGAGATTTTTCACCCTCGGCAGCGGCATTGATCACATGGAATCGCGCTCCATGGCCGGTGTGAGCCTGATCAAGATTTATTTTCAGCCGGGTAGCGATGCCAACGCCGACGTGACCAACATTTCCAATCTCGCCATGGCCGATCTGCGGCGCTTGCCGGAAGGAACTCTGCCGCCGGTGGTCTTGAAAGTGGACGCCTCCAGCCTTCCCGTTTGTTTGCTCACCGTCGAAGGCCAGGGACTCAACGAAACACAGCTGCACGATTATCTGCAGTACCAGATCCGCAACCAGATTGCCGGAGTTCCCGGCGCCACCGTGCCGCCGCCTTACGGCGGAAAATACCGGCAGATCATGGTGTACGTGGACCCGGTGAAATTGCAGGCGCACGAACTCAGTCCCATGGACGTGGTGCGCGCGATGAACGAATCGAACTTGATTCTTCCCGCCGGCGACGTGCGCCTGGGCCCGCTCGATTACAACATCTACACCAACGCGCAGGTGCCCAACGCCGAAGCGCTGAATCAGGTGCCGCTGAAAACCGAAGGGCAGAAATCGGTTTTCATTTCCGATGTGGGAAGGGCGGTCGACGGCTCCTACCAGCAATACAACATCGTCCGAGTGAACGGTCAAAAATCCGTTTACGCGCCAATCCTCAAGCAGGGCGGCGACACCAATACCATCGCGGTCGTCAACGGCATCAAGAAAGCGATCACCACCTTGCGCGATATTCCGGCCCAGTTGCACGCGCACGTGGTTTTCGACCAATCGCTTTTCGTGAAGCAGGCCATCTCCACGGTGCTGCGCGAAGGCGGCATCGGATTATTTCTCACCGCCGTGATGATTCTGCTGTTTCTGGGGAGCACGCGGGCCACCGCCGCAGTCTTCCTATCGATTCCGCTCTCGGTGATGATTACGTTTTTCATTCTGCATGCCGCCGATAAGACCATCAACAGTATGGTGCTCAGCGGCCTGGCGCTCGCGTTTTCGCGCTTGATTGATGACTCGGTGGTGGTGATCGAAAATATTTACCGACACATTGAGTTAGGCGAAGATCCAAAAGTGGCCGCCATGAACGGCACAAACGAAGTGGCGTTGGCGGTGCTGGCCATCATGCTCGTCGCGGTGGTGGTGTTCTTTCCGGTGACGCTGCTTTTCGGTGTGAGCAAATACCTGTTCTCGGCGCTGGCGCTTGCAGTGGTCCTGGCGTTATTCGCCTCCTACTTCGATGCCGTCACCGTGGTTCCGCTTTTCTGCGCGTATTTCTTGAAACCGGCCCACGCAGACGGCGCGGAAGGCGGGGAAACGAAAAAGTCCTGGGGCGCCAGGTTCCATGCGGGCTTTAACGCCAAATTCGAAAAGATGCTGAACATATATGAAAAATACGTGCAGAAAACTTTGGACCGCCCTCGCGAGGCACTGATTCTTTTCGTGGGGATCTTCCTGCTGAGCTTCGTTCTGGTTCCGTTCATCGGCGTTTCGTTCTTTCCGCGCTCCGACGCCGGCCAGTTTGTGATCAATGTAAAAGCCCCCACCGGCACGCGCATCGAAGTGACCAACGATTACGTAAAGCAAGTGGAAGAAATTGTGCACCAGGTGGTGAAGCCGGAAGATTTGAACACGGTGGTATCGAACATCGGCGTGATGGCCGATTTGTCCGCCCTGTTCACTTCCAACTCCGGAATGCACACCGCGTTCGTGCAAGTAGGCTTGAAGGAAGACCATCATGTCAGCAGCTTCGTTTACATGAATGAAGTTCGCCGTCGCATCGCCACGCAACTGCCGCAGTTGCGCACCTATTTCCAATCCGGCGGCCTGGTGGACGCGGTGTTGAATCAAGGCATGCCCGCGCCGATTGACGTACAAGTTAGCGGCATGGACCTGAAAGCCGACGACCGCATCGCGCAGGATTTGGCGCGCCAGATCAGGGCCGCCAGAGGCGTTTCCGATGTGTACATCCCGCAGGATATGGATTATCCAGCGCTCGAAGTAAACGTGAACCGCGATCGCGCCGCCGAGCTGGGCCTCAGCCCCAAAGAAGTGATTGATAACCTCATCACCGCGCTGACTTCGGACGTAATGATTGCGCCCAGTTACTGGGTTGATCCCAAAAATGGCAACAATTATTTCGTCACCGTGCAGTACCCCGAAAATCAGGTGAAATCCATCGAAGACCTGAAAGCGATGCCGCTGCATTCACCCAATCTGAAAATGCCCACGTACCTCAATCAGGTCGCGGACGTGGTCCCAATTCAAACTCCCACGGAAGTGGACCACTATCAACTGCAACGCACCATTGACGTTTATGTGGCGCCCACCGGCGAAGACATCGGCGGTCCGCAGCGCGAGATCTCGCGCATCATTAAGCAGACGCAACTCCCTCCCAGCACGCGCATTGACGTCCGCGGCCTGGTGTTGACCATGCAGTCCTCGTTCAAGAGTTTTGGCCTCGGCTTGTTTCTCGCCGTTCTGCTCGTTTATCTCATTCTGGTCGCGCAATTCTCTTCCTTCGTGGATCCGTTTCTGATTGTTCTTGCCGTGCCCACTGGACTGATCGGCGTTGTGCTCACCCTGGCGCTCACGGGCACGACGCTAAACATCCAGTCGCTGATGGGCGTAGTGATGCTGCAAGGAATGGTGGTATCCAACAGCATTTTGATCGTGGATTTTGCGAACGTGCTGCGCGGACAAGGGCACGGCCTGCGCGAAGCGGTGGTGCACGCTTGCCGCATCCGGCTGCGGCCGATTTTGATGACTTCGCTTGCGACCGTCGTCGGGCTGCTGCCCATGGCTTTCAAGCTGGAAACCGGCAGCGAAGCCTACGCGCCACTCGCGCGCGTGATCATTGGCGGTCTGCTCACTTCCATCGTGCTTACGATTTTCGTCGTCCCCGCAGCTTATCTGCTGATGTACCGCCGCCGCGCCGAAGCTTCCGCTTCGCTTGTCGCCGAGGAGGCTCACTAATGCGTTGCCGAAATCTTTCGCTATCTTTGATGTTGTTCGCCACCGTGGCTCTGGCTGCCACGCCTACTTCAGGGCAATGGCACGCCGCTGCCGGGGCGCAGGCTGCGGCGCAAGCAACTTCCGACGCCGTCGCCTCGCAGAGCCTCACTTTGCAAGAGGCAGAAAAAATTGCGATCCAAAACCATCCGCAGGTGCAAGCCGCCACGTATCTCGCGGCAGCTGCGAAGGCCGAAGTCACTGAGGCTCGCTCGGCCTACTATCCCCACGCTTACGGCAGTGCCACCGGGGTGGAAGCCGAAACCAACAGCCGTGTCACCGCCGGCGCGCTGAATAATTCGATCATCTACAGCCGTTTCGCGGATGGCGTCACCGTGCAGCAGCTGGTCACCGACTTTGGCCGCACCCACGAACTGGTGAAAAGCTCGAATCTGCACGCCAAGGCACAGGAAGAGAACGTCACCACCTCGCGCGCGGATGTGTTACTGCAAGTCGACGCCGCGTACTACAACTGCCTAAAGGCACAAGCCGTGCTGCAAGTGGCCGAGGAAACAGTCAAAGACCGGCGGCTGGTTTCCGATCAAGTCACGGAGCTGCAGAAAAATAAGCTCAAGTCCGGCCTCGACGTCAGCTTTGCAAACGTGGACTTGGCGCAAGCGCAGCTGCTGCTGGTGCAGACACAAAATGATTTACAGGCTTCGTACGCGGAGCTTTCCGCCGCGCTGGGGTTCGCGGACCAGAAAACATTTCAGCTCGCCGAGCAGCCCGTGCCACCGACGCCGCCAAGCGATCTGTCCGTCTTGATCGCCGAAGCCATGCGCAATCGTCCCGAAATCATCAGCCAGCAGCTGGATCTAGGTTCCGCGCTAAGTTATGCCACCGCCGAACGCGATTTGTGGCTTCCGACCATCAGCGCGGTGGGCACTGCTGGCCTCACGCCCTACCGCGTGGATGAGCTCGGCTCGCGTTACGCCGCCGCTGGATTCAACGTGAACATCCCAATTTTCAATGGCCGCCAGTTCAATGCACTGCATGCCGAAGCGCAAGCCGAAGCCGGCGCGCGCCAACAATATCTCCGCGATCTGCAGAACGCCGTCGTACGCGAGGTGCGCAAGGCGTGGCTGAACGCGAATTCGGGTTACCAACGTCTGGCGCTGACGCAGCAATTGCTGGACGAAGCGAATCAGGCGTTGGATCTCGCGCAAGAGCGCTACAAATTGGGACTGAGCTCGATCATCGAGCTGAGTCAAGCGCAATTGAACGCGACCCAGGCGCAGATATCGCAAGCGAGCGCGAAGTACGACTATGCGGCGCAACTATCGGCGCTGAATTTTCAGGTCGGCTTGCTGCAATAGGCCGGTGCGGCGTGGTGTTCTCAAGGATCGCACTGCCGCGAAGAGCAGCACGGCGCCGATCGCACGCTGCAGATACCCATGGGGGCTCTGGACTGAGTCCTCCGCAGAAACGATCAGAAGGCGAAACGAACACCGATTGTCGGAGCAACGTTCGTCGGATAGAGATAGGGGACGCCGGGGCCATGAGGAATGGCGATGGCCAAACCGCCGGTGACGAAGGAATAGGCAACTCCCACGTACCCGTCGAGACGCTTGGTGAAATGATGATCCAGGTAAATTGACCCCTCGTTGAGCGTGCCCGCGCAGGAACTGCGGAAACCGGCTGTGGCGTTGCAGGTCTGCGGAACGCGGAAGTCGTTCTGCCGCTGCTGATACCAGGCGAAAGTGACGTCGGTTTTTTCGCGGTAAGTATATTTCACGCCCGTCCACCAGATATTCAGCAACTTCTCGGAATCAAGATTGTTGTCTTCGACCCCGCTCATGATGTAGCCGCCCTGGTCGGTGGCGCCAACGCCCAGCGGTTGCGCCGGGTTGTTCTGCCAGATGTATTCGTAGCCGGCAAAAAACTTGAACGGCTCCCACACATACTTGACAGCCACCATGATGGCGTTGTTGTCGGTCACGATGCCATATACGGTGTCGTCGGTCGAGATCAGATTGGGGCCGTCGCCGTCGCCGCCGTTGATAGGGTTGGTATTGATACTGTTAGTGAGCGACTGCGTATACCCCAGATGCGGCGTCGCCGGACTCTGAGCGCCCAGCAAGGGGTTCAAGACGCTGATCGCCTCGTTGTAATGCTGGAAGACGGCGTCGGCCGAGAACTTGCCGTGCTCTCCGCCGATGTCGAATCCCCAGGCGTTGTTGTGCGGCCTTACAGGCGTGCAGTCGGCGGCAGTCCAGCCTGGTAGGGCCGAGTAGCAGCCGCCAGAGCCATTCGCGAATTTATACATCGCGCCGAAATGGACCGGGCCGAAAGTGATGCGATACTTCATGGCGTCGTCCCAACGGCTGTCGTCCGTGTCGCCGCCGCCGGCCATCGTGCCGTTATAGCCGATGTAGGAAAACGCATAAGCTCCGCCGGCGGGATCGAAACGCAGCATCGCATCGGTGCCCAGCGAACGCTGCCGGCCAAAAGTCAGCGTGCCGAATTTCTCGGACGCTATACCGCCGTAATATTCGTCGTTGAAAGGTTGGCCCGCGCGCGCGCCGTCGATGGCCATCGAATAGCTGGCTCGGGGAAGGCCGTTGTTGGCGGTGTCGGTGGCCGGCGCATTGGCCAGCAGGCCGGACTGCGGATTGATGCCCGTGGAAGCGTTGAACACGATGGACCAGCCGGGCGCAAACTCTTCCTTGCCCCGGACGCCGAAACCCGTCTGCTGCAGGTTGTTCGGCGCAACCAGGAATCGCGATTGATAGCCGTTGCGATTCACCAGCGATTCACCTTCATAGTTATAACCGTTTACCGGCAGGCCGTGGCTCACCCAGCCGACGCCGACGTCATACGCACCGTAGAGCGTGACGCCGTGCCAGGTGAGCGCGCAATCGGTGGTGGCGAATTCGTGGCCGTTCGTGCAAGGGTCGGGGCCCTTGCGCTGCATTTGAATGTCAACTGTGGCGCCTTGGTCACCTGTCAAGCTGATCCCGCTGCGCGTTTCCTCGGCGAACCCTGATTTCGCCGCGCGAATCTCGAAGCGCCCCGCGGGCAGCCCGGACGTCTGATAGCGCCCCCCGGCGTCGGTTGGGATTGTGCGCGTTTCGCGCGTGTCTAGGTTCTTGATGGTCACCGTGACATCGCGAAGGGCTGCGCCGGTTTGGTTTGTCACCACGCCGGAAAGGCTCGCGCCGCCTGGGTTCGTTGCGAGAACAGAAAGGTTCGCACTCGTTTGGGCGCGCGCTGCCGGCGGCACGGCGAGCAACAGAGACAGAGCTACAAGAGCGATTGAGAGGGGTCGCACAGGTTCTCCTTGCGTTTTCAGTTGCGCAGATTCAGTGCCAGTACGAATAATGGCGACGGCGTACGAATCTATACGAATCAAATAGAGATGTCAAAACGATTTAGCGCGACTAGAGCGTGGCGTTGTGTGCCGTAGCGCACAAAGCGGCGCCGGCAGGAGCAGGGATCACGCGTAAATACCGGGAATTTACAAGCGGACGATCATAACTTCGGTGGACTTCACGAGGGCGGCGACGGTCTGGCCTTTTTTCAGGCGCAGCTCACGGACCGCATCCGCTGTGATGATGGAGGTAATGCGCTGGCCGCCGATGGATAGCGCCACTTGCGCGATGAGGCCGTCAATTTTTATGTCAGTGACACGCCCGACCAGTTGGTTGCGTCCGCTGATGCGGCGAAAGTTGCTGCGGCGTTCCGAGACGTCGCCCTGTTCGCTGGCGCGATAGAGGTAACGGTCGATTTCTTTTTCGGGGATGCGGTGGTGGCCGCCGGCGGTTTTTACGGTGCGAATTTGCTTTTTGTAGATCCATTGTTTCAGCGTGGGATAGCTGATTCCGAGGACCTGTGCGGCGTCGCGTGGCGTGAAGAGTTTCGCTGTGGGCATGTGGATTCGCCGAAACGAAGCTGGCGAGTGGGGATGCTAAGCGCGGAGGGGGCGGGATGTCAATTGTTTGGCAGAGGCGGGGAAGCGACGCGCTCGGGGGATGCGGAGCGAGAGAGGCGGTTGGCCGCCTCTCTCGTCTGCATGCGTGTTTTACGGCAGGTAGTAACGGAGCGAAGTGTATACCATGTTGTCCAACCCGTGCGGACCAACACCCACACCGGACGAGTTTACGCCGGACCAAGTGTTGCGCTGGACGTAGGAGTATTGACTGCCAAACTGCATGCGGCCCTTGGGCCCGTTGTAGAAGCGATACCAGAACCCAATGGTGCCTTCAAGGAGGTTCCGGGTGTCGCCATCGCAATTCGACAGCGCGCCAGGAATGAAGCCATTGGATCCCAGCACAGCAGTGGTGTTGATGGTAGTGCCGGAAGGAGCGGCGAGCGGCAAGGTTTCAACCGCGCAACCATCATCCCGGCGAAGATTGCTCCCGTAACCTTCCTTGCCGTCCATCCAGCGACTGGCGTATTCGCCGCCAACGTACGCGTAAATGTCCAGCTGCGACGTGGCGTGGAACTCCAAGGTACCGAGCGCCTGATAGTTGCGGAGCAATGCCATGGTGCCGTTCGGGCGGGCTGTGGAGTCGGGCAAGCCGACGGTGCCATAACGGCCGATGCCATCGCCACCGAGGACGTGGATGCCAACATCGAAGTGCTTTCCGACCGATACGCGACCATTGGCGCCGATGCCGCCACCGGTGCTGGAACTATTAAACGCACCCGAGGCAGCGTTGGTGGAACCGGTAAGCGCGCAAGGATTGGCGGGTATAGCGATGGTTGGAAATGGAGTGGTGCCCTCGCCCGCGAGAGTGATCGTAATGGCCCCGTTTGCCTGGAAGCACGGGAAGACACGATCACGGAATTCGCTGACGATACCGAAGACTTCGAAGTGACCAAACTTCGGATCCAGAGTCGCCTTGAACAAGAAGTCTGGTGTCTTGTTGTAGGCGTAGGTTCCGGTCTGGTTGTAAAGACCCTGGGTGAGGCCGGGCGCACCCACGAGGAAGTTGTTGAAAGTGGTGGTGGACAGGGTCGGTACCTCGACGCCATTTACGGTCACGGTGGAGGACGCAGGGATCACCGAGGTGGGATTGCCGTGAACTGTGAGCGTGGTCGCCGCGTTTTCCACTGAGGCGGCCAGCGTCAAAATGCCGATGCTCTGGGAAACGCGAAGGCCGTATTGCCGCGCCCAGCTGAAGCCCGCGGTGTACTGTGGGTCGATGGTGAGCGGCGTGGCTTCGGTGCGGTTCTCCACTCCCTTTTTCGTTTCCGTAGCCAAGCTCCACTGCTGGCCACCCGTAATGGTTAAGCCGCTATCGAACTTGGCCTGGCCCCAACCCTGGCGCATACGCAGCACGTAGCTGTTGCTCTCGTTATTGTTGGAGCTGATGCCGGTGCCCAAGAAGTCCGTCTCGACGTAACCGGTCAACTTGACGGCGCTCAGTTTTCCTTCCGCGAGCAGGCTTATGCGCGACTGCCGTGCGCTAGCGTTAAATTCGGTGGTTTGGCTTCCCGAATTTCCGGGAAGCGGGATTTGGTTGAGACCCGTATTGACATCGGCGTCATCCGCCTTATTGCGGAATACCGTTTCAGCCGCGAGGAAGCCACCCGGGGTAAGGGTAATGCCCTTGTAGCGAAGGGCGATGGGGTTGTTGTCGACGTCCGCTGCTTGCCCATCGGCGGTACCGATGGAGAAGTCGGCAAACCTGGGATTGGGAGCCGGCGCGGAACCGTCGGCGGCTTTCGGAACGCGGCTATCGGGAGCGGGAGCATAGGAAGTATCGCGAGGAGTGGTGGCTACTTTCAGCTCGGCTTCCATGGCTTCCATGCGCTCCTGCTGTTCGCGCATCTGTTCGTTTTGAATCTGGATTTGCTTGGATTGAGTTTCCAGAAGGTCGCGGAGCTGTTGCAGCTCGCTTTCCAGACTGGATGAGGCAGCCGTCTTTCCGGGTGTTGCCGGATCGGACTTCGACTCGGATTTGGGCGCCTTTGCGGAAGCGTCTTTGTCCTTGTCTGTCGCCGTAGAATTGTCCGAAGCGGCTGTGCTGCTGGACTTCGCAGCAGTGTTGTCCTTATCACCCGCCGCCGCCGTCGCCGGCATGATGACGAGGCCGAGGGCTAACAGATATGCAACTAATGCTCGCATTCCTTCCTCCTTGAAATTTGACTGCCACATTTTCCGAACGATGGAAATCGAGACCTGAAACCGCGGTTTGCAAAACTCGGTCACTACCCCCACTGTCGCCAGCCGAGGAAACCGCCGATGCGTGCTACGACGCCAGATATGGGCAACGAAGAGTTATCGGCTGTTCGGCGACACATCTTCACACCCGCACCCGAGAAATAAGGATGCGCTAAGAATCGCTACACGCAGAGCGACGCTGGCACGTTAAGCGGGTGTCTTGAACCTACTGTGACGGGAATGTTAATTGTGCGTTACTGCCAAAAGGGGCTGTCGAGGCTGGGTGTGCAGGGGACGGACGACGGTAACCGGTTTAGGTTCTCTCAGTTAGCCGCCCGGTGGGTGTGGCCCTCGACCAGAGCCGGCAGAATGCGGCGGAATTCGCGGACGCTGAAGAAGCGGTGGCGGCAAGGATCGCAGCGGTAGGCGGGGAATCTGAGCCAGCGCTTCAGAAAAATCAGGGTGCCGTCTTCGACTCGGTCGCGGGAGATATGCTCGATATCAAAATTGCCGCAACGGGGACAATGCGCGAAGCGTTCCAGGATCGCGGCCACGCGCCAGGCATGAAAGCGCCGATCGCAACTGTGGCAGCGCCACGGGCGCAGGCCGGCGCCGCTTAGTACAAAGTCGAGGATTCCGTCGCGGTGCGAGCGAAAACAATTGTCACTGCGGCACTGCGGACAAATCATGGTTGCTCCGGAGCCGTAGCGCAGAATACCGAAAAGCCTGTTTGCGGGCAAGACGGGGAAAACACTTAGAACGCACTGAGTTCCAGTGCTGATGGAGGGCGACGGGATTAACCTCCCGGATCGTGGTTGGGAGCGGGGGCGCAACCATCGGGGATGGACATCCCGGTGCTCCTCGGAGATAATTTCGCCCATAATATGCGGCAGGTGCCGCGCCCAAGGAGGCTCAATGAGTTCGACCCCGAATACGCCCGGTGAAGGCACTACGATCGTCGAATCGTCTGCTTTGCCGCGCTGGGTTACGCTGCTGTTTGCAATTGCCTTCGCGCTGGTGGCGTACCTGTTGTACGCCGGTTATACGCAACGTGAGGCAGCTCGCAAAGGGCTGGAAGACGCCGACAAGAAGACGCAGGCGCTGGCCGCCGCGCTGGACAAAACGAATTCGCGCATCGCGGACCTGAAGGGGCAGCTGGATGTGACGTCGCAGAAGCTGGGGCTGACGCAGGACGAACTGGCGCGCGCCCGCGGACTGGCGCAATCCATCAAGAAGGATCAGCAGAAGAGCGACCAGCAACTACGCGAGCAGATTGGCGCGGTGCAGGCGGACACAGCCACAAAATTTGGACAGGTGACGACGGACCTTTCCGGAACGAAGAGCGAAGCGGATGCGACCAAGGCTGATCTGGACGCCACCAAGGGAAAACTGCAAAGCACGATTGGCGACCTGGGCGTGCAGAGCGGATTGATCGCGCGCAATCACGACGAGGTGGAAGAATTGAAACGGCTGGGCGAGCGCGACATTTTCGAGTTCAACCTGAGCAAGTCCGCCAAGGCGCCTGAGCACGTGGGCCCCATTCAGGTGGCGCTGCGCAAAGTGGACACCAAACATTATAAGTACACCTTGAACGTGGTGGCCGACGACAAGAGCATCGAGAAGAAGGACAAGACCGTCGGCGAACCGATTCAGTTCTACGTGCGCGGAGCGCGGGCGCCTTACGAGATCGTGGTATTCGATCTGACAAAGGACAGCGCGAAGGGATATTTGAGCACGCCGAAATCGGCGAATGCGGCACCGCCGGCGGCCAAACCGCCTTCGGGCAACTGAATCGCTTATTCAATCGGATTGTCGGCCGAGACCTGGGCGCGTTATGTTGTGGCCGCCCAGGTCCCGGTCTTAAGCGAAACCGCACGGCGTTCAATTTGAATCACAACTTTGGAAGAGTACGTCTACCGCCTTCGCTGTTCTTGCGCACTGCGTTCTCCATTCTTTTCCTCTGCGTTCTGCTGCTTGCGGATAAAGCTGCGGCGCAACAGGCTGCGGGTAGCGTGCAGCAGCCGCTGCAGGTGACTACCGAAATGGTGCAGCTCGGCGTGAGCGTGCTTTCGGCTGGCGGCGACTTCGTAAGCGGTCTCGAGCGCAAGAATTTTCGGGTGCTCGACGCCGGAACCGAGCGGCCGCTGGTGTTTTTCGCTCCTACCGATGCACCGGCGCAAATTCTGGTGATGGTGGAGACCAGCCCGGCAGTGTACTTGATCCAGAATCAGCACATCGCGGCGGCTTACGCGCTGCTGGATGGCCTGGGGCCGGACGATCAGGTGGCGTTGGTGACGTACGATCAAGCGCCGCGAGCGGTGCTGGCTTTTACGCCGGATAAAAATTCATTGCTGGCGGCTCTGGGACAGATTCAATTTTCGGTGGGGATGGGCGAGCTGAATTTCTACGATTCAGTATCCATGGCGCTGGACTGGATCGCTCCGGTGAGCGGTAAGAAAGCTTTGGTGCTGCTGACGACGGGCCTCGATTCGTCGTCGCCCGCACGTTGGGATGCGCTGGTGCAAAAACTGCGCGCACGCGATGTGGTGATTTTCCCCGTCGCCTTGGGTGGGTGGTTGCGCCGTCCGCCTGACAAAAAAAGGAAAGCAACCGGGCCTGCCAAAGACGATTCACAGGTGTTTGCCACGGCGGATCAGGCGCTGCTGTCGCTGGCGGCAATTACGGGCGGGCGCGCATTCTTTCCGGATTCGGCGAAGGATTTCGCCCCGATGTATCAGCAGATCGCCGCGGCGCTGCGCCACCAGTATCTGCTGGGAATCGCGCCGGAACACGACGGGCAATTTCACCCGCTGAGCGTGCAGGTGCTCGATGGCAACGGGCAGCCGTTCGCAACCGAGGGGAAGAAAGCCACGCACCGGATTTTTTCGCGCGAAGGATATCTCGCGCCAGGGCCTTAACTCGTATAATCGGCGGACGAATTCGGGAAGGCTGCGGATCGCGAAATTTGCAGTGCTCATGGAGGGGTGATGAATCGGCGCCGCACAAAATATGTGGTTGCTTGCTGCATGGTGTTGTGCGGCTGGGCTGCGCGGCCTGCGCTGCCCGCACAGCAGAGCGCCAAGCCCGCCGCTCCGGCCGCGCCGCAGGATCCGACTGCCGCACGTTTTTCGTTTCAAGGCGATGCCTCGCAAATTCCGGCGGTATTTCTGCGCAACCTGATTTTCATGCCGGTGCGCGTGAACGGCGGCAAGCCGGCGCTTTTTGAGTTGGCTTCTGCGGCGGAGAAATCCACGGTGGATCGGACGGTAGTGGGGAACACGGCGAGTAGCGCGTTGCAATATGCGGTGCTGGCGCTGCCGGGAGTGCAGGTTCCGTTCCTCACGCTGCCGGTGGTTACCCGCGACGATTTTGCGCAACAAGTGGGGCAGCCTTATCAAGGCACGCTGGGACGGGATTTTTTCGACCGCGTGGTGGTGGAAATCGATTATCACCGGCAGACGGTGCAGCTGTACGACCCCAGCGTTTTTACATATTCCGGTCAGGGGAAAAGCTTTCCGCTGACTTTCGCAGGGCCGGTGCCGCTGATTCGCGCGAAGTTCGAAGTATCCGGACACCGATCGCGCACCGAGGAGTTTGCGTTGGACACGGCGCTTGATTCGGGAGTGATTTTCTACCGGGGATTCACGGACTCGGCGAAGATATCCGCGGCACATTTCAAGAGCGAACCGGCTTCTTATCCAGAGGTGGATGGCGGGGCCAAGCTATTCTTGGGCCGGCTGAAGAGCTTTCAGATTGGTCCGTACGAGCTGGAGGATATTGTCGGGGACTTCACGCAGGAGAAGACAAAGGCGGGAGCGGGCAAGGATATTGCCGGCGCGATCGGCAGCAATTTTCTGCGGCGGTTCACGGTGATTTTCGATTTGCCGCACCAGCGCGTAATTCTAGAGCCCAACGTGCAGTTGAATCACGACACGGACGAGGACATGAGCGGGCTTTCGATTATTGCGAAGGGGCCGAATCTGAAAGTGTTTGAGGTGGTGGCGGTACAGCCCGGAACGCCAGCGGCCAAGGCGGGAATTGTGCCGGGAGACGTGATCGCGGGAATCGGGGATGAGGCGGCGGCGGATTTGACGCTTTCAGCGGTGCGCGATCTGTTCCGCCAGATCGGCTATCAATATAAGGTGCTGATTGACCGCAAGGGGCAGACGATCACGACTTCATTACAGATGCGCCGGCGGATTTGAGCTTTGTCGGTTGCGAAATTTGCGCGGCTGAGTTTGACTACGACTTCACTTCGTGGTTTCTTCGGTAGGCTGGGCTGAGGATTGCGGCGGCGCGTCGGAGGCTGGGCGCGGTAAACGACCAGCCTCCTGCAACGCGCGGCGCAGCAAGTATTCTATCTGCGAGTTCAGGCTGCGCAATTCATCGGCGGACCAACGCTCGAGAGCGACGTGCGTTGCGGGATCGAGCCGCAAAAGAAATGGTTTGCGCTCCGCCATTTCGCCTCTAGCTGTACAGCGAGCCTGCGTTCACCACTGGTTGTGGGCTGCGTTCTCCGCAAAGCACGACGAGCAGATTACTGACCATCGCGGCGCGACGCTCGGGATCAAGCTCCACAACTTTTCTTTCCGAAAGCTGATCGAGCGCCATTTGCACGATGCTCACTGCGCCCTCGACGATCGTTTGCCGCGCGGCGATGATCGCCGAAGCTTGCTGCCGTTGCAGCATCGCTCCGGCAATTTCGGCCGCGTAGGCGAGGTGGCTGATGCGGGCTTCCACCACTTGCACGCCAGCTTTCGCGAGGCGATCCTGGATTTCCTTTTGCAGTTCGGCGGCGGTTTCCTGAATGTGGCTGCGCAGGCTCATTTGTCCGGCGACGTGCGAATCATACGCGTAGGAAGTGGCCATGGTTCGTAACGCGGACTCGCTTTGCACCTGGACGAAGTTTTCGTAGCTGTCCACTTGGAAGACCGCTTCGGCTGTGTCAACTACCTGCCAAACAACCACGGCGGCGATTTCGATGGGATTGCCGTCGAGGTCGTTTACTTTCAATTTGGAAGTTTCAAAATTTCGCACGCGCAGCGAGATTCGCCGCTTGGTCGTGAACGGATTCACCCAGCGCCATCCCTGATCGCGCAGGGTGCCCACGTAGGTGCCGAAGAGCTGCAACACCTGGCCTTCGTTGGGGTTCACGATCAGCAAGCCCTTGAGGCAGATCACTTCGACGCCGAGCGCGAACATCGCCAGCACGACGCCGGCCGTGACCTGCATCTGGGCCGAGCTCATCAGTACGAATAAGGTGCCGGCAATTGCGACCAGCACCAACAACAGCATGGCGCCGCCGGGTAGAGAAAAGGCTGGTTTTTCTCGCATGGACTCCTCCTTCCGAAAGCAATATCTTTATGATATCAAAAAGATTCCAGTTGTCAAGTATCGATTTTCGCACGTAACGTACGCAGTTGCTGCTATTTACCGGGTGCGGATGACAGTCTGCTGATTTCTGCCGTCTTTTCGGTGAGGCAATTTTTGCGCGGTTGCAACTGTTGACCGGGCGCCGCAAATCCGCAACCCTCCGCCGCCAGCGAAACACGCGACGGAGGACTTTTCCCAGGACAGGCAATTGCTGGAGGCGGCACGGAGCGGTGACCGCGCGCCGTTCGGTGAACTTCCTGAGCGTTATGGGCAGATGGTGCGCGGCGTCCTGCCGGCGCACTTGCCCTGCGCGGAGATTGCGGATCTTGTGCAGGATGTATTTTTGATTGGATAGCGCTGAGCGCATAGTCAAAGACGCCCGCCTAAAGTCGACCGCTACAAAGTCAACTGCGAAGAGCCGGCGGGCCGCCGGCGCTGCGCAAAACAACGGCACCCGTCCATGAGAACGGGACCGGCGCAACAAATTCAAAGCCGCATGGCAGCTAGTCGAACTTTCGCAGGGTTAGTGCCATTTCGTGGAGGCGGTGGTCCACCTTGCTGAAGACGGTGTCGGGTTCGTGCTTGCCTGTGGCGAGGCGCTTGCCGGCGTGGCGGCCGGTTAGAATTTCGATGCCTTGTTCTACCGTGGCGACTGGGTAGAGATGGAATTGGCCTTTGGCAACCGCTTCGATAACTTCTTCGCGGAGCATCAGGTCGTCCACATTTTCCGATGGGATCAGGACGCCTTGATTTCCGGTGAGGCCCTTCATTTTGCAGATGTCATAGAAGCCTTCGATTTTTTGATTTACGCCGCCGATGGGTTGGATGTCTCCCTGTTGATTCACGGAACCGGTGACGGCAAGTTCCTGGCGAATGGGGATGCTGGAAAGCGCGGATAGCAGCGCGTAAATTTCGGTGGAGCTGGCGCTATCGCCGTCCACGCCGGAATAGGATTGCTCGAAGCAGAGACTGGCGGAAAGGGCGAGCGGCTTATCCTGCGCGAAGGTGCGGCGCATGTATCCGGAAATGATATGCACGCCTTTATCGTGGAAGCGGCCACTGAGATTGGATTCGCGCTCGATATTGATGATGCCGACTTTTCCGGGCGAGGCCGAGGCCGTGATGCGCACCGGCTTGCCGAAAGCGTAGCCGCCGATTTCCATCACGCTCAGGCCGTTGACCTGGCCGACACGCGTTCCGGTGGTGTCAATGAAGAGCAGATTCTGCTCGATCATTTCGCGGATTTTCGATTCGGTGAGGTTGTGGCGCTCGATTTTGGAATCGAGGGCGCGGCGCACATGAGCGGCGGTGACGACCGATTGATTCTCGTTGCGCGCTACATAGGAAGATTCGCGGGCAAGGTCGGCGAGATCGAAAAAGCGCGTGGTGATTTTTCCGCGGCGGCCTGCGAGGCGCACGCCGTGTTCCAGGATCGCGGCGAACGCGGTGCGATCGAAGGGATAAAGGCGCTCGTCGTCGGAAATTTTGCGCAGTCGGCCGGCATACTGGCGGATGACTTCATCGCTCCACTTCATTTCCTCGTCGAATTCCACGCGCACTTTGAAAATCTTTTTAAAGTCTTCCTCGAAATCATAGAGCATCTCGTACATGTCGCGGTCGCCGATGAGGATGATTTTCACGTGAACGTCAATCGGCTCGGGCTTTAGCGCCGCGGGGCTGAATGGAAAGAAGACATCCACGGGCTGGATTTCGAGTTTGCCGTGGTTCAGAGTGCGCTTGAGCGTGCGCCAGACGCCGGCTTCCGTCAGGGTATCCAGCGCGTACATCACCAGGAATCCGCCATCGGCGCGCAGCAGCGACCCGCCGCGCAGATCCATGAAATCGGAATTCCAGCCGCCGCGGGTATCGTAACTGCGGTGAATGGTGCCGAACATATTCGCGTAGGTGGGGATGGTTTCAAAAATTACCGGACATTCCTCGCGTTCACCGTGGGCGAGAATGACGTTCACACCGTAGACACGGAACGGGTCGCGTTCCTGGCGTTCGACGCGCGGGCCACCGCCGCCTTCAGAGGGCGGCTGATCTTCTTCCCCTTCGCGTTCCTTAAAAGGTTCCAGATTATCGAGAATGTGGTGGCGGACTTCCTCGAGATATTCCGCGATTTGGGTGCTGGGATATTTTTCTTTCAGCTCTTCGATGACGCCGTCCACCAGGACAGAGGCGGCTTCCTGCTCGAGGTAGCTCATTTCGCTGGCGAGCTCGCGGGAAAGCGAAAGGGTCTTGCGGTAGACGACTGTGAATTCCTGGCGGAACTGATCGTACTTGCGCTCGAGTTCTTCGGCTGCGACGCTTTCCAGTTTGCCTTCCTGCACCATCTTGGGAATTTCTTCGATGGGGACCATCGCGCCGTCGAGCACGGGAAAAATTTCAGGCAGGGCCACGGCACCGACCTGCATACGGCCGAGCGCGAATTGTTCGCGAGCGATGCGGCGAGTGAAATCGTCCATCAACTCTTTTTCGCGCACGGTGAAGCGCTCGACGATGCGCGTCTTCTGACGTTGGAAAGGTTCGCCTTCGAAGACTTGCGGGATGCGGCGGCGCAGAAAGTCTATGCCGGACTCGACTTCTTTTTTGAAGGCGTTGGCCTGGCCGCGCGGGAGCGTGAGCAGGCGCGGGCGGTCGGCATTTTTGAAATTATTTACGTAGGCGCGATCGGGAGCGGGTTCGCTCTGCGGGTGCAGGCCTTCGATCATGCGGACGATCATGCCGCCGCGACTGGTGCCGGAAAGTCCGCAGACGAAAAGATTGTAACCAGGGGCAGTGAGCTCGACGCCCATGCGCAGCGCGCGCAAGGCGCGTTCCTGGCCGGGATCACCGGAAGAAGGCGGAACTTCGGCGGTGGTCTGAAACGGGATGGTGGCAGGATCGCAGCGCCAGCAAAGTTTTTCCGGCGGCAGGGTGGCGTGCTTTGGCCCGGAGTGTTTGTTTGTCGCGACTTTTGGTTTGGAATTCTTGCTCATGCATACATCCGAAGGGCGCTACTCTAGCACGGAGCGCTTTTTCTTCCCATGTCGTTGCGCTCCGATGTTTCCAGCTGGTGAGCTGGGCGCGTAGAGGTCGAGCAAACTGGCGCCAGTGGCTACTACAATCGGCCCGACGACAACGCCCAGCAATCCAAACACGCTGATGCCGCCCAGCACGCTGATGAAAACGACCAGGCCGCCCAGCTCGGCGCGGCCGCTGATGACCCAGGGGCGCAGGACATTGTCCACCAATCCCACGACCACGCTGCAGAACAGTGCGAGCAGAACGCCTGCGGCGATGTGACCGTCCGCGATGAGGCTGATCGCCGCCGGAACCCAAATGAGCGCGGAGCCGACGACCGGCACCAGTGAGAAAAATCCCATCATCACGCCCCAAAAGACGGGAGCGGTGATGCCGGCGAGGCCGAAGGCGAGTCCTCCGAGGATACCGTGGGCGGCGGCGGCCACCAGACTGGAGACGACGCTGGCAAAAATCAGATCGTTGGCTTCGCGAATCATGCGATCGCTATGCGTTGAATCGAACGGCAGGATTTCGCGCACCCGAGTCATAAAGGATGGGCCATCGCGGTAGAGATAAAACATGGCCAGCATGGTGACGCTGAGATGAAACAGGAACAGCGCGGTATTTTTCAGAAGAGTACCCAGGCGCGCAGCGATGTAGGCCGCGGCCTGATCGGCGTAGCGGCTGAGGAGGGTGGCCAGGTTGGTGGAGTCGTTATCCGGGAAGCGCGCCTGCAGATCGAGCCAAAGCCGGTTCATCCAGTCGAAATGGCCGTTCTGAATTTGCAGTTGCAGGGTTTGGACGGCTTGCACGCCCTGGTGCACGAACGCGGCCATCACCAGAAGCGCCGGCACGATCAGGATCACGGTTACGCCAATCGTGCAGATCAGGGCGGCGAGTGTGGGCTGGAAACGACTTGCGAGTCGCAAGTAGGCGGGATAGGAAACGACCACGATGATGATGGCCCAGGCCAGCGCGGGCAGGAAAGGTTGGAAGACAAGAAACACGAAGTACGCCAGGATCGCGACGATGCCGTAAAAAAGCACCGTACCCAGACGTTTCTGCGTGCTCTGTTCCGCGCTCAATGATTCTCTCTTTTCGCCGACCCGCCAGGAGACTGATAGTTTCAAACGGCGCGTTTGTCAACTGGCGCGGGCGCCCGCTTGCGTAACTTGCAAGTGATATAATGCGCGGAGATTTGTGGAACGATCATGTTAACACCCGATCCGGCCTGCCAGCACAAGCGAACCCAACTCATCGCCAAGGATGAAGATGCGCAGTATGTGGAGTGTCTGGATTGTGGCGAGATTTTGGAAGCCGGCGAATTGAAAGGGGATGATCCGGGTTTCGGCGAGTCGCTTTCCGACGCCTAACCGCGCGAGGCGCGATGCCGCGCGCTGCGCGGCTTGCGCAGGTGGAACCACGCTAAGAAACCTTGCCCTGAACTCCCGCCTCGGGAGTAGAATGCGCCTTCACCCATTTCATGTGCGTCCATTGTGGAGGCCCTATGCGGATAGCCGTTCGCGTCTTCGCGGCCCTGGTGCTGTTGTGCTGCGCAGTTTCCGCTCGACAAGAGCAGAAAGCCCCGGCGGCGGGCGCCGCAGCTGACTACAAAATCCCGCCCGAGGCTTCGAAACTCCCTAATCCTGTGAAGCCGACGGCGGCGTCTATAGCGGCGGGTAAAAAATCCTACGGATTTGATTGTGCAATGTGTCACGGCAAAGATGGCGACGGCAAAGGCGATCTCGCGGCGGACATGAAATTGAAGCTGCTCGATTACCGCGATCCGGCTTCGCTGAAGGACATGACCGACGGGGATTTGTTCTACATCATCAAGAATGGAAAAGGGGACATGACGGGCGAAGGAGATCGCAGCAAGCCCGAGGAAATCTGGAATCTGGTGAACTATGTGCGGTCGCTGGCGCAAAAAAATTTCACGGCGCCAGCGAAACAGTAGCCGCGGCGGATCGGCGGCTCAGCGGATGCCGAGCTTCTGGATGATGCGGGTGACGTCGGCGGTGGAAACGTCGTAGAGAGAGTGTTCGTCTTCCTGTTCGAGACGCTCGCGCAGATATTCGGCGCCCACGTAGCTGGCTTCGCGATCGCTGAGGTCGCGACCGGTGCGGCCTTGAAATTCGACGAAGCCGGGATGCGCGAGGCCGAGGACGACGCCGCGGCCGTCCACGAAGAATTTGCAATCCATGGTATCGGCGTGGCGGGTGGCGATGCCATTCCAGCAGTGCGAGAAGCGGCAGCGATAGACGTAGTCGGTCACTTTGGATGGAACGTCGAAGGCGCCGATGAAATCGCTCATCGCGCCAAGATTCGGAATCCACGCTACTTCAGACTTGGCCATACTCTCCCCACTGCCCTCGACTTGTGAGCGCAGAATTCCGCGCGGTGCTTATTTTCTTGCGCCTGCTACTGCATTCTGCCCCGCGTGCTGGTAGCTGCGAATCGCCGCGGCTACGCCCGCACCGGCCGGGACGCGCAGTCCTTGATCGAGCAGAACTTTTTCGAATGCAGCGAGGAACAGCAGCACGTTGGTGTTCTGGCTGGAATAGCCCATCAGGCCCACGCGCCAGATCTTACCTTTTACCGGACCAAAGCCGCCCGCGATTTCGATATTGAACTCATCGAGCAATTGCATGCGCACTTTGCGATCGTCAATTCCGGCGGGAATTTTTACGCCGGTTACGGTGATCAAGCGATCGGCCTGATCGGGGACGAACATTTCCAGACCCATGGCCTCGAGGCCGGCCACCAGCGCTTGTTGATTATTGCGATGGCGCTCCCAGCGCGCCTCCAGGCCTTCTTCCAGCACCAGGCGCAACGCTTCGCGCATGCCGTAGATCAGTGAGATCGGCGGAGTGTGATGGTAGGTACGTTCGCCGCCCCACATGGTCATGATCGGCGTGAAATCGAAATACCAGCTGGCCACGGGAGTCTTGCGCGCGCGGATTAATTCTTCGACGCGGGTGTTTACGCTGATGGGCGACATACCCGGGGGAGCGCTGATCGCTTTCTGCGAGCCGCTGAAGCAGATATCAATTTTTTCGCGGTCTATATCGAGCGGCATGCCGGCGAGCGTAGCCACGGCGTCGACCACGAGCAGAGCACCGAGTTCGTCCGCCACTTTGCGAAAATCCGCGAGGCGATGCGCTACGCCGCTGGAAGTTTCGCCATGCGCCAAGCCAACGAATTTAATTTTTTTGCCTTTGCCGGCGCGGCGCACATCTTCAGGGTCCACGGTGCTGCCGTAGGGCGCCTCAACGCGAATCACTTTCACGGACGGAGCGCGTTCGGCAATCACAGCCATGCGTTCGGAAAACCACCCGTTGCTGCAGACGATGCACTGGTCGCCTTCTTCGAGAGGATTGAGGACCGCTGCTTCGATGCCACCGGAACCGGAGGCGGAAATCGGAAAGGTGATGCGATTCTGCGTTTGAAAAACGCGCCTCAATAACGACTGCACGTCGCCCATCATCTCGATGAACCACGGGTCCATGTGGCCCACAAGCGGAGTGCTCAAGGCGCGGTATACGCGCGGGTCCATGTTGGAAGGACCGGGCGTCAACATCAAACGTGCGGGGGGCAATAGCTCAGCGATGATTTCATTCATAAATAATTTCCTCGCATGGCAGCGGCCGTCTCGGATTAGGAGAGAGCGCCATCAAACCTGTTCGCGACGGGCTGCAAGGACAAGGGAAGGGCCGCCCCGAACGTCTTAGTCTCGCTAAATTCAGAGGCCGGGGTCAACCACCAAAATGGCGCAAGGCGGGTACCAGGACTGCTCGTGTTCCAGGCACCCTATCCGCCGTTAACCGATTGGAATCACAGGGGGGTAGCAGTTTCGCAACTGTTTTCCGGTCGAGTTGTATGGCCTATACCCGTGTGCTAGATTTCTAAATTAGCCCCAAAAATAACATGAGCGACAGCAAACCAACCACGCCAGCGAAACCGAAAATATCGCGCGTCGAGGTGTATTGGCATACGGTGACGTATAAGACCGTCGCGCTCTACGTGATTGTGGTAGCGGCGATCATCGGCTCGGCGACCTACCTGGTTTTCCCGGAAGCGACCGCCAACATCGCACGGCACATTTCGGACACAATTGCGCGGCCGGAATCGGGAGTGGCGACGATCAGCGCGCGGCAGGCGCGGTTTGTGAACCTGGACGGCAAGGTGCAGGTAAAGAAAGTGAACTCAGTTACTTGGGCGAGCGCCGACTATCAATTGACACTGGATAAAGGGGACTTGGTGCAAACGGGGCCGGAGGGCGTAGCGCGCATCGCGTTCGCCGACGGAACGCAGTATACGGTGAAGGGCGACACGCTGGTGACGGTCGAAGAAAACCTGGTGGAGCACGATCGCGCTTCTTCGGTAGGCGTGCACATCTCTTCCGGACAAGTAGACTTAGCGACCGGGACGTGGGAAGTTCCGGGATCGAAGGCCGAAGTTTCCTTTGAGAATGCGGTGGCTTCATTGCAGGCCAATACGCGCGCGGCAGTGCGCAGCGATCCAGAAACCAAGCAGCAGGAAATCACCGTTGCATCTGGCAGCGCCGAACTCAATCGCGGCAATGAGCACATGGACATCGGCCAGTTCGAGAAAGTGACGTTCCCAACCGGCGGGCAGATGACGAAATCGCAAGTGCTAGCGCCGCCAGAATTGGTTCAGCCGCTAAACTTGCAGCCCATTACGGTGAATGATCCAAAGCGCGATCCGGTGCATTTTGCGTGGAATGCGGTGGCGACGGCGAAGACGTATCAATTTCAGATCAGCACCACGGCAGCCTTCAACCACGTGGTGATGGACAAGAAAGTCTCGAGTGAGAACGTGGACATAACCGGGCTGGATCCGGGAGATTATTTCTGGCGGGTGCGGGCGATTGACGCGGACGGCAAAACGAGCGACGTGAGCGATCCGTTTAAGTTCATTCTGGTAGTGCACGGAAAAGAGCAGGAGATGCTGCTGGAAGTGGACTCGACTGAATTGAACGGCAACGTGGTGGAAGTGATTGGGAGAACTGAACCGGGGGCCGCGCTGATAATCAATGGCGAGCAAGTTGCGAGTATTCAGCCAGATGGGCATTTCCGGCATTTCTTGCCGGCCATGACCAAAGGCAGCCACGAAATCATTCTCACCGGGCAGAACCGGCGCGGGGGGACGGCGACGAAGCGGGTGGAAGTTGTAATCCCTTAAGCACAGGGCCTGTAACGAGAGCAGGGGCAGCTCGAAACGAAGGCCGGCAAAATAACTGGTCGCCGCAACGGCGCTCAAGTGGACTCTGGGGGAAGCAAGACGTGACGAAAAGCACTTACAACATGCGGTCGGTGTTCAGCCTGTTCTCATCCGACCTGGCGATTGACTTGGGAACGGCGAATACGCTGGTGTTCGCGCGCGGCAAGGGCATCGTGGTGAACGAGCCTTCGATCGTGGCGATAAATAAGAACAGCGGTGAAGTGGTGGCGGTGGGGCGCGAAGCGAAGGAAATGCTGGGGCGCACGCCGGGGAACGTGGTGGCCATCAAGCCGATGAAGGACGGGGTGATCGCCGACTTCAAGGTGACGGAAAAGATGCTCACCTACTTCATTCAGAAGGCGCACAACCGGCGCGTGCTGGTGCATCCGCGGATTGTGATTGGCGTGCCGAGCGAAATCACGCCGGTGGAAAAACGCGCGGTGCAGGACTCTGCGTATCGCGCGCGAGCGAGCGAGGTCTATCTGGTGGAGCAGGCCATGGCTGCGGCGATTGGCGCGGGCCTGCCAATCGAAGAGCCTTCGGGGAACATGGTGGTGGACATCGGCGGCGGCACCACGGACATCGCGGTGATTTCGATGAGTGGGATCGTGTATTCGCGCTCGGTGCGCGTGGCCGGAAATGAAATGGACGAGGCGGTGATGCACTACCTGAAGCGGAAATACAATTTGCTGGTGGGCGAGCGCACCGCGGAACAAATCAAAATTGAGATTGGCTCGGCTTACCCTCTGGAAAAACCGCTGACGCTGGAAGTGAAAGGGCGGAACCTGATTGAAGGCGTGCCGCGCACCGTCACAATTGATGACAGCGAAATTCGTGAAGCACTTTCCGAGTGCATTTCGACGATTTTGAATGCGATTCGCGTGGCCTTAGAACGGACGCCGCCGGAGCTTTCCGCCGACATCAGCGACCGCGGGATTGTGCTGACGGGTGGTGGGGCGCTGATCAAGAACTTGGATAAGCGCATACGCGAGGAAACTGGTTTGCCGGTTTCGATCGCGGATGATCCGCTGGCGTCGGTCGTTTTGGGCACCGGGAAAATGCTCAGTGATTTCCGGTTGTTGCGGCTGGTTTCGATTGATTGATGTCCGCCAGCGGTTACAGTTAAAGGTTCAACACCGAGGCCACAGGGAAACTGCGGCGGAAAATCTGAGCAAGACAGAGGCGTCTACCGCAGAGACGCAGAGGGCGCAGAGAAAATCGAAGGCAACGTCAACAGCTGGGCTCGCGGTATTTTACCACGTAGTGCGTAGCCACCGAATTACGGCGCATAAAACATGATCGACACCTACTCCCGACATCGGCCGCTTGCGTTGCTCGCTATCGTGGTGGTGGCGCAGGTAATGCTGCTGGCGTTTCAGATCAAGGGTGAGCACGACGTGCGCCTGATTCGTTACTGGGCGGTGGCGCTCGTGACGCCGCTGGAGCGCGCCGGAACTTGGAGCTTCTCCAAAGTGGGCGGGGCGTGGGGCGGTTACGTCGGCCTGCGCAATGCGCGCGCGGAAAACGAGCGCATGCGTATCGAGCTGGACCAGCTGCGCTTGCGCAATCGCGAGTTGGAAAGCCAGGCCGCCGAGGCGCAGCGGCTAAGCGCGGTGCTGAATTTCCGCAACGCACATGCCGAAGCTTCCATGCTGACGGCGCAGGTGATCGGTTCCAGCGCGGACCCCACTTCGCACACACTATTTATCAATCGCGGGGAGCACGATCGTTTGCGGATGAACATGGGCGTGGTGACGCCGGACGGGATCGTTGGAAAAATCGTGGAAGTGCTGCCCAACACCGCGCAAGTGCTGCTGATTAATGATAAGGACAGCGGAGTGGGGGCGCTATTCAGCGCGACGCGCACGCACGGAGTGGTGCGAGGCAGCGGAGATCCCGAGCCGCGCATGGAATATGTGGTGAACGACGAAAAGGTGCAGACCGGGGATGCTATCGTCACCTCGGGCGAGGATCGGATTTTTCCGAAGGACTTTCCGATCGGGACGGTGGAGAGCGCCAAGCCTGGGAATCCATTCCAGGTGATTCGCGTGCAACCGAGCGCGCGGCTGGACCGGTTGGAAGAGGTGCTGGTGCTGCTGACGCAGCAGGAAGTGGTCTTCAAGAAGCCGGAAACTCCGGCAACGGCGGCCGCAGTCACGGCGGCGCCAGCGGCCGCAGCAACGCACGGCGCGACGCCCGCAAAAGCGGCGGCGAATCCTTCTGCTGCTCCGCAATGAGATGGCCTACATGTTAAATGTCGGCGAGCGTTCAGACCCCAACGTGGAAGTGCACAAGTTCTACGGCGGGGCCGTGCTGGCCGTGTGCCTGCTGGCGCTGGTGTTCCAGGCGTTTTTGCACAAATACGGGCGCTGGTCGGAACTGATTGACCTCCCCCTATTGGTCACGATTTATTTTGGGGTGAGCCGCAGAAATCCAGTGACCGGATTATTTCTGGGGGGCACGATCGGGATTCTGCAGGACGCGCTGAGCCACGACAATCCGATCGGGATGTATGGAATCGCAAAAACCATCATCGGGTATCTGGCGTCTTCGATTGGCGGCCGGATTGACACCGAACACCCGTTGAGCCGGTTCGCACTGGTTTTCTTTTTTTTCCATTTTCACCAGATCATTTTGGCGATCACGCAGCGGGTGTTGCTGAATCATGCAGCGCCGCTCTTCACGCTGCGGCTGTTTCTGGATTCGCTGGTCACCGCGGCGTTCGCGGTGCCGCTGTTCGCGTTGCTTGACCGCCTGCGCAAACCTTCCTGATTCATTTCATCGCAATCCATGCTAGTTGACGGCTACGGCGAGCGGGATTGGTGCGCCGGTCCGCCCGGAGTGGCCGAAACGGTCAGGAACATTGCCCGGCTGTTTGCGCCCTCTGGACGAGACTTGGGCGGAGCTTCTGCATCCCGAGGAAAATAACGACCCCTTCGCCCGGTATGCGAATGCTGTGGTTCGCGTGAATTCACATGGGGTTGCGCCGCACCGCCCGCTACTGGGGCGGCTCACAGGAAGGCTCTAAACATACGCCCCTGTCGGGGGTATCATTGACCGGCGCGGCAGCCCGCGCAAACGGCAGCAGAGGACAATTCGGGACAAATCGGGATATGGCTTCAACAGATTCAAGCCCGCGAGCAAATCGGCGCCTCGATACCTGGAAAGAAATCGGCGCGTTTTTTGGGCGCGACGAGCGGACCGTAAAGCGTTGGGAAACGACGCGCGGGCTGCCGGTCCATCGTGTTCCTGGGGCCGGCCGGGCGAATGTCTACGCCTACACGGACGAGCTGGCGGAATGGCTCAACGGGGCAAGGATCACGGCCGAGCACGATTCTGATGAGCATTGCGACCCAGCGAACGAAGGCGCGGGCGGTGCGGGAGAGGCGGCGAGCGCCGAGAATGGGCCCCAGGCTGGCGCTGATGGTCGGACGCTGGAAGGCTTCATCGACCGGAGGGTGGGCGAGCGAAGGAGCGGAGCGCACCGCTCAGTGCAGGAGCGTAACTGGCCCGCAGGGCGCTATCTGGTGATCCTGGCAACGGTCTTGGTGGCGGCGTTGCTGGGGGTCACGGTCGTGCGACGAGCTTCTTCCGCACACACCGTGCGAACGACGCCCGCGGTTGCGCGGCACCATACTCCCGACCCGAAAGCAGAAGAACTTTACCTGCAGGGGATTTACTACTGGCAGAAACGCACTCCGGAGACGCTGAATCAGGCCGTGGATTATTTCACGCAGGCGGTGGTGCGCGATCCGCAGTACGCCGAAGCGTATGTGGGGCTGGCGGATTGTTACAACTTGCTGCGCGAGTATTCGCTGATGCCCCCGAGCGAAGCCTATCCGCGCGCGCAGGCGGCCGCGAAACGCGCGATCGCGCTGGATGACTCGCTCTCTGGAGCACACAGTGCCTTGGGATTCGTGGATTTTTACTGGTCTTGGGATGCCGCGGGCGCGCAGCGGGAATTCGTGCGCGCGCTGACCTTGGATCCAAACTCGGCGGTCGCGCACTATTGGTACGGTACATTCTTGATGCATCTAGGACGTTTCTCGGAATCTCTGGAAGAAATTGAAAAAGCGCAGAAACTGGATCCCAACTCGAAATCCATTCTTGCGGACAAGGGGTTGGTCCTTCACCTCGAAGGCCAGACGGGCCAGGCAGTCGAACTATTGAAACAGCTCTCCGCCACCGAGCCAGACTTTCTTTCGCCGCACAATTACCTGGCGATCATTCATCTTGCGCAGGCCGAATACCCGCAATACCTGGCCGAGTCCAGGAAGGCCGCAACGCTGCTGCACGATCAGGCACGACTGGCGATTGTTGCTGCCGGTGAGAAGGGACTGGCGCGCAGCGGCGCCCAGGGGATGTGGAGCGCTATGCTGAAAGAGCAACAGAGGCTGCACGGCGAGGGCAAAGAATCCGCTTATGATTTAGCGCGGACTTACGCAATGCTGGGACGAAAACAGGAAGCGCTGGACAATTTACAGACTGCTTACCAGCAGCATGAGACCGAGCTTGTGAGCATGCGAGTTGATGTCGCGCTTACCTCTCTCCACGATGAGCCTCGCTTCCGGGCACTGCTTGCCCAAGTAGGCCTGCCGGCACTGCCGGAATAAATCTTGGACCGATTCGTTCTGCCGGTTAGCGTCGAATTACGACAGACCCCGCAGCATCGCGCCTTGGGCTAAAATTTCGCGGCGGGCTTTGCGCTGTGCAAGCCTCGCCGAGTCTCTAAGCTTCCAGATCTTAGAAGCGGCCTTGCGGAGCGAGGTTCTTTCCTTCGACGCAGTCGTAGGATTGGCCTGCGGACAGGTCTTTGTATTCTTCGGATCGGCCGCTGGGCCAATCGATTATGACGCGATCGATTTTGTCGCGCTTGCCGAGGCCGAAGGTTACGGGGAGTTCGGATTGTGAAAGGTAGCTGGAGCCGCCCTTGATGAGCCGGGATTGGGTTGAGCTTTCATGCTCGATGCGGACCATGGCACCGATCGCGTCGCGATTCGATTTTGTGCCGGTGAGGCGGAAGCGGATGCTGTGGTTTCCGGCGAGCTGGTCGTTGCGGTATAGGTATGCGGGACCGTTGTTGGTGGTCATTAATATGTCGAGATCGCCGTCGCGGTCGAAATCGGCGTAGCAGAGGCCGCGGCCGACTTTCGGTTGGATGAATGCGTCACCGGTGGATGCGGCGACATCCTGAAATTTTCCCTGGCCGTTATTTAGAAATATTTGCGGAGGCTGCGCGTAGCCGACGTTGCCGCGGATGTTGCGAACCGTGTCATCGATGTGCCCGTTCGCGACGACCAGGTCCAGCGTGCCGTCGAGGTTCGCATCGAGGAATGCGCAACCGAAGCCCAGCGTATTTTGCGACGCGAGTCCCACGCCGGCTTGGACCGCGACGTCATTGTAGGTGCCATTTGCGGCGGGGCGGTAGAGGCCGATCATTTCGTTGTCGAAATTGGTGATGGCGACGCCGGGAAAACCGGAATGGTCGAAATCGGCGGCGTCCACTCCCATTCCGGCGCGGGCTTTTCCTTCGGCGCTGAAGGCGATGCCGGCCTCTACGGCTACGTCCTTGAACGTGCCGTTGCGCAGATTGCGATACAGCTTGTTCGGTTGGGTGTCGTTGGCCACCAGAAGATCGGGCCAACTGTCGCGGTCGTAGTCGAGCATGGCGACGCCTAGTGATTTGGAACTAGTATCGAAGATGCCGCTCTTGGCGGTTACGTCTTCGAAGGTTCCATCGCCACGATTGTGAAAGAGCCAGCACGTCTCGCCGCGATACGCTTCGGGCGTGCAATAGGATTTATGTTTGCCGTCGAGGCTGCAAAATACGTCGTGTTCGGCGGACCACCTCACGTAATTGCAGACGAAGAGGTCGAGCAGGCCGTCACGGTCGTAATCGAACCATAGCGCCGAAGTGCTGAACCCGAGGCGGCCGTCGAGTCCGCT
>Ga0181531_10000315_pt1 | contig 33895 bp, 20 predicted proteins | sample PEATcosm2014_Bin_38_FD_119743 | JGI IMG/M metagenome (GOLD analysis project Ga0181531, IMG submission 119743) | Peatland microbial communities from MTU Mesocosm Facility, Houghton, MI, USA - PEATcosm2014_Bin11_10_metaG | ecosystem: Environmental > Terrestrial > Soil > Wetlands > Peat | place...
AACCATCGTGTCTCCATGTCCGCCCAGCACGAACGCTGTCACGTTTTCGACGGAGACCTTTAGCTCCTCCGCGATGAATGTCCGAAAGCGCGCCGAATCAAGCACGCCGGCCATCCCGATCACACGTTCGCGATTGAACTTCGCCTGCCTGAACGCCGCCTGCGCCATCGCATCCAGCGGGTTCGAAACGATAATCAGGATGCAGTTCGGCGAATGCGCGGTTACCTTCCCCACTACATCCGACATGATCTTGTAATTGGTCTGCAGCAGATCGTCGCGGCTCATGCCAGGCTTGCGCGGAATTCCCGCCGTAATTACCACGATGTCGGAGTTGGCTGTATCTGCGTAGTCATTCGTGCCGATGATGTGGCAGTCCATCTTCGCAATCGGCATCGCCTCCAGCAGGTCGAGGCCTTTGCCTTGCGGAATCCCCTCGACCACGTCAATCAGGACCACGTCGGCCAGTTCCTTCGACGCAATCCAGTGTGCGGCGGTCGCGCCCACGTTGCCCGCACCTACGATCGTGACTTTCTTCCGCATAATTCTCCTTGTCTTCTTCAGTCCTGAGCGATCGGGTCCCGTTCAGGAAGCTTCCTGATGCAATAGTCCTCGAGTGACATTAGCTTATGCGCAGCCCGGATCCGATCCAAATCCGCCGGCCTCAATGTCGCGTCCGGATTTTCGAACAAAAAGTCGCAAACCGCATGGAGCGCTAACTCGAGCTCGTTGTGGGCGAGAACCTCGCGAAACCAATTGCGGTATCTCGACGCAGCCTCACGGTCGTCGAATATAGCTTCAAGGGGAATCAATTGCTGGCGAATCTCGCGCCATAGCTGTTCGTGTCTATGCATCTGATCTTCACACCGAGTGGACCAACGCCGTAATCAGCCACTAGCTAAAGGCGACTGGCTACCGGCTACATGTTGCTAATCATGCGGCTCGCAAACTCGCTGGTCTTCGCCTTGGTCGCGCCCTGCATCTGCCGCTCGAAATCGTACGTCACATATTTCTGCTGGATCGTTTTCTCCAGCGACCTCTCGATCAGCTTCGCCGCCTCCGGCCAACCCAGAAACTCGAACATCATCACCCCCGAAAGCATCACCGACCCAGGATTAATGACATCCTTATCCGCATACTTCGGAGCCGTCCCGTGCGTCGCTTCAAACACCGCATAGCCATCGCCGATATTCGCTCCCGGCGCAATCCCCAACCCGCCCACCTGCGCCGCGCAGGCGTCCGAAATGTAATCGCCATTGAGATTTGGACATGCGAGGATACTGTATTCCTCCGGCCGAATAATGACCTGCTGGAAAATCGAATCGGCGATACGGTCGTTAATCAGAACCTTCTTCTTCCACTGCCCATTGCCATGCGATTTGCCAATCCCATCGAGCACTCCCTTGATCTCCGCATAGAGCCCCTGGCGAAATTCCTCGTTCCCGAACTCCAGGCCAGGCTCAATCATCGCCGCATTCTGCTCCACAGTCAGCCCCGGATTCGCTTCTACATTGCCAAGGATCCAGCTCTCACGCTCTGTCACTACATCGCCGCGAAATTCCTCGACCGCGACCTCATAGCCCCACTCGCGAAACGCGCCTTCTGTGAACTTCTGAATATTCCCCTTGTGCACCAGGGTCACCGATTTCCGCCCCGTCGAAATCGCGTGCCGTATCGCGTACCGAACCAGCCGCTTCGTCCCCGTAATCGAAATCGGCTTGATGCCCACGCCCGAATCTTCTCGAACCCTCTTCTTCCCGCCCTTCAGCATCTCGTTGTTCAAAAAGTCGATCAGCTTCTTCGCCTCCGCCGAACCCTCCTTGAACTCAATGCCCGCATACACGTCCTCCGTATTCTCGCGGAAGATCACCACGTCCAGCTTCTCCGGCCGCTTCACCGGACTGGGCACGCCAGCGTAATACTTCACAGGCCGCACGCAGGCATACAGATCCATAATCTGCCGCAGTGCCACATTCAGCGAGCGAATCCCGCCGCCCACGGGCGTCGTCAGCGGCCCTTTGATCGACACGCGAAAATCCGTCGCCGCCTTCACCGAATCGTCCGGCAGCCAGTTTTTGAATTCGCGGAAGGCCTTTTCGCCGGCAAAAATTTCGAACCATTTCACCGCGCGCTTCCCGCCGTAAGCCTTCTCGACAGCAGCGTCGAAAACCCGCTGCGAAGCACGCCAGATGTCGCGGCCCGTTCCATCGCCCTCGATAAAGGGAATAATTGGATGATCGGGAACCGTGTACTTCCCATTCGCATACTGGATCGCCTCGCCGTCCTTCGGTAGGGCCAACCCGTTATAACTGGTCTGCATGTGTGGTGATTTCCTTCGCGTTCTTCTTTGGAGAGATCAAAGAATCACCCTACCACCCGGTAAAGAAGCGTGGCAACGACTCCCGCTCACGGGAACACGCAGGAGGTAACATAACATTCATGCCGTTAAGGCTCGCGCAAAGTTCGATTGTCGCCGCCGCATTTCTCGTATTAGCCGTCACCCCGCTCGCTGCCCAGCAGCCACCGGTCCGCGTTGCCATCGTCGGCCTCGAGCACGGGCACGCCGTCGGCTTCCTGCAGCAATTTCCGAAGCAACACGAAACCGAACTCGTGGGGATCGTCGACGCGGAACCCGCTCTTCGCGCCAAATACGAGCAGCAATTTCAGCTGGACCCCAGCCTCTTTTACCCCTCCCTCGACGACCTCTTCGACCACCAGCACCCGCAGGCGCTGCTCGTCTATACCTCCATCGGGCAGCACCGGCGCGTCATCGAAGCCGCCGCCGCCCACGGCATCGATGTCATGGTCGAAAAACCTCTCACTCTATCCCTTGACGACGCCCTCGCCATCCGCCGCATTGCCAACGAGCGGCACATCCAGGTTCTGGTGAACTACGAGACCACCTGGTACTCCAGCAATCGCGCTGTTTATTCCCTGCTCCAGGAAAATCGCCTCGGAGAAATTCGCAAAGTTGTCGTCCACGACGGCCACCAGGGCCCCAGGGAAATCGGGGTTCAGCCTGAATTTTTACAGTGGCTCACCGACCCCGCCGAAAACGGCGCTGGCGCTCTCTACGACTTCGGCTGCTACGGCGCAGACCTCATGACATGGCTGATGCACGGCGAAGCGCCGCTCAGCGTCACCGCCGTCGCCCAAACCGACAAGCCGCAAACCTACCCTCACGTCGACGACGACGCCACCATCATCCTGCGCTATCCGCATGCGCAGGCTGTGCTCATGCCGTCCTGGGACTGGACCTTCGGCCGCAAGGATATGGAGGTCTACGGAACCACCGGATATGCCATCGCCGTTAACCCCAACCAGATTCGCGAACGCATCGCCGAATCGTCACCGGAAGTCCCTCTGAGCATTCCGCCGCTCTCTCCACCCCTGGATACGTCTCTCCACTACCTCGCCGCCGTCGTTCGCGGAGAACTGCAGCCCAACGGCGATCTAACCGCTCTCGACACCAACATCGTCGTCATGCAGATTCTCGACGCGGCCCGCCAGTCCGCCAGCACCGGAAAAACCGTGCTTCTACATCCACTACCCTGAGGACCGGGCCGACGGCGTATTCTGAGGTGTGATCTTTCGCCCCGCCACTTTCGGCCTCATCATTCTTGCCGGAGCACTCGCAGCATTCCCTGCAGGTGCACAATACTCCGCCGATCGCCCGGTGGGCGCAACCGCGCAACAAGCACCTGCGTGGCAAAAGAACGCAGGCATCGACCAAAATCTCAATGGCCCCCTGCCCCTCAACGACACATTCAAGGACGAATCCGGCCGTGAGATAAAGCTGGGCGATGAATTCAGCCACAACCGCCCCGTCTTGGTTGCGCTGATGTATTACAACTGCCAGATGCTGTGCCCCCAGGTGCTGCGCGGCATGGCGTCGGCCCTGCGCCAGAGCGGCTTTCACGCCGGACACGAATACGACGTGATCGTCGCCAGCATCGACCCCACCGACACCCCCGCAGATGCAGCTGCCGAAAAGCAGCACTTCCTCTCCATGATCGATTCGGCGGCCACGGACACCGCCACGGTGAACTCAGTCCACTGCCTCACCGGCACGCAAGGGTCCATCACCGACCTGGCGCAGGCCACCGGCTTCCATTATGTGCGCGTACCCGGACCTGATGGCAAGATGACGCAGTTCGCACACTCCAGCGTCATCATGATCGCCACGCCCGACGGCCGCATGTCCAAGTACCTCTTCGGTATCGACTATCAGCCGCGCGATGTACGCCTCGCCCTCATTGAGGCGAGCACCCGCCACATCGGAACTCTCAGCGACCTCGTGCTTCTTTATTGCTGCAGCTATTCGCCCACCCAGGGCCGTTACACCGTTGCGATCCTGCGCATCCTCGGGCTCGCGGGTTTCGGATCGCTTCTGGCGGTCCTCTTCATGCTTTATCTGCTATCAAAAAAGCCTAAAAGCATTCCAGTCGGCGTGTGATTCTTGTCCCATTGGCCCCGAAGACAAAGCGACCGATCCCCACCCTGTTTCATCCCACGAGCGGAGGATTTCCCTATGAACGCGGTTGTTCTTTACGAATACGGCGAAACGGACAAGCTTCAGTATAAAACCGATCAGCAGGAACCGCCTTTCGGTGCGAATGAGGTCCGCGTGCGCGTGCGGGCCACCAGCGTCAACCCCATCGACTGGAAACTGCGCAGCGGCGCCGCCCGCGCTCGCATGCCGATTGAATTTCCCGCCATCCTCGGCCGCGACCTGGCAGGCGACGTGGCCGACCTTGGCCGCGGCGTGACTGGTTTCAAGAAGGGCCAGCGTGTGATGGCCCTCGCCAACGGCACCTACGCCGAGTTCACCACGGTGAAGGCCGATATCCTCGCCCCCATTCCGGACGCCCTCAGCTTCGAGCAGGCCGCAGCTTTGCCCCTCGTCCTCACCACCGGCGCACAGCTCATCGAACGGGGCGTCCAACCGCAGCCTGGCTGGACCGTCCTCGTCACCGGCGCCCTGGGCGGTGTTGGCCGCACAGCCGTTCACGTCGCGCGCAAGCATGGCGCTCACGTCATCGCCGGGGTTAAATCTTCTCAGCGCGAGGAAGCAGCAAAGCTCGGCGCGGAACGGGTCGTGGCTCTCGATGATGAAAAGGACATCGCGACCCTGCGCGACCTCGATGCCATCGCCGATACCGTTGGGGGCGTAACCATCGCTGGACTTCTGAAGGCCCTCAAACCTGGCGGCGTCCTCGGCTCCGTTCTAGGCGAGCCGAAGGAAGCCGCTGGCAAAAACATTCAGGTCCACGCTATTCAGGCGCAACCCGATGCCTCTCGCCTCCACGAACTTGCGGAGGACGTTGCCCGGGGCGAGTTCAGCATTCCTATCGCAAAGGTTTTTCGTCTGGATGAAGCACGCAAAGCCCAGGACTTCGCCGAACACGACCACCCCAACGGCAAGGTCCTGCTCGTTGCCTAGCGACTATGCGACGACGTGGCGGCGGCCACGCCGTTTTTGGCCTCTGTCGCGTCCGGGCCCTGAACACTGTTCCCTGTAATTTGTCTCACCATCATCGCCGCCACATAAGCGGCACCAAATCCGTTGTCGATATTCACGACGCACACGTTGGGCGAGCATGAATTCAGCATCCCCAGCAGGGCTGCGATGCCCCCAAAAGCCGCGCCGTACCCGATACTGGTCGGCACCGCAATCACCGGGGCAGCTACCAATCCCCCGACCACGCTCGGCAGCGCGCCCTCCATGCCGGCGCACACAATCACCACGCGCGCCGTTCCCAAGCCTTCGCGCGCCGCAAGGATGCGATGGAGGCCAGCCACTCCAACATCCCAAATCCGCGAAACTTCGAGCCCCAGATACTCCGCGGTCGTCGCAGCCTCCTCGGCCACCGGTAAATCGCTGGTCCCGGCGCACACCACCGCCACCGGCCCCACCTTCTCACCGACCGCACCCGATCGCAATCCGATGATTCGCGCCTGCTCGTGATACACAGCGTCCGGCACCCTCTTCTTCACGGCTGCAAAGGCATCCGCATCTGCGCGCGTCGCCAGCACACTCCCGCCGGCAGCCGCCATGCGCGAGAATATCTCCGCCACTTGCGCGGGAGTCTTCCCCGCCGCGTAAATCACCTCCGGCAATCCCAGCCGCAATGCACGATGGTGATCGATCCGCGCGAAACCCGCATCCTCATACGGCATCCTGGCCAGCTCGCGCAGCGCAGACGCCGGCGTCGTATCCCCCGACTGCACGCTTTCCAGCAAATGCAGAATCATTTCGCGCGTCATGCATTTTCCTTCGTTGTCTGCAGTTCCGCATACGCCGCCACAGCCGCTTCCATCACCGTTCGCAATGCGACCTCGTGCTCCCGCGCCGCGCGCCGGCAATCTTCATATTCCGGCATTGCGTTCAGAATTTCCCCGGGCACCGAAGCGATTTTCATCCGCACTTTTCCATATTGCGTGTCGACTGTTACAAATTCCCGATCGAGGATCACGCGGGCTTCCTCACGCCGCCGAATCCCCAGTGTAGTCGTCTCGCGAAACAGCAATCTCTGCAGACCTTCCTCGTTCTCCGGTTTCGAGAGCACCGTCAGCAAGGTTCCCAGACGTCCCTTCTTCATCGTCACCGGCGCAGCCATCGCATCCAGCGCACCATTCTCGATCGCCAGTTCCATGGCATGTGCCAGAACCTGCGGCGAGGCGTCATCCAGTGCGCATTCCAGAACGACCACACGATCACCTGCGAACGGCCGCTTCCCCGTCGCCGCCTTGGCCGGGGTCCCGATCGACAACCGCAGCACGTTGGCAAACCCTTCCGGATCGCGACCGCCGGCGCCGTAGCCAATCGCAGTCACCGTCTGCGCTCCCTCCAAATCGTCCGCATCGAACGCGCATCCGAGAGCCCGCAACATTGCGGCCCCAGTCGGCGTGGTCAGCTCCATCTGCGGTCCCGCGGCAAACACCGGCACACCCTTTAGCAACTCCGCAGTCGCTGGAGCCGGTACCGGCATCTGTCCATGCGCGCAATTCACAAAGCCGCTGCCCACGTTCACTGGCGAGCAGCGCCACTTCTCGACGCCCAGCGAGGCCAGCCCAACCGAGGCGCACACGATGTCCGTGATCGTGTCCACGGCGCCCACTTCGTGAAAATGAACTTCATCCGGCACAATGCCGTGCACTTTCGCCTCAGCTTCAGCCAGCAACTCAAACGCCCGCAGCGCAATCTTCTTTGCTGGCGCGGGCAAGCCGGTTGCGGAAATCAGCGTGCGGATATCCGGCCAGTTCCGTCCGTGGCCGTGTTCCTGGACGTGCGGATGGTCGTGCGAATGTTTTTGATTGTGAGAGTGTCGCTCTTCGCAGTGATGGTGTCCGTGCTCGTGATGTTTATGCTCGTCAGGCTCGGGGCGCGCATTTTCGGCGAGCACGCCATGCTCCAGCACATCCACTTTCGTCGCCCGAATGCAGCTGCGAGTCACGGATCGAATCCGCAGCTCCGCACCGATCCCCAGTGCCGCCGCCGCATTCTGCAGTAGCTCCAGCGGCACGCCAACATCGATCAGCGCGCCTAGCAGCATATCTCCGGAAATTCCGGAAAAGCACTCGATGGTTCCAGTCGTCATATTGAAATTCAGAAAAATTGAAATTCAGAAAAACGAAATCAGGAAGCCCTCGGCAGCGCTTTCCCGGTCAGCATTTCAGCAGGCAGCAACTCGTTCATGGATCCGGATCGATATCCATCGCAATCGACCGCGACATACGGGAATCCCGCGCTCCGCACCGCCCCGGCCATTCTGCGAAAGAACTGCGGATCAAGCGCACTTGGCAGCTCTTCCTGAGCAATTTCAATGCGCGCCACGCTCCCGTGATGCCTTACGCGAAACCGCAGCAGCCCCAGCGCCCGCAGAGCCTCCTCGGCATCCTCCACCTGGCGCAGGGCTTCGGTCGTTACGCGCCGTCCATATTCGATGCGCGACGACAGGCACGCCGACGCCGGTTTATCCCAAATCCGCAGCCCCGCCGCCTGAGCCAGCGCGCGAATCTCCGCTTTGGCCAGCCTCGCGTCAGCCAGCGGCGCCGCCACGTGATGCTCGGCTGCCGCCCACTGTCCCGGGCGAAAATCTTTGCGGTCGTCGAGATTCAATCCGTAAGCGACAGCCGCGAACCCACGTTTCTCCCTCTCCGCTTCCAGCGTCGTGAACAGCTCGTCTTTGCAATGAAAACAGCGATCGCCGTTATTGGCCGCGTAGGCCTCGCGGTCCAGCTCATGGGTCTCCAGAACCAGCAACGGAATGCCATGCTCCTCAGCGAATCCCACAGCGTCGCGGTAATGGCTGCGCGCAAGCGATGCCGAATCCGCGATGGCCGCCAGCATATTGACTCGCAGAACCTGATGCGCCGCCCACGCCAGGTAGGCAGAATCCACGCCCCCGGAATAGGCCACGATCACGCTGCCCAGCTTCCGCAGCTGTTCTTCCAGGGCTGCCTCTTTCTTCTCCAGATCTACGCCTGCTGGATCCATGTCCGCCGCCTGCACCCTCATCCTACCTCGCAGGGACTTTCATTGGAAATTTCGGGCCTTCTGCTGAGATGCCCGAAAACGGGCCATGAATCTGGGAAGATAGTTACGATGGCGACAGTGCACGCGGGCGCGATCCTCACTCCGGAAGAGCGGCTGGCCCGGAGGCGACTTATCCTGCGGGACGCCTTCTCCCTCATCAGCCTCTTCCTCATCACCGCCATCCTCTTCATCCTCACCCTGCTGTTGTTTCGCTCCTTCACCAATCACCGCGAGGAACTGGGCGCTCGCTGGAAAACCCGCGGCGAAATCGCTCTGCACGCCGGCCATCCCGAAATTGCCATTGATGACCTCCGCTCCGCCCTGGCGTACGTGCCCAGCCGAGATACGGAGATCGAACTCGCCTCCGCGCTCGCCGACGCCGGCAAGACCCAGGAGGCGACCGTCTACTTCACTACCCTCTGGGAATCCGCGCCCGGCGACGGCACCATCAACTTGCAGCTCGCCCGGCTGGCCGCAAAGGACGGAAACGAATCCCAGGCCCTCTTCCACTACCAGTCGGCACTCGACGGTACCTGGCAGGGCAACGGATACGACCGCCGACGCGAGGTCCGTCTGGAATTGGCACGTTACCTTATCGCTCGCCGTGAATACATACCGGCGCACACCCAGCTTGTGATCGCCGCCGGCAACGCACCCGACGACCCCGCAATCAAGCTCGAAATCGCCGGCCTTCTGGAACAAGCCGCCGCCCCCCGGGATGCCCTCGGCCTCTACCGCTCTCTGACTGCGCGCGCCGATCCGCCCATCGCTGCGCTCGAAGGAGCCGGCCGCACTGCCTTCGCCCTCGGCATGTTTCGTATTGCCGCCGAGTCCCTGAGGCGCGCCCTGGCCGCCCCCCTCGCTACGCAGCAGCCCGACAATGAAAAGGCGACAGTCCACGAAATGCTCGATGCCTCGCAACGCATCCTGGCACTCTATCCGGCCTTCGATCTCCCGCCTCGTTCCCGGGGCGAGCGCGTGCTCTCCCTGAAGCGAATAGCCCGCGAACGGCTCACTGAATGCGCCGGTTCCAGCCCCGCAGCCCCGCCCAGGCTCGCCAGCCTCGTCTCACGCTGGGACCAGCTTCAATCCGGCCTCACGCCGCCAGAGCTCGAGCAACAACCCGAACTGGAGCAGTCCATTACGCAACTCGTTTGGGATACCGAAACCCTCACCGCTCAGGTCTGCGGCGCGCCCGCCGGAGACGATGCGCTCCTGATGCGCATCGCCCAGAACCCGGCTGCCGTGGAGCAGGAATAGGGAAACAGATGCCCGACCCACGGATACAAATCGGGGCAATCGCTCCTCCCGATACCGACATCGCCGGGATCACCGCCGCTCCTGCTCTCCCCACGCCTCCGGTGTCGGCAAGATCAGGCCGGCCTTCCGACCGCCAGGCTCGCTCCGGCCTCTCCGCAACCCTCGACAGGATCGCGCCCACCCGCGACGAACGCCTCTTCCTCGTCCTTTCCATCTTCATCGGCGTTATCTCCGGCACCCTGGTCGTGGCCTTCCGCATCGCGATTGAATGGATCCGCCTGCTCACTCTGGGATCCGCGCCGCATGGCGGCCAGTATCGCCTGCTCATCGCCCCATCCGTCGCCGGACTCATTGTCGCCGCCCTGGTCATCTGGTTCTTCCCGGCCGCGCGCGGCAGCGGCGTCAACCAAACCAAGGCCGCTTTATATATCTATGACGGCTACATTTCTTTCCGCACCGTCATCGGCAAGTTCCTCACTTCCGCCCTCGCCATCGGCAGCGGCCATTCTCTCGGGCCCGAAGATCCGTCCCTCCAGATTGGCGCCGGAGTCGCCTCGATCATCGCCCGCAATCTCAATCTTTCCCGCCGTCGCCTGCGCATGTTTGCCCCCATCGGCGCGGCCGCCGGACTCGCCGCCGCCTTCAATGCCCCCATCTCCGCCATCCTCTTTGTCATTGAAGAAGTCATCGGTAGCTGGAGCGCTGCCGTCCTTGGTTCTCTCGTGCTTTCCGCCATATCCAGCGTCGTTGTGGCCCGATGGTTCTGGGGACCCGAGCCTCTGTTTCGCATCCCATCCATCACCGTCCGCGACCCGCGCGAGCTCATGGCGTATGCCGTCCTCGGAGTCTTTGGCGGTCTGCTCGCTCCAGTCTTTTCGCTCATCCTCGGCTACCTGCGTCCTCGCCTGCGGGCTCTCCCTCGCTGGACCCTCTTCCTTCAGCCCGCCGTCGCCGGCGTTCTCGTCGGCGCCATCGGCTTCTTCGGCTTCCCTCAGGTCATGGGCACTGGATACGACGTCATCGACCAGGCCCTGCACGGCCAGTTCGTCTGGCAGATCCTCCTCGCGCTCGTCTTTCTCAAGATGCTCGCCACCACCCTGTCGTTCTCCAGTGGAACCCCCGGCGGCATGTTTGCGCCCACTCTCTTCATCGGCGCCATGCTGGGCGGTGCAGTCGGCGCCTTCGAGAAACACTTCTTCCCCCACCTCACCGGCACCGTCGGCGCTTACTCGCTCGTCGGCATGGGTGTTCTCTTCGCTGGATTTCTGCGGGTCCCCCTCACGTCGGTCTTTATGGTCCTCGAAGTTAGCGGCAATTACTCCATCGTGATGCCCATCATCCTGGCCAACACTCTGGCCTTTCTCATCTCGCGCAGCCTCCAGCCCGTGGGTATCTTTGAAACCTTCACGCAGCAGGATGGCCTCGACCTTCCATCTATGGAAGAACAACGCGAAGAAGCCGTCCTCCACATCGAAGATGCGCTTCAGCCCGCTACCGTCCCCCTCGTGACCGGAAGCGACACCCTCCAGCGGGTCGCACAGACAATCGCCGAAACACACGCTTCCGCTTTCCTCGTCCGCCTCATCGACGGCTCCTGGTACGCGATGAGTGCAGACGAGCTAACCAGTGCTTCCGCCACCCTCACGCCCGAAGCGCCAATCCAGCGCGCGCTCCAGCCGGATCGCACACCCCTGCTCTTTCCCGATATGCCTCTCGACTCGGCGCTCCACTACTTCCCCCGCTGGCCGCTGCTCCCTGTCCTCAACCGCGCCAGCCGCGGAACCCTCGAAGGCATGCTCACCCTCGATGACGTTCTCCGCCGCTATCGAGGCGGCGAGTAGCGTCTCATCGACCCCTTGCATCGCCCGCCCCGCAACACTACGCTCAAGATTCGAGGATTACGCAAACCCTCCGCTCATGCTGAGCCTCTATCAACGGCTGTTTGTCGGCTGTCTCCTGCTCATCGCGCTGGTCACCACGGTCAGCTTCCTGGTGCGCACCTCCTTCGTGCGCCTCGCTGCGCTCGATGCCCAGGTCCACGTTGCCGAAGCCGCGGTCGCATCGCTCGCTTCAGCCCAGGGCGCCGTCGCTCATGAGGAGCTGATCGCCGCACGCATCCCCACCGGCAACGCTGCTATCTCCGATTTTCGCGACCAAGCCAGCCATACCCAGCTCCTTCTCCGCGCCGCCGTTGACGACGTGCACACCCTCGATCCTTCTCTTCCCATCGATCGCCTCGCAGCGGAACATGCCCGTATCGCCCAGCATCCGCCCTCCGACTCGACCGAACTGACCCGTTCCCTCGAATCTCTCCACATCGAGCTCCGCCGTAACCTCGATCAGCTCTCCGCTCATCGCACTACCGTCGTCACCGCCCTGCGCGGCCAGCAGAACCAGCTGCGCGGTCGCCTCATCGCCGCCTGCGGACTCTCCATCGCCGCCTCCGCCATCATCTCTGCCGTCATGCTCCTTCTGGTCATCGCTCCGTTGCGCCATACCGCCCGTGTAGCTCGCCGCATCGGTCAAGGCGATCTCCACCAGCGCGTCGAGTGGCGATCCAAGGACGATCTCGGCACGATTGCAACAGAACTCAACCGCCTGGCAATCCGCCTGCGCGACCTGCGCGAAACCGAATCCGGCCGTCGCCAGATGGAGTTCCAGCTGATCGACGCCGTCGTCCGTTCCATCTTCGAGCCCGTCATTGTCACGGACGGCAAAGGCCAGGTGCTCAAGCTCAATCAGGCGGCCATGGAACTTTTCGGCCTGGTCAACGCCGCCGAGGGCGCCGGAGTTGACCGCATGGTCCTCGCCAGCACCCCCGGCGGCGATAAAATTCTCGACGCCATTCGTGCCGCCGTCTCCATGCAGCGCACCACCACCGCCACCGAAGGCCAGGCCGCGCTCCTCCCCATGCGCATTGGGCAGGCCGAACGCAGCTATCGCCTTCGCACCACGCCGATGCGCGACAGTGAAGGCAAGCTTCTCGGCGCGGTGACTCTTCTTGAAGATGTGACGGAGATCGCCGAGGTCGACCGCTTCAAATCACGCTTTCTCTCCGTCGCTTCCCAGAAACTGCGCGATCCCATCCGCCGGCTGCGCCTTTCGCTCTATGCGCTCACCCAAAGCCACGCCGGAGAACTGACACCCCTCCAGATGGAGCTCGCCAGCAGCGCGGCCCAGGAGGCTGAACAACTCGACGACCTCATCCTCGACCTTATCGAGGTCGCCGAACTCGAAACCGGCCGCCGCCAGCTCCGTATCGAAAAGGTCCGTCCCATCGACGCCCTCCGCGATGCCGTCGTTCGCTCCCGCGACGCAGCCCATCAAAAGAACATCGATATCGAGCTGCTCGCCTTCGAAGACGTCGCCTGGGTGCAGGCCGACCGGCGAGCCCTCCGCACCATCCTGGACAATCTAATCAGCAATGCCCTCCGCTATACCCCGGAAGGCGGCCACATTCGCCTCGGCGCTACTGAGCAGCAGGAGCGCGTCCAGTTCTTCGTACACGACAACGGCCGCGGCATCGAGACCGAGCGTCTGCCCACCATCTTCGGCCGGTTCACCGGCGACCCTGCCAGCGGCGGCTCCGGGCTTGGCCTGGCCCTGGTTCGCCGGCTTGTTGAATCTCAGGGCGGCCAGGTCTCCGTCGAAAGCCGTCTCGGGGCTGGCACCACCTTCCGCTTCACCCTCCCCATCTCCGTGGCCGAGGCCGACCGCCACCCAGTGGAGGCCGGATGACTACACCAACTCCCGTCCCGACGCCCATCCCCACCGACCTCACTCCGACGCACCGCGATACGCCGGAGCCTGGCCGCCTCCGCGTCTACCTCGGCGCTGCGCCCGGCGTCGGCAAAACCTACCGCATGCTCGAAGACGCGCACTTCATGCGCCGCCAGGGCATCGACGTAGCCATCGGCCTCATCGAAGCGCACGGCCGCCCTGACACCGCCGCCCTCATCGAGGGTCTTGAAATCATTCCGCTCCGGAACGTTCAGTACCGCTCCGTCACCCTGCGCGAAATGGACGTCGAGGCCATCCTCGCCCATCGCCCCACCTGGTGCGTGGTCGACGAGCTCGCCCACAGCAACGTCCCCGGCTCCCGCAATCGCAAACGCTACGAGGACGTCCTCGAGCTCCTCGACGCCGGCATCAATGTCATGACCGCGATGAACGTCCAGCACCTTGAGACGCTCAACGATGCGGTCGCCCGCTCTTCGAGCACACAGATTCGCGAAACCGTCCCCGACAGCTTTCTCCGCCGAGCCAACGAGGTCGTCAACGTCGACATCACCATCGACGAGCTCCGCGACCGCCTCCGTCAGGGCAAGATCTACGCTCCCGAAAAAGTCGAGCAGGCCCTCGCCAACTTCTTCCGCAAGGGAAACCTCAACATGCTCCGCGAGCTGGCCCTGCGCACCACCGCCGAGCAAGTCGGCACTGCCGCCGCGGAATACCGCCGCACCCAGGGACTCGAGCAGGCCCCCATCCCGGAAAAGGTGATGGTCTGCCTCTCACCCCGCGCCGGCATGGAGCGCCTCGTCCGCGTGGGCGCCCGCATCGCTGGCCGCCTCGCGACCAACTGGTACGTCGTATATGTCGAAACTCCGGACTCCGACCATCGCCATGGCGATCCGGCTGCCTTTGCGCGGCTTGAAGAATATCAGCGCATGGCCCGCGATCTCGGGGCTCAGGTGGTCAACCTGCGCGACAAGAAAGTTGCTGACGCCCTCATCGAGTTCGCCCGTAAAGAGAACATCTCCCACGTCGTCTTCGGTCAGTCCGCGCGCTCGCGCTGGGACATTCTGCTCCGCGGCTCAATTATCAACCGCTTCCTTACAGAAATGCGCGAAACCACCGTCCAGGTCGTGCCGGTTCAGAAAGAACGGAAGCAGCCCGTTCGCTGACAATTCCCCTATTGCTTCTTCAGCACCGCATCGCTGTTCTCATCGGTCGCGATCGCCGCTTCCAGCTTCCGCAGCTTCACGTACTCCCCGGGCTCCAGTTCCACCTTCTTCAGGACGTATTCGCGCTTGTAGTGCAGCGCGCCGCCCTCGGCCTTCACTTCGCTGTGATACGTGGCAAACCCCACATCCATGCTCACCGGATCAGGCACATCGTCCACGGCGTATCCCGCCGGTATCTTCACGTCGAAATCGTCCCGCCACGTACCCACGCCTTCAAAACTGATCGGAACCTTGCGCGGCTTGTCATCCAGCCCCTCCGCATCGCTGCCCACTACGCGCGGCCGTACCAGCAGCAACCCCCCGGCCGACTTTGCATAGAGCGGTGCCGTCACCTGATAGTTCATCTCGAGCGGCTGGTCCAGTTCGCGCACATGCGCCACCTTTTCGCCGTCCAGCGTAAACGTAGAAAAATCCCGCTGCAGCGACCGCTCCACCAGCTCCCGTTGCTCCTTGTCGCTGCCCATCGCCAGTCTGCCCCGCATCCGGTCCGACAGAGCTCCATAACGAAGCACTGTGATGTCACCGCTGAGCGTTCCATCCCCGGCCAATTCGAATTTGGCCTTCCGATCAATCGACTCCGCATCCGGATTCAGAATCGGCAGATGGATCAACTGGCTGTCCTCCCCGGCGGCCAGCACTCCATAGCTCCCTTGCTCGTAGTCGGGCAACTGCCCAACCGGCACATATGGATTCGTCGGATCGAAGATCAGATAGCGTCTCCCCGAATGCGTCGTGACCACCGCCTGGAGTCGCGGGTTCTCATATCCCTTTGGGATTTCGATCGCCGCAATCATGTGGTTGCCGATCAGAGACGGCGCATCGGGATCGATGACGCCTCGGCGGTCGTCCACGCTCACCCACGCTGCTCGAATCCCCACCGCATCCAGCATGGCCACCGTCAGCGTTGCTTTGTCTTTGCAGTCTCCGTACCGGCTCCGGAAAATATCCTGCGCCGGATGCGGCTGCAAACCGCCGATGCCAATCTCGATCCCGACATACCGGATCTGTTGCTGCATAAAGTCGGCGACCTTCGTAAGCCGCGTCATGAAATCGCCGTCCCCGGCCAGGGTGCGTGCCATCGACGCCACTTCCCCACCACCCTCGCTCTGCGGCGCTGCCAGGTTGTATTGCCAGTTACCGATCTTCGACCACAGCGCATCCCCCTCAGGCAGCGGGTCCGCCCCGAAATGCACCGTCATTCTTCCTGCCAGAGCTTCCCACTCCGGCGCCAGCGGCACATCAGTCAAATCGATGCCGTCGATATTCGTTTGTTGCCATCGAAAGTGACCTGGCATCGTCTGCGTCGGTTCCACGCGCGCATGCCGCGACCAAACCGCCTCCTCATGCCACCCTGTCGGCAAATCGAGCTCGTACGCTGACCGGACCGTCGGCACCGGATTCTGAAAGCCCCATGTATTCTCGCCGAGATAAGACGGCAACTGCTTCACATACTCCCATGCCACCACCCCACCCGGATCGGCTCCCGGCGGCGATGCCATCTTCCGCCGTTCGTCGACGTAGAGCATACCCCATGCCTCGACGCCCGCTTCGACATACTCGCTGTCTTTCATGGCGTAGTGGTGTCCGTCCGGTCCGATGCTCCACACATGAAACTGCTGTAGCTTCTCGTCGCTCCTGAACCACACACGGGGAACCGCATACTCTCGCCCCTGCGGGCGCAGAATCCGCACCACGGCCCGGTACCGCTCCACAGGCCGCCCGCCGGAGTCAAAACTCACGAGCGTGTCTTCCAGCAGGTACACTGCCTTCGCATCCCGCCACTCCGCCTTCAGCGGAGCATCGGTCGCCGCCTGCGTCACCCAGTCCGGAAGCTGCACGTCCTTCGACGCGTGTGCGATTCCACTCGACGCCACGAACAAAAGCGCCATCTGAACCACACGTCTCTTCGGGTCTTTGCTCTGAACTCCGCTGTTTGTCCAAGGTCCCCTCATTCGCTGCCTCCCGACCCGCTCGCCGCCATCGCCGGGGCCAGCTTCACCACCAGCTGCGACTGATCCTGAGCGCTCACCTTTTGAAAGAAGTCCCGCAGCGCCGGGTAATCCTTGCTGTCATACAGGATGTTCGCCACCCGTACCCGCCGCGCATACTGATACCCAGTCCCCGCGCCCCGGTATTTCGAGACAAAATCGGCATTCGGCACGAACGGAATCTGCGCGTCCTGCGGCACACTTTCTACCGAGGCATTCCCCGGCAAAACCAGCCTGAACTGGTCCTGAACCACATACGGATAGTGCATGTAGACAGGATTCTCCCGGTCCGCACTCACAAACGGCGCCGTTGCATGCGCCTCGAAAAACGTTGCCGGTACTAAATACCGGTGGCCGGTCTTCGTTCCCATGTTGCCGCTGACGTCCATGGTCGCCACCAGCGGTTGCGTGTAGTCCGTCAGCGCTGCGAATTGCCTGGTCTTCACACGCACGCCCGGCGCCATATCCTCCTGCAGCGAGTCCTCGAACTTCTTCTTCGTCTCATCCTCGTCCGTGCGCAGCGCCTCCTGCCGCCAACGCAGCGCCTCGTCTCCCGTCATCCTGATCTGGATCGACCCGTGAATCGTTCCGTCCGCATCCATTTGCATCTCGGCCTTTCGCGTGATGTCGGTATCTGTGAACACCGGCGTCGGTGTCGTGGCCAACTGCGCTCCATTGAAGTCGGTCTGCCGGAGTCCTCCGGTCCACGTGTGCGTCCACTTAAGTTTGCCGAACTCGCAGTATCGCTCGCCCGGATCGAAATACGTCTCCTTTCCGCCCACGTTCACAATCGCAATCAGATCGTCCAGCTGACTCCAGCTCGGCACATCCTTCAGGAAAATGTCTTCGCTGCGGTCCGTTACGTACATCACGTACGCTTTCATCTTCGCTGCACGCGCCATCGTCACAAATAGCAGTGTCAGGTCCGCGCCGTCGCCCCGCTGCGCGGTCCAGACGTCGTTGGCCGTCTTGATCTTGACTTTTTGCGCCTTGTTCTCTTCCTTTGTGCGCTCGCGGGTGAAGTCGGTATTTTCCAGCTTCATTACCGCGGCATAGATCTTCTCCAGTTTCTGTTCGTCCGTATCGCCCGGCGCCACCAGCTGCTCGACCGCGTCTTTCAGCTTGCCTGACGGGTAAGTAACATCGTTCAGATCCCCCGACCATGCCTTGCCTTCCGACTTCCAGAATTCGGCCGCGCTCGTGTAATTGGTATAGAGGAACTGAACTCGATATCCCATCGCGTACATGGGCGGCGAGTAATCCTCGTCCGGCAGCGGCGGAACATCTTCCATCACCAGGTCGTACCCGCTCATCGGAGTGCCCGTCACCTTTACGCCTGCAGGCAAAATCTGCGTCATGTGCATCGGGTATTCGCTGCGGGCAAAATAATGAAACGATGCTTTGCGGACAAACAGACTCTGCTGGATATACCACCCGGAGCTTCCGTACAGAGAACTGATCTGGCAGCGAAACTCCAGAATGCTCCCTATCTGAACGTCCGGCATCGAAAACACCTTCTGCATCCGCGTTATTCCGCCGAAACTCACCAGCTCCTTGTCATACGGCTTACCGGTGAACGGAATGATCGTTCCATCCGTGTGGATTGTCCGGGCATCCACCGCGCTGAAACCACCGCCCCCTTTCACATAATCCAGGCGGATATCCGAATATTCGTCCTTCCCTTTTTCCGTGAAGATCTTGATCCGCGCGTACACGTCGACTGCCGTCCCGCCACCCGACCTGATTTCCAGGTTTAGGTACTCCGCCCCCGCGTTTGGAGCCTTCGGATCGGAGGTCATTTGCAGCTCCTCCGCCGTCGGTTGAATCCAGTTCGTGGCCCCAACCGCCGGCAAGCACGCCAGAACCGTCAGCATCAGACAATAACGACGAATACGATCTCCCATGGCAGTACCCCCAACAGAAACAACAAACCTGTTACGCTACTCACTTTGCCCCGATCCACCTGCGGCATCGGCTGTCACCGTTGCTCTCTTGAGCACCAGTTGTTGCTGATCCTGGGCTCCCGCTTTTTGAAAGAAATCACGCAGCTGCGGATACTCCGCGGCCTTGAAACGAGTAACCCCCAAAGCCAGCAACCGTTCCTGGTTATAAGCACTTCCCTTCACGCTGTACTTCGCGCTGTAAGCCGCCGACTGTTGCATCGATACATTGGCGGCGCTCGGCAAGCTCTCGACCTCCAGCCCCGGCGCCAGAATCACCGTCACCTTATCCTGCGCAACGTAGGGATAAAGCAGATCCACCGGATTCTCCCTCTTGCCCTCCGCAAACAATGGCTTCGCTCTCGACTCGAAAAAGGCGCTGGGCAGAAAAACCCGCTTGCCTGTCTGCGTTCCCAGGCTCCCGCTTACATCCGCCACCGCCATCAGGCCCGACGTATAGTCTGTTAATCCCACAAAATGGGTGGTCTTCACCTGCACCCCATCGGGTACCTCGCGCCGCAGGAACTCGTCGAAATTCTTCTTCACTTCCTCCTCATCCGATCGCAACATTTCCTGCCGCCAGCGCAGCGCCTGCGCTCCGCCCATTGAAACCCGCAGCGTCCCCTTCACCGTCCCGTCCGCGCCCAGTTCCAGATCCGCCGAGCGCAGCATCTGATTGTCCTGGTAGCCCGCCGGTGGAGTTTCCAGCGCTCCGCCGCCATTGTCGTTTTGGCGAATGCCGACCACCTGCGTATGCATCCAGTGCAGCTTTCCGTATTCGCAATAGCGCTGCCCCGGATCGAAGAAAACATCTTTGCCGCCGACATTCACGATTGCGATCTCGTCTTCGAATTGCCCCCAATTGAGATAGCCCGGGTTCAGCGCGTTGCGGTCTCGCTCCGTCACCGCCATCGCATAAGCTTTGAATCCCGCGGCGCGGGCCATCGAGATAAACAGCCGCGCGATCTCGTCGTCGCTTCCCCGCTTCTGCTCCCAGATATCGGCCGCCGTTTTGGTGCGCAGCCCCTCGGCCTTGTTCTCCGCCTGCGAATGCTCGCGCGTAAACCGCGTATTCTCGATAGTCATCACCGCGGCATAAATCCTGCGCAGCTTCTGATCGTCGGTGTCCCCCGGCGCCACAATCCCCGCCACCGCCTGTCGGATTTTGTCCGTCGGATTCGCGAACCGGTCCACATCCTTCCCCCAGACCTTGGCCTCTGACTTCCAGTAGTCAATCCCGGAATTGGCCTCCGAGTAATAGAAAATCAGCCGGTAAGAGTAGCTATCCAGCGGCGGCGAGAATTCCTCGTGCGCGAGGGGCGGAACGTTTTCCACGACCAGGTCGTACCCATCCATACCCTCCCGTACCTTCACCCCCGGCGGCAGGCCCGGATAGTAGAGCAGACGGTTGGCTACTGTTTCCCTTCCGAACGCGTCCTTACCGGTCAGAACCTTAAAGGTGGCGGCCAGATTCAGCGGAACGAAATGATAGTGCGCCTTGTGAACGAAGACCGGTTGCTGGATATACCAGTGCGGCGGCATGTACCAGTTGTCCTCATACGCCAGCTCCCACCGGTATTCCAGAATGCTGCCCACCTGCACATCCGGCAAGCTGAAGACCTTGGCCATGATCTTCTCGTCGCCGCTCTTCTCCAGTTCCTTGCTGTAGGGCTTGCCTGTGAACGGAACCACCGTTCCGTCCGCATGGATCGTGCGCCCTTCCACACCCCGGACATTCGATACCCCGCCTTCATAGGGAATCTCGACGTCGCTGAATTCCTTCTTGCCCTTTTCCGTCAGAATCTTGATCCGCGCGTAAAGCCGGTGGTAGTGCAGGTTATCGTCCACCGTCTCCTCGCGAAACAGAAACACCGCGGGCGCATCGGGCGCTGCCGGATCGGAGGTCATCTTCAGTTCGTCGGGGGATGGATCGGTCCAGGCGGGAGCGCCAAACGCCGGCGACGACGCGGTCAGGACCAGCCATACGATCGGAAAAAGACAGGGGCGACGCAGCGATCGAACCACGGCAGGCCTCGCAATTCGGATGATAACTCCGAAATTCCACACGGATCACTCGGCATCCGCAATGGCTATTTGGGGGAATGATGTTCCCTCTTTGTAAGTCTTCCCGGCCCACATATGCAAGATAAATTTTCTATGAGTGATCAGGGCGTCCGGCTTCTTTTCCGGGCAACTTCGAGCACGGCACCCGGACGGGAATACCCTGGATGCGCGAACCTTGCGCCTTCTGCATGAATCCAGCCTAAGGAGCGAGATAAGGCCGCAGACCATCCCAAGGGTACAGCCCCGTCGGACCCAGGTCCGACTCCCTTTGCTCCTTCGAATCCCAGCGCACGAAGAATCCCACCACCTGGTTGTTGTAGTTCCGCGTGTTGTTCAGCGCCAGAAAGCCCCCCGCGAACCAGTGATCGCTCAGGTGATAGGCAACCTCGCCATGAAAGTCGTAGTTACCGCTCACGACCGTCTCGGCCGAATACGAGGGATTGTTATTCCCAACCTCGAGCGCGGTATCCAGCGGAAAAAACGGCGTGCTGTCCTGCTGGAACGCCTCGACCCCAAAAGCCGCCACAATGCTGTAGTGAACGTTGGCACCGTAACGTCCCTGAAAGGTAAACGGCACGTTCGCCAGATAGTACGCCTGCGGGCTGAAGTATCCCCCCTGACCGTAGGTGAAGAAATTCGAGTTATACGTGTAGTGCATGCCGAAGAAATTGACACCCAGCGTCAGGTTGCCTTCGTCGGGAACTTCCTTCACTCGCCAGTAAGCGCCGGCGTCACCCTCGTACCGGTGATTCGTCTGAACGTGAACACCATTGATATATTGCCCACCGCCACTGACATAAAATCCGGAGTTGGGCTCGCTCGTGCCGAACTGCACATCTCCGCCGGTCGCGATCACTCCGCCCCAGATGTTGCCCTCGTATCCCGGTCCCGCCGACCCCGGATCGTGTAACCCCGAATAGGACAGCTGCGAATCCCTGAGCGAATCGCGAGTCGCCGTGAAAGTAAACGGACCGTTGGCGGGCTTCCAGTTCAGCCTGCCGATCACGTTAGAGACCAGAAATCCCCACGGCGAATAACCGGCGCTTACAGCAAAGTTCGAAGTTGCCAGCTGCACCTCGCCGCCCACCCCTGTCGCATTCTGCTGGTTGAGCACCGCATTTGCCGGCGCCGTTCCCAGCCGCTCTACTACGCCTCCCGGAAGGAGCGGCGAAGTAGTCGCCGCGCCCGAATCCAGAAACACCGGGTTCGAAACAACCGTGACCCTCGCGCCCCTGCCAAGCGACGCCGAAGCCTCGAATGGCGCATCCAGCGCGGTCAGGGAATCGAACCCCGCCGTCCCGCTGCGATGATTCACAAATCCGTTGCCACCCAGCCATGGAGTGTAGCCAGCGATGATGTACCCCAATTGCATCTGCGCCTGTTCCCGCAAACTTTGTTGCCGCACAATCGCGGGCCGCTCATAAGGCCCGCGCAGAGGAGGGAGATTCTCCCGCATCAGGTCGTCGTCCGTCACCCCCTCGCTCGGGGCAGGCGGCCGCTCAAAATAATCCGGCTTTTGCTCATTCGATGGCAGGACCGGTTGCGATTCCGGCTGAATCCGGTTCGACGGGGCATCGAACTGGGTCGGAAGCATCGAAGGATCGACCGGCTTGTTCGCCGCGTCGAGGGCGGCTCGCGCCTTTGTCGCCGAATCGGTCGCATTCGGCAGCGGCGTCAGGGCGGGACTCGTCTCGAGCCCCAGTTCCTGCGGCTTCTCTTCGGGAATGACGGCCTGAGTTCCCAATTTGCTCGTTGGCGCGGACGCCTGCGGGACATAAGGCTTCGCGGGCGAAGGCTTCGCCGGTTTCGTCCCGGCTTTGGATTTTGGAGTCGCGGAGTTCTGGGTTGCCGCGTCCGGCCGCGTCGTCGTGCCGTTTCCGGAAGGCGCTCCCTTCGATCTCCCCGGCCCGTTTCCAGCCGCAGGAACCGGGGCCAGCCCCAGCGAGCCCGGCAGTTCGCCAGTCCCATCCGTGCTCTGCGCCGCCCCGTTGTTATTCAGTTGCACCGGAGCCGTGCCCATGTAATAAGGATCGGGCCCATATTGCTGAGAGCTCGCCTGGGCCGGATTGGGGTTGCTGTAGCCGGGCAATGCTATTGCGCTGCCCCCGGGCTCCATCGCCGACTCTCTATCCGGATTCAGCAGGTCCACCAGATCCGACGGCTTGCCCGGCCTCGCCTGTTTTACCACGTCCGGCTGGTCCAGTTGGTGCGCCAGATTCGTCGCCGGAGAAACCGGCGGCATTGCCTTCAGTGAAGCTCGCCAGTAGTCCTCAGCCTTCGCGCGGTCCCCGCGCGCCTGCTCGAACTGCGCCGCCGCCGCCAATACCTTCGGATCATTTGGATATTTCGCCAACCCCTGCCGCAGCCACGCCTCTGCCTGCTTCATGTTCTGTGCGGCAACCGCCGCGCCCACCATGCTCTGACAGTCGGAAGCCGAAGCGTTGGTCATATCCAGCGCCTGGTATATCGCCATTGCGTCTTTGGGCTGTCCCGCCTGCACAAATCCGATTGCCAGCGCCTTGCTCACTGCCGGGTTTCCGGGAAACGCCTCCGCCGCGGCCATCAGAATGTCGACCCCGCGACGCGGGTTCCCTTCCGCTGCCGCCTGCGCCGCTCTTCGTTGCGCCCACGACGCCCAAATCGCCTGTACTTCGCGCCGCTCGTCGTCCGTCATTCCCTGGCGATCGCCGAGCCTCATCAGTTGCCTGTAGAGTTCCCGATCGTCGCCCACATTGAACAGCGTCCACGCATCCGCGATGTCAACATTCACCGGCGCCACCCGGCCCTCGCCTCGGTAGTAGTCTTCCACCTCGGTCAGCAATGCCAGTGCTCCGCGCTCATCGCCATTCGCCGCGTAGATGGCCGCCAGCGTCTGCTCATACTCGACGTCGGTGGCAAGCGCCTTGCGCACCGCCGGCGGAATCTGCTGGATCTGCGCCAGTGCATCCGCGTCGTGATCCGTCGCATGCATCGCTGCCAACAGCCCTTTCCACGCATCCAGCCGCCCTGGATGATCCGTCAGCACGCTCCGGTAAATGCGGTACGCCGCGTCTGGATGGTTGCGCTCCAGGTCGACCGCCGCCACCTCGAGTTGCAGAGGGATCGGCAGCGGCTGCCCGTTGCCCTCGTAAATCCCGATCGCGCGCTCCAGAAATCCCTCCGCCACGTCCGGATGATTCTGGCTCTGATAAATAGCCGCGAGCATCGACAGGAAACCGCCATCCCGCAGCGCGCTGTCGTAAGCGTCCGGCGGCATCCGCTCCACCATCGCAATCGCATCCGCGTCGCGCCCCGCCAGATGTTCCAGCGACACCATCCCCTGCCACGCGCTAACGTTACTCGGATCGCCGGTCAGAATTCTCCGATAGATCGCCGCCGCCTGCGCATAGTTCTTGTCCTGCCCCAGCAGCGACCCATACTGCAACGTAATTTCGGTCTTGAGATTCTCCTGGCTCGCCCCATAGTGCACGTTCATTGCCTGCGCCAGAATGCGCTCGGCCTGCGCATTCTGGCCGGCTTCCACACAGGCCCTGGCCAGCGTTCTTAAATATGCCGGATCCTTCGTGGCGCTCCTGCTCACCGCGGGCGGAAACTGCCGCGCCGTCGCGATCGCCGCCTTCCCCTGTCCCGCCTCAGTCTCGGCCGACACCAGCCCAATCCACGCGGCGGCCGACCTCGGCTGCTTGCGCACCAGTTGCTGATAAAGAGGAACCGCCTGCTCCGGCTCCTGCATTTTCATGTAAGCGCCGGCTTCTCCGGACATCGCCTCCACGCTTCCCGGACGCAGCGCCAGCGCCGCCTTGTAGTGCTGCACCGCATCATTCAGACGGTTTGCGTTCAGGGCCTCTGTGCCCTGCTGCATCGCGTTCCAGAAGCGAGAAGTCCACAGCGATACGGCGATCAGCGGGCTGCGCAGTCCGTTCGCCTCCGCTTGTTCGAAATATTGCACCGCCTCACCAAAATTGCTCTGCTTCATCCGCACAAAGCCCAGCCCGGCAAGCACCCGGGGATTCGCCGGCTGCCGCGCATTCAGGGTCGCAAATGCCGCCTGCGCCGCTGCCAGATGGTTAGCAGCCAGTTGACGGAATGCCGCCTCCTCCGCCGGAGTCCGCGCAATACCTGTCGGTGCTGTCGCCTGCCGCGCCTCGCTTTCCGCCAGTTCCTTCGCCAGTTCAGGATCCGGATGCAGCTTGAGAAACTGCCGAACCGCCCCCCACTCCGCGGGATTCTGCACATCCCACACCAGCGCCGCCCGTAGCGCCACCTGCGCCGCCGCGTCGTGCGGATACTGGCTGAGAATCCTCTCCCCCTCCGCTCGCGTCGAAGCATCGTAGCTGAGCACCCGCCCCAGATCGATGGCATACTGCGAGTTGCTCGGATACTTCGCCACGAGCGCCTTCAGACCATTGATTGCGTCCGGCCGCATCGACGAAATCGCGGCTTCCGTATCGTAGTAAGCCAGCGCCCAGTTGTCTGGTGGATGGTTCCCAAATGCCTGCCGGTAGATTTTCAGTGCCTCTTCGTTGTGCCCGTTCCTCGCAAGTTCCGCCGCCTGCTCCAGCAACTCCTTCTGCGTCTTGCTGCTCACCAATGCCTGAATCTTCGCAATATCCGGACTGTTCGGGTTCACCACCCGCAGGCGCTCGATGTAGGTCTCCGCTTCCGCATCGTTCCCGCTGAGCTTGGCCCACCGTCCCAGCCCGGCCAGCGCCTCCTGATTATTGGGATCAGAAAGCAGGATCTGTTGCCAGGTTTGCGCCGCCAGATCGAGGTGGCCGGACTGATCCAGGGATCGAGCCTTCTCCAGCAGCGCCTTTTCCGCCGCGGATTGCCCGTGCAAGGGCCCGGCGCCCAGGCAAAGCACCGCAGCCAGGCTCACGGACGTCACCAGCGTGCGGAACATTCCCTTGCCTCTCAACGAAGGGTCCTCACTTCTGACATTTCACTGTGAATCCATCTTCGCCATCCAACGCAGGAGATGCAACTACAGTTTGCTCCCGCCATCCCGCAAATCCGTGGAAAACTGGGCGCGTACCTCGAGGCCAGTCGGCCTCTCTATACTTGTTACCCTTCCATAACCTGCAGCCGCCGCCGCGCCTGCGCACGCAGCCACCCCCGTATCCAGATCGCGAAAACGAAGCTGATCGCCAGCACCACCAGGTCCACCATCCACGGTACCTGCGTAAACCACAGACCCAGCGCCGTCCACCACGGCAGAACTCCGACATGATACACATTGTTGCCGATCCGGTAGCTCTCGAAATGCGTCCCGTCCAGCAACGCCACCGTTCCCGAAACCGCGCTCGACTGCGAGCTCTCCATAAACGACTTCATCATCGGCTCGAAGTTCGCGGCGCTCTTCATATCGATCAGCACCACTGTCCGCCCATTCGCATACGGCGATTCGATTTCCTCGATCAGTGCATCCGGAATCCCAGTCGTCCCGATCACTCCTGAAGTCAGATCTTCGCTGGCCGGAATCTTCCACCACATATTGTGAAAGGTCGAGAAAAACCCACGCGTGTCCTGCACCTTCAGGCTGTCCTCCCCGAACGTCACCGGCATGGCGGCCGCCAGTTTCCCCACCGCCCTGTTGCTTTGCGCCGTCGTGATCACCAGGAAGTCATCATCCGCGCCGGAATGCAAAGCATCCGGTCCGGCCACCGTTACGCGAAGCGCTGGATATCCCGTCTGGGCGCCGAAGTGCCCCATCATCGTAAGGTAAGTCTCAATCTCCTGCTGCGTCGGCTGTTCCGGCAATATGATTTGTGTCTCGCTCAGGTCCGCATACCGTGTGAAGGGGAATCCCGCATTCGAGAACAACTCCAGGTTCGGCATTGCCGCCCAGTGCGCCAGCCCGCGCAGATCGATATACGAACTCTTCAGGATCGATCCCATCAGACTGGAAGGAACCGTGTCCTGGCAATTGCCCCGCTTCAGCAATTGAAACGTCAGGCTGAACTTCATCGAGTTCGAGAACGGCCGCAGGTTAACCACGGGAACGGCCAGGTTCACTGACGTCTCCTTCGCCGCTTCATTCCCGGGAATCAGGGGGACCGATCCCAGGTAGGCATCGTTCGACTCCACCTGCATGCTCGAAATAGGCCCGATGGGAATCGAGTTATAGCGGTAGTCCAGGTGGAGCAGCGCGTTCTGCTTATCGCCGTAAAACAGATCCGGCGGCAAATGGTAGTACGCCGTCATCGGCGCGTTGCCGTCCCCCTGCAGCGATTCCGTCGTGCTGTAGTTCCACAACTGCGCCTTACCATCCGGCTGCTGCCAGCGAGGGGCATCGTCGGGATTACTCTTCGCCGGCAAATTTAGTTCCGTCACCGCTGCCGTCGCTCCCTGTAGTCCCGGCCAGCCCGTAGCCAGCGCCTGCGCCGCCTCGAGCGTCTGGTCCGCATCTGCCCCTGTCACGATCAGCACCTTGCCATATGGATCGACAGGGTTCACCCGCACCGCCAACGTGGGAGCCTGGACGCCAGCGACGCTCAGCCCCGGTGGCATTGCGCTTCCACTCTCCGCGATCAGAATCACGTTTCCCGGGACCAGTGCCCCCACCGACACCGGAAACCGCATCGACCGGTAGTCGCCCAGCGCGCCAAACCACGATGTGACCACGCCCGCCGCCTCGAGGCCCTTCAGAGAAGGGGCGACACCGAAGACTACCGGTATGACAGCCGGGCGCGCCAGCTGCGCATCGAAGAACGGCAATGGCAGCAGCCTCAGATCGTCGGTCAGGGGCAGAAAATCCCCGGAAATTGCGATCCGCGTATTCGGGTCCACATGCGCCCACAGCGCTGAATTCTCCGGGTCTTCGCACGTCTGCGCATAATGCCCGATAAACTCAAATGTCAGCTGATTGTTCCGCACCAGCAGCTCGGCCGGAACCACCACGTCCGATTCCAGGGTTGCTCCATTCGACGGTTTGTCCGGAACCGGCAGCGTCGCGAACACCGTTCCATTCAGCATCACCTTCAGATGGCTCAGTGAAGGAATCAGGCTCGGCGAAAAATGATAGTAGACGTGCATCGACGCCTGCTTCACCACTTCATTCTGCGGGATCGCAAAATAGGTCGTGTCGGACGAATCCGTTCCCCGGAGATTGATCGGTGCCGGGACTCCCAGATCGAAAAGATTTTCCTGCGCCCTGAAAGTCCCCGCCGCCGGTTTCGTGCTTTCACTCTGGCCGGTCTCGGCGGACTGTGCTCCCTCAGTCTGTAGGTCGTTGTCTGTCTTCGCCCCGCCAGCCGTTCGCGCCGCGCTGTTCGGCGTGGCTGTCTGCGGTTGCGCTGCAGCCGGCCCGGCGTCGTCACTGCTCTGTGCCCTGGCGGCCCCACCCCACGCCAGGCCCAGCGCCAAAAGCAGCATCAGGCTCTCTACCGCCAGTCTCTTTCCCCTTTCTCTCCCATTGCGGCGCGGCCTCATCGACCCGATCGCCATCCCCAGTCCACGAAACGCAATTCGAATAATCCGGCCCAGGCTCCGCAGCGGCCGATCCACTTCGCGCGCCTCGCCCCATCCCAACCACGAGTCCGCACGCGAAAACAGCACCATCGTCAGCATCTCTTCCTCGGCCACCGTCAGCGGATCGAACTGCAGCCGGAGCACCCCCTTCGTCAGGCTCACTACACTCGCCGGCAGCTCCGCATCGCCCGTGCGCAGCGGGAAAATCGCCTTGAGCGCTTCCCCAGGTATCGCCGGCAACTCCTCCAGCAGCTCCATCGACAGTCCGCCGCTCGATACGTCGATCGTCTGCCCGGGAACGATTCTCCCCTCCCGAACCCGCACCCGCACCGGCGCGGCAAAGTTGATGCGCACATGTTGCCGCGTCTGCCGCGCCTCCCGCGCAACCGCCACGCACACGCTCAGAATCACAATGTTGAAGCAAGTCCACAGCGCATTCGTCAGAATCGTCCCCGGATGCGTTCCGTCCCACAGAGGACCCAGCAGCCCGGGAAAATGCAGGAAGCGCGGGATCACCATCAGCAACCCCACCACGTTAAAAATCAGCAGAACAATAAATGGCCGCGCAATCCGAGTATCGAAAAACGTCTGCGTCACCAGACCACCCTTCGCCGTCACGTTGAACTTCCCCCGCTTCGGGCTGAAGAGCGCCGTCAGTGTGGGCAACAAAATATACGGCGAGAGCACCGTCTCATAAATCTCATTCCAAAACGAGTGGCGATGGTAGCCCTGAATGCGGCTGTTCGTTACGCTTGACAGCGTCAGGTGCGGCAAAGCATAAGCCAGAATCGCGATCCAGAAGCCCGGCACATTCGTGAATCCGAAAATCAGATAAATCAGCGGCGCCGTCAGGAAAATCAGCCGCGGCAGCGCATACAAGAAATGCGTCATCGCGTTGAAATAGCAAAGCCGCTGAGCCAGCGTAAGGTTCGGCGCAAACAAGGGATTCTCGATCCGCAGAATCTGAACCATCCCCCGCGCCCAACGGATCCGCTGCTTCACATGCGCTGACAGCCGCTCCGTCGCCAGCCCCGCCGCCTGCGGGATATTGATGTAGGCCGTATTCCAACCGCGAATCTGCATGCGCAGGCAGGTGTGCGCGTCTTCCGTGACCGTCTCTGCCGCAATTCCCCCGATCTCGTCCAGCGCCTCGCGCCGCAAAACCGCGCACGACCCGCAAAAGAATGCCGCATTCCAGAAATCGTTTCCGTCCTGCACGATCCCGTAAAACAGCTCCCCTTCGTTCGGAATTACCCGGAACTGCCCGAGATTCCGCTCGAACGGATCGGGCGAATAAAAATGATGCGGCGTCTGCAGCATCCCCAGCCGTGGGTCCCTCAGGAACCACCCGACCGTCATCTGCAGAAAACTGCGCGTCGGCACGTGATCCGAATCGAAGATCGCCACGTAGGGCGCGGTCAGGCTCTTCAGCGCGTGGTTGATGTTCCCAGCCTTCGCCTGAATGTTGTCGCCGCGCGTCATGTAACCGATTCCTGCCTCGGCGGCGAACTCCCTGAACTCTTCGCGATTCCCATCGTCGAGGATGTACACATGCAGCTTCTCCGCCGGCCAGTCAATGTTCAGCGATGCCAGCGCCGTGTAGCGCACCACATTCAGCGGCTCGTTGTACGTGGGAATCAGCAGATCGATCTCCGGCCAGTCGTCCGGATCGTCAGGCAGCGCAACCGGCGCACGCCGCAGCGGCCACACCGTCTGCAGAAAGCCGAGATACAAAATGGAGAATGCATACACCTCTGCGCCGAGCAGCAGAAAAATGAAAAATACATCCGCCGGACCCCACTTCGTCCCGGGATCCTGGAAGAACCCGACGATCGCGCTCACCCGCCACCACGCATAACGAAACGTCGCGAACATCGACAGCATCATCAGCGTCAGCGTGATCAGATAAGAATCCGAAACCCGGCTCAGCCACACGCAAAGCAGCACCATCAGGAGTCCCAGCACTGCCTGCTGTGGCCACGCCAGCGCCAGCGATCCAAAGAAAAACATCGCAATCATGCCGGAGGCGATCAGAACAAAACGAAACAAGCGGAAAAATGGCCCTCGGCCCGATTCAAGCCCATCCCACGTTTCCGCCTGGCTCATCTTTCGCTCCAGCGCATTACGCGGTGTCCCCCTCCGGCCGCAACCGACGTGTTGCGAATCCACGTCACTAGATTCATAATGTCTTCCGCCGCCGGCGAGTTCGGCGCGTAATCGATCACCGTCATGCCCTCCGCCAGCGCCTCGCTCATCGCCGCGCTTCGGCGTACCTCCACTGGCAGCAGCCGCTCACCCAGCTGCTCCCGCAGAAGCTCCCGTACGTCTTGTTGCAGCTCAGAGGACGGATCGAACTGGTTCAGCAAATACCACGTCTGGATCGGATTGCCATTCAATGCCTCCTGATTGCGAAGATGCGGCTCGAGCGCCTGCAGTGTTACCACCGACGCCATATCCGGAACCAGCGGCACCAGCACGGTCGGCGACAGCCGCATCGCCTGGCGCAGCATCACTGTGGATGCGTTCCCGATGTCGATCAGTACCCGGCTCACGTCCCGTGCCCCGCGCGTCATCTCCCGCCGCAGCAGATCGGGATCGGCCTCGTATCGCCCCGTTTCCAGCGTCAGCACGCGGATCGGAGGATCGTTCGTCCAGCCACTGAACGTCCGCAACACGCCAGGCCTGACTTCATTCGCTCCAAAATAAAACGGCAGCACGCCATAGGCGCACGTGTCGGTCAACAGCACGCGCTCCCCGCGTGCCGCCAGACCCCGGCCCACACCAGCCACCAGGCTGGTCTTGCCCACCCCGCCCGCCAGCGAGAAAACAGCCAGCACCGGAACCATCCCTTCCACGCGCTCTGTCTGAACCTCTTCCGGTTCCCGGCCAAAAATCCCACGCAAGGCATACCATCGCGACCCGCCACGGCCAGGCGATGGATGCGGCGTTCCACTCCCCGTCACTCCGCCCCCGGGCACCCCACTCCCCACTGAAGGTGGCGTCGGAACCTGCGCCACGACCGTCGGATGCGTCTCCATCAGCCACGCCGGACGTTCCGGGGCCGATTCCGGCGCCGCACTTCTCTCAGCCGGATAGCGCGGCTCCGGCGGCAGTTTCTCCCGGGAATCCGCCATCGGATCCCCGAAATGAGGTGCGCCTGTTAATCCATAGCGCGGTGCGTTCCCAGTCTCCCTCAGCACGTTCCCCGTCTCCCGCGGTGAATTGTTCCCTGTCTCCTGTGGCCCGTTCGCTGTCTCCCGCGCGAGTGGCAACGCACCTGGGTGCCGATCCATGTGCGCCGGGCTCTCGAATCGCGTCTCGGCAGGAATCTCATGGCGAACCGGCCCCAATCCACCCGCAGGCCTGCCCCCTCCCGGCAGCAGATCCTCCCATCGCGGAAGCTCCGGCGGTGGCGCCTTTTGCGCTTCCTCGCGTGCAATCTTCGCCTGATCCGTCAGCACTCGCTGGCGCATTTGCGCCCGCACCTGCTGGCGCGACGCGCTGAAATCCTTGTACTTGGCCCCATGCAGGTTCGCCCAGGAATACAGCGTGGCGACATCGTCGGCCGGCGGTTCGCTGCTCCCCGGGTTCCCCGCACCCATGTCGTCCTGGTCCAGTCTCATCGCATCACCCCTTCACCCGCGGAGCGCAACGGGAATCCGATCTTCAGGCAACCGGTCTTGTTAGCGGACCGTCAGCCACGGCATCGATCGCCCTGCGCGCCCACCTTTTCATTGTTATAGTCGCCTGCACCGTCTTTAGGGCTGTCCTCAGCCGCGCGGGGGTAACCGTTGTACCTCGCGCCACCTCTGACTACCGTCCGCATTGATCTCGGGGAATGGAAGTTCAACCAAGGTAAATCGTTAAGTCATGCACGGGTATTCCTCTTCAGTAACTCAAATACCGTTACGACCGTTGGTGCAATCCACCACCCTCGCGAAGGAGAAGAGCTCTTCCCCGCGGCGGTCGCCAGGACGAGGCTGCCATCGATAAACACTGGAAATGAAGGGGCACGGGGTTCTGCCGCCAGTGAAGGTTGCGGGCTTCGGGACTTCTGAGGACGAGACATCGCCGATCAGAATGTGTAGCGATATTCGGCTCGGAGGATTTCTTTATACCAAAATTCGTGGGTCAACTGATGTCCATATCCGACATAGAAGGAGCTGTGATCGCCCACCATTGCGCGCACTCCCGCTTTGAGGTTCACCATGTTGGTGCTGTCCGCGGTGACTGCAACCTGGTCGGCGCAGTCGAGCACACCGGCCACACAGATGGTCTCAAGGCCGCCCAGTACCCTCCAGCCGACCAGCTCGATTACGGGCGCGATCAGGACCTGTTGGCTTCGATAGGCCGCGTAGCTCGGGCCAACACCGTAGAAGAAGACGTCGCCTGCGAATCCCTGACTCTTTGGTCCGGTGAGGTTTGTGCTCTCGCAGGGATTTCGGCAGGAGGACCCTCCGATCGGATGAGAGTCACCTGTTTCCGCTTCCAGGGTTACTTTGTCGGAAAGCCTCCGGTAGTAGAGCAGGGCTGGCTCCACAGTGGAGTGGCCTGTGCCCAGTCCTGAAGAGGCATTTCCGGACGGCAAGTGAGCCTGAAACTGGAAAGTGAGATATTGACTGGGCGAAGCAATGGCTGCCAATTTGAATCCAGTCGCAATGTCGCTGAACCCAACCTGACTGGTAAAAGTGGACGTCGGGGTCAGGTTGGCCACAATGAGCTGAGGCTGAATCCATCGCACCGGAAGCTCAGCAAAAAATGAAAGGCGCTGATTGGATGCGTATTCGCCGCGCACGTAAAGTTGCTGAAAGTTCAGGTCCGCTACAACGGATTTCGGTCCTGGTCCGTCAAGACCAGCATATTGTCCGTAAAAGAATTCCGCGCGATCGGGAGCGTTGTCGTGAAAGCCGGCGTCGAAGCGAAGTCGAATCTGGGACGCGACGATCGCGTCGTCGACGTAGCCCACCATGCTGCCTTCAGAGCGCGGCCTGGAAGGCTTCCTGGTCGCTCTCGTCTTGGTTGAGTGGGTGCTCGTTTGCGAGGCCAGCGTATCACCCGCCTCCGATTCAGCGGCCGAAGACGGAGGTGTTCCGTTTATGCTCGAAGACGGATTCAGGGGCAGCGGGGCGGCCAGCCCCAGCAATTTCTTTGTGGGGCTGGAGTCCGTCTGTTGGGCTACCAGCGCGACTGGCAGAAGGATGACAAGAGCAACGATCAGCTTCTTCATCGTTCGTTAAACTCCGCAAACTTCTTCCTGTTCTACCTGCTGGCTGCCATGAACGGCGCCCCGCAAGTGCACAAGGAACTGCGGCGAGCGGGCTTCAGATTCCAGATTGCACCATCCTCGGAGGGTTGCCAAAGGTTAACATGTTAGAGCGAGGAATGCGGGATTGCGATGATGCCTGGGCTTGTCTCGCATTCCTAACCCTGCCATCTCTCAGTGAGGCTCAGCTAGCGCTTCTTTTCCCCAACCATTTCCAGGAGCAAGTACTCCTGAAGCTTACGAGCTTCCTCGAGTTCCGAGGCAAGCGAACGGGTCGGCGCGGCCAAATCGTCGAAGAGGGTGAGCGACTTTTGATTGGCCTGCTCGGCCTCGTGCATTCGGTTTTCATCAATCAGCAGGTTCGCCATGGTGCGATAAAACCGCGCCAGCTCCATCTTGTATTCCCGGTT